>TARA_R110002072_G_scaffold86774_6_pt1 | contig 12218 bp, 10 predicted proteins | sample TARA_R110002072 | Tara Oceans TARA_R110002072 (sample SAMEA4397118) | marine metagenome | biome: Polar Biome; feature: [SRF] surface water layer (ENVO:00010504); material: water (ENVO:00002006), including particulate matter (ENVO:01000060) such as... | depth 5 m | reverse complement strand
CCTGCCGATCGGCGGCCGTGTCGCGGGTCTCTCCCCAGGTCACAAGCTTGGCGATCATCGGGTCGTAGAACATCGAGACCTCGCCGCCCTCGAACACGCCGTCATCGACGCGGACGCCGGCGACACCGCGGCGGCCATTCGCCTCGCCGTCGTCGCTCCAGGGTTCGACCGGGGGCTCATAGTGCACCAGCCGGCCGATCGAGGGCAGGAAGCCGCGATAAGGGTCCTCGGCATAGACGCGGTTCTCGATCGCCCAGCCATCGATCCCGACATCGTCCTGGCTCATCGCCAGTTTCTCGCCGGCGGCGACGCGGATCATCTGCTCGACCAGATCGATCCCGGTGATCGCCTCGGTCACCGGGTGCTCGACCTGCAGGCGGGTGTTCATCTCGAGAAAATAGAAGCTCTCGCCCGTCGGGTCGGCGCCGCTGACGATCAGCTCGACCGTGCCCGCCGAATGATAATCCACCGCCCGCGCCAACGCCACGCTCTGCTCCCCCATGGCCTTGCGCATCGCGGGCGTGACGAAGGGCGACGGCGCCTCCTCGACCACCTTCTGGTGGCGGCGCTGGATCGAGCATTCGCGCTCGTTGAGATGGAGAATGGTGCCGTGTTTGTCGCCGAGGATCTGGATCTCGATATGGCGCGGGTCCTCGATGAATTTCTCGATGAAGACCCGTTCGTCGCCGAAGCTGTTGAGGCCCTCGCGCTGGGTCGCCTCGAAGCCTTCCTCGACGTCCGTGTCGTTCCAGGCGAGCCGCATCCCCTTGCCGCCGCCGCCCGCGCTGGCCTTCATCATCACCGGATAGCCGATCCGGTTGGCCCATTCGAGCGCCTCGGCGGTGTCGGCGATCGCGCCTTCGGAGCCGGGCACGGTGTTGACCCCGGCGGCGCGCGCCAGCTTCTTGCTCTCGATCTTGTCGCCCATCGCCGCAATCGCGCCCGCGGGGGGGCCGATGAAGGCGATCCCGGCTGCATCGAGCGCCTCGACGAAGCTGGCGCGTTCGGAGAGGAAGCCGTAGCCCGGATGCACCGCATCGGCTCCGGTCTGCTTGCAGACCTCGATGATCTTATCGGCGATCAGATAACTTTCCGATGCCGGCGCCGGACCGATCCGCACCGCCTCGTCGGCCATGCGGACGAAGGGGGCGCGCGCATCGGCGTCGGAATAGACCGCCACGGTGGCGATACCCATGCGGCGGGCGGTTGTGATCACCCGGCAGGCGATCTCGCCCCGGTTGGCGATGAGGATCTTCTTGAACACGATTATCTCTCCGTCCCGGTCTTCGGTTCGCCGGACACCTGATTGGTTAGCAATGCGCGCATGCTCTGCGTGCGCGCGCGGGTCAACTCGGCGCGGCAATTGGCGGTCAGCAGCGGCTGCAGCGAACCGCCGCGCGCGTTGTAGCCCACCAGCCGGCAATGCGCGTCGCGATAGGCGAGCCAGGCGCGCTGCGCCTCGAGCAGGGTAGGCCAGTACCCCGGCTGGCCGTCGTCATGGGGTTCGGCATCGGCGGATTTGGCGAGCGCGCGGACCTCGCGCCAGACCTGGTTGAGCTCGGCATCGGCGCGCTGAAAATCCTGCGCGGCGCAGATGTTCATCGCGGTCTGGGTCAGTGGCTCGGCGCAATCGGGGTCCTCGGGGGGCGGTGTTGCGGCCTGCAACGAGAACGCCAGCGTCGATGTCAGGGCCAGCGCGATCATGCCGCCCGCCCGCCGATGGCGCAGTGAAATCGAGCGTGCATCATGATCCCGTCTCCAAGCCTCGGCCGTCCGCATAGCCGATCAGCGCCGCCGCGTAAGCCCCCGCGCCGCGGCGGTCGCCCTCGCCCGCGACCAGCGAGCGCACCGCGCGCGCCAGCATCGCGACATTGGTATCAGACAAGGCGCCGAGCGGTTCGACATAGACCCCGATGGTGAACAGGATCGCGCCGGTCGCGGGCAGGCGTCGCAGCGTCTGGCGCTCGGATCGGACGAACAGCGTCTCGCCCGCATTGTCGGCATCGACATGCGCGAAGGCCAGTTCGGGCGGCTGGGCCACCCAGCGCCGCGCCACGGTAGGCGCGATGAACCAGTTGCAGCGCCCGAAAATCTTGCCCGGCTCGAGCCGGTCCATGAAATGGTCGACCCCGCCGGCGAGCTGCTCGGCATAGCCCTGGATCGGCGCGTGCAGCGCGGTCAGCGCCCGGCCCAGCTTCTCCGCCGGGTGCCAGTCCGAGGGCCAGGCCACCGCCGCGCCGACGAGGCGATACGCGTCCTCGCTCTCGCGCCGGGTGAGCAGGCACATGTCCTCGTGATGCGCGGCGGCTGCCTCTGGCAGAGCGCCCGCCAGACCGAGCATCGCCGCCAGCTCCGCCCCCGGCGTCGCGGCTTCAGGCGCTAGCTGCACGCCTGCGGGGAAGTCCGCAAACCCCTCGGCGCGCACAGCGCGATCAGGGTCGAGCTGCAACCATTCGCTCTCGTCGAGCCTCGCCAGCCCCATCCGCAGCTGCCCGCCGCCGCGTGCCCTCGGCAGCAGGGCGTCGACGGAGAAGCCGAGGGTCAAAGATTCTGGTCATCCCAGCGAAAGCTGGGATCTGTCTCACGTTCGCGCGAGACCGACACAGATCCCAGCTTTCGCTGGGATGACGTGCTCGGCAAACTCACTCCGCCGGTTCCACCTCGGCCACCCGCTCCGCCCGCATCGGCTCCTCGCCCTGCAGCGGCTGCAATCCCAGCTTGGCGAACAGCGCCGCGTCGCTGGCGTCGCCGGCATTCGCGGCGGTCAGCAGCTTGTCGCCGGTGAAGATCGAATTCGCGCCTGCGAGGAAGCACAGCGCCTGCGTCGCCTCGCTCATGCTCTCGCGTCCCGCCGAGAGCCGCACCATGCTCAGCGGCATGCAGATCCGCGCCACCGCGACGGTGCGGACGAATTCGATGTCGTCGATCTTGGCCAGCGGCGTGTCGGCAAGCATGTCGCCCAGCACCGTGCCCTTGACCGGGACCAGCGCGTTGACCGGCACGCTCTCGGGGTGCTGCGGCAGCGTGGCGAGCGTGTGGACGAAGCCCACCCGGTCGGCGCGCGTCTCGCCCATCCCGACGATCCCGCCCGAACAGACGTTGATCCCCGCCCCGCGCACGTTGTGCAGCGTATCGAGGCGGTCCTCATATTTGCGGCTGGTGATCACGCGCTCGTAATATTCGGGGCCGGTGTCGATATTGTGGTTGTAATAGTCGAGCCCGGCTTCCTTGAGCATGCCGGCCTGGCGCGGGGTGAGCATCCCCAGCGTCATGCAGGTCTCGAGCCCCATCGCGCGCACGCCCTTCACGATCTCCACGATCGCGGGCATGTCGCGGTCCTTGGGGTTGCGCCAGGCGGCACCCATGCAGAAGCGCTGGCTGCCATGGTCCTTGGCCTGCGCCGCCGATTGCAGCACGGCTTGCACATCCATCAGCTTGGTGGCCTCGACGCCGCTGTCCGCCTTCACCGATTGCGAGCAATAGCCGCAATCCTCGGGGCAGCCGCCGGTCTTGATGCTGAGCAGCGTGCACAGCTGGACTTGGCTTGGCGGATGGTTCGCGCGGTGGACGCTCGCCGCCTGGAACAGCAATTCGGTGAAGGGCAGCTCGAACAGCGCGGCGATCTCGTCGCGGGTCCAGTCGGTGCGGATTTGGGAGGGGCTGGGGGTCACTTGTTTGTCCTGAATTTGCGTTTGGTCATGTCGATCTTTTCATGCGTCCTTGCGAGCAAAGCGAAGCAATCCATCGACCGGCGCCTTGGATTGCCGGGTGGCCCTCCGGGCCGTCTTCGACTCCGTCTGCGGCTCCTCGCAATGACGAGAGATGAGGTGCCGCTCGGAGTTCACCGACTTCCCCACCCCCGTCATGCTGAACTCGTTTCAGCATCCATCCTTCCTAATTAGCAGCTGTGCGTGAGGCGAAATGGACCCTGAAACAAGTTCAGGGTGACGAGTAGTGATGTTGAGCCGGGACCAGCGGACCGGACTTGGATCACTTTTTGCCTCGCATGAAAAACCTTATCATCAGAATGCCGATCGAGACGAAGAGGATCGCGGTTCCAGGAAATGCAATGAACTTGATCAGTCCATCATTCTCGCACCCAGTTCCGTCTGGATGCGGGGCGCAATGACCAAGAACTCCCAAAATCAGTCCAAAAAAAACTACGATGATCCCCAAGCCAGCGACGACAGCGCAACCCAACTTCTGCCACCCTGTCAGCGCCGGCTTCTCACCAAAACTCACTCCGCCGCCTCGTCCAGATCCTCCCCAGCCGGCGGCATATTGTGCCCCAGCAGCCGCAGCACGTCCGCCGCGCATTCGACCACGTTGGAGCCCGGTCCGTAGATGCCCTGCACCCCCGCCTCGCGCAGGAATTCGTAATCCTTCTGCGGGATCACCCCGCCGGCGATTACCTTGATGTCGGCGCGGCCCGCTTCCCTGAGCAGGTCGATCAGCTCGGGGACCAGCGTCTTGTGCCCGGCCGCGAGGCTGCTCGCGCCGATCGCATCGACCTCGGCCTCGAGCGCCATGGCGAGCGTTTCCTTGGGCGTCTGGAACAGCGGCCCCGACAGCACCTCGAAGCCCATGTCGGCAAAGGCGGAGGCGATCACATTGGCGCCGCGGTCGTGGCCGTCCTGGCCCATCTTGGCGACCATCAGCCGCGGCGCATGGCCAAGCCGCCGCTCGACCGCCTTCACGCCCTCGACCACCTGCGCGTAGCGATCGTCCCCGGCATAGGCCTCGATGTACACGCCGCGGACCGGCACCGGAAGCGTGTCGTAGCGGCCATAGGCGTCTTCCATCGCCTGGCTGATCTCCCCCAGCGTCGCATCGTGGCGCGCCGCCTCGACCGCGAGTTCGAGCAGATTGCCCTCGCGCTGCGCCGCGCCGCGCGCCAGCGCGTCGAGCGCCGCCTTGCAGCTCATGTCGTCGCGGGTGGCGCGGACCTTCTCCAGCCTGGCGATCTGGCTCGTGCGCACAGCGTGGTTGTCGATATCGAGCGTGTCGATCTCGTCCTCGGTCTCGCGGCGGTACTTGTTGACCCCGACCACCACCGTCTCGCCGCGATCGACGCTCGCCTGCTTGACCGCGGCGGCACGCTCGATCGCCGCCTTGGGCTTGCCGCTGGCGACGTAGCGGGTCATCCCGCCGGCCTCTTCGACCTCGCCGAGCAGCGCGCGCGCCTGCTCGATCAGCGCCGCGGTCAGGCTCTCGATGTAATAGCTGCCGCCCAGCGGATCGGCGACATTGGTGATGCCGCTTTCCTCCTGGATCACCAGCTGGGTGTTGCGCGCGATTCGGGCCGAGAAATCGGTCGGCAGCGCGATCGCCTCGTCGAGCGCGTTGGTGTGCAGCGACTGCGTGCCCCCCAGCACCGCCGCCATCGCCTCGATCGTGGTGCGGATGACGTTGTTGTAGGGATCCTGCTCCTGCAGGCTGACCCCGCTGGTCTGGCAATGGGTGCGCAGCATCTTGGATTTCTCGTTCTGCGCGCCGAGCCCTTCCATGACCTCGTGCCACAGCGCGCGCGCGGCGCGCATCTTGGCGATCTCCATGAAGAAATTCATGCCGATGCCCCAGAAGAACGACAGGCGCGGCGCGAAGGCGTCCAGGTCGAGCCCGGTCTCCATCGCGCGCTTGGCGTATTCCTTGCCGTCGGCGATGGTGAAGGCCAGCTCCTGCACCGCGGTCGCTCCGGCCTCGTGCATGTGATAGCCCGAGATCGAAATGCTGTTGAATTTCGGCATGTTGGCGGAGGTATATGCGATGATGTCGGAGACGATCCGCATGCTCGGCTCGGGCGGGTAGATATAGGTATTGCGGACCATGAACTCCTTGAGGATGTCGTTCTGGATGGTCCCCGAAAGCCTGGCCTGCGGCACGCCCTGGCGCTCGCCCGCGACGATGTAGAAGGCCATGATCGGGATCACCGCGCCGTTCATCGTCATCGAGACGCTCATCTCGTCGAGCGGGATCGAATCGAACAGGATCTCCATGTCGCGCACGGTGTCGATCGCGACCCCCGCCTTGCCGACATCGCCGCGCACGCGCGGGTGGTCGCTGTCGTAGCCGCGATGGGTCGCGAGATCGAAGGCGACCGAGAGACCCTTCTGCCCTGCGGCCAGGTTGCGGCGATAGAAGGCGTTGCTTTCCTCGGCGGTGGAGAAGCCGGCATATTGCCGGATCGTCCACGGGCGCCCGGTGTACATGCTGGCATAGGGCCCGCGGGTATAGGGCGCGATGCCGGGCACGCCGGGGTCGAGCGTGGACCCTTCGGCCGCGACATCGGCCGAGGTGTAGAGCGGCTTGATCGCGATGCCCTCGGGCGTGTGCCAGGTCAGGTCGCGGCCCTTCACCTCCTTGTCGGCGAGGGTCTTCCAGTCGGCATAGGTGGGTGTGTCGGTCATGGGAGACGCCTAGCGCCCCGATGCGCGCTTGCCAATCAGGCGGAAGCGCTCGGCCGTGCGGAAACGCGAGCGTGCCAGTCGCGGAGGCTGGCGCAGTCTTCGGGGAATTCCAGCCCGACGAACAGCGCAAAATCCACCGTCGTCACCAGCAGAATATCGGCCGCCGAGAACGCGCTGCCCGCGAGGAATTCGCGCCCGTCGAGCGAGCTATCGAAGAACCGCATCGCCTCTTCCACGCGCGGCCGATTGGCTTCGCCCCATTCGGCATTGCGACCCGGAAGCGCGGCGGTGAAGCGATGGGTATGCACCCAGACCGCGCCTACCGGAAGCATCAGGACCAACTCGACCCGCCGGTTCCACATCTCGATTTCGGCGATCTCGAGCGGGGTGCTGCCGAACAGCGGCGGCTCGGGGTTGAGCGCCTCGAGATAGCGCATGATCGCGACGCTTTCCGCGATGATCGTGCCGTCGTCCAGCTCGAGGATCGGCGTCTGCCCCCGCGGGTTCTTCGCAACGAACTCGGGCGCCTTCTGCTCGCGCTGCGGGATCGAGACTTCCTGCGATGGCAGCTCGATCCCCTTCTCGGCGGCGAAGATCCGCACCCGGCGCGGGTTGGGTGCGGGGTTCGGGCTGTCGTAGAATAGCATGGTCGTCCTCTCTCGCTCGCCGGTCAGTTAGACCAGTGCGAATCGCCCTTCGGCGTTTCCATAATCTCGGTCAGCTGCCCCATCATGTCCTTGGGGTGCAGAAAGAAGATCGGCGTGCCGTGCGCCCCGATGCGGGTGGGGCCGAGGATGCGCTTGCCCAGTTCCTCGAACCATTTGCGCGCGTCTTCGATATCCTCGACCTCGTAGCAGACATGGTGCTGCGCGCCGGCGGGGTTCTGCTGGATGAACTTGGCGATGGGGCTGTCGGGACCGAGCGGCTCGATAAGCTCGATCTGTGTGCCGTGGGTTCCGTTCTCGCCTGGCGTATCCACGAAGCAGACCTTCACCCCCTGCTCGGCCATGTCGAACGGATCGGCGATCGCGGTCGCGCCGAGCGTATCGCGATAATGCGCGATCGAGTCGGCGATGCTCGGAGTGGCCACCCCGATGTGATTCAAACGGCCCAGTTTCATGCGCACACTCCTCTCGATTCGTCATGCTGAACTCGTTTCAGCATCCAACTCTCGACCCGCTCCGACATCGCCTTGGGCGAGCTGGACCCTGAACCGAGTTAAGACGGGGCGGTGATGGCGTTCATCATTTCATCGCCCGAGCCTTCGCTCACAACGGGATATTGTCGTGCTTCTTCCACGGGTTCTCGAGCACCTTGCCGCGCAGCTTGCGCAGCCCCAGCGCGATGCGGCGGCGGGTGGCGCGGGGGTGGATCACCTCGTCGATATAGCCGCGCGAGGCGGCGACGAAGGGATTGGCGAAGCGGTCCTCGTATTCCTTCGTTTTCTCGGCGATCTTTTCGGGATTGTCGCGGTCCTGGCGAAAGATGATCTCGACCGCGCCCTTGGCGCCCATCACCGCGATCTCGGCGGTCGGCCAGGCGTAGTTGAAATCGCCGCGCAGATGCTTGGAAGCCATGACGTCGTAGGCGCCGCCATAGGCCTTGCGGGTGATCACGGTGATCTTGGGGACGGTCGCCTCGGCATAGGCGAACAGCAGCTTGGCGCCGTGCTTGATGATGCCATTGTGCTCCTGCGCGGTGCCGGGAAGGAAGCCCGGCACGTCGACGAAGGTCACGATCGGGATGCCGAACGCGTCGCAGAAGCGCACGAAGCGCGCAGCCTTCTTGCTGGAGTTGATGTCGAGCACGCCTGCCAGCACCATCGGCTGGTTGGCGACCACGCCCACCGTGCGGCCCTCCACCCGGCCGAAGCCGCACAGGATATTGCCCGCATGCGCCGGCTGGATCTCGAAGAAATCGCCTTCGTCCAGCACCTTGGCGATGACTTCGTGCATGTCGTAGGGCTGGTTGGCGCTGTCGGGGATCAGCGTGTCGAGGCTGGGCTCCTCGCGGTCCCAGGCGTCGGCGGTGGGCCGCTCGGGCACTTCGAGCCTATTGGAGAGCGGCAGGAAGTCGAAGAAATCGCGCGTTGCGAGCAGCGTCTCGATATCGTTCTCGAAGGCGAGATCGGCGACGCTGGTCTTGGTGGTGTGAGTCACCGCCCCGCCCAGCTCCTCCTGCGTCACCACCTCGTTTGTCACCGTCTTGACCACCTCGGGCCCGGTGACGAACATGTAGGAACTGTCCTTCACCATGAAGATGAAGTCGGTCATCGCCGGGGAATAGACCGCCCCGCCCGCGCAGGGGCCCATGATCAGGCTGATCTGCGGCACGACGCCGCTGGCGAGCACGTTGCGCTGGAACACCTCGGCATAGCCGCCGAGCGACGCCACGCCCTCCTGGATCCGCGCGCCGCCGCTGTCGTTGATCCCGATCACGGGCGCGCCGACTTTCAGCGCCATATCCATCACCTTGCAGATCTTCTCCGCATGGCGTTTGCTAAGAGACCCGCCGAAGACGGTGAAATCCTGCGAGAAAACGAACACCAGCCTTCCGTTGATCGTCCCCGATCCGGTGACCACGCCATCGCCGGGGATCTTCTGGTCCTGCATCCCGAAATCGGTGCAGTCGTGTTCGACATAGGTGTCGACTTCCTCGAAACTGTCCTCGTCGAGCAGCACCTCGAGCCGCTCGCGCGCGGTCAGCTTGCCCTTGGCGTGCTGCGCGTCGATGCGCTTCTGGCCCCCGCCCAGATGCGCGGCGTCGCGGCGACGTTCCATTTCGGCGATATTGGCGGACATTGAGTTCCCCTGAAATCTGGTGCCCCGAGCGGTTAGCCAGCGCAGCCGCTTCGCACAATACCGCGGCCCGATTCCGCCTGCCCCATCACGCGCCGCGTAGCGCCGAGATCAGGAACTCGACATTGCCTTCGGGCCCGGTGATCGGGCTTTCTACAATCCCCTGTACCGCAAAGCCCAGCCCTTCTACCCAGTCCCGCACCTCGGCGCAGACCCGCTCGTGGAGCGCCGGATCGCGCACCACCCCGCCCTTGCCCACTTCCTCGCGGCCGACCTCGAACTGCGGCTTGATCAGCGCCACCAGCCGGCAACGCGGCGCTGCCAGCTCCAGCGGGCGCTCCAGCACCTTGGCCAATCCGATGAAACTCGCATCGCAGACCACCCAGCCGCAGGGTCGGTCGATCATCGCAGGCGTGAGGATCCGCGCGCTGGTCTGTTCGAGCACGGTGACGCGCGGATCCTGGCGCAGCTTCCACGCGAGCTGGTTGGTCCCGCTGTCGACCGCGAACACGTGATCCGCGCCCGCCTCCAACAGCACATCGGTGAAGCCCCCGGTCGAGCTGCCGATATCCATCGCGACGGCCCCCGCCGGGTCGAGTTCGAAATGCTTGAGCGCATGCGCCAGCTTGATCCCGCCGCGGCTGACCCAGGGATGATCGCGTCCGCGCACCTCGAGCGGCGCGTCCCCGGGCAATTGCTGGCCCGGCTTGGCGAGCTTGGTCTCGCCCGAAAACACCAGCCCCGCCATCACCAGCGCCTGCGCGCGAGTGCGGCTCTCAACCAGCCCGCGCTCGACGAGCAGCTGATCAATCCGGCGTTTTGTGCTCATGGCTTGCGATGATCCATTGGAAACAAGCGGCCTAGCGCGCATTGAGCGGTTATGAAACCGATCTACAGCCATTTGGCCGCCGCCCTTGGTCTCACCTTCGCGCTCGCCGCCTGCATCCCGGCGCCGCGGCCGGCACCTACGCCGGCTCCCGCCCCGGTCGAGGTGCGCCCCACGCCCACCCCGATCCCCACACCGCAGCAGACCTATGCCAATTGGATGGACGCCCCGCGCAGCGCCGGTGACTGGAACTATCGCCAGCAGGCGGGCGGCTCGCTGGCGCAATTCGGCTCGCCCGGCGCCGGTGCGGGCTTCGCAATGCGCTGCGACAGCGCCCGGCGCGCAATCGTGCTGACCCGCGAATCGAGCGCGTCCCAGCCGGTCCCGCTGCGCATCCGCACCGAGACCGCCGAGCGCGTGGTCACTGCCGAGCCGGTCGCGGGCCAGACATCCTCGGTGGCAGTGGCGATCCCGGCGCGCGACCCGATCCTTGATGCGATGGCGCTGACCAAGGGCCGCTTCGCGATCGAGGCCCAGGGCTCGCCGACGCTCTATATTCCGGCATGGGCAGAAGTCACCCGCGTGATCGAAGACTGTCGCTGATCGGTAACAGAACGCGTTTCGGCATCGGCAACTCGCAAGCGGCCGATACTGACGTGGGAAAACTTTTATACAAGACTTGTTTTAATCGCGCACAGGCAACAGATTGCCACTCAAGATCAGCGGCGAAACGCGGTCTTGTCCCCGGAGACGGGGTACTTTGGCTCTAACAGCGCGAAAGGAGGTGATCCGATGTCTCATGGTTCAGCAGAGAGGTCGGCAAGTTTCCGCGCGGAGCACTATCGGTAAAACCTACCCTTAGAGGCTCCGTGAAGCGGCGCTTCCCGCCGCTGACCATGCGAAGGGCAGTTCCATCCCGAGCGCTTGCGCCGGGACGGGGCTGCCCTTCACATGTTGGCAAAGCATTTTGTTCGCCAGTGCAATATAGTTGCTCATCGGCGCTCTTTTCATCCATTTGGGGATGGGCTGGCTGATGGTATCTTCACATGGCTTGCCCTGCGCCCTTGCGCAGATTACCCGCTCGGGATGAACTTCGAACAGATCGCCCACCCCGCTCCCGTCCCCGGTGCAACCCGCCAGCAGGCGCTCGCCGACCCCGGCTTCGGCAAGCTCTTCACCGATCATATGGTCGAGATCGACTATGATGCGGACAAGGGCGGCTGGTTCGCCGCACGGATCGGCCCGCGCCAGCCGATCACGCTCGATCCGGCGGCGGCGGTGTTGCACTACGCGCAGGAAATCTTCGAGGGCATGAAGGCCTATCGCTACGAAGACGGCAGTTTTGCGCTGTTCCGCCCCGAGGCCAATGCCCGCCGCTTCAACGATTCGGCGCGGCGGATGGCGATGCCCGAACTGCCCGAAGAACTGTTTCTCGAATCGGTCCGCCAGCTCGTGCTCAAGGACCGCGACTGGTACCCCGAGATCGAGGGCGGCGCGCTCTATCTGCGGCCCTTCATGTTCGCCAGCGAAGCCTTTCTCGGCGTGCGCCCGGCGCGGCAGTACAAATATATGGTTATCGCCAGCCCGGTGGGCGGTTATTTCAAATCGGGCGCTCCGGCGGTCAAGATCTGGGTCAGCCGCAACTACACCCGCGCGGCGCCCGGCGGCACCGGCTTCGCCAAGACCGGCGGCAATTACGCCGCCAGCCTCGTGCCGCAGGACGAAGCCACCGCGCAGGGCTGCGACCAGGTCGTGTTCCTCGATGCGGTGGAGAAGAAATGGATCGAGGAACTGGGCGGGATGAACCTGTTCTTCGTCTTCGACGACGGCAGCGTGGTCACCCCTCCGCTGACCGGAACGATCCTTCCCGGGATCACCCGCGACAGCCTGATCGCGCTGCTGCGCGACGAAGGCCTTAGCCTGCGCGAGGAACCCTACAGCATCGACCAGTGGCGCATCGATGCGAGCACCGGCCATCTGCTCGAGACCATGGCCTGCGGTACTGCGGCGGTCGTCACCGCGGTCGGCACGGTCGCGGGGCCCGATGGCGAGTTCACCATCGGCTCGGGCGGCCCCGGCCATCTCACCACTAGGCTGCGCGACCGGCTGGTGGGGATCCAGCGCGGCACCGTCGCCGACGACCGCGGCTGGGTAACGAAGCTCTAGGGACGAGCGCCCGAACGGGAT
>TARA_R110002072_G_scaffold1589_12_pt1 | contig 12226 bp, 8 predicted proteins | sample TARA_R110002072 | Tara Oceans TARA_R110002072 (sample SAMEA4397118) | marine metagenome | biome: Polar Biome; feature: [SRF] surface water layer (ENVO:00010504); material: water (ENVO:00002006), including particulate matter (ENVO:01000060) such as... | depth 5 m | reverse complement strand
GATAGCAACGATCACGATATCGACTATTTCTATGCCTCGCGGTTACCGGGTGAACCGGTAGAGGGTGTGGAGGATATCCACTACCACATACTGGAGCCGCGCACCGTGCGGTTCTATGTTGGCTACAACTTTTAGCGGACACAGCGACGGCCAGATTCGGCGCGCGTTTGCAGAGAAAAATACCAGTGCACTGCCGTGGTGCTTGATGCCCACAACCGGATAGGGCAAAGTGCAGCGATGATTCTGGACAGTCTCTGGTTTTTTCTGTTGCACCTGCTGGTTCAGGTGCTTGTTATCGTGCGTGTGTTGCAGCGTCCCAACCGTGAGCCCACTTCCCGTATCGCCTGGGTGGTTGTCGTACTGGCGCTGCCGATACTTGGTATTCTCGCCTATCTCATGCTGGGGGAGACAAATGTCGGGCGTCGCAATCAGAAAGCCATGCAGAGCCTTGTGGGCGGCGAGTTGCACCGGCAAACTGTGCATGAGAATCTGGCCGACGACCCGTCCAATGTGCCTGCCCGGTACGCGCATCTTTTTCGGGTCGGGCACTCGATTAGCGCCTTTTCGGCTGTCGCTGGCAACACAGCGCAGCTGATGGCGGATTCGGTGGCGACCATCGACAGCATCGTCGCTGATATCGACGCCGCACAGCAGCAGGTCGACCTGTTGTTCTATATCTGGTTGACCGACACCAGCGGCACCCGCATTGCCGACGCGCTGCTACGCGCAGTCGCACGCGGCGTCACCTGCCGCGCCATGGTCGATGGCCTGGGTTCGCGGGCACTGCTGAAATCCAAATTGTGGCGCAGGCTCAAGGAATCCGGTGTGGAAACTGCCGTGGCACTGCCGCTGGGTAATTTCCTGTTGCGCCCGCTGCAGGGGCGTGTCGATTTGCGCAATCACCGCAAGATCATTGTCATCGACGGTTACATTACCTACTGCGGTAGCCAGAACTGCGCGGATGCAGAGTTCCTGATCAAAGCCAAGTACGCGCCCTGGGTGGATTCGGTTGTGCGACTGGAGGGCCCCATCGCGCGGCACAATGCCTTCCTTTTCGCCGATGACTGGAAGGTCTACACGGGGCAGGACTCGGTGATTCAGGACGCGCCTGTCGCCAGCGGCGATGAGCTGGGCATCGTGGCGCAGGTCGTCGCCAGCGGCCCTACCCTGCGCGCCTCAGCGATGCCGGAACTGTTCGTGTCGCTGATGTTCGCAGCGAGGAATGAACTGGTGATCTCCACGCCCTACTATGTTCCGAACCAATCGATGCAATCCGCACTGTGTGCCGCGGCGTATCGCGGCGTACACACCATACTGATTCTGCCAGCCAGGAACGACTCACGGGAAGTGGCGGCGGCCAGTCGCAGTTACTATGCCGAGATGTTACAGGCCGGCGTCGATATTCGCGAGTATGTGGGAGGGCTACTGCACAGCAAGACGGTAACGCTGGACGGGGAGATCGTGCTGCTCGGTTCCGCCAATATGGACAGGCGCAGCTTTGATCTCAACTTTGAGAACAATATCCTGATGTACGACCCGGTGTTGACGCAAACCGTGCGCGCGCGCCAGCAACAGTATATCGATAGCGCGAATACAGTGACGCTGGCCGAGGTCGAAGGCTGGTCACTGTCGCGGCGGCTGTGGAACAATTCCGTCGCCATGCTGGGCCCTGTTCTCTAGCGACGTTTTCCACCGTATTGCCTTGCGGGCAATAGACACCATCAATAGACACCCCTCTTGCAGGAGTAAACACCATGCAGGCTTATCTGGAACTCGAAGCGCGCAAGAAGCGGGTTGGCGCACTGAATAATGCGATGGGGATACTGCAGTGGGACCAGCAGACCATGATGCCCGACGGCGCCGCCCCCGCCCGTGCCTCGGTGCTGGCAGAGCTCAGTGTGATGGTGCACGAGATGGAAACGGGCAGCGCACTGTGCGACCTGATCGAGCGGGCCGAATCCGAGTCCGATCAACTCGATGCCTGGCAGTGTGCCAATCTGCGTGAGATCAGGCACCAGTTTCTCCACGCCAATGCGATGCCGGCGGCGCTGGTCGAAAAACTGGTGCTGGCCCAATCCGAGTCCGAGATGACGTGGCGACAGGCCAGGGCAGACAACGATTTCAAAAGCCTGGCGCCCAAACTCGATACGCTGTTTGCACTGAAGCGCGAGGAGGCCGAGGTCAAGGCGTCGGTGATGGGTGTGACCCCTTACGAGGCACTGCTCGACCAGTTCGACCCGGGTCGACGCGAGGCACAGGTCGATGCCATTTTCGACGATCTCGAGCAATTCCTGCCGGGCTTCGTGCAGCAGGTAATGGAGAAACAGGCGCGGCAACCGGCACCGGTGATGCCCCGCGGCCCTTTTCCAGTGGAGCAGCAAACCGCGTTGAGTCACGAGGTTATGCGGGTGTTTGGCTTTCCCTTCGTGCGCGGCCGCCTGGATACAGCGCACCACCCCTTTAGCGGCGGTGCGGACGGTGATATTCGCATCACCACCCGCTACGATGAAAGTGATTTTACCCGCAGCCTGATGGCGGTCATTCACGAGACGGGGCACGCACTGTATGAAGATGGCCGGCCCGCCAAATGGCGTGGACAGCCGGTGGGCAACAGCCGGGGTATGACCCTGCACGAGAGCCAGTCACTGTTGCTGGAAATGCAGGCGGCCCGCTCCGAGGAATTTATTGGCTTTATCCTGCCGACCATTCAGCGGCTGCTCGGCGGCACGGGGCCTGCCTGGGAACGGGAAAATATACTGCGTGTTTATCGCCGCGTTGAGCCCGGGCTGGTGCGGGTATTCGCCGATGAGGTGACCTACCCGCTGCACGTCATTCTTCGGTACAAGCTGGAGAAGGCCATTCTCGCCAATGACGTGAGCACCGACGATCTGCCGCTGGCCTGGAATGACATGATGGAGCAACTCGTCGGCATACGGCCTGTCGATGATACCGACGGCGTGATGCAGGATGTGCACTGGCCGGAGGGGATTTTCGGCTATTTCCCCACATACTCGCTCGGTGCAATGGCGGCCGCACAGCTGTTTGCGGCCGCGAAACGCGACAACCACGATATTCTTCCTGGATTGGGCAGGGGCGATATCACGCCGCTGTTTGACTGGCTGGACCGGAATATTCGCAGTCAGGGGTGCCTCTACCTGCCGGATCAACTGATAGCAAAGGCCAGCGGCGCCGAGCTCGGCACTGCGGCGTTTAAAGCCAGTATCCAGGCGCGCTACCTGGACTAGTCAGCGGCGGTGCTGTGCGCGCCAGCTGAAGTGACTAGAAGTCATACCTCACCTCGATACCCGCCATCCGGTTGGCGTATTTCGGGACCAGCTGAATGTAGCCATTTGGCAACAGGGCGGGGCTGTTGGCGTAGATCAGCGAGGCGTAGTTTTTGTCGAATACATTCTTCACGAAGGCGGTGACGCGGTAGCCTTCTTCCTTGCCCGCCAGCACCGCGCGGAGGTCGACAATGGCATACGCATCCTGCTTGGTGTAGGGATCCTGTGACAGTTCATAGAGCACATCGTCCTGTGCGCGCAGGTTGGCGCCCAGAATCACGTCGAACGGCATTTCCTGCAGCGCAATCGTGTAGTCCGTGTTCAGGTTCATCTTCCATTTTGGCGTGTAGGGCAGGTCCCCCCCGGCCAGGTCCTGGAAGTTGTTCGGGCACTCGCCCCTGGCCCGTTGTCCGCCGCTGCAGTTGCCCATCGGGTATTTATCGATTTCGGCATCGGTGTAGACAAGGCCGCCGCTGAGGGTCCAGTTCTCCATCGGCAGCGCGATGAATTCCAGCTCCATGCCCTGGGTTGTCACGGCGCCGACGTTGGTCACGACGATGGTGCCCAACGGCCCGATATCGAGCGAGGTCTCGGCCTGGAAGTCATGGTACTTGGAGTAGAAAATATCGAAATTGAGAATCAGCCGGTTGTCGAGCCAGCCGGATTTCATTCCGATTTCAAAAGAATCGCTGGTTTCCGGGTCGACACTGCTGCCACCCGCAACCAGGCCGGTATCAAAGGCCGGGCCTTTATAGCCACTGACATAGCTGGCGTAGAGCATTGCCTTGTCACTGACGTCCCACTGCAGTGCGACCTTGGGTGAAAAATCGCTGGTGTCCAGCGAATCCTTTGCCTCGCCCGGCGCCGGGAACACAATGCCGTCAGTCCGGTCTGCGGTCGTATGGTAGCTGAGATCATCGTAGGTATAGCGGCCCCCGAGGATGAGTTGCCAGTCGCGCCAGATATTGAAATTTACTTCGCCGAACAGGGCAGTGTTCTTGCTGGTGACGCTGGTTTTGGATGTGCGTGTAGTAGCCGGGACAATCGGCTCAAGGACGCCCGCGGTGGCGGTGTTGCCGGTATCGACATCCTGTTCAAAATAGAACGCGCCGACGACATAGGAACCCCATTCCGCGGGCGCCGAGGCGACACGGAATTCCTGCGAAAACTGGTTCTGGTCCGTCTTGGGTGGCGAGGGGAATGTCAGCTTCAGCGGGTTCTCGGGTGAGTCGTCGAAATCGACGATGCTTTCGCTCTGCCAGTCGCGATAGGCAGTGATGGATGTCAGTACGTACTCGTCCAGGTCCCAGTTCGCCGTCAGTGAGTAACCGCTGCTGCGCAAATGCGTGAAGGTGCGCTGATCGTTGTTGACGTCCTGGTTATCTTTCGAGGGCACTACCGGCAGCTGCTCCTGCAACAGGCGCTGCTGATCGGGGCCCGGCAAAATTTCGCGCACACTGAGCGCGGTGCAGTCGCAATCGCTTTTGCTGTAGTCGCTGGCCAGCGTGAAATCCAGGCTTTCGGTGGGTTGCCATACCAGTTTTCCGCGAACGTTGAATGCCTCGTTGTCGTTCACCTTCTTGTCGTTATAGTAGTTTTTGGAGTAGCCATCGTCATCGACGCCGAAACCGGTCAGGCGATAGCCGAGCGTGTCGGTGATGGGGCCGGCCAGGCTTGCGTCCACCCGGTATTCGCCCTCCTCAATTGCCGTGACAGCCGCGGTGCCGCTCAACTCGGGGGTCGGGTTTTTGGTGATGATATGCACCACACCGCCGGATGCATTTTTACCGTAGAGTGTACCCTGGGGCCCGCGCAGGACTTCAACCCGCTCCACATCGACCAGATCCAGAAACGCCATGCCGGATCGGCCCATCACAACGCCATCCAGCATGGTGGAGACGCTGGGGTCGACGCCGGGACTGAACGTCTGCGTGCCTATACCGCGGATATTGAATGACGATGTCGAAGGGCCTGAGCTGGCTTGCACATTCAATGTGGGAATCAGGGTAGCGAGTTCGGCCGCGTTCTTCAGTTGTGCCTCGGCCATTGCCTTGCCGGACAGTAGTGAAACAGCCACGGCGACATCCTGCAGGTTCTGCTCGCGTTTCTGGGCAGTGACGATCAGCTCTTCCAGAATCGGCCGGTCCCCGGTTGTCGGGGTGGCGGCCAGTCCGGTCGCTGGCAGCAGGCCCATTACCAGGGCAGTGTGCAGGAGAGAGAAACGCTTGGTGTCGATTATCATTATCAGGCCTTATTGTTGTTGTAACTGACTGGTTGCGACCCTTCCCAGGGTGCGCACGGTGTGCACAGGATCAGCGCGAAGGGGGCGGGCGCGTCGCTGGTGCTGTTCGTCTGTCTAGTGCGCCGGCTGTCGACTCCCCTGTCGCAGGCGGAGGTTATAGCGTGTGAGTTGTACACCCAGTTGCAGCTTCTTCCACAGTGATGCGGTCTCTATCGATTCCAGCAGGTCGGCCGGGAAAATACTTTTATAGGTCGGAATCTTGTGGGCACTTCGTATCGACTCGAGAGAGTTGTTCCATTCTTTTTCCCATTCAATGTTCATCATCACCGGCGCTTGCCGCCCGTGTTGCCAGGCCTCGCAAATGATCTGCATCAGAATGGTAAAACCCCTGGGTTCCTTGAAAGTGCTGATCGCCATCACTGCCGCGAGAAACATCGAGGAGTAGTTGTGTCCAAACTGCGCGAGTTGAAAGGACGAGATCGCGATCTCGTTGGAGGATGTCGTTTCGTAGCCTGCCACCAGATGCCAGACATCGTGCATTTGCAGAATTCGGGCGTTGAGGTAGTGCAGGGAGTGGGGAAGCTGGCTCAGCGCAATGGCGTCGCGATCGAGCACCTCCGGGTCATAGCCATTTTCCACAATCATGTTGTACAGCGAGCGGCCCAGACTGCCCGGCGGGCACTCGGCCAGGGCATCGATATCAGTGCGGTCCGGTACAGGGTTCTTTACCGCCTCGGCCGAGCCGCGATGGTGTCGCGCCTGGTGTTCAGCCAGTTCACCCATTTTCGGGTGAACCGCGCCGGCCAGCGAGGCGACTGCCACGGTGATCGTCAGTGCGTCGTAGCCGTCGTCATGACCGTCGACAACTGCCCAGAAAGCGGACCAGAAACTGTCTTCCAGTGGCGCCTCCGGCAACCCGGTGGGTACTTGTGGGGTAGGACCGGAGCCCAACCAGGCCGATGCGATGTTATCGCACACCGCTTCGCAGGCATCGGGACAGGAGTACGCGATCCACGCCATGGCTGCAGTAAGTTGCAAGCGGCCCTCGGCGTCGCCGCGTTTTGCGGCGGCCACTGCAGTGGCAATGGTGCTGGCGTCCGTGTGTTGGGTTAGCTGTTGCAGTCTCTCCCTGCGTGTCATGGCAAGCCTCCTGTTATACACGGTGAAAGTTGCGTTCGTCTTTCAAGCCGATTGTTAGTGGGTGAGCTTTCTTGCACTGAGTATACGACTTCTGCTTCTGATGTGAACCCCTGCACAAGATTGTTACGAACGGTGCGTGTTGTGTTCGCTCGAGTTGTTGAGGAAGACGTCCTTGCAGTTCATGCCGAGGGAGAGCGGCCGCTACAAGATACTGCTATACGAGTAGTATTTGTCCGCGGCAGGGCATTATTCCGAGCGCTATGGCAGCAAAAATTGACAGGCGTTCTTGTGTCAATTTGTGCGCTCACAGGGCGACTGCTTGCCGGGCCAGTCGCTACACCTCAACGCAAAATCCAAACGCGAGTAACAACTTCAGGAAAGTAAAAACACTCGAGAAGCTCGTCTATCTCGCATTCATTCGGCGACGGTATTTGTGCGTCTTTATCTGTGTCAAAATATCGTACTTTGATCTGATAACAGGGGAGTGATATGAGTAACGCGAATAAAGCGATTGTGGAAAAAATGTGGCAGGCATTGAGCGACATGGACTGGGAGACGATGAAGGCCTGCATGCATCCCGCAATACACTACCGCGATGTGCCCAGCGATGATCCGGGTGCGCACGGCCCCGAGAATTGTGTGAAGCGCCTCCAAATCGCGTTCAAGCACTTGCAGAAGCAGGAGCAGGAAACACACCATATCGCTGGTGATGGCGATGTGGTTTTTCTCGACCACACGGAGACCTGGACATTTACCTCAGGAGAAACCGCTGCCCATACCTTTGCCAGCATGCACGAGATTAAGGATGGGCTCATCTACCGCTGGAGTGATTACTGGGATATGCAGAAATTTGCCGGGCAGTTTCCGGCCTGGTTTATCGAGGAGATGATGAAGTCGACCGCAGACGATTTCACAGACTAACGCCTATAGCAGGCCGCGTATTTCGGCGCGGCCTGCTATCAAGGCGCAGGAGTGGCCGGCAGCTTCAGGCGCCGACGCTGATCAGCTGCGTTTCTGGCTGGCCGCTGCCGTCTGTGCGATAACGGTATTTGACATCACTGCCCGAGGGCGCGTCTTTGAGTCGGGTATCCGGCGGCAGTTTGAATTCCATTTTCTCGCTGCCGCGTACCTTGCAGCGAGATTGTTCATCGTACTGGCTGATGGAATGTATTTTCACGCTCGTGGTGTTTTGGCCCGCCGTCTCGCCATGCTGAACCGTGCCTTCCAGTAAACAGTCTTTTTCACCTGCGGACATGGCCATGGGACTGGCCAGCAGCAGTGCGGGGATGATCATGGTTTTGATTAAAGGGTTCATGTTATGTGCCTCCATTTTTTACCTTCAAAAAAACTTTACACCTAAATGATCGGGGCTTGCCACCTCGCGGCGCAGAAATTTCATCAAATTGTAACAATAATGTGCTTAGGGGTGGCCAAAACGCCCTTCGGCGCGCGCCACGGGGCAAAAACGTGGACTGCGCTGCGGTGGGAAATGTCAGTATCTTGTCATCTTGTTGTCATATCACTGTAAAAAACGACCTCTATACTCTTCGCACGACTACCAATACCTCGCCCCGACAGGGCGTTTGAAGAGACTGATTGTTGATGAAATTCCTGACTCGATGTTGCCTGATCTCACTGCTCGCTTACGCTACCCAGGGGTTTGCACTGTCATTTGCTGCTGAGGAGTTCCAGGCCTCTCGAAAGCTTGCCTGTGTGCTGGTGCAGCAGTCGCTTGGACAACTGAGCGAAGAGGAGTATGGCGAGAGGGCACACACGGTGCTCGATGGCTTTGATGAGGTCGAGCGTGACAATATCCTGGCGCAGGCGGTGGGGTATTATGGTGGCCTCGTTTTCTCCCCCGAGACGGCGACCAACAGTACAGCAGGCGTTTCCAGCAAACTCGAAGACTTTTTGTCCAGCAGCACCTGCGTTGAGGGTTACAGCAAGGTGACACTGCGCCTCTGACAGTTTCTACAGGCGCGCGCACGGTGCCCGTGGTCGCGCTCGCTGTTCTGCACTTCCAGTAGTTTTCACGACAGCTTCCTTACAACACGCCCCAACAACCAGCACGTTCAAACACTACTTTTTCCGTCTGGTTGTTGCGATGCCGGTGACGACCACTGTGGCGCACCGAAGTTTTGCAGGCGGCAGCGCAGATTTAACAAATCTGAAATATAACTATCACAAGATTGTCACTCGATGCGACTAGCATGCCCCGCATATGCAGACAGTCCGATCCAACTTACACCGATGTTATGTGCTGAAGCGTGTGCAGCCGCGCGGTGGCTTCTGCACCCGGTTATCCACATCCACCAACCCGTTTTCAGGTTAAGGCGAACACCCAATATGAAACGATTAGTAGTCTACGCGGGGCTCGCGCTCTCTTTTCTGTCTCATCAGGCGCTGGCCGCCAATTTGTACCTCATGGTCTTCTATGACGATGCGCCGCTGAGCGGGGCCACGGTGTTTCTGGATGAACGCAGCCTGGGCGCCACTGACAGTCGCGGCGGCGCTGAGGCGACACTGGAAGCCGGGGATCATGTGCTGATGTTGGTAGACAACAATATCAAGGTGCCCGTTGAATTCAGGTCTGCTGCCGAAGAAGACGTGGAGATAAAGATTACCTTCACGGCTGGCTCGGGCAATTCCCCGCAAGTGGATATACGCAAGTTCGGTGAAGAGGGCGCGCTTGGCGAGGGCTTTATCACCGGCAAGATCCTGGATGCCAGCGGTGCTGCGGTGGCGGGCGCGACAGTGGCGGCAGCGAACTCTCCCTACTCGTCCACGACGGATGAGTTCGGCGTCTACGTGCTGAAGATTCCGCGCGGCGAATACGCGATCAGTGTGAGTGCGGACGGTTACCAGACGGTTTCTGTGCCAGAGGTTCGCGTGATGGCCGACACAGGGGTCAACGCCACAGTCACCCTGCGCGCAGAGGGTGCTCCGGGCATACCCGTTATTGCCGCACCCACGGCACCCTCGGCGCCGATGGAAGAAGTGTTCGTACTGGGTGTGTTCAATCCACAGGAAAATGCGGCCAGCGTCGAGCGCTACGCCGTTTCCATCACCAATGCTATCGACGCGGCCCAGCTTGAACGCTTCGGTGACAGCGATATTGGCTCTGCACTCAACCGCGTCGCCGGTGTGGCGATTGTCGACCGCAAATATGCGACGGTACGTGGCCTGGACGGTCGCTATATCTCCAGCACGCTCAACGGCTTGTTGATGCCCAGCACCGATACGCAGCGCAGGGAAGTGGAACTGGACCTGTTTCCCACAGTCATTGTCGGCGGAATAGAGATCCAGAAATCCTACACAGCCGACCAGTTGGCGACGACGACCGGCGGTGCTATCCAGATAGAGACCAAGGGCATTCCTGATGAGCGCATTCTGCAGGTGAGTGGATCGCTGGGTTATAACCCGGGTACGACCGGCACCGACATCCTCAGTTATGCCAGCAGCAACGGCGATTGGGCGGGCTATGATACCGGGCTGCGAAAGCTGCCCAATGGCGTGCTGAGTGAGACCGACGGCGGACGGACGTTGACTGTCTGCGATCCGGCGGTCGACCCGGTCCGCTGTACATCACCTGCAGAGGCGGCCCAGTTGGGTGTCAAGTTCCAGGATGATTACAAGGTCGGCGACAAAACAGGGCTGCCCAATGGCGAGGCCTCGGTAGCGTATGGTGACAGATTGCCCGCCGGTGACAACGAGTGGGGTTACTATCTCGCCGCTGATTTTGATCGCAAGACTGCCGACCGCGGCCATGCCGAACTCACTGATCCTATCGGCATCGAGGGCGGCTACCAGCGCTCTGAGGAAACGACTGCAATAACGGGTTATGGCGCCGTGGGGTATGAGTATGGCGCGGCCAACGAGGTCATGGCGAAAACTATCTACCTGCACAGCACCGACGACATCACGCGAGTGGAAAGTGGTATCGACCAGCAGGAAGACAACCAGGTCGACACCTATTTGCTGGACTGGATTGAGCGGGAGTTTATCTCGCAGTCGTTAACCGGCCACAATGAGTTTGATTTTGATCACGGCATTCACCAGTTCGATTGGCGTGGCGCTTACTCTCAAACACGACGCGACGAGCCTGATCGCAGGACCTATACCTACTTCAACAATTTCCTGTCCTCTTCGGCTTTTGAGCGCCGCTGGTCCAAGTTGAAGGAGACCAGCAAGGACCTGGGTGCAGACTACTCCATTGACCTGGACTGGGGCACCAACAGCGCGACGCAGATAAAGGTCGGCGGGATGTGGTCTGACAAGGACAGGACCTTTGACCAATACCGCTTTGGCATCGACTTCACCGAATTCGGCAGCGATATCGATCTCAATATCGACCAGAGTCTCGAGAACGAGGTACTGCCCTACAACAACTTTGCGATCAACAAAGTGCTATTGACCACCAATACGACGGATACCGACTCCTACAATTCCCAGGAGGAGATAAAGGCAGGTTATCTCACAACAAATACAGATTTTGGTGAGAGCTGGACGCTGCTCGCGGGTGTTCGTTTTGAGAAATTTAACCAGAAATTGGAATACCCGAACAATCCGGATGTAAACAGCGAACTCGATTACGATGACTGGTATCCCGCCATCAATTTGACATGGCGTCCTACCGAGGAATTGCAGGTGCGCGCCGGTTACTCCCAGACAGTGTCGTACCCGGGCATCATCGAGCGTTCCGAGGCCCAAACCTTTGACGATAAAACGGATGAACAAATATTCGGCAATCCCGATCTGGAGGTTTCGACGATTGATAACTCGGACCTGCGCCTGGAGTATTACTTCTCCGACGCCGAGAGTGTTTCACTCGCTTACTTCTACAAGTCTATCGATAACCCTGTGGAGAAGGCCGTGGTAGACGGCTCCGGCTCCGCCGCAAGGAACTCCTACACATTCATCAACCAGGAGAGTGCCGATCTTTGGGGTATCGAGGTTGATGGTACCAAGAACGTTTGGGAAACCGATGATTATCTGGTCTTCGTAAGCGGCAACGTCACCTATATCGACTCCAAGGTGGATCTTAACGAGGCGTCTTTACGACTGGAAGGTGCAGATGCCGATGGCCGTGAGCTTCAGGGACAGTCAAAGTGGCTTGGTAACCTGCAAATAGGTATGGATCATTACCCCACGGAGCAAAAGTTTACCTTGCTGGTGAACTATTTCGACAAGCGGATATTCCGCATCGCACGAGGCAATGATACCGGGCCTGAGTACGAGGATAGCCGTGTCGTAGTCGACTTCACCTATGAAAAGGTATGGAACGAGCACCTTGTTCTGGAGGGGTCGATCAAGAATATTCTCAACACTAAAGTCGAATACTCGCAAAACGACAACACCATTGAGAGCTACAACCTGGGTAGGTTCTTCAAGGCGGGCGTAACGTACAAGTTCTAATCGTTGTTCACAGAACGGCAGGGGCAGATGTGATGAATTATTTAGCAAAGCGAAAAAAGTGCAGTCGATCTGCATTCAATTTTAACTTGATCAGGAAGCAAACCATGGTTAAACAAAAGTTGTTTATAGCACTACTGGTGCCCCT
>TARA_R110002072_G_scaffold1023_1_pt1 | contig 12227 bp, 12 predicted proteins | sample TARA_R110002072 | Tara Oceans TARA_R110002072 (sample SAMEA4397118) | marine metagenome | biome: Polar Biome; feature: [SRF] surface water layer (ENVO:00010504); material: water (ENVO:00002006), including particulate matter (ENVO:01000060) such as... | depth 5 m | reverse complement strand
CGAAGTATTCTAAAAGCAAAAAACGAGTAAAAAGCACCGCTGGTTTACACACAGAACGAACTAGCCTGGCCAGACACCTAACATTCATTATGTAGATTCAGTAAAAAGCAGTCAGCTAAAAATTGATCGTGCTATTATGCTTATAAATAACTTAAAGACAATGACCGGGAAATTCGATTTCAGGCATTTACTAGGTTTACCACCAAGAGAAGACTGATGCTTAAACAAATTATCCTATCGCTGCTTTTTTTAATATTTAGTTCCAATAAACTAATTTCTCAGAGTATATCTGGAAAGATTGTTTCGTCTGAAGATTTAACTCCTGTAGCTTTCGCAAATATTGGTATTTCTGATTCAAAATATGGTACTTACTCCAATGTTGATGGTGTCTTTACGATTAATAAGGAATTTATAAAAGATTCCTCTGATGTTATTATTTATGCTATCGGTTATGAAAAAAACATACTGCCTAATGAGCTGCTTTCTACTGAAGAAACACTTTTAGTAAAGTTGATTCCTAAAGTTTATGAGATGGAAGACATTCAGGTTTCAGCTAAAAGGGTGCGAAAGGTTCTATATGGTAAAAAAAGGATTCCACCCAGGCCTCTAATCTGGAGTTTTGCTCCCGGCCATAAATCCACAAGAATTGGTCGATCTGTGGCAATATTGGTAAACATTCCCCAAGAACAGTTGCCAATCCGAATTTATAAAGCTTCTGTAGGAATCTTCGCTAATCCTTTTCCTGAGGCACTGTTTCGGGTTCGTTTTATGTCTTTTAATGATAAAACAGAATTACCTGATCAGGATTTAACAACGGAAAATTTGATTACTAAATTTGGAAAAGTGGATGGCTGGGTAACATTTAACATAGATAAAAACTCTCAACTCATCAATGAGGATACCTTTTTTATTGTATTTGAAAACCTCAATCTTGAAATGGCTAACTATAAAGAGTCATTAAGTGATAGTCCCTATCCGCTCTTTATGCTGAAAGGTTTTCTTCTGGGGAAAGACAAACTTCTTTTAAGTAACGCAGCTCTTAACCATTGGAAAGAAGAAAAAGAAGATTTGGTTTTCAACTTTCAATATTCATATGAAAAGCAATAATAACTCCAGAGTTGATGAAGTTATTATTGCTTATTCTTTTATAAATATTACGGTAACTACTTTTTTTTAGTTGGCAGTACTTCCACTGATTGTATGCCCGAAGAAAATAGCGTTTGCAAAAAGCTTATTCGTTCCATACCAAAAGGCTCTGAAGTTTGGATTATCTGTCATCGTTATAACTTTTCCTGAGCCATAGCGACTTATAATAACCGCAGCTGAGTTCTTTAGCTTCTCTAAATTTTCATCCGAAATGTAACCGCTTGCTAATGGGGAATCAGTATATACTACTGGATTTGAATACGGGTTTTTTCCTTTTTGTAGAAACTGAGTGCTGTTTCTAAACACGGTCAGATTTTCGTTGTTAAACCCGTAACCCATTGGATGTGTCAGATCAATCTTAGTATTGAAAATTGCTCCTCCGATTACTCCCGCCCCGGAGTCGTTTCCTTGTTTTACATATGGTCTTGTTTCAGAACTATCTTCATCATCATCGCTTGTTACAAACTCAACATCAGCTAAACCCTGTTGCTTAACCCAAGAAATTCCGAACTTATATGCGACTAATGTTCCTCCGTTTCTAACCCATCGTTTTATTTCATCGACGGTTGATGAAGTAAAATCGCCATATCCATAACCAGACATAATAATTACATTATATCTATCCAGATTTGAGCCTCGTACATCATTTTGTTCAACAATACTTAAAGGCATGTGATACCGCTGATCCATCAAATGCCAGGCTTCTCCAATTTCATATCCGTTGGTTCCACTTCCGCCTATCATAGCTACTTTAGGCTCTATCAAATTCTCAAAATTGTTGCTTCCAAGATCTATTCCTCTTGGAGTTAAACCCGTTGAAACGGAGTAAATTTTAATGCCGTTTTCTTTAGCAACTTCTTGAATAAGCTTATGCGTTTTATTTTTGTCTGACTGTACGCCAACAGGAATCATAATGGTTCCATAATCAAAATCTCTTGTGCCTTGAGAAGTAACAGAGGTAAATGGTCTGGATGCTACTTTAGCCCTTACACCATTTGAAAGAAGTTTATACACCGCTTTTGGCGCATAATATTCATCCCATTCAAATACATACGCATAGTTGCTTTTTCCTCCAATAACTGCTCCGTTATCCTTTTTTTCTCCATTGAATTGCGTTCCTTGAAGACTTGATTTAAACTCGCGGTTTCCCAACTCTGCAAAAGGAAGGTTAAATGCATACGGCATTGTCCAGGCAGAAACATCGTAAAACAAACTGTCGGTGAACTCTATTCTACGCTCAAATATTGCGGTGATCAATTGGTATTGCTGCTGATCTGTAGGAACGACAAACGCTTTCCCGGATTTGAAATTTTTTCCTCCGGAGCTTACAGCACCTTTAAGCTCATATACTTTAATCTGATGACGATGCAGCATTTCAGCAAGATGAAATGTTCTCGCCTCATCGGCTTCTTCCCCAAATACATACGCTTTAATGGATGCTGCTTTAGCTGCCTCCGCTTTTTCTTTATAAAATTCTCGCATATAAGAAAGAAGTTCTTCTCTCATTGCTTGTGTCGCTCTTATAGTTGAAAGCGCTGCTGTGAATTGGTTTCTGATAGTAAATGGGAATTTAAGCACACCATGAATAGTTTCTTGTGCATGTCCACGAGAGCTGGCTTGCTCAAATAATATTCCTATCGATCCATTTACATCCGGATACGTTGATCCTTTTCCGTAGTAAAAATCATCAAAGCTTTCTTTAGAATAGTACAGAGATTGTATTTTATCTAACTCTTCAGCATGATACTCGGCAATACTTGCTGTTAATAACTGGTTGCGTTCCGGCGTTAGCGGATGTGTTCTCGACGGTATTCCCGGCTGAAAGAAAAACGTGGCATTAGAACCCATCTCATGATGATCGGTTAAAATATTCGGTTTCCACTCATGAAATTTTGCAATTCTGCCTTTGCTTTCGGGATGTTGAACTAATAACCAATCTCGGTTAAGATCGAACCAATAGTGATTTGTTCTTCCGCCCGGCCACACTTCATTGTATTCCCGGCTTGATGGATCTGTTACCAACTTGTTTAAACTTTTATGCTGATTCGCCCATTGCGCAAACCTGCTTAAACCATCCGGATTTATGCTCGGATCTATCAAAATTATCGTGTTTTTGAGAACCTCCTCAATTTCTTTTCCCTGAGCGGCCGCTAAATGATACACTGTAACTAATGATGAGTTTGTTCCACTAGGCTCATTACCATGCACGCTATTGCTTAACTGAATCACCGCAGGCATTTTAGAGATGTCCAGTTTGCCTGAATTAGCCGGATCTGTTAGTTGAACATGTTCTCTTTTTAAACGATCAATGTTTTTATGATTTTCAGGAGAAGTGATAGTAAGTAAGAGAAGCGGTCGGTTTTCATATGTTCTTGCATACTCGCTGATTGAAACTCTATCAGAAGCTTCTGCAACTGCATACATATAATTCACCAACTGGTCGTGCCGAACATGCCATTCCCCAACTTCTGTTCCTAATACAGACTTGGGTGTTGGTATTTTAGAATCATATTTAACCCCGTTGGGAAGGAAGTAATCTAATGTTTCTTGTGCGTTTGCATTATACCCGATAAATAATGCTAAGAAGAGCAATAAAGCCTTTTTCATAAAAAGTAGTTATTAGTTAGTTATATAGAGTATAGTAATTGTACTATATGAAAAATGCTGAAAAAAGCTCTGCTTTTTATAGTTTAATTAAATCCAATGCTTAAAATTATGCACTTTAGTTTTACGATCTTTTTATAATTTTTTTCTGTACCCTCATAAAGCCAAATAACTAACATGTTTTTATGGAGGCTCAAAGTTCTTCTAGGTTTTCAACATTAAAGTATGCCCTGGGGCCGGGCTTAATAATGGCCGCCGCCGCAGTTGGTGTATCACATTTGGTACAATCTACTCGCGCCGGTGCTGATTACGGATTTGCGCTTATTTGGGCGGTGATTTTGGCCAATATATTTAAATATCCTTTTCTGGAATATGGTCCCCGATATGCTATTTCCACCCAAGAAAGTTTGATTGAAGGATATAAGAAATTAGGTAATTGGGCTTTTTGGACATTTGTGATATTTACAATTGGAACAATGTTTATTGTGCAAGCTGCAGTAACTATTGTAACCGCTAGTTTGGCGGCTGAACTTACCGGAATTACTCTAACACCGTTAATTTGGAGCGCCATTGTTCTTTTAATATGCATTTTGATTTTAGTAGCCGGCCAATATTCTGCGCTAGATGGAGCTATTAAAGTGATCATGGTAGTACTTACTATTTCAACATTAATTGCTATCGTTGTTGCTTTCATAAACACTGACATTTCCCAAAAACCTCCCTCTCCAAGTATCTGGACTGTTTCAGGAGTTTCTTTTCTAATAGCACTTATGGGATGGATGCCAATCCCTATTGATGGTTCTGTCTGGCATTCTTTATGGTCTTTAGAGCGGATAAAACAGACGGGAAAATGCCCCAGTTTAAAAGATTCCCTATTTGATTTTAGATTGGGTTACATAGGCGCCGGAATACTTGCTGTTTTTTTTCTCGTTCTCGGCGCTTTAGTTATGTTTGGAAGTGGAGAAGTATTTGCGCCAAGTGGAGGAGCTTTTGCACAACAATTAGTAAATATTTATACCTCAAGCTTGGGCGATTGGGCGTACATCATTATTATTATCTGCGCATTTACAACCATGTTTAGCACAACCCTTACCGTTACCGATGCTTACCCGAGAGTTTCTCGCCGGATCATTTCCAATATTAAACCGGAATTTAAAGATGAATCAAAAAAGAATTACCGAATTCTTATCGTAATAATTTCATTGATCTCGTTAGGCGTGTTGTATCTTGCCGGTAGCCGTTTTACATTTATGGTTGATCTCGCAACTACACTTTCATTTTTAACCGCTCCGGTGTTAGCATTCATTAACTATCGGTTGGTTATGTCTAAGCATTTTCCGGGTGAACATCGCCCACCAACTTGGCTTCGTATACTAAGTTGGGCAGGAATTCTGTTCTTGACTGGATTTGCCTTAGTTTATGCTTATTGGATTATCAGTTTTTAACTTGGAGATACATTTTTGTCTAACTTTTTTTTCCCTGCCAGAGAACCTTTTAATGCTTACTCACATTTAGTTGGCGCTATTGGTTCTATTTTTTTTCTTTTATACCTCATTCTTAATTCCTCCGATGACCCGGGATGGGCAAGAATTTCTTTTATTCTTTATGGAGTTACCGTTTTTCTAATGTTCGCTTCCAGCGCTGTTTATCATGCCATAAATGTTACTTTTAAAACTGAAGAACGTTTTAGGATGATCGATCACATTATGATTTATCTACTTATTGCGGGCACCTACACCCCAATTTGTATTATTGTTCTCGATGGAAACTGGCGAATGTGGATGCTAATCGGTGTGTGGAGTTTTGCACTTGTTGGCATTGTTAAAAAAGTTTTTTGGATGTCTGCTCCCAGATGGCTTTCAACCGTGCTGTATTTATTAATGGGCTGGATTGCCGTTATTTTATTTCCAAAACTTTGGGATCAACTTCCACACTGGTTTTCTTATTGGATTGCAATAGGTGGGCTTTTCTACACCGTTGGCGCTATTATTTATGGCATTCAAAAACCTGATCCTTTTCCTGATAAATTTGGCTTCCATGAAATTTGGCATTTATTTGTTTTGGGAGGCGCTTTTTCTCATTTTTGGGCGATCTATAAATTTTTACCCGGTTATATAATTTCTGGATAATGACAAAATTCTCCCGCTTTCTTTGTTTATCATTGGTTCTATTACTTTGCTCGGATCTTTCTTTAGCACAAGTTTCTTATGGAAACTTCTACTTTCCGGTGCATCGCCCCGCCGGCTTAGATTGGCAACAACTTAAAACAGATCATTTCAGGATTATTTACCCTAAAAATGAAGATTCTCTTGCATACAGAGCTGCTTCTATCTTAGAGAATCAATATCCTAAAGCGGTGGCTCTTTCCGGTGGCGAATTGAAAAACTTCCCCGTAATCTTTTCTAACTATAGCGATCTTTCTAATGGATTTGTCACTTCAAATAATTTTCGCTCAGAATTCGCCGCTGCTCCTTTTAAAGGCAAGTCCATAAATCCAAAATCAGGCGACTGGTTTGAAGCAGTGCTTCCACATGAGCTATTACACGCAACACATGGCAGTGTTTTAGTACCCTGGTCTATTCCTGCGTTTTATGATTTGTTTTCACCCGATCTTGCACGAAGTTTCAATTTTTTTCCACCCGTTGGAGTACATGAAGGTTTGGCTGTTCTCCATGAAAGCGAAAACGTGGCAGAAAATGGTGGTCGGAAAAATTATACCTATTTCAACAACCAATATAATGCACGACTAAGCAGTAATGATCCCTGGAGCGCAGGACAAACTTTTCAGCCTTCAAGATATACGCTTCCATATAATCGACATTACATATCGGGCTCAACTTTTACCCAATGGCTTCATGAAAATTATGGGGAAAACGTCTCAAAAGATGCTATTCGTTATCAGCACAAATTCTTTTTTCTTGGATATGGTTTTGCACTAAAACATGTAACAGGAAAATGGCCGAGCGAGCTTTATACGAAATATATTGAGGATAAAAAGGCGCAAGAAAATGCTCGCCAAAAAAAAATAGGCGAGAGCACTTCTTCAAAACAGGTATTTATTGAATCTCCTTACAAAGGAGTTACTCAGCGAAAGCCTTTTTGGACCTCATCTTCAGGATTAGTCTTTTTCAGCTTACATTATAATGCTCCAAGAGGGTTTTATACGTACAATCTTGATACAAAAAAAACTGCTCAGATTGCAGAAGTGAATACCGTTGGTGATTACAATATCGATTACGACAGAGCTGCCAATTCTTTACTTTTTGCTGAGTATGATGCCGATCTGCTCTATTCTTCTGCGTACAAATCTGAATTGAAACGGCTTGATTTAGATTCAAACAAGCAATTTGAGATCACTGAAAAAGATAGAGTGTACAGCCCCACTATTTCCGGGGCTCATATAATTGCTCTACAAACAAACGGGGCAAGTGCGAATGTAATTGCTATAGACGGCGATAACAACAAAACGGTGTTGGCCACTTTTAATGACGCAACCCCTGTTGCTATAAAAGCAAACCCCAACTCTCCAAATCAGCTCGCGCTAATCATTAACCGCCGCGGCATCCAGGCTCTTTGGATTACAACACCCCAAACAATAGCTCAGGATATTTTAGAAGCACCAAGAATGGCTTTTAAAGATGCTTCTATCTTTGATCTGGATTGGCATCCAAGCGAGCAAAAACTTCTGTTCACTGCTGATTTTTATCCAGCGATGAATATTTATGAACTGAATCTTAGTAACGGAGATATTCTTCAAAAAACGAATTCACTTTTTAATGCTTTTGAAGCTTCTTATTCTCCTGATGCTTCATCTATTGCCTATGTGGTTCAACAGAATCAAGAGCAGAAAGTGGCCGTTCTTAATGAATCTAATTTTTATAATAAAAGAGTTCCCAGAGACGCTTTGTTATCCGGTTCGAATTTAAGACGAAGTCTTGAGCGCCCTTTATTGGGGTCGGAATTATCCGATGAATCTGATTCATGGACCTCAGAAAAGTATGGATCTGATCTTAGTTGGTTAAAGCCGCGCGCTGTTCTTCCTATCGTTCGCGAAAAATCTGGTGCTAACCAAGTTGGTGTAAACTTTCAAAGTATTGATGCTTTGAGCAGTCAAAGTTATTCTGCAGAGCTAACAGGCATTCAAAGTCGCCTTTGGTACGATTTATCCTATACCAATAAAACATTTTGGCCGGGGTTTAGGCTCAGAACTTATAGTGATCCATCCTTTGGCGTTTTGGGCTTTCAAAATAGTGATCCCAGACCGGTGATGTTACAAGAACGTGGTTTTGATTTAAGCATTCCTGTAAACTTCACTTTTAATGCAACAACCAGAGGAAAGTCTCTTTTTCTTTCGCCTAGAATTACGGCGGAACAAATTCGTTATTTCGATCTCTCACCAAATCCTATTTCAGATTTTGAAACTCAATATAAAGCCGGTGGATTTGCCCAGTTGAGTTGGAATATTCTAAGTCAGCGCAGAGACATACAACCCAGCTCAGGCATTTCATTGTTTGGTTTTTTGGATAAAGCCCTGAATGATCCTATTGTTTTCATCGAAAATGCTGCCGGTAATCCGGAACAATTCTTACTTGCTGATAGATGGGCGGCTTATTATGGCGTAATTGGTTATCTTGGTCCTTTAAAGAAATTCAATCAATCTCTTCGATATGATTTCCAGTTTTTGAATCAAAGTAGCTCTCTTTTATATAGCCAAAGTACGATCATTCCGAATAGTTTTACGGATAATGCTTTCCTGTTTAATGGTAATGAAACGTTCAATAACCTTGGTCGATTTAGTACTCGCTATACCATTCCTGTTGCATATCCCGGAGACGGAGGGATGTTAGTTCCGTTTTATTTACAAGCAATTTATATCTCCACTTTTTCACACACCATTACTAACCTGGAACAAAGCAGTGCACGCGATTTACTTTCAGCAAGCAGAAGTGTTTTTGGTGCGGGATTACACTTTCAATTCAATGTAGCTAATCTTACTTTTGATTTCGGAGTAGGTTTTTCTTTCGAGCCTACACGAAATAAAGCTAAATTTGTATTTGGTGACTTTTAATGACTAACAAACTATTTAGATTTTCATTTTTTCTTTTCTTCTCGATTTTATTGTTGAGTAGTTGTACCCAGAAAAAACCTAACTCACCTCAAGATGCCCCAACGGGAAATCGTAAAAGTCCTATAGCAATTTCCTCAATTAAGCATGAGAATACATATATAAAAATTGTGTATGGGCAACCATATCGTAATGGGAGAACTATTTTTGGAGAATGGGAGCCTTACGGTGAGGTTTGGAGAGCAGGTGCAAATGAAGCCACTGAAATTACCATTACAGAACCTGTGCTAATGAATATGAAAGTTGTTGATGCCGGAACCTATTCTTTATTCACCATCCCAAATGAGGATTCCTGGACGATTATTTTAAATAACGGCCTGGGCCAGTGGGGAGCTTTTGATTATAATGAACAACTGGATGCTTTTCGGTTTGAGGTTTCTGTAAAACACTTGGAAACTCCCGTTGAGGCATTTACTATTGAGTTTTCTGATCTTCATGGCTCAACTACTGTTATGAGCCTTTCTTGGGACGTTGTTAAAGTTGAAATCCCGATACGGTTTTATTGACAGTTTTACCTAACAGCATTTACAAAAGCCCTTTAATAACTAAACCACCCTGCACTGAAAGTACAGGGGTTTTCTTGAGGACTGGAAGTTCCTTTCTTCTCGCTCTGATGCTCCGTGTCTTTTCTCGCACCTATGCTCTGCGTCGGTGCGTTTCGTACTGGTAACGACGCAGAGCATCGTTACCAGTACAACATACCCTTTCTTAGATTTTTCCACATACTAAAGTGCCGGGTTTTAACCCTCTGTTGGGACCAATAAACGCAGCTCTTTTAAACTAGCTTTAAAAGCTCTTCCGGCACATCCACATCCATTCTTAAAACCTGAGATGCGTGCGTTTTGCCTTGTGCATCCAGTTTAAGAGAAACGGTTCCGCCACCGCCCAGGCTTTCATTCAGGATAAAATTCAGCGCTCCGATATTTGGGAGCTCGAATCTTTCCACTTCTCCTTTGCACACATACTTCATATGCTCTTTTACTCTTTGCGAAGTGAGTTCTTTTTTTAGAAAGGGGTAGATATCAGGGTGACGAGCGATAATTCCTACATTGGAACCATTTCCTTTATCGCCGCTTCTTCCGTGTGCAATTTTGAGTAGTTTTACCTGAGGCATCTTATGATTTTTTAAGTTGGCTAAAAGTACAAAATAAGACGGTTATTTTCGAGTAGAAACACATCCGCTTTTTATGTTTCTATTACTACTTCTTCAGAAATGCCGAAAAAGGGGTTTGTTCCCGTCCAATAAAAAAGAACTATGGTTTTTCCTTCTTCATATCCAGGAATATCACTTCCATTTATTTTTAGAAAAGTATTCGGCAAAATTTGGTTTTCGGTTGTTGATTCCGCAATCCAATCAAGTATATGTAATGTTTCTTGTTCAAAAACAGCATACTCCATTGTGTCTTGTGTGCCGTTCTCAAGAACAAGTTTGTGCTTTACACACTTTTTGGGACAGTACCCGTTTTCAAATGCTGAACAAGATAAAACAAGTAACGCCAAAAAAAATAACAAGTAAGGACTCTCATTATGTGCTATTTTCTCTAATCTGATAAATAATACACTACGGTAGAAACTACACGAATGTTTTTTATGTGAGGATTATTTTGGTCTCTAGAGCTTATGCTAAACTGTCCCTGATAAGCGGTCTTTATTTTGCCAAGTTTACTGTTCGAGTCTTCCGCAAATTTCTCCGCTACTGCCCTGGCTTCTTTCGTTGCTTGTTCAATCATCTGTGGCTTAATCTCATTCAGCCGTGTAAATAAATACTCTGTTTGAAATTGATAGCTTTGGCTTGTAAGTGCAATGCCTTGTTTTCCAAGCTCACCAATTTTATTCATTACAGCTCTAACTTTCTCCACATCATTAGAATAAACCGTAACCGTTTGGTTCGCTACGTATCTAAATTCTGACCTATCTCCACCGCCATATTGTTGGGCAAGTTTATCGGTTACTTGTGGAATTGCGAATGAAATCTCTAATTCTTCTATACCATTACTTTCTAAAAACTGAGTGCTTTTCTCGTTGCTTTTCTCCAAAGAACCATAAATGTCTTCTAATGTATTACTTGCCTCGGTAAACTGAATCGGCCATATAACTATATCTGCAATATGCTCTTGTTCTGCCAATCCTTTAACTGTTACAGTGCGTTCGTACTCTTTAAATTGTATTACTGCGTTTCCTAGTAGAAACCCAAAGATCGATAATCCAATTATGATTGCCGCTCCAAGAATTCCGAATGATTTTACTTGTTCTTTTTCCATTTCTTCTTTCTATTTTGTATTACTAATGTAAGCTAATTTAATTGCTAAGAAAAAGTTCCTGTCTAATAATCCCATGTACGACTCTTCCTTTTTGATAAAACTGGTTCAAGCCAAAATGCCTTTTGGTAAACATAAAGATTGGTTTATTACTGATCTGCCTGTGCATTATTTGGAGTGGTTTCAGCGAGAAGGTTTCCCTTCAGGAAAGCTAGGCCAGCAGCTTTCTACCATGTATGAAATAAAAACAAACGGGTTGGATGATATTTTAACTCCTATCAAAAGAAAATATCGTTACCGATTAAAAAATTAGTTTATGTGTGTAACATATTTTTTACATTACGTAAAGAAAACCCGACACTAACTAATTTATATATTATGTCTAAACAAGAAATTTTATCGTGGCCTTCCTTAGCAACGTCAACATCTTTTATTGTTTTCTATCTTCTATTCAACTTTGGTTGGCCGGAATTTTTTCCTGATTACTCCGGGAGTTTTATAAAAACTTTCTTCCATCTTTTTTGGGTAGCTGTCGTCATAGAGATTATTGTTGAAATCAGCGAAGGAAATAAAAAAGTTCAGAAAGATGAGCGGGATTTTATTATTGAGGCTAAAGGAATAAAAGTAGCTTATAACATCTTAGTTATTGCTGTAATCATCGCTTTGGTGCAGTTGTTTATTTCCAATCTCAACTATACGTTCGGAAATGATTTTCCTATATCGTTAGAAATGTCAACCATTATTCATTTTCTAATCCTAACTTTATTTTTTGCTAGCGCAACCCGAAGATCAATTATGATTTATCAATACAGAAAAGGGCATTAGCATGGAAGATCGAATTATAATAAATCAAATTCGAAAACTTCGGTTCAATCATGGTGAAATGACTCAACAAGAACTAGCAGATTTGGTTGGGGTAACTCGACAAACCATCAATGCCATCGAAGCCGCAAAATATTCGCCATCTTTAGAGTTGGCCTTTAAAATTGCTGAAGCTTTTGAGAAGCCTATTGGCGAGGTATTCACATATAAGATGAAAGACTAAAAACCAATAGCGTCCTAAACGTTTAAAAAAAGAGAGAAAGAACTTTGTG
>TARA_R110002072_G_scaffold125857_3_pt1 | contig 12231 bp, 11 predicted proteins | sample TARA_R110002072 | Tara Oceans TARA_R110002072 (sample SAMEA4397118) | marine metagenome | biome: Polar Biome; feature: [SRF] surface water layer (ENVO:00010504); material: water (ENVO:00002006), including particulate matter (ENVO:01000060) such as... | depth 5 m | reverse complement strand
GTTGGTGTAATTCCTGGTGGAGGTGGTTCTAAAGAAATGGCTTTACGTGCTTCTGATACTTTTAAAAAGGGCGATGTTCAATTAAATGTTTTACAAGAATATTTCTTAACAATTGGAATGGCAAAAGTAGCTACCTCTGCTTATGAAGCATTCGATTTAGGACTACTTCAAAAAGGAAAAGATGTTGTTGTGGTAAATAAAGACAGACAAATTGCAGAAGCTAAAAAGCACGCAGTTTTAATGGCAGAAGCAGGTTATACACAACCAGCTTTAAGAAGTGATGTTTTAGTTTTAGGAAAACAAGCTTTAGGTGCTTTTATGGTGGCTACAGATTCTATGCAAGCAAGTCGTTTTATTTCCGAACATGATCAAAAAATTGCAAACAAATTAGCCTATGTAATGGCTGGTGGAGATTTGTCTGAACCAACAAAAGTTTCTGAGCAATATCTTTTAGATTTAGAAAGAGAAGCTTTTTTAAGTTTATGTACAGAAAGAAAAACTCTAGAGCGTATTCAACATATGTTAAAAACTGGAAAACCATTACGTAACTAAAATTAATTGGCTATTTACCTTTAGCTATTTGCTATTGGTAAATAAATATTAACCAATGCTAAAAGCCAAAAGCGATTAGCTAAAAGCTAAAAACAAAATGAAAACAGCATATATAGTACAAGGATATAGAACAGCAGTAACCAAATCAAATAGAGGTGCTTTTAGATTTAAAAGAGCTGATGAGTTGGCTGCAGAAACTATTCAACATTTAATGAAGAATTTACCTGAATTCGATAAAAAAAGAATCGATGATGTTATTGTAGGAAATGCAATGCCAGAAGGTTCTCAAGGTTTAAACATGGCACGTTTAATCTCTTTAATGGGATTAGAAATCGAAGAAGTTCCTGGGGTAACCGTAAATCGTTTCTGTTCTTCAGGATTAGAAACCATTGGAATGGCAGTTGCAAAAATTCAATCTGGAATGGCAGAATGTATTATTGCTGGTGGAGCAGAAAGTATGAGTTCTGTACCAATGACAGGATTTAAACCAGAATTAAATTATGATACAGTTGCTGCTGGTCATGCAGATTATTATTGGGGAATGGGAAATACAGCAGAAGCTGTTGCAGATCAATTTAATGTTTCTAGAAAAGATCAAGATGAATTTGCATTAAATTCTCATTTAAAAGCATTAAAAGCACAAGAAGAAAATCGTTTTCAAGATCAAATTGTTCCTATCGAAGTTGAAGAAACGTATGTAAATGAAGAAGGTAAAAAAGCAACAAGAAAGTATACAGTAACTAAAGATGAAGGACCTAGAAAGGGTTCAAACATTGAAGGTTTAGAACGTTTACGACCTGTTTTTGCAACAAACGGATCTGTAACTGCAGGTAATTCATCTCAAACAAGTGATGGTGCTGCTTTTGTAATGGTGATGAGCGAAGACATGGTGAAGGAATTAAATATTAAACCAATTGCAAGAATGGTAAGTTATGCTGCTGCTGGTGTTCCTCCAAGAATTATGGGAATAGGTCCAGTTGTTGCGATTCCAAAAGCTTTAAAACAAGCAGGTTTAAAACAAGAAGATATCAGTTTAATTGAATTAAATGAAGCTTTTGCTTCTCAATCTTTAGCTGTAATTCGTGAATTAGGTTTAAATGCAGATATCATCAATGTAAATGGTGGTGCCATTGCATTAGGACATCCTTTAGGCTGTACAGGAGCAAAATTATCTGTTCAGCTTTTTGATGAAATGCGCAAACGTAACATGCAAGGAAAATACGGAATGGTAACAATGTGTGTAGGAACAGGTCAAGGTGCTGCAGGTATTTTTGAATTCCTTAATTAAAATTAAAGACAATAAATTATTATAAAGTTATGAGTACTGAAACCACAAATAAAGAAATTTTAAGAGGAGGACAATTCCTAGTTAAAGAAACAAAGTGCGAAGACATATTTACTCCTGAAGATTTTTCTGAAGAGCAAGTAATGATGAAAGAAGCTGTAAAGGAATTTACAGAACGTGAAATTATAGCACACAGAGATCGTTTTGAAGCAAAAGATTATGCTTTAACAGAAGAAGTAATGAAAAAAGCTGGTGAACTTGGTTTTTTAGGTGTTGCTGTTCCTGAAGAGTATGGAGGAATGGGAATGGGTTTTGTATCAACCATGATTACTTGCGAATATATTTCTAGTGGAAATGGTTCTTTAAGTACTGCTTTTGGTGCACATACAGGAATTGGTACAATGCCAATCACTTTATATGGAACTGAAGAACAAAAACAAAAATATGTACCAAAATTAGCTACAGGCGAATGGATGGGTGCGTATTGTTTAACGGAACCAGGAGCAGGATCTGATGCAAATTCAGGAAAAACAACTGCTGAGCTTTCTGCTGATGGAAAATCGTACAAAATTAACGGACAAAAAATGTGGATCTCAAATGCAGGTTTCTGTAATGTGATGATCGTTTTTGCTCGTATTGAAAATGATAAAAATATTACTAGTTTTATTGTTGAATATGATGCTGAAAATCCAAATGGAATTACATTAGGAGAAGAAGAGCATAAATTAGGAATTCGTGCTTCGTCTACAAGACAAGTATTTTATAATGATACCATTGTTCCTGCAGAAAACATGTTGTCAACCAGAGGTGGTGGATTTAAAATTGCAGTAAATGCTTTAAATGTTGGGCGAATTAAATTAGCTGCAGCTTGTTTAGATTCTCAAAGAAGAGTTTTAACAACTGCTTTACAATATGCTACAGAACGTAGACAATTTAAAACACCAATTGCAGATTTTGGTGCTATCAAAGCAAAATTAGCAGAAATGGCTACGAATACTTATGCAGGTGAATCTGCAAGTTATAGAGCCGCAAAAAATATTGAAGATAGAATTGAAATGAGATTGGCTGCTGGAAATTCTCACCAAGATGCAGAATTAAAAGGAGTAGAAGAATATGCCATTGAATGTTCTATTTTAAAAGTTACTGTTTCTGAAGATGTACAAGCTTGTGCAGACGAAGGAATTCAAATTTTTGGAGGAATGGGCTTTTCTGAAGAAACACCAATGGAAGCTGCTTGGAGAGATGCTAGAATTGCACGTATTTACGAAGGAACTAATGAGATTAACAGAATGTTAGCGGTTGGAATGTTAGTGAAGAAAGCAATGAAAGGTCATGTAGATTTATTAGGACCAGCAACAGAAGTTGGTAATGAGTTAATGGGAATTCCTTCTTTTGATACACCAGATTATTCAGAATTATTTGCTGAAGAAAAAGAAATGATTGCTAAAATTAAGAAAGTCTTTTTAATGGTTGCAGGAGCTGCAATCCAAAAATTTGGACCAGATTTAGAGGAGCATCAACAATTATTAATGGCAGCTGCAAATATTTTAAATGAAATTTATATGGCAGAATCTACTTTATTACGTGCAGAGAAAAATGCAAAACGTTTTGGAGAAGATGCTCAAGAAGGGCAAATTGCTATGGCTAAGCTTTATTTATACAATGCTGTAGAAATTGTTGCTAAAAACGGTAAAGAAGGCATTATTTCTTTTGCAGAAGGAGATGAACAAAGAATGTTACTAATGGGATTAAAGCGTTTTACTAAATATGCAAACTACCCTAATGTAATAGCTTTAAGAGACTTAATAGCTGAAAAAATGAAAGCAGAAAATAAATATTGTTTCTAAATAGTAAAACATTTTAGAATTTAATTGTTTGTTTAATAAAGACCATTATTATTAATGGTCTTTTTATTATATTTGCGACTAAATTCCCTAATTTTTTCAATCACAATCAACATAATGAAAACAAAATTATTTTCAGTTGTTGCATTTCTAATACTTTTAGGGAGTTGCAACAAACCAAAACTAATTGAAATTGATAGCGAAAGACTATTAGAAACTGTAAAAATTCTCTCTGATGATTCTTATGAAGGTAGGGCTTTTTCAAAACCTGGTAGTAAGAAAGCTCAAAACCTTATTTTAGAAAGGTTTAATGAAGCAGGTCTTCAACCGGTTTTTAATAACAATCTTCTTCAAGAGTTTTCGCACACCTTTAAAGGCAAAAATAGGCAAGATGTTTTTCCTATAGAAAAGCCTAATCAAAACTATTCTAATGTTCCAGATACCACTGCTTATGGTGCAAATATAGTTGGTATGCTTAAAGGTGAGTCTGCAAAAAGTATCGTAATTACTGCACACTATGATCATTTAGGTGTTAGAGATGACAAAATTTATAATGGTGCAGATGATAATGCTTCTGGAACTGCAGCTTTATTTACAATTGCTGAATATTTTAAAACTAGACCTACAAAACATAATTTAATTTTTGCTGCTGTAGATGCAGAAGAAATTGGTTCTTTAGGAGCTGAATATTTCCTTAAAAATTATAGTGATAAATCTAATATTAATTTAAATATTAATTTAGATATGATTGCTCATAGTGATTATGATCCAGAACTTTTTGGTTGTGGTTTGTTTCATTATCCAGATTTGAGAAGACCATTAGAGAAAATTAACTCAGACAAAGTAATTTTATTATTTGGTCATGATGATCCTGAAAATACAGAACAATCAGATTGGACTTTTTCTTCAGATCACAGAGTGTTTCATAGACAAAAAATACCTTTTATGTATTTTGGTGTTCCTGATCATAAAGATTATCATAGACATACAGACACTTTTGGTTCCATTAATCAAGACTTTTATGTAGAAGCTGTAAAAATTATTATACAAGCTGTAGAAAATCTAGATGAGCATTTAGCTGACTAACAACAAAAAAAGAGATTACAAATTTGTAATCTCTTTTTTTTTGCAATTACTTTTCACATAAAACCTCTCTTAATTTAAAAACATTGTAAAATAAAATTAGTTAATCTCTTTTTTATCAATACTTTTGCACCGAATTTAGAAGAAATAAAATGAAACGTATTAAAGAGTATAAAAAGTTATTTGAAGTTGAAGGTAAAATTGACTTGAAAGAGTTAAAGAAAACTTATAGAAATCTTGTAAAAGAATGGCATCCAGATAAATTTACAGATGAGGAGAAAAAAGAAGAAGCAGAAATTGTAAGTACAAAAATAATTGATGGTTACCATTTTTTAGTAAGTATTGCTCCTGAAACTAAAGAAGCTAATTTAGAAGCTTACAAAGCTACTATTACAGATTTTCAAGTAGCAGATTGGCATCATAAAGGAATGTTATTAGAAGTTACTTTTACTGATGGAAATACTTATGAATATTTTGGTGTAAGTAAAATTCTTTTTGGAAAATTCGTAAATGCTAGGTCTATGAATAATTTTGGTAAAAGAAATATTTTCAATTCTTTCACCTATAGAAAATCAAAAAAAGCTTCAGTAATGGCATAAGCTAGATTTTAATTATGGCAATTATTTCATAATAAAATAACCATTATTAATTTTTAATCTATAAAGAAAAAGAGATAACAAATATATTGTTATCTCTTTTTCTTTTAAATAAGATTAAAAACTAAACCTCTTTAAAACTTAAATTAAAATCAATTTCTATTATATCAGAAACCACAATAATTCCGAGTAATTTTGTGGGCGATTCTAAATTAAAATCAGAAATATCTAATTCTAAAACCCCCAAAATATTATGTATGTTCTCTTTAGTTTGAGTAACATGCAGTGTATAAGTTTTGGAAACACCTGCAATTTCCATTTCAATACAAGCTTTTATAGATTCTTGTAAATACTCTATTTCTTTTAATTGGATAAGTATTTGAGGAAACTCTTTTGTGTTTAATAGTTTATGAAAATCTTTATTAATTTGTCTTCCTCCACAATCAAAAAAAATATTTTTAATTGGTAAAGTCGCTGAATTAAAATACCTTTTGTTTTCTTTCTCTTGATAAGAAATAACAAGAGGATTTTCTAGTTTTAAAAAATTAAAATCGCAAGTAAATTTATTTATATTTGATTTTCCTTTAATTTTTAATTCGCTTTTAGGGAGAATATAAATATGTTTATTTTCAATACTTTTTTCTCCTTTAAAAAAAGAAAATGAGGTTAAAATTCCGATAAAGAAAATTATAATTCTCATAAATAATATACTTTATGTTGTTTAATTTTAAAAAACAAGACTCAAGCATTTAACTTTGAGTCTTGTTATAAATTTTAATTAGATGTTTTAACTAGAAACTAATTGCTGCCTCTAACATTATGCCGTTAAATTTTGCATCATTTAAAACATTTGTTGTAGAAAAACCATCATATTTTTGGTTCATATACTCTATTTTCATTAAAACATTGTCTGTAAAAAACCATCCACCAGCTAGTTGGAATCTACTAATTTCAACATCTCCATCATTTAAATCTTCAGAATCAATAGTATTGTATCTTCCACCCACATAAAATCTTTCATCTTTTCCAAATCTATAAATTAACTCTCCAGCATATTGATTTGCAGTTCTATTACTTGCTTCTGCTGTTGCTTTTCCTGTTGCAGATTCTATTGTTCCAAAAAATTCTAAACCTTTATACTTTACAAAAGGATTCACCATAATTGCTCTTATCTGGTTTCTTAAATTTGGATTATATCTTCCAGATCTAAAATTATCAGATCCTGCTGTTGCTGCTTCTAAAACTCTATAATATCTAGAACCTGCTCTATCTGCACTATATAAATAAGAATTTGGTACATAACCTGTGTTATAAATAGAACCCGTTAATCTAAATCTAAAATCGCTATTAATTTGTTTATCATAACCAATTTTCGCCAAGAAAGATGCACCTCCTGTACTACCTTCTTCTGATGATTTTACTACAGATTGATTCAGTTTTCCATTAGAAACACCTAACATTCCAAGAAATCCATTTTTTTGTACAAATAATTCTGCACCAACTTCAGTAGTAAAAGAATCCATAATTAAATTGCCTACAAATGCATTATGAATTGTTTGTGCATTATCACTTCGTCTAAAATGGGCATCACCATAATTATTTTCCATATGCCCAATTTTAATAGATGCATATTGCATAAAATCCTCTAAAAATCCCTCACTAACAAAGTCTAATTTATCAATCTGAATATAACCACCTTTTACGTAAGGTTCTGGGTGATGTCTAGAAGATAAATAGGTTCTTAAATGCATTCTTACACCATGATACAATGCCACATCTAAATCTAAATTTGCAGTTGCTAAGTTAAAATTTGAACCAATTGGCTTTAATTCTAATCCTGCAAGTCCAGAGTTTTCTTGATCTAGTCCTTGAAACTGAATGGTTGAAGCACCACCAATTCTTACTTTAACTCCATTAAAGGTAGACTCATTACTTTTAGGGTTTTCAAAAACGTTAACACCTCTTTTATCTACAGGTCTGTAATTATCTAAATCCCTATTTTGTTGCGCAGTTACTGTAAAAGCTGCTAAAACTATCGCTGCTACTAATGTTCTTTTTAAAATTATTTTCATCTTATTATTATTTAATTGGTTTTGGTTTTCTTTATTTATTTACTTTTTTAAAATTGTATTGAATTTTATAAGTACATCATCTCCTGTTTTAATGGTACCTAATAATGCTTTTGGTGGATCAATTTTATAATCTGTCATTTTAATATTTTTTTCACCTGTTATACTTACTAAATTGCTCTCTATATTTACTTTAAATTCTAATGTTATTCTTTTTGTTACTCCAGAAATTGTTAAATCTCCTTTCGCTGTTACATTATAATTTCCATTTCCTAAATCAGTAATTTTATCACTACTTATTAAGTTGAATTTAATTGTTTTATAATCATTCGTATTTAAAGCTTTATAGGTATTTTTATCCATACCACCTCTTCCGCTTTTTAAACTTTCTGCCTCAACAACAATATTTAATTCTTTAATTTGTAGACTATTTTCTGCATTAATTAAAATAAAACCCTTTTGGTTTTCGGTCTTAATATCCCAATCATGGATGTTGGATGTACCAAATACAATAAGCGAAGATTTTTGAATATCTAAATTATATTTTTGTGCAAAACTTGTAAATGGCATGCATAAAAAAGCAACGATTGCTGTAATTAATAGCTTGTCAATTTTCATTTTAAATATCATAACTCTGTTGTTTTAAATTATTATGAGACAAAATTAAGTACTAATAACATTTCTAAATATGATAAAAATCATATTATAATTTTAAGTCTATTATTCATATTATTTTAAGTCAAAAAAATATTTTTGTGAGGAAAAAAACATGAATTTTATACTTTAAAATTCAAAATAGGCACTGATAGCAAGTGTTTTAGAAAAAACTAAAATATCGTTTTACTTTTGATAAAAATTGAGTCTTTTTTAGATTAGTTAAAAAAAAATGGAAATAATTATAAATGATACTTCTAAAAGCTCATTAATCAATTTTTGATAAAAAAGTTAAAAACTAAAATATTTATATTAATGTCTATAGAAGTTTATACTGTTAACTATCGTTTTTAAATAACAAGAAAAACATTCTCTTTAAGCTTGGTTTTGGTATTTAAACTTTATTAATATATAATTATCGTAAATTAGTATCCAACAAAAGCAAAGCATTAAAATGAAACAAATAACAAAAGTATATATGCCAATTATTTTGAGTTTTTTATTATTTTTTTGTTCAAATCCTGAACTTAAAAAAGATAATAAGACTGATGATACTGAAATAAAAAGTTTTCAAAAAAATCCAGAATTTAATAATTATTGGTATTCAGGAAAAGCAGAAATAACATCTTACAAACTATCACAAATTAGATATGGAGAAATTCATGAAGGAACAGCTGTAAATATTTTTGTAACAGAAGATTTTTTACCTAAAAAACAAGTTAAAGCAGATAAAGCGAATAAAAATAATGTGCCTATTTTAAAACTAAACAGCACTAAAAAATTTACAACAGGTATTTATCCTTATAGTTTAATGACGAGTACCTTCTCTCCTATTGAGATCAATAAAAATGCAATTAAAATTTCTTTTTCTTCTCAAGAATGGTGTGGAAACACTTTTGTTCAATTGAATAATAGAGAAGCATATCAAATTCAATTTTATTCTTATTTTGAAAGTAATGCTGATAAAAAAATCAATCTAAAAAAACATATTTTAGAAAACGAACTTTGGAATCAACTTAGAATTTCTCCAAAAAATTTGCCTGTTGGCGAATTACAAATAATACCTTCCTTTGAATTTTTAAGTTTAAATCATAAAGAATTTAAAGCATTTTCTGCGATTGCTTCTTTAGAAGAGCAAGGAGCTTTTTTAATTTACACTATAAATTATCCGAAGTTAGACAGAACGCTATCTATAAAAGTAACTAAAGATTTTCCAAATACAATTGAATCTTGGGAAGAAACATTTTCTAGTCGTGGAAAAATATTGACTACAAAAGCTGAAAAAATTACAACAATACAATCTGCTTATTGGAGTAAAAACGGAGTTGCAGATATTAAGGAACGAAAAGAATTGGGTTTAGACTAAAACAAAAAAGAGATTTCATTACTGAAATCTCTTTTTTATTACACACTATAAATTTAAATTTATACCAAAGCGCCTAAATAACGCTCAGCATCTAAAGCAGCCATACAACCTGTACCTGCAGCTGTTACAGCTTGTCTATACTCTTTATCTTGAATATCTCCTGCAGCAAATACACCTGGTAAATTTGTTTTTGTAGTTTTTCCTTTGGTAATTAAATACCCAACTTCATCCATATCTAAAACACCTTTAAATAAATCTGAATTTGGTTTATGCCCAATTGCTATAAAAACCCCAGTTACTGCAATATCGTGCTTTTCATTTGTTTGATTGTTGATTGCTCTAACACCTTCTACAACATTAGTTCCTAAAACTTCATCAATTTCTGTGTTATATAAAACTTCGATATTCTTAGTTTTATTTACTCTATGTTGCATCGCTTTTGATGCTTTCATATAATCTTTACGAACTAAAATTGTAACTTTTCTACAAATATTAGCCAAATAAGTTGCTTCTTCTGCAGCAGTATCTCCTGCTCCAACTACAACAACATCTTGTCCTTTATAGAAAAAGCCATCGCAAGTTGCACATGCAGAAACACCTCCACCAATTAAACGTTGCTCACTTTCAATTCCTAAATATTTTGCAGTTGCCCCAGTAGAAATAATAATAGTTTCTGCTTCAATATGTTTTTCTTCATCAACAACTACTTTATGAATTCCGCCAACTTTATCACTCAAATCCACACTTGTAACCATACCAAAACGAACTTCTGTACCAAAACGTTCTGCTTGGTATTTAAGATCTTCCATCATTGCAGTTCCATCAGTTCCATCTTTATAACCAGGAAAATTATCAACCTCGGTAGTGGTTGTTAATTGACCTCCCATTTGCATTCCTGTATACATTATTGGTTTCATATCTGCTCTTGCTGCATAAATTGCGGCTGAATAGCCTGCAGGCCCTGAACCTATAATTAAACATTTTATTTTCTCTATATTTTCTGACATATTCTTCTTAAAATTGATTCACAAATCTAATTTTTTAGATTTATTTATGCTACTTTTTGGTATGTAAAATTACAATATATTTATAATAAAAATTGATGGAAAATATAAAAACCTACTTTTTAGAGACAGCCTTTACTTCTTCAATTGTAATCATTTTCGCGTTTTTATTTCCCCAAGAATTGGTAATATAGTTCATTACATCTGCAACTTCATCATCTAATAAACCCAATCTAGACATCATATTTTTGTACGTAATTCCATTTACAACAATCTTTCCCTTCAAACCGTATTTTATGGCACTTATGCTAGCTTCTCTCTTCTCCATTAAATAATCAGATTTTGCCAAAGGTGGATATATCTTAGGTAGCCCTTCTCCATTTGCCATATGACATGAAATACACATATCTGTATAAACTTCCTTCCCTCTTTTAATACTTTCTGTAAATTTAGAGTCCTGATCTATTTCAGTATAGCTATTTTCTTTTTTTGTAAATGAAAACATTAATAAACCTAAAAATACTATCGATATAATTTTTTTCATATTACTTTAAAATAATTTTAACAATTCCTAAGCCTTCAATACCTACATACATAAATCCATCATTTCCTTGCTCAATTGAACGAACTCTACCTAAACCTTCTAATATTTTTTCTTCTTTGATAACTTTTCCGTTTTCTAAAGTACAATTAGCAATATATTCGAATTTTAAAGAGCCTACTAACAAATTTCCTTTCCAATTTAGATATTTATCAGAGTTTACAAAAGCCATTCCACTTGGTGCAATAGATGGCGTCCAATAATGTAAAGGTTGTTCCATGCCTTCTTTTTCAGTAATTTCCGTAAACTTTGTTCCTGAATAGTTTACACCATAACTAATTACTGGCCAACCATAATTTTTCCCTTTTTGAACAATATTAATTTCATCTCCTCCTTTTGGGCCATGTTCATGACTCCAAATTTCATTGGTAAAAGGATTTATTTCCATTCCTTGAGGATTTCTATGTCCATAACTAAAAATAGCTTTCTTAGCATTGTCAACATCTACAAAAGGATTATCATTTGGAATGGTTCCATCATCATTTAAACGATAAATTTTACCACAATCTCTTGTAATATCTTGTGGGTTTTCGTCTCTATTTCCTCGATCGCCAATACTAAAATAAACGTGATTCTCCTTATCAAAAACAATTCTAGAACCAAAATGTTGTCCTTTTCTACTATTAGGTGCTGCTTTGTACAAAACTTTCTGATTCGTTAATTTATCATTTTCAAATTTAGCACTCATTAAAGTAGTGTTGGCACCACTTCCTTCTCCTTCAGAAGATGCATATGTAAAATAAATTAAGTTGTTCTCTTTAAAATTTGGATGTTTCTCAATATCTAACAGCCCTCCTTGACCACGAAGAGTAACTTCTGGCATTCCAGAAACAATTGTCTTTTTTCCATCTTTAAAGTGAATTAACTCACCCTCTTTCTCTGTAATTAAAATAGAATTATCTGGCAAAAAAGTAAATCCCCAAGGAATATTTAATTCCTTAACAACAACTTCAAAACTAATAGTATTTTGAGCATTATTTTGAGATTTTATCTTGCAAGAAAACATTAAAATCAACATTAAAAAAAGCAATAATTTATTCATCGAATTAAGAATTTAAAAAATAGATTAAAAATTTATAAATATACAAAAATTACTATATATTTGCACTCCGAAAATAAAATTTCGGGGTGTAGCCTCTCGACTTCGCTCGAGATAAACTACACTACAATTTTACAC
>TARA_R110002072_G_scaffold182067_7_pt1 | contig 12232 bp, 13 predicted proteins | sample TARA_R110002072 | Tara Oceans TARA_R110002072 (sample SAMEA4397118) | marine metagenome | biome: Polar Biome; feature: [SRF] surface water layer (ENVO:00010504); material: water (ENVO:00002006), including particulate matter (ENVO:01000060) such as... | depth 5 m | reverse complement strand
GCATCCAAGTTTTTGACAATTTTCAAGGTATCATCAATTTCAGGATAACCTGCTGTGAAATAAATAGACAGGATATTACTTTTCTTTTTTTCGAAAAGCGTTTTTAATCTTATGCTCATAATTTTAAATGTTTTTGGTAAGTAGCCAGGTCCTTATCTCCTCTTCCGGAAAGGTTTATGACAACTACATCCTCATTTTTAAAGGACATTTTTTTCAAATAAGCCAAAGCATGCGCCGATTCCAAAGCTGGAATAATACCGTCTTTTTGGGAAAGTTCTCGTGCGGCATCTAGGGCTTCCTCATCAGTTACAGAAACCACAGTTGCCTTTTTTGCATCGTTCAAATAAGCATGCACAGGACCAATACCGGGATAGTCGAGACCTGCAGAAATGGAATGCGGTTCCACGATCTGACCATCATCAGTTTGAATGAGATAGGTTTTGCTGCCGTGAATAATGCCCATTTTACCCAATGCAATCGTGGCGGCTGTTTTTCCTGAATAAACACCTTCACCTCCTGCTTCTACAGCAATTAGTTTAGTTTTATTGTTATCTATAAAATGGTAAAAGGCACCAATGGCATTGCTGCCACCTCCCAAACAGGCAATCACATAATCAGGGTTTTCACTGCCTGTTTTTTCTTTTAGTTGTAATTTTATTTCTTCGCTAATAACCGATTGAAACATCGCCACCATATCAGGATAAGGATGTGGTCCCACTACCGAACCGATGATATAATGTGTATCCACCGGATTATTAATCCACGCCCTGATGGCTTCATTGGTAGCGTCTTTGAGGGTTTTGCTTCCGCTTGTCGCGGAAACGACTTCAGCACCCAGCAGTTTCATTCTGTCCACGTTGGGCTTTTGCCTTTCAATATCAATCGCACCCATATAAATTACACACTCCAGCCCCATCAAGGCACAGGCGGTAGCGGTAGCGACACCGTGCTGACCGGCACCGGTTTCGGCAATTATGCGCTTCTTGTTTAATTTTTTTGCGACGATAATCTGTCCGATAGTGTTGTTGATTTTATGTGCCCCGGTATGGTTGAGATCTTCCCGTTTGAGATAGATTTGTGCCCCGTGTTCTTTTGAAAGGTTTTTAGAATAAAAAAGCGGTGTGGGCCGACCCACATAATCCTTCAAAAGATCCCTGAATTCCTTTTGAAAGGAATCTGTTTCAATAATTTCCCTGTAACGAGTTTGAAGTTCCAGCACATTGGGGTATAGCATTTCTGGTACAAAAGCACCTCCAAATTCGCCGTAAAACCCTTCTTTTGTCGGACTAAATGTGTTCATAATTTCTAATGGTATCAAGTACTTTATTAATTAATGGTATGTTCTTCAAACCCGGTTTATCCTCTAACCTGCTGTTGAAATCAAGTCCATAAAGCTTGTCGTGTTTTATTTTTAAAACCGCTTCCAGGTTTTCAACGCCCAAACCGCCGCTTAAAATGAATGGAGTTTCCAATTTGTAATTCCTTAAAAGTCCCCAGTCAAAAACTCGTCCGCTTCCGCCGAAATGATTGGTTTTAGTGTCAAATAAAAAGTAATCACATGGGCCTTCATAAGGATGTAAGGTCTCAAAATTAAAAGTGTCATCTATTGCAAACGCTTTGATTACAATAAGGTTTTGTTGTTTTAGTTGCCTGCATGTCTCGGGTGATTCATGTCCGTGTAGTTGTACTGCTTTAAAGTCATATTTAGTTACTATTTTCAATATATTTTCTAAGCTTTCGTTAACAAATACAGCTGTTTTTATAATGTTATCAGGAATTTCATCCAAAGCTGTTTTTGAGAATTCTTCACCCACAAACCTGCTTGATTTAGTATAAAAAATAAAACCCATATAGTCGGGGTTTGCCACTGAAACCTGCCGTATGTTATCTACTTCTTTGAGTCCGCAAATTTTGATTTTCATATTTCTAAATTCGTTTTTATATTCCTCTGTGTCACTTTGCGCTTCTTTGTGCAACTCTGTGGTATTATTTAAATAAATTTTAAGCAAGTGACAAACTTCTTATAAGCTCCTTACAACTCACCCCCGGATCGTTGTGTTTCATAAAATATTCGCCAATCAAAAACCCTTCAAATCCGTTTGCTTTTAATTGTTTGATGGTGTCAATGGAATCGATGCCACTTTCAGCTATTTTTAGTTTTGTTTTGGGAAGTATTTCTGACAAACGAATGCTGTTTTCAACAGAAACTTCAAATGTGGTGAGGTTTCTGTTGTTGATTCCAAAAGCATCGGCCTTGCTTTCGCTATGACTCAAAACCTCAGCTTCTGTATGGGTTTCAAGCAAGACTTCCATCCCCAATTGATGTGCTAGTGCCGTAAAATTTTCAATTTCTTGTACCGAAATCATTTTAGCAATCAGCAAGATTGCATCGGCTCCTTGTGATTTGGCTTCAATAATTTGATACTCGTCCACTATAAATTCTTTTCTGAGTATGGGACAAAAGTTGAAACGGCGGGCTGTGGGTAAATCTTCTTTTTTAGCACCAAAAAAATGTTCGTCAGTCAGAACAGACAATGCCACTGCCCCGGCCTGTATATAGCCAATGGTGACGTCTTTCGGATTTGCATTCTTATTGATATCACCCTTTGATGGAGATTTTCTTTTGAACTCGGCGATAATCCCACTCCGGTTTGGGTCTGCCACATAGCCCGAAAAAGAGACACAGGGGCTTTCAAAAAAGATACTTTGTTCAAGCAGTTGTATCGGATACAAAGCTTTTTGACGTGCAACCTGTTTGATTTTGTACTGTTTTATGGTATCGAGTATGTTCATTGCAATGCAATTAATGTTTTGAGTTTTTGTTTTGCTCTACCTCCAAGCAGTGATTCTTCAGCCATTTGCAATGCAGTTTCTCTGTCAAGCTTGTTTTGATAACACTCAATAGCAACAGCAGCGTTTGCAAGTACTACACGATTCTGGGCCTGGCTACCTTTTCCGTCAAGGATGGTTTTAAAAATAGTGGCCGATTCTTCAATCGTATCTCCGCCATGAATCTCTTTTTGTGTCACTTTTTCGAAACCGAAGCCTTCAGCGTCTGTGATGTATTCTTCATCCTGGGAAATGATTTTAGTATCTGAAGTCAGGGTGATTTCGTCATAACCATCCAATCCATAGACAATAGAATATTGCACCTCTTCCTCCTGAAAAAGGTACTGAAACATTCTAGCGAGTTCCATACTGAACACACCGGTCATATGTACTTTTGGCCGTGCCGGATTCACCAGAGGACCCAACATATTGAAAAAGGTTTTTACGCCCAGCTCACGTCTCACGGGAGCCACAAACTTCATGGCAGGATGAAATAAAGGGGCGTGCATAAAACAGATGTTTGCTTTCTCAAGTTGCTGTTTGAGTTTGGTTTCATCTGTATGAAAAACAACGCCCATCGCTTCCAGCACATTGGAAGAGCCCGAAATGGAGGACACTCCATAATTACCATGTTTGGCCACCGGAATTCCCGCTCCCGCAACCACAAGGGAAGTGAGTGTAGAAACATTAAAGGTGTTTTTACCGTCACCGCCTGTACCACACACATCCATCGGGTTAAAATCTGACAAATCCACTTTCACGGCAAGCTCCAGCAAGGCCTCTCGGAAACCCCTCAACTCCTCGATGGTGATGTTTCGCATTATGAAGGCCGTTAAAAAAGAGGCTATTTCATAATGATTGTATTTTTCGGAAGCCATGTCCATCAGGATTTGTTTCGCTTCTTTTTTACTCAGTGTTTTATGCTGGTATAAATATTCTAAAATCTCTTTCATCATTCTTCTTTTTATTGTTTTACCCAGTTTTCAAGCAATTGGCTTCCGTGCTCTGTAAGCACCGATTCCGGATGAAATTGCACACCTCGCAAATCATAACTTTTGTGTTTTAATGCCATGATATTTCCGAAGGCATCCTGCGCCAGAACTTCCAAATCTGAAGGTAATGCCGGCTTCACCACCCAAGAATGGTAATGCCCGATATTAAACTGTTTTGGAATGTTTTTAAACAAAAAATCTTCTTGTATCACCTCAACCTGAGAAGAAATTCCGTGCAACGGACTTTCTAAGTTATGGAGCAGACCGCCAAAACTCTCTGCGATGGCCTGATGTCCTAAACATACACCGAGTATGGGTTTATTCACACCAAATTCACGAATCACTTGAGGCATCAAACCGGCGTCTTTTGGGATGCCTGGGCCGGGTGACAATACGATTTTATCATAGCTATTGATTAAATCGAGCTCAAACTTATCATTTTTAACAACGTGCACTTTTTCTACATCCAAATTCTCCAAATAATGAACAATGTTGTACACAAAGGAGTCATAATTATCGATAACCAGTATTTTCATTTGTCTTTAATATTTTATTTTAATAGGTCACATGGAACATCCATTTTGAGAGTAACCTGAGCATTAATTATTTTTCTTAGATGTTTCATTTTAAAGTGTTTTAGCGAGTTCTAAGGATTTACGTAGGGCTGATAATTTATTTTCTACTTCAATAAGTTCACTTTTGGGAACTGACTTAGCAACAATACCACAACCTGCCTGATAGGTTAAGGTGTTTTTCCTGCTCAAAAAAGAACGGATAAAGATAGCGTGATTAATGGAACCGTTCAAGCCAATGATGCCGATGGTTCCACCATAGAAACCGCGGTTTTGTGGCTCGTTATCATCAATGATTTGCATCGCCCTGTGTTTGGGTGCACCAGATAACGTTCCAGCAGGATAGGTGTCTCCCAATATCTTGATTGGGTTGTAATTTTTGGGCAATTGTGCGCTCACTTTTGAAACCAAATGGATCACGTGTGAGTAATATTCCACCTGCTTAAAGCTTTCAACAGTTACCGAGGTACTGTTCTTACTCAAATCGTTTCTTGCCAAATCAACCAACATAATGTGTTCTGCATTTTCTTTAGGGTCATTGCTCAATGCTTCGGCCATTTTTGCATCTTCCAGGGTGTTTCCTGTACGCTTGAAAGTGCCGGCTATGGGATTGATGACCGCTTTTTGATTGGCAATGGTGAGTTGTGCTTCAGGCGAAGATCCGAATACTTTAAAGTTTCCGAAATCAAAATAAAACAAGTATGGCGACGGATTTATAGACCGTAATGCTCTATACACATTGAACTCATCTCCTTTAAATTTTTGGAAATACTTTCGCGAAAGCACCACTTGAAAGACATCGCCTTTATAACAATGGTCAATCCCTTTTTTGATTTTGCTTAAAAAATCGGAATCGCAAAAATTGGAGGTTTCTTCTGCAAGGGTTGAAAATTTAAACTGTGTGACAGTACGGTGGTTTAATAAGTCAACAATTTCAGTTAGTTGGGAATTTTCTCCTTCAGCCTGTTGTTCGACTATAAAGAGTTCGTTGTTAAAATGATTGAAAACGATGATGAATTTAAAGAGATGGTACTTAATAAGTGGCAGGTCAAAATCCTGATTGGTAAAGTCGAAATCCTCAAACAGCGGAATGGCATCATAAGAAGTGTAACCAAAGAGTCCGCTGGTGACAAAATCATACTCCTGTTCCTCAGTAATAAATGACTTTGCAAAAGCGTTCAGCGCTTCGGGAATTTTGGTTTCATTGGTTTTTAGTACCTGCTTTGGCTCACCGGGGTATCTAACTGTAGTCAGGTTTCTATCCACAGAAAACGAAGCAATGGACTGCAAACAGATGTATGAAAAACTGTTCTCCTTGCTTTTGTAATCAGAACTTTCCAGTAAAAAACAACCGGGATATTTATCCCTGAATTTTAGGTAGACTTCCACCGGCGTGTGGGTATCGCTAAGTGTTTTTTTGATGTTTGTTTTAAACGTAAATGTCATTGAATTTATATTTTATCTCATTTTTTTACATAAAAAAAGCCCGCTGGATTCAGCGGGCTTGGTTTATTTTGATTACAAAATAACATGGCACAACTACCTGAATCCTATTTGGGATTTAGATTGCCACCACCAAGTGTTATTTTGATTTGAGTTTCTCATAATGATAGACAAATATAACCAAGTGATTTTAAAATCCCACTTTTTTATGAAAAAATTATTTTGCTCTCCCTTTAAGTACTTGTTCAATTTCTTCCAGAGAAAAACCTTTCGCCTTGAGCAAAATCAAATAGTGAAACAGTAAATCGGCTGCTTCATTTTTAAACAAATCATCGTTAGAGTCTTTGGCTTCAATAATCAATTCAACGGCTTCTTCACCCACTTTTTGCGCCACTTTATTGATGCCTTTTTGAATTAAATCCCGGGTGTATGATTTCTCATCACCACTTTCCACGCGCTTTTCAATGGTTTGTTCTAATTGATAGAGGAATCCTTTGGCGGTTTCTTCCTTAAAGCAAGTTGTGCTACCGGTGTGGCAAGTGGGTCCCATCGCCTCGGCCTTGATGAGCAAAGTGTCCTGATCACAATCGGTTAAAATTTCTTTGACCAATAAAAAATTACCGGATGTTTCACCTTTAGTCCACAGACGGTTTTTGCTTCTGCTAAAAAAGGTGACTTTGCTTTCTGATTTTGTTTTCGCGTAAGCTTCTTCATTCATGTAACCAAGCATCAACACCTGACTGCTGGTAAAATCCTGAATAATGACCGGCACGAGACCGTTTGTTTTTGAAAAATTTATAGACATCTTACGGGTATTTTTTGAGTTTGTAAATAATTTTTGAGCTGCGGAATGGCAATTTCTCCAAAGTGAAAAATACTTGCCGCCAGTGCAGCACCGGCCTTGGTTTCCTGAAAAACTTCCTTAAAATGTTCCATCGACCCTGCCCCACCTGAAGCAATCACCGGAATTTTGACTCCCTCACTTATAGCGTTTGTATTATCGATGGCAAAACCATTTTTGGTTCCGTCGTTGTTCATGGAGGTGAGCAGGATTTCACCGGCACCGCAACGTTCTGCTTCCAATGCCCATTCCAGTGCATCGAGGTTTGTGGGTGTTTTTCCTCCATGACTGAAAACTTTCCACTCGCCGTTTGTGTTTTTTACATCCATCGCCACCACAACACATTGATTTCCGAAATGGCGTGAAATATCAGTAATCAACTGTGGGTTTTTGATGGCGGCACTGTTGACGCTCACTTTATCAGCACCCGCAAGAATAACAGCTTTGGCATCTTCTAAAGAATTAATTCCTCCACCCACAGTAAAGGGAATATTGATAGCCGAAGCAATTTTAGTAACCAGTGCAACCAATGTTTTTCGCTTTTCAAGGGTGGCTGTGATGTCAAGGAAAACGAGTTCGTCTGCACCTTCTTCCACATAGCGTTTGGCGAGTTCGATAGGGTCTCCCGCATCACGTATGTCCACAAAATTGACTCCTTTAACAGTCCTGCCGTTGGCGATATCCAGACAGGGTATGATTCTCTTTTTTAGCATAGTTTCTCTAGTTCTTTTAAGGTGATTCGTCCTTCATAAATGGCTTTTCCTAAAATCACACCGGCACAACCCAGTTGGCGGAGTTTTACCAGGTCATCAAATTCTGAAACACCGCCACTGGCGATGAGTTGCAAATTGGTTTCTTTTATAATTTCGGTGTATAGTTCAAATGAGGGCCCTTGAAGCATTCCATCTTTAGCGATGTCTGTACAAATCACTTGTTGGATGCCTTTGGATTCATAGTTTTTTATAAATTCAATGACATCGAGGGTTGAAGTTTCTTTCCATCCGTGGGTAGCAATTTTTCGGTTTTGGGCGTCTGCACCTAAAATGATTTTAGCTGCACCATACATTTGTAACCAATTTTCAAAAATTGCGGGATCACTCACGGCAATACTCCCCCCTGTAATCTGATGAGCGCCATTTTCGAATGCAATTTTAAGGTCAGTATCCGTTTTTAAACCACCTCCAAAATCAATTTTTAAACTGGTTTGTGACGCAATTTGATACAACACTTTGTGATTGATAATGTGTTTTGAACGCGCCCCGTCAAGGTCTACTAGATGCAGGTATTGAATACCGTGGTCTTCAAACGATTTGGCCATTTCAAGTGGGTGTTCGCTGTAAATTTTTTGGGTGTCATAATCACCTTTGGTGAGTCGCACACATTTTCCGTTGATGATGTCTATGGCGGGTATTATTTTCATATTTCCAGGAAGTTTTTAAGTATGCGTTCCCCCACTCCGGCTGACTTTTCAGGGTGAAATTGGGTGGTATAAAAGTTGTTTTTTTGCATTGCTGCGCTAAAATCGATCGCGTAATTACAAATAGCTAAGGTATTTTCTGAAACTTCCGCGTAATAACTGTGCACAAAATACACGTCGTCTGCTTCTGAAATGTCTTTGAGCAAAGGACTTTCTTTGACTTCCAATACATTCCACCCCATATGCGGAACAATCAGCTCATTGGAAAATCGTTTTACCTCAGCATCAAATATTCCGATACAAGTCGTATCATTTTCTTCACTGTGTTTGCAGAGCAATTGCAACCCCAGACAAATCCCCAAGACGGGTTGTTTTAGTGATTTTATTAAAGTGTCAAGATTGCGTTCTTTCAAATATGCCATTGCGGTACTTGCCTCGCCTACTCCGGGAAAGATGACTTTGGTTGCGTTTTGAATGACTTCGGGGTCATCTGAAACTACACAAGGATATCCGAGTCGTTCTACAGCGTTTTTGACTGAAGTGGTGTTCCCTGCGTTGTATTTTAATATGACTATCATAAAGATCCTTTTGTACTGGGTATGGAATAATTATCGGTTTTTGAGACGGCGGTTTGAATCGCTTTCGCGAATGCTTTGAAAATTGATTCAATCTTGTGATGTTCATTTTCACCTTCGGCTTTGATGTTCAGGTTGCATTTGGCGTGGTCACTGAAGGATTTGAAAAAGTGCATAAACATTTCTGTAGGCATCTCGCCTATTTTTTCACGTTTAAATTCGGCTGCCCAAACCAACCAGGGTCTTCCTCCAAAATCGATGGCTACCTGTGCCAGACAGTCATCCATTGGCAGTAAAAATCCATAACGGGTGATGCCTTTTTTGGAACCTAAAGCTTTTAAAAATGCCTCACCAAACGTGATGGCGACATCTTCAATGGTGTGATGCTCATCAATATGCAAGTCGCCTTGAACCGCAATGTCCAGATCGATATTCCCATGCTTGGCGATTTGCTCCAGCATATGGTCAAAAAATCCAAGTCCGGTGTGGATGCTGCTTTTGCCCGAGCCGTCGAGGTCGACGGTGACACTTATTTGGGTTTCATTGGTGACACGCTCCACTGTTTCCTTTCGCGGAAGCGCTTTTAAAAAGGTGTATATTTCTTTCCACAAAGTGGTGGTTAAAGTCGTCTCCGGGTTTTTATCGTTTCCAATAAAAATGGCTTTGGAACCAAGGTTTTTTGCCAGTTGAACATCTGAATTTCGGTCACCAATCACATAGGAATTTTCCAAATCATAATTTCCTTTGATATAATGTGTTAGCAAAGCCGTTCGGGGTTTTCTAGTGGGTGCGTTGTCTTCAGGAAACGATTTATCAATAAGTATTTCCGAAAAACGTACTCCTTCATTTTCAAACGCCTGAATGATTTTATTTTGTGCCGGCCAAAAGGTTTCTTCGGGAAAAGAAGTTGTGCCTAATCCATCCTGATTGGTCACCATCACCAGCTCAAAATCCAGCTCTGTGGCGATGCGTGCCAAATACTGAAACACCCCAGGGTAAAATTCGAGTTTTTCAAGGCTGTCCAATTGAAAATCAATGGGTGGTTCTATGACAAGTGTACCGTCGCGGTCTATAAATAGGACTTTTTTCATTTTTAAAGGTTTTTAAGTTCGTTGATCAATTGATTATTTTCTTCAGGAGTGCCAATAGTGATGCGCACACAGTTTTTGATGACGCTGTCCCTGTTTCTGATGATGATGTTTTTCTCAACCAGTTTGTTGTAAACCAGATGGGCATCTTTTACTTCAACCAATAGAAAATTTGCGTCTGATGGATAAATTTTAATGACCTGATTCAGATGCATAAGGGCTTTATAAACTCGTTTTCTTTCTTTGTATATCATGGTGAGATGTCTTCGTGTGGTTTCGTGGTTTTTAAGTGCTTTTAGTGCCGCTTTTTGATTGAGTGTGCTCACGTTATAAGGCGGTTTTACTTTATTCATCAACTCGATGATGGTTTCACCGGCATAGGCCACTCCTACTCTTGCTGCTGCCAAACCAAGCGATTTGCTAAAAGTCTGCAAGACAATTAAATTGGAGTAATTCAATAATTTTCCAAGAAGTGAAGGACTCCCTGAAAAGTCAACATAGGCTTCATCGACAACCACAATAGCATTGCATTTAAGTAACTTTTCAATGTTTTTAATGCTGTTTCCGGTGGGGTTGTTTGGCGAACAAACAAAGACGAGTTTGATTTTTGTGTTTTGCTCCATTTGCTGAAAGAAAGCTTCAAAATCAATCTGAAAATCGGCAGTTAATGGAACATTTACAACTTCCACATCGTTAATACCGGCCGATACTTCATACATACCATACGTGGGTGGAAACATAATTACTTTGTCTTTTCCGGGTTCGCAAAAAATGCGAAAAACGAGGTCGATGATTTCATCACTTCCGTTACCGATAAAGATGTTTTTAGAAGGTATGCTTTTGAGTTGACTCAATTTTTTTTTCAATGCTTTTTGATACGGATCCGGATAACGATTGAATTCTCCAAACGGATTTTCATTGGCATCCAGAAAAACACCTTCTGAACCGCTAAACTCGTCACGCGCACTGGAATAAGGCTTCAGCGCACGGATGTTTTCTCTTACTAAACTCTCTATACTATTCATTTTCTAAAGCTTTAAGTCTTAGGGTAACCGCATTTTTGTGTGCCTGAAGTTCTTCGGCAGCGGCCATTAATTCGATTGCAGGTCCAATGTTTTTAATTCCCTGAGCGCTGAGTTCCTGAAAGGTGATTTTCTTTACAAAACTGTCCAGGGAAACCCCGCTATAATTACGGGCGTAGCCGTTTGTGGGTAAGGTGTGATTTGTACCGCTAGCATAATCGCCGGCACTTTCACAGCTGTAATTTCCGAGAAAAACAGAACCTGCATTTGAAATTTTTTGAATGACTTCATTGTAATTTTCAATCGCTAGAATCAAATGTTCAGGGGCATATTGATTGCTGAAGTCAATACATTCGGCAATCGAATTGAATAAAATTGCTTTACTGCTCAAAAGTGCTTCTCCGGCCATTTGCTTTCGCGGAAGCGCTTCCAGTTGAATGGCAACTTCTTTGAGTACTTCATCGATGATGGATTCATCATCAGAAAGCAATATCACCTGACTGTCTGTGCCGTGTTCTGCCTGAGAAAGCAAATCGGCTGCAACAAATGATGGCACAGCACTACTATCTGCTATGACTAGTACCTCACTGGGTCCGGCGGGCATGTCAATGGCGACTCCATAGTTTTGAGCCTGTTGTTTAGCAGCAGTAACATATTGGTTGCCAGGACCAAAGATTTTATCTACTTTGGGAATGCTTTCTGTTCCAAACGTCATCGCACCAATGGCCTGAATGCCGCCCACTTTGTAAAGTTTTGTAATTCCTATGAGTTGGGCAGTATATAAAATTGCGGGGTGGATGTTTCCGTTTTTATCGGGTGGGGTGCATAGTACAATTTCGGTGCAACCGGCAATCTTTGCGGGTATTCCCAGCATCAAAACTGTTGAAAATAGTGGCGCCGTTCCTCCCGGAATATAAATACCTACCCGTTCAATGGGCCTGCTTTCGCGCCAGCTAACAACACCTGTTGTCGTTTCTGTTTTTTGTGGTTGTTCAATTTGTGTTCTGTGAAATTTTTCAATGTTTGCAGCGGCAATCTTGATGGCTTGTTTTAAATCTTCAGGGACTATCTCCAAACTTTTTTTGATTTCGTCTTGAGAAACTTGAAGTTTTTCCAGCTCTACTCCATCAAACAGGTTAGTATATGCTTTTACACTTCCATCTCCATTTTTTTTAATCGCCTGAAATACCTTTTGAACCGTATCTGAAATCGATGTAAAATCAATCAAAGGACGCTTTGACAACTCGGTCCAGGTTTCAGGTTTGGGAAATTTTATTTTTTTCATTTTTATAATTGTATTAAAGAACCATTTTTTCAATAGGTACGACAAGAATCCCTTCTGCACCGTGGGCTTTCAACTGGTCTATGACATCCCAGAATTCATCTTCTTTTACCACTGAATGTAAACTGCACCATTCCTTATTAGCCAGTGGTAAAATGGTGGGTGATTTCA
>TARA_R110002072_G_scaffold145129_7_pt1 | contig 12251 bp, 10 predicted proteins | sample TARA_R110002072 | Tara Oceans TARA_R110002072 (sample SAMEA4397118) | marine metagenome | biome: Polar Biome; feature: [SRF] surface water layer (ENVO:00010504); material: water (ENVO:00002006), including particulate matter (ENVO:01000060) such as... | depth 5 m | reverse complement strand
ATTTCAAAAGCCAGCAATTGGAATTGTTTTAGGAACCGGTTTAGGTCAGTTAATTAATGACATTGATATTGAGCATGAAATTGCCTACTCAGAGATTCCTAATTTCCCTCAAGCAACCGTAGAATTCCATTCAGGGAAATTAGTTTATGGAACACTTTCAGGAAAAAAAGTGATGGTTATGTCTGGTAGATTTCATTTATATGAAGGCTACGATCAATGGGAAGTAACCTATGGAATTCGCGTAATGCATCAATTAGGAATCAAAACTTTATTAATCTCTAATGCTGCAGGCGCTATCAACCTATCCTACAAAAAAGGAGATATAATGGTTCTCGATGATCATTTAAATTTACAAGGAGGTTCGCCATTAGCATTTGCTGAAGTTGGAGAATTTGGTGAACGTTTTGCTGACATGCTCGAGCCATATTCAAAAAGAATTAATAGTTTATTGAAATCAATTGCAAAACAAAACGACATACAATTGCATGAAGGTGTTTACGCCGGTGTTTTTGGACCACAATTAGAGACCAGAGCAGAATATAGAATGTTGCAAATTTTAGAAGTTGATGCCGTTGGAATGAGTACGGTTCCTGAGGTGATTGTTGCCAAACATTTAAATTTACCATGTGCAGCAATTTCAGTTTTAACAGATGAATGTGACCCAAAAAATTTAGCTCCAGTTGACATACAAGAAATCATTAAAATAGCGGGAGAAGCAGAGCCAAAAATGATTACACTATTTAAAGAATTGATACATAAACTTTAGAACCAAGAGTTTTAGATTCAAGTACCAAGATTATTATTATTGGAAGTCTTGACTCTATCTTTTTGTTTCTTTTTTATCAAAAAAAATGAGTTACTTAGAAACGACACATAACGTATATAAAGAAGCAGCCTTAACACCCGATATTGGTTTATGCTGCACTACAAATCCAATTTGGGAGTTACCAGGATTAAAAATACCAAGAATCATGCAAGAAATGAACTACGGATGTGGTTCAACCGTTCATGCACGCGATTTAACAAACAATCCGAAAATGCTATATGTTGGTGTTGGAGGTGGAATGGAATTATTACAATTCGCATATTTCAATCGCCAAAAAGGCGGAGTTATAGGATTGGATGTTGTGGATGAAATGTTAGAAGCTTCTCGGAAGAATTTTATTGAGGCAGAAGAAATGAATCCTTGGTTTCAAAGCGATTTTGTAGACCTTCGAAAAGGAGATGCTATGAATTTACCTGTAAAGGATAATTCGATTGATGTAGCAGCTCAAAATTGCTTGTTTAACATCTTTAAATCTGATGATTTAAAGAAAGCAATAGCAGAAATGTATCGTGTTTTAAAACCACACGGTCGTTTGGTAATGAGCGATCCTACCTGTGAACAACCCATGAACGATGAATTGCGTAACGACGAACGTTTGCGTGCGTTATGTTTAAGTGGAAGTTTATCAATTGCTGATTATGTAAAAGCTTTAACTGATGCTGGTTTTGGGACGATCGAAATTAGAGCACGTAAGCCTTACAGAATCTTAGATCCTAAGAATTATCCAACAGATGAATTGATTTATATTGAATCGATTGAAGTTGCTGCGATTAAAGATCCAATGCCAGAAGACGGACCTTGTATTTTTACAGGAAAAGCAGCGATTTATTATGGTGATGAAGATTATTTTGATGATAGAGCTGGGCATATGTTATTGAAAAATCAACCTTTAGCAATTTGCGATAAAACTGCAGCTGCTCTAAAGGCTTTGGGAAGAGATGATATTTATTTTTCAGAATCTACTTTCCATTACGATGGTGGCGGATGTTGTTAATTAGTTTACTAACTTTAAATATTTAATTTAAATATAATTTTTAATGAACTTATCTAGAGCTAAAAAAATAGGACGAAAAAAAGCTTACGAATCTGTTACAATTGGAGTTGTAGTTTTTTATTTAACAGGTATATTTATTTTTAGTTCCGAAGGGTTAAGATCATTATTATGGATTAGTTATTTAGACCTTTATAACTGGGTTTTTATCTTAAACTGGTTAATTACATTTTATTTTTTAGCAATTTTTGTTGGAAATTTTGCAGGTAAAAAAATTCTAATTGATAACAGAAATTATATTATAATTGGTTTACAATCCAGTTTAATGATGCTTGTTTTTGGAGCTTTCTTAGGATGTTTTTTAGGGTTTATTACTGAAGGAATTGATAATATCGGAACTAATGACAATCCTTTTGTAGACTATTTTTTTAAACCTATTTTTTGGATAGTTATATTTGGTTTTATTCCTTCTTTACTTATTGGTTTGTTTTTTGGTAAAAGAATAAATGTATCTAAATGAATAAATATATAGACATCATACAAAATTCATTTTCTGGTTATTACAATTATTTAGTCAGAGAAATATTAAATCCACATTGGGGCAATTATTTCTATTGGCTAATTACAATTTCACTAGTTTTTTGGAGCTTAGAAATAATAACTCCATGGAGAAGGAATCAATCTAAAATAAGAAAGGATTTTTGGCTTGATGTATTTTATATGTTCTTCAATTTTTTCTTATTCTCATTAATTATTTACAATGCTGTTTCTAATGTTGCTGTTGAGTTTTTTAATGATGGGTTAAAAACAATTGGTATCGATAATCTTTCTTTTTTTAGAATAGAAAGCTTTCCATATTGGAGTCAATTATTGATTCTGTTTTTAGTGAGAGATTTTATTCAATATTTCATACATAGATTACTACATAGAATTCCATTTTTATGGAATTTTCATAAAGTACATCACTCTGTAAAAGAAATGGGATTTGCAGCACATCTTCGTTTTCATTGGATGGAAACTGTAGTTTATAGAACACTAGAATATATTCCGCTAGCATTGATTGGCTTTGGAATAGATGATTTTATTTTAGTGCATTTATTTACGCTCTCTATGGGTCATTTTAACCATAGTAATATCTCCGTTCCGTTAGGTTTTCTAAAGTATATTTTCAACAATCCACAAATGCATATTTGGCATCATGGAAAGAAAGTTCCGAATAAATTTGGTGTTAATTTCGGATTGACTTTAAGTATTTGGGATTACCTTTTTAAAACCGATTATATTCCATCAAATGGACGAGATATTGAACTTGGTTTTGAAAATGATGATGAATTTCCAAAAGATTTTATTAGTCAAGAAATCTATCCTTTGAGTAAAAAATAATCGGTTTTAGTAGATCTTTTACAACTTAATTGTTAGAATAGGTAAGGTTGAGTGATTTGCAATATCTTCAGAGATACTACCCATAAAAAGATGTGAAAGTCCTTTTCTACCATGGGTGCTAACTGCAATTAAATCGGCTCCTAAAGTATTTGCGAAATTTAAGATTCCGTTTTCTACAGATCGATCTGAAACAAACTTAATATCTTTTAATCTGTCTATAGATCCTTCAGCTTTTTGAAGAAATTCTACTGCTAAATTTTCCATTTCTGAAGTTGTTTTAAAATCTTGGTATGGAGTATTTACATAGATCACATGCATCTTTCCTTTAAAATCTTCAATAATACTTTTTGCTCTTACATACGCATCAATAGCACTTTCGGAAAAATCAGTTGCGAATACGGTATCTTTAAAATTAAAATCAACCAAATCTTTTTTAATCACCAACACTGGAATATCAGCAAATCGGATTACTTTTTCTGTATTAGAGCCAACAAAAAACTCCTTTAATCCAGAAGACCCGTGTGAACCCATAATGATTAAATCTGCATTTTCTTCTTTTGCAATCTCATTTATTTCACTAAAAATCTTATAGTGTTTTACAATGGGGGTTACTTTTATGTCTTTTAAATATTCTTTATCTAAAAATGTTCGAAATCTTTTTTTCGCTATTTCATATAAAAAAACAGTTCTTTCTTGTGCGTAAATTGGACTTTCGCTTAAAGAATCTGCGTTTATTTCTAACATATGTAATGCTATAATTTCAATCTCATCTTTTTTAGCCAAAAGTGCTGCTGCTTTTAAGGCATATTCAGAATATTCAGAAAAATCAATAGGTACAATAATAGTTTTCATGAGGTTTAGTTTTAATTATATCGTAAAATTAAAACTATGATGCTAAAGATTTCAGAACATTTATCATGTTTTGAAAAAAATTAATTTGTTTTGTATAGCTGTTGAATTAGAAGTTCTGCGGGTTTATTTTGAGGAGTGAATCTGTTATTATTAAGTCCACCAACTCTATCATGTGTATGAAACCATTTCCATAAAAAACCGCCTACGAACCACTCTTCTTTCCAGAATTGATTGTGAATTGCTTGTAATCCATTTTTTTGTGCCTCTAAATTTACGGATCCTTCGGTTCTATTAGATTCCCATGGTTTTTTACCAGTAAAATCGATACTTCTGTAACCATATTCTGTAAATAAAATTGGTTTTTTAAATTGTGATTGCACTTTTTTGATTTCATTTTTATGTGTTTGCCATCCCAATTCAAACTCTTCAATTGTTGGTGATTTTTTATCGGTTAGTGGAAAATAGGCATCAATACCAATATAATCTAGCTGATTCCAAAAAGTTATTCTTTTATACTCGTCCCAATTTGCAGCATAGGTTAATTTCCCTTTATAAACTTTTCTAATTTCTTGAATTAAAGATTTCCAATATTCAGGTCTATTGATCACAAATTTTTCGAGTTCCGTTCCTATACAAAATAAATCTGCCTTTATTTCTTGAGCGGCTTTAGCATACATTAAAATAAATGCTGTGTATGAGTTCTCTAAAACAGACCAATTTTCTTCAGAATCCATAGTGACATTCCCAGTAAACAATCCTCTTCCAATCCAAATATGTGGTTTCATCATTATTTTGACACCACTTTCTTGAACAACTTTCGCATATTGCTTAATGCCTTTTTCTCGTTCTCCATACCATTGTCCTTTGGTATTAAAACGAATTTCTGGATAAGATACATCTCTAATAAATCCATAAGGCATTAATGCCGCATAGTTTGCATTTACTTTTTTTATTGGATTGGTATGTTTTTGTGTAATACTGTCTCTGGAAGCCACAAAGCTAATTCCATTTATTTTCTGCGCTTTAGAGTTGCATGAAATATTCAATAAAAAAAGAAAAAGAAAAAAGAGTTTGGCTATTTTCATAATTAGGCTGTAATTTAACTGATTTTAGTGATAGTAAAATCTTAAATCAAGGTTAAAAATTGATTCATCAAATTTTACAACAAAAAAAGGGTGCATTTTTATTTATACTCAATATAAATTGAAAATTTGTTTAAGAAATTCTCATTAACTTCGACAGACTAGTCAACTATTTAAAACTATGGATCATATTGTTATCATTGGAAATGGAATTTCTGGAGTCACACTTGCAAGACATATTAGAAAAAACTCAGATAAAGAAATTACCATTGTATCAGCAGAATCAGATTACTTTTTTTCACGAACGGCACTCATGTATGTATACATGGGACATATGAAGTTTGAACATACGCAACCTTACGAATCTTGGTTCTGGAAAAAGAATCGAATCAATCTTAAAAAGGGATATGTAAATGATATTGATACAGATAAAAAGCAACTCAACTTTTCTAGTGGTGAAACTCTTTCCTATGACAAGTTAGTTATAGCAACTGGTTCTAAACCTAATAAGTTTGGCTGGCCAGGACAAGATTTAAAAGGCGTGATGGGAATGTATCACAAACAAGATCTTGAGAATTTAGAAAGGCATGCTCCAGATAATAAAGTTTGTAAAAGAGCCGTGATTGTTGGTGGTGGGTTAATTGGAATTGAATTGGCAGAGATGCTTCATTCTAGAAATATTCCTGTTACTTTTTTAGTGAGAGAAACTAGTTTTTGGAATGGTGTTTTACCTACTGGAGAAAGTGAAATGATTAACAGACATATTTTAGAAAATCATATTGATTTACGGCTAAACACTAATTTAAAGGAAATTAAATCAGATGAAAATGGTCATGTAAAATCAATTATCATTGAAGAAACAGGAGAAGAAATTGAATGCAATGTTGTTGGATTAACAGCGGGGGTTTCTCCAAACATCGATTTTGTAAAAAATTCTGATATAGAAACTAATCGAGGAATTTTAGTAAATAGATTTTTAGAAACTAATACCAAAGATATTTTTGCTATTGGAGATTGTGCAGAACAACGGGAATCTATTGGAAACAGAAGGCCTATTGAAGCAGTTTGGTATACCGGAAGAATGATGGGAGAAACTTTAGCTCAAACTATTTGTGGTAATAGAATTGAATATAAACCTGGTCATTGGTTTAATTCTGCAAAGTTTTTTGATATTGAATATCAAACCTATGGTTGGGTTTTTGGAGAAAGAGGAAGACCCGATTATGAAAAACATTTTCATTGGAAACATACAGATGATACAAAATGCATCACTATCGCTTATCATAAAAATTCTAACCATTTTTTAGGAATCAACACTTTTGGAATTAGAATGCGTCATGAAATTTTTGACAAATGGTTAACCGAGAAAAGAGATGTAAATTATGTATTAGAATACTTAGCAGATGCCAATTTTGATCCTGAATTTTACGCTCTTCATGAAAAAGAAATTATTACAAAATTTAATCAAGAAAACGGTACTTCTATTCAATCAAAAAAGAAAAGCTGGAAACGAATTTTTACAAAAACTTAAGAGATGATAAAAACAATACAAAAATTAGGATTGATTCTCTTTTTAATAGGCTTATCAATTTTTACCGCAACTATTTTTACAGGTTCTTTCAGTTTAACTCAATCTGAATTGGATTCTTTTATTTCAGAAAAAGGATATAAAAGTGAAATCATACAAAAAGAGTTACAAAATGCAGTTGTAAGCTCAGAAAATCAAAATATTTTTCAGTTTTCTAGTGGAGTTGTAAATGCCCTTGAAACTTCAAATGCATATTATGAAAATTTAATAGAGAAATATGATGCTGAAAAGAATTGGGATAAAAAAGGAGCACAATATCAATACATCATTTTTGATAAACCGCATTCATTAAGTTACCAATTAGCAAAAAAAGTAGGAAAAGGTTTTGTACCAGAAAATAGGTTACTAGCTTGGTTGTTAACTTTTGGCTTGGGTATTTTAGGTGCTTTATTATATATTATTCCTGATGTAATTTTACTAGGACCACCAGGAATAAAAAATAATGGAATTTTCTTAAATGCAGCAACCAACAGAGGTTGGATTGGTTGGTTTGCATTCGTTTTCCTAGTTTCATTTTACATCCTATTATATTTTTATCCAGATTTAATTGTAAACTGGGTTTATTTAGTTGACGGAATTAGTGAATCTATTAGCGGAAACTCAGCTAGTCAATGGTTCTTATACGGCTTTTTATATTGTACAGTGATGACTGTGATGGCAGTGAGAATGTATATAAAATATCGTCATAATAAATATCAAATTTTAAGAACTACTTCCGTTTTATTCTTTCAAATTGTGTTTGCTTTTTTAATTCCAGAAATTTTAGTTCGTTTCGATAAACCTTGGTATGATTTTAAAAATGCCTTTCCTTTAGATTACGATTTTTTCTTTAAATGGAACTTAGATGAGTTACTAGCAAACGGAACTTTCGGATTATTTATTCTAGTTTGGGGAATTATTTTAACCATTGTTATTGTTCCTGTGATGGTTTATTTCTTCGGAAAAAGATGGTACTGTTCTTGGGTTTGTGGTTGTGGAGGATTGGCAGAAACTTTGGGTGATCCTTACAGACAACTTTCAAGCAAAACATTGCTTTCATGGCGAGTAGAAAGAATTGTAATTCATGCTGTTTTAATCTTTGTTTTGGTGATGACAGGTTTTGCTTTGTACACTTTTTTCTATGGAGCAGATCAAGTGTTGGGAATTAAAACACAAACCATTCAAGATATTTATGGGTTTTTAATCGGTGCTATTTTTGCCGGTGTCATTGGAACAGGGTTTTATCCAATCTTTGGAAACCGAGTTTGGTGTCGTTTTGGTTGTCCTTTGGCTGCTTATTTAGGTTTTGTACAACGTTTTAAATCAAGATTTAGAATTACAACTAACGGTGGTCAATGTATATCTTGTGGAAATTGCTCTACCTATTGCGAACAAGGAATCGATGTAAGAGCCTATGCGCAAAAAGGAGAGAATATTGTACGTTCTAGTTGTGTAGGTTGCGGAATTTGCTCTGCTGTTTGTCCTAGAGGAGTTTTAAAATTAGAAAATGGACCTGAAACTGGAAGAATAAATCCGACTGAAATTTTATTGGGTAATGATGTTGATTTGATGACATTTGTAAACCATAAAAAACAAGAATAATCAGAAGCTAAATTCATGACGAACATCATCAAGGTAATTATTCCCGCCTATAACGAAGAAGGTTCTATTGCAAACGTAATAAAAGATATCCCAAGCATTGTTGATGAAATTATTGTCATCAGCAATAATTCTACAGACGCCACGGAAAAAAATGCAAAAAATGCTGGCGCCACTGTTTTACAAGAATCTAGAAAAGGTTATGGCTATGCTTGTTTAAAGGGGATGGAATATATCGCTTCGACTTCGCTCAGCGACCAAGAAGAAAAACCAGATATTATCGTTTTTTTAGATGGCGATTATTCTGATTATCCAGAACAATTGACAGAACTTGTGGCCCCAATCATTAATAATGATATTGATTTTGTTATTGGTGCTAGAGTCAAAGAATTAAGAGAAACTGGTTCTATGACACCTCAACAGGTTTTTGGGAATTGGCTAGCTACATTTCTGATGAAGTTATTTTTTGGTGCAAAGTATACAGATTTAGGTCCATTTAGAGCCATCAAATATCAGAAGTTACTACAATTAGAAATGGAAGACAAAACCTATGGTTGGACAGTTGAAATGCAATTGAAAGCCATCAAACAAAAGTTTTCATATATAGAAATTCCTATGAAATATAGAAATAGAATTGGAGTCTCTAAAGTTTCTGGGACCGTAAAAGGTTCTATATTTGCTGGTGTAAAAATTTTAGGCTGGATCTTCAAATACAGTTTTAAATAATGGTTTTAGAGTATATAATTATTGTCATTTATTCTTTTGCGCTCATTCTTATTTTCATGTATGCGCTGGCACAATTAAACCTACTCTTTAATTATATAAGTGCTCAAAAAAAAGTGGACACCAGTCCTAAATTCGATTTTACAAATTCTGAAGAAATTCCTTTTGTAACGATTCAACTTCCTGTGTACAACGAAATGTATGTCATGGAACGTTTGTTAGAAAACATTGTCAAATTAGACTATCCAAGAGAAAAATTAGAGATTCAAGTTTTAGATGATTCTACAGATGAATCTCTAGCAACAACAGCAACACAAATTGCCAAACTTCAAAAAACGGGCATAGATATTCAACACATCCAAAGGAGTAACCGACAAGGCTTTAAAGCTGGAGCCTTAAAGGAAGGTTTAAAAATTGCTAAAGGAGAATTTATTGCCATTTTTGATGCTGATTTTTTACCAGAAAAAGATTGGTTACTACAAACCATTCCTTACTTCAAAAACACTGAAATAGGAGTTGTACAAACTCGTTGGGGACATATCAATAGAAATTATTCTACACTTACAAAAGTGCAAGCTTTTGCTTTGGATGCACATTTTACCTTAGAACAAGTTGGAAGAAATAGCAAAGGTCATTTTATCAATTTTAATGGAACTGCTGGTGTTTGGCGTAAAGAATGTATTCTAGATGCTGGAAACTGGGAAGGCGACACCTTAACTGAAGATTTAGATTTAAGTTATAGAGCGCAGTTAAAAAAATGGGAGTTTAAATATTTAGAAAACGTAACTACTCCAGCAGAATTACCAGTGATTATTAGTGCTGCTAGATCTCAACAGTTTCGATGGAATAAAGGAGGCGCTGAAAACTTCCAGAAAATGACCAAACGAGTTCTAAGCAACAAAAATATTTCAATAAAAACCAAAATTCATAGTGTGCTTCATTTACTGAATAGCTCTATGTTTTTGATGATTTTTTTAGTAGCGGTTTTGAGTATTCCAATGTTGTATATTAAAAATGAATATGCCCATTTAAAATCATATTTCTACATGATGAGTTTCTTTGTCATCAGTTCTATCATATTCTTTATTTGTTATTGGTATATGTTTAAGAAAAGTTATGGTGGTGGGATCAAAAATTTTATAAAATACACGGGGACTTTCTTTACATTCTTTTCTATTGCTATGGGGTTCTCTTTACACAATACTATTGCCGTTTTAGAGGGTCATTTTGGTAAAAAAAGTGAATTTGTAAGAACTCCAAAATTTAATATAAAGACCCTAAAAGATACTTGGAAAAAGAACAAATACATTCGAAAAAAACCATCGGTTCATGTAATAATTGAAGGCGCATTAGCGCTTTATTTTGCATTTGGTATGTACAGTGCATTTGTGGTAGGAGAACAGGGCGGTGATTTTGGTTTATTTCCTTTTCATTTGATGTTGTTCTTTGGCTTTGGATATGTTTTTTGTAAATCAGTTTTCTCTAAAGCCTAAGCATGAATTTATCTCAAAAAAATAGAACAATACTAGCCATCTCAGCTAGTATCGTATTTTATTTTTTATTTGCTTATTTCTTAGATAGAACAAACTTCATTCAACTAACATTTCAATATGTAATTTTATTTATTCCGTTCTGGTATTTCATAAAAAAAGAGAAAGATAATTTCCCTCTTTTAGTGGGTATCGCTATCTTATTTCGATTAATTTTCCTCTTTGCTATTCCTAATTTATCTCAAGATTTTTATCGATTTATTTGGGATGGAAGAATGATTTTAGAAGGATTCAATCCATACATTTCACTCCCAAAAACCTTTATTGATCAACACAATTTTCCCATAAACCAAGCCATAGATTTGTACGACGGAATGGGAACTTTAAATGCCAGTCATTTCACCAATTACCCTCCCATAAATCAGTTAAATTTTTTACTTGCTGCCATTTTCGCAAAGTCTAGTATTTTAGGGTCTATTGTTACTTTACGATTGCAAATTATACTAGCGGATATTGGAATTATTTACTTTGGAAAACTGATTTTAGAAAAACTTAATTTATCTGTTCATCATATCTTTTTGTATGTTTTAAATCCGTTTATCATTATTGAATTAACGGGAAATCTACACTTCGAGTCGGTGATGCTATTTTTCTTGGTTTGGAGTTTGTATTTACTGCTTCAAAAAAGGTGGATTTGGGCGGCAATTCTTTTAGGTATTTCTGTTTCTGTAAAATTGATTCCACTCTTGTTTTTGCCCTTATTTTTTCAATGGTTTACTTCGGCTCCGCTCAGTAAACTAAATTCGGCTCCGATCAGCAACCTAACCACCAGACCTTATTATTTAAAAGGGTTGTTTAAATTCATCACTTTTGGGGCAATAGTAATTATCACAAACATCCTTTTATTTCTTCCTTTTCTCTCTTCCGAATTAATCAGTAGCTACACTAATTCTGTGGGTTTATGGTTTCGAAATTTTGAGTTTAACGCCAGCATCTATTATATCGCAAGAGAAATCGGGTATTTGTTTAGAGGTTATAACGAAATTGCTATTATTGGAAAACTATTGCCCGTCGTAACAATCCTTTTCCTGGTCATTATCACTTTTTTTAGAAAAAATAAATCACCTCAACAATTGATAACAGCATTGTTAATAGCAATCTCTTTTTACTATTTTACAACAACAACCATGCATCCTTGGTATTTAGCAACGTTGGTTTTGTTGTCTGTTTTTACAAAATATCGTTTTTCAATAGTTTGGAGTGTTGTTATTGTTTTAAGTTATCAGGTCTATGCTAATAATCCTTGGAAAGAAAATTTATGGTTTGTAGGTCTAGAATATTTAATTGTTTTTGGATTTTTATTTTGGGAAATATTTCAAATTAAAAAATCAAAAACCGCTCTTAATCTGTAAAAGAAACGGTACTCTGACGCTCTCTATTCACATGTAATTTGGTCACATCGGGTCTAGAATAATGTCCGACAACATCAAAGTTTTGGCGTTCTTCTAAAACTTTATTAAAATCTAAGGTATGGTAAAAAACACCTTCTTTATTGATGATTGGCTCAACCAACCATTCTCCGTCTGGACCTGCAATACAAGAACCTCCATTGGCTAAAACATCAGGTGCATCTTGTATGATTTTCTCAAAATGTGGTGTATTGCTAGGAAAGTCTGTTTTATTCATCAAACTAGAAACAGAAATTACATAGGAACGAGATTCTCTAGCGATAAAACGT
>TARA_R110002072_G_scaffold106371_3_pt1 | contig 12254 bp, 12 predicted proteins | sample TARA_R110002072 | Tara Oceans TARA_R110002072 (sample SAMEA4397118) | marine metagenome | biome: Polar Biome; feature: [SRF] surface water layer (ENVO:00010504); material: water (ENVO:00002006), including particulate matter (ENVO:01000060) such as... | depth 5 m | reverse complement strand
GGCTGTTTCCTCACGCAGGACATGACCACGCAGACAGGTACGATGGCACTGGTGCCGCGAATCTGTGCGGCGGTGTCGGTGCCGGTCATCGCCGCCGGCGGTATCGCCAGCAGCGAGGGTGTCCGTGCCGCGATGACGCTGGGGGCCGCCGGCGTGCAGATCGGCACGGCTTTCTTGTTGTGTCCGGAAGCACAGACCAGTGCCCTGCACAGGGCGTCACTCAAGAGTAATGCCTCACAACACACCGCATTGACCAATGTGTTTACCGGGCGACCGGCCCGCAGCATCGTCAACCGGCTGGTGCGCGAGGTGGGCCCAATGACCGATGCGGCAACCGCATTCCCAACAGCAGCGGGGCCTGTTGCCCTGCTGCGCGCCGCCGCCGAAGCCAGGGGAAGCGACGACTTCACGTCACTGTGGAGCGGCCAGAATACGACGGGATGCCGCGAATTACCCGCGGCGGAGTTACTGCAGCGACTGGATCCGCAGTGTTAGGGACGGACAGCGAAACCCTTCGCCCCGGGCGGGAACCAACACCGGTGCGCTAAACCCGGTCAGCGCAGAACGGCCTGCAGCCAATGACTGATGTCGTGTATTTCCTCCAGGCAGACCTCGTGCCCCATCGGGTACTCACGCCATTCGACCGCGTACCCGGCGCCTTGCAGGCTTGCCAGCGAGGATTTGCCCAGCGAGATTGGCAGCACAGCATCCTGCTGGCCATGACACATCAGGATGGGGATATTCGCATTGGCACCCGATCTGGCAGACGCCAGGTTTTCTGGCTCGGCCAGAAACGTGGACAGCGCGAGGATGCCGGCCAGCGGCTTCGGGTAGTGAAGCCCGGTGTGAAAAGCCATCACGCCGCCCTGGGAAAAGCCCGCCAGCAGGATACGCTCGGCCGGCATACCGCTGTCGATCTCGTTCTGGATAAGGTCCCGTATGCGCGCCGCAGATTTTTTCATCCCCGACTGATCAGCGCCGCCAGCGGGATCGAAATCAAACCACGCCCGCGCGCGCTGCCCAGCAAACGCCGTCACGGCCATTTCTGGTGCATGCGGGAAAACGAACCGTATCGGCAGGCCGGGGGGCAGCCCGAGTTCCGGCACGATGGGCTCAAAGTCGTGCCCATCGGCACCCAGCCCGTGCAGCCAGATCACAACCGCGACCGGCGGGCTGGCGGGATTCAGTTCCACCGTGGGAAGGGGGGCAGCCAGCATGGACTCTCCTGTTTATGGCGCAGTCGTCAGTCGTTGCAATTCGGTTCAGTTCAGGTCGGCTGCAAACTGGCGCAATACAGCGATCGGAACGGTTTCGAGTGCTCGAATATGGGTGCGCGTAAGAAACACCTTGGGCGCCATTTTCTGCTCGTAAGCCTGCAGCCAGCGCGACGCACACAAACACCATCTGTCACCGGGCTGCAGCCCTGGAAACCCGTACTCGGGCATCGGTGTACTGAGATCATTGCCGGCAAAACGCGAGTACTGCAAAAACGCTTCAGTAACCTGAATGCAGACGGTATGGGATCCTACGTCCTGCGCATTGGTATTGCAGCAGCCGTCGCGAAGGAAACCTGTGAGAGGGTCTTCGCTACACGAGAGCAGGGTTTCGCCAAAAACATTGAGGGGTTCATCAATCACTACAGTTTGCACAAAAGCTCTTCCCAGACATCAAAAATGACAGCATAGCATGCACCCTCTGCTAAACTTTTTACGTCTCATCGACCGTTTTGAGGCATAGTACACGCTGCTGCGCTAACCGTAAGCGATAGACGTTTTTCGCACAAGAGCAAGCCTGCTCACTGCAACACCAACCCACCAGAGGAGTATTGACAATGGCTGACTATCTTCCCCCCGCGCTGGATTGGGTACGCGAACAGGTCGAACTGTACGAGAGCAGCGGCGGCACGCAGGGAACCACTCTGCTGGACACTGGCATGCCCTGTATTCTGGTGACCCACAAGGGCAACAAAACCGGTGGCATTCGCAAAATCCCGTTGATGCGCGTGGAGGTGGACGGCAGCTACGTGTTGATCGGCTCGATGGGTGGACAACCGAAAAACCCTGTCTGGGTGTACAACCTGCGAGCGCATCCCGACGTACAGATTCGCGACCAGACCCAGGTGTTCGACATGCGCGCCCGGGAAGTGGGCGATGAGCAGGAGCGCAAAAAGCTGTGGGCAGCAGCGGTAGAGGCCTACCCGCCCTATGAGGAGTACCAGGCAAAAACTACCCGGAGGATACCCGTTTTTATTGCTGAACCACGGCAGGAGACATGACAGAATACCCTCACTTCAGTTACGCCACATCGATATTCAGGGTAACCGCCATCAGCCAGCCATTGTCCAGCCACGGATTGAACACACTGTGAAAACGCCCAATCGCCTGCAACCACTGGTCGAGGATGGCCTGGTCGACGAAGTCATTCGCCCGCTGATGAGCGGCAAGGAAGCTGACGTCTTCATTGTGCGCTGTGGCTCCAAGATTCGCTGCGCCAAGATTTACAAGGACGCGCTCAAACGCAGCTTCAAAAAAGCCGCGCAATATACCGAGGGCCGCAAAGTGCGCAACAGCCGGCGGGCCAGGGCGATTGAAAAGGGCTCCAAGTTCGGGCGCAAGCAGCAGGAAGATACCTGGCAGAACGCCGAGGTGGACGCGCTCTACCGACTGGCCAGAGCGGGCGTGCGCGTACCGGAACCCTACGGGTGTTTTGATGGCGTGCTGCTGATGGAGCTGATTACCGATGAAAACGGTGATGTCGCACCGCGGCTGAACGAGGTCTCAATGTCTGCCGAACAGGCCAGGGAAGACCACGCCCTGATGATGCACTATGTGATGCGCATGCTGTGCGCCGGCCTGGTACACGGCGATCTGTCCGAGTTCAACGTGCTGGTGGATGAGAGTGGCCCGGTCATCATCGACCTGCCGCAGGCAGTGGATGCGGCGGCCAACAATAATGCACGCAGCATGCTGGAGCGCGACGTGAGAAATATGTCGGACTACTACGGCCAGTTCGCCCCCGAGTTACGCGATACCCACTATGCCGAGGAAATGTGGGCACTGTATGAAGAAGGCGAACTGCACCCGGACAGGGAACTCACCGGCCAGTTTGCAGTAGACACACACAGCGCCGACGTCGACGGTGTCATGCTGGAAATCAAGGCCGCGCTGGCCGAGGAAGAAAGCCGCCGGCAGCGGCTGCGCGATGCCGAGGAAGAGGACTAGTCGGATTCTGGCAACGCGAAGGCTATGTAATAACTACCGCTGGCCTGCCCCAGCTTCCCCCCACCGGCAGCGATCACCAGGAACTGTCGCCCCTCGACCGCGTAGGTGATCGGTGTCGCAAACCCTGCAGCCGGCAGCGTGGCCTGCCACAGTAGCTGGCCGTTCTCCTTGTTGTACGCCTTGATCAACTGGTCGGGCGTGGCGGCGATAAAAAGCAGACCACCGGCCGTCACGATCGGCCCGCCGTAGTTTTCCGAGCCGTATCCAGACAGCCCCTGATCCAGTAATTGCGGGTAGTCACCCAGTGGTATTCGCCAGGCAATATCCGCTCGCTGCAAATCGATAGCCGTGAGGCTACCCCAGGGCGGCGCTGAAGCGGGCAAGCCCTGGGGGTCTGTCAGCTTCTGAAAACCGGCATTCACATACGCGGTACCGGCATTATCGGGAGCACCAGCGGCACCGGCTGCAGACTCCTCGTCCGCCGTGTACACGTACCACAGCACACCGGCCCGGGCGTACCAGGGTAAATTCCCGAACGCGGGCATGCGGCCGCGGCCATGGCTGACAATCCGGTAACTTTCCAGCGGGGAAAACCTGTCCGCGAGGCCCAGCAAGCCCGGCACGGACACGCCGTCACCGCGCCTGTCCGCACCGTGACACCCCGCGCACAGCATCAGGTAACCGAGCTGCGGACTCATGCCTAAATCCTGCGGCACGGCCGTCAACTGCAACAGATACGGCACTTCATTGCTGTTGATATAGAGGCGCTGCGTCGCCGCATCGTAGGCCGCACCGCCCCATTCAGCACCGCCATCCATACCGGGGTACAACACCATTCCACGGGTACTGGGGGCAATGAATGGATTCCCGTAATCGAGATCGGCCACCCGGCGCTCGACGGCTGCCGCCATCGCGGCGTTTCTGTTGGTCGGTATGAATTGCTGCGTGGCAAATGGCGGCGGCACCAGCGGCAGCGGCTGACTCTGTGCTGCCTGCTCGCCCGGCACTGGCACACCCACCACCGGTACCTCGTGCATCGGGAACAGCGGCTCCCCTGTCTCCCGGTGAAAGACAAACAGATGTCCGGTTTTTGTTGCCTGCGCCACCGCCGGGATGGTTTCGCCGTTGCGCTGGAGTTCAATGAGATTGGGCGGCGCCGGCAAATCCCTGTCCCACATATCGTGACGCACAAACTGGTAGTGCCAGACGCGCTCACCCGTTTCTGCATTCAACGCAAGCAGCGAATTGGCAAACAGGTTGTCGCCGTGGCGATCATCACCGTAAAAATCAAAGGTCGGTGATCCGGTTGGCACAAACGCCAGTCCGCGCTCATGATCAACTGCGATTCCGGCCCATGAATTGGCACCACCCGCTCTGTCCCAGGCGCCCTCGGGCCAGGTGTCGGCACCGTACTCACCGGGCCTGGGTATGGTGTGAAACACCCAGCGCAAACTGCCACTGATAATATCAAACGCCCTGATATGCCCGGGGGCCGCACCTTTGAACTCGTTGACACGCGACCCGATAATCAACAGATTCTGGTAGACACTTCCCGGCGTCGTCGCGATCACGGCGGCATCCGCGAACTGCGGTGCCAGCCCCTCGTGCAGATCCACTTTGCCGTTGTCCCCAAATGAGGCGACCGGGCGACCGGTGCGCGCGTTCAGGGCGTAGAGGGAGGAGCCAGCGGTAAATAGTATGCGCTGTGGTACAGCGACCTTCGCCAGCGACTCGGCGGACCCGGCGGCCTCCCAGTACACCACCCCGCGATTGGGATTGGGCAACAGCCCCAGTTCAGCCGCCGGGTCGAACCGCCACAGCTCCCTGCCCGAGGCGGCATCGAGTGCAAACACCGCAAGCCGTGGTGAGGTGCAGTACAACACGGCCTTCACTACAATGGGGCTGCACTGCATCTGGGTCGAACCGTCGGCTCCCGCACCGCCGGCATCGTAGCGCCAGACCTCCTGCAACTGGCTGACATTGGTGGCGTCTATCTGCGCCAGCGGCGAGGCGTGTTGAAAGCCAGGGTCGCCCAGATAGGATCGCCACTCCTGTGCGGGCGATGTATCGGGCCTTTCAGCCTGCTCATACACTAGCGTATCGCCGGGCTCGCCACAGCCAGAGAGACTGAGGCCCGATAGGCACAGAAACGCTGACGTCCAGCGCCACAAAAGATCACGATAGCGGTTGTTGATGCCAGCCTCCCTGGACTGCAATCTCCTCGGCAAGGCTGTTCCATTGTTGGATGGCGGTCTCACTTTATTTTATTTCCAGTTGACATTTATTCGTAACTGCATCAGCTTGCTCTTATAAGAATTCCGTCAGGCGTAAGTTCGCATGATAGAAGAGAACAAAAAAGGAGAATAATAATGTTAGTAATGAATAGCTTTACAAAATATCTGGCTCCCTTTGTTTTTGTCACCAGCGCCTTTGTCACCGGTTGTATGCGCGTCGAGATCGATGACCCTGTGGACGGCGAGTTTATCGAGGAACCTACCGTAACAGTCAGCGGTAACGTCTTCAGTACCACCCCGGACGATTTCCCGCTCGATGTGGAAGACCTGGCGCTTGAAATTAACGGCTCGCCGGTACCGATTGCGCCGGATGGCAGCTACAGCACAAATATCCTGCTCGACCCGATCGCCGTATTCAATGCCATCGAAGCCGATATCCTTGAGCTGTCAACGGGTTTTGTGGACAGCTACCGAACGGTTGTCATCGCCGGGGATTCCATTCCCGAGGGCGAGTACTCGCCCGAGGCGATCGCACTGCAGATCAATGCCTCCGGCCTGGATTCGCTCGAGCCGGTGATCGCAGACCTGGTGGATCTCGATCTGCCGTCACTGCTGCCAACGGGTACCGTGGTGGCGAACAATATCTGTGTTATCAACGGGCCGTTTGGCTCCTGCCTGGGGCGGGCGACGATAACGATCAGAAACCCGGCGCCCAGTATTTCGAGTTTTGCGCTGGACGTGGGCTCCCAACAGGACAGCATACGGTCCAATATCTCACTGAACGGCTTTAACCTGAACGTCTACATCGATGGCGGTTCCTGGGTACTGGTGCCGAACTGCAACCTGAACCTTATGGCGAGCAGCCTTACACTGTCAGGCAACTATGCGCTGGAACCTGATGCCACCACGCCGACACGGGTCGATGTATCGCAAGTGGGCGGCATTTCCACACAGGTGGTCAATTTTGACCAGACCTTCACCAGCGGCGCCTGCAACACATTTCTTGTCGGCGACATCATTCAGCTTATCGTCGGCGATGTCGAGCCCCTGGTCGTGAATGGGCTCAAGAACTTCCTCAATGCCACCGATGGCAACAACAATACGCCGATCGCTGCGGCGATCGAAACAGCACTGGCCGGGGTGGATGTTTCAGGCTCTATCGGCCAGGCACTGAACGCGCAGCTCGAGGCACCGTTCTTCCAGGTGAAGGAGACCACAGGCGGTATCACCATGGGCTCGGATGCCCGCTTTATAACCAATTTTGGAACCGGCCCGGGGCAGTGCAATCCACCGGCGGGCGCGCCCGACCTGACCGCCTCCTACCACGTCGCCCAGCCCTTCCCGAGCTTCGGCAGCAACACGCCCGGCGGCTCGCCTTACGAGATCGGCATGGGAATCTCCAGTTCCGGGTTCAACCAGTTGCTGCGCTCGATGGTCGAGTGTGGGCTGCTGGTTGCAACAATCTCCGAGCTTGATCTGTTTGGCACCGGGACACCGATACCGCTGACGTCCGGGCTGCTCGCGAATTTCATACCCGAGCTCGGAGGGCTTGCACCCAACTCTCCGGCGCGCATCGCCATCAAGCCCATCATGGCGCCGCTGATCACGGGGGCTGCTGGCCCCGGCGGCGAGCTCGCCCTGCTCAAGATCGCACAGCTGCACCTGAATGTGCTGGTTGATGTCACTACTGAATCCGGCGTGGTGGTCCTCGATGCTGCAGAGATGATGCTCGACGCCGATGTCGGAATCGATCTCACTGTCGATGAGGGCAGTGGTTCGCTGGTATTTGAGCTGGCAGAGCCGAGCCCCTTCAATATCACGGTGAAGTCGGTAGAGAACCCGATCGGGGCAGACCTGTCCAGCGTGGAAGCGTTACTGCCGCAAATCGTGGGCTCATTTCTGCCATCACTGGCAGGAGGACTTGGCAGTTTCCCGCTGCCGTCTTTCCTCGGGCTCAGCCTGAACGTGGTTGAAGTTGCACGCAACGGTGAGATGCTGACCATCTATGCCAATCTCGACTGACATTCTCGCGCCGGTGGTGGCGCTGCTGCTGCTGACGAGCGTCGTCTGGGTATGGATGTATCTCACCCGCATCCCGGCCATCAACAAGGCCGGGATGAAAATGGACCAGAATCTCCCGAACGGCCAACAGATGTCAGCGCTGCCGCCCCGGGTGCGCTGGAAGGCGGACAACTACAATCACCTGCTACAGCAGCCGGTGATGTTTTACGCCGTGGCCCTCACGCTGGCGCTGCTCGGTGCCGGTGAAGGAGTGAATGTCACACTGGCGTGGTGCTATGTCGGCCTGCGGGTCGTGCACACTCTGCACCAGACACTGTGGAACAAGATCGAGGTCCGTTTCGTATTGTTCGCGCTCTCGTCGCTGGTGTTGTTCACGCTGGTCGTGCGCGCGGCACTGCTGATCTGGTAACCGCCTCGAGCGCTAGCTGACCAGGCTTCTGCCGCCGTCTACCTTGATCAGCTGCCCCGTAATGAACGGCGCATCACAGGCCAGAAACGCAACCGTACGCGCGATATCCATCGGCTCACCCAGCCGTTTCAGTGGTGTCTGTTGCACGGTGTGCTCGCGCATCGTCTGGTCGTAGCTGTCGTCACCCTCGGGCCACAGTATGGCACCCGGGGCCACGCCGTTGACCCGAATCTCCGGCCCCAACTCCACCGCCAGGCTGCGCGTCAGCGCGGCCAGTGCGGCCTTTGTCGCGCCATAGACACTGAAGCCTCGCAGTGGCAGATCCATGTGCACGTCGAGAATATTGACAATGCTGGCGCTGCCAGAGCGCAACCCCGGTAACAATCCCTGAACCAGGAAATAAGGGCCGCGCAGATTGGCGCCCACCAGCGTATCGAACTGCGCGGGTGTGCTGCTGTCGATGGGGGAGGAAAAATAGCTTGAGGCATTGTTTACCAGTAGTTCAATCGACGGGTAGCACGCGAGCAGTTCGCGCGACATTGCGTTGATCTGCGTCTCATCCTGCAAATCAGCCCGGAACAGACGGCAGGAGCCTGGCCGCACACTGCAAAGCTCATCGGCGAGCGACCGCGCACTCTCGGCGGAGCTGTGGTAGTGCAGCGCGATATCAAACCCGAGGCCGTGCAAATGGCAGGCAATCGCACGACCGATACGTTTGGCACCACCGGTAACCAATGCAACCTTTGTCACGCCTCGCCCTTCGATCACTAATCGTAATAGGCGGGCGCTTTTTTCAGCGTGTCCGCCAGCGCCTTGTCATGCCCTATCCACAGTGTAGCGCCCGTCTCCGCGAGCAGCGCATCCATCTTGTCCATGGATTGCAGTGTCTGTTCGGCATTGTAGTTAAACGTCGGGACACGGCGCAGTTCCCGGTTGGCGCGGGTGTGGTAGAGGTCGCCCGACAACATTACTGGCCCGGTGTTCTCCAGCATCACCAGCAGGCTCTGGTGGCCGGGCGTATGCCCGGGAGTCGAAATCAGTCGCACGCTGCCATCGCCGAAAACATCGTAGTCACCCTCGATGAGCTTCACGTTGGCGGATTTCAGTCCCGCAAACAACGTGGGATCGACAAACTCATGCCCCTCCTCAAAGGCCGTATCCCACTCTGCCTGCTGCATGATCACAGTATTCTCGGCCAGTTGGTTCGCCGCCCCCGCGTGATCGAAGTGCAGGTGGGAATAGGCCGCGTACGTAATGTCGGCGGGGCTGAGACCCATATCCGCCAGCTGATCGATAATCCAGCGCTCGTAGCGCATGACCGGCCCCGGAGCGTCCTCTGGCGGCTCGTTACCCACCACTGTGGCGGGCAATCCGCCGTCCCAGAACAGCCTCCCAGCGTCGTGCTCAATTACATAACAGGGGATAAACAACTCTCGCACATCCGATTCTTCCGGCTTGATATTGAACATCTCCAGGCTGTCGAGATGAGCAGAGCCGCAATCGAAGACATACAGTTTCGGATTCGCGGTGGCGTGCAGGGAGAACAGTAAAAAACCTAGCGCGATGTATTTCATAACAATACCCGGGTTGCTGAAGAGGCGTTGCACGAGGTTAGCATAGGTGTACTGATCACCTGAATCTTTTACACGCACCCCGTTTGACGGCTGTGTTGAGCGCAGGCGGCGCCGGGGCCGCTGGACGGCCGCAAGCGACGCGCCTTACAATGCCAGCCACAATACACGACGCCTTGCTTACGGTGGCGTGGCCGCTAGAAACCCGAGGAGTGTAGAGTGTCAATATTTGATAATTTCAGACTGGACGGCAAAGTTGCCGTGATAACCGGAGCGGGCAAAGGCATCGGTGCCTCCATCGCCAGGGCGTTTGCCGAGGCCGGTGCCGATGTGGTGATCGGCGCGCGGACAATGTCCGACCTCGAGAGAGTGGCGGCACAGATAGAGGCGCTGGGACAGCGTGCACTGTGTGTGCAGACCGACGTGCTGGACTTCAGCCAGTTGCAACAGCTCGCCGATCGCACCATGGAAGAATTCGGGCGCATTGATATTCTGGTGAACAATGCCGGCGGCTTCCCGCCCAAGCCGGTGTCACAGACCACTGCACGCGAGTTCGAGGGCGCCTTTCGCTTCAATGTCAGCACCGCCTTTGAGCTCTCTCGCATCTGTGCACCGCTGATGGTCGAATCCACAGGGGGCGGCGCAATTCTCAACATCTCCTCGATTGCCGGGCACAAGCCAACGCCCTGCTTCGCGGCCTACGGCACCGCCAAAGGCGCACTGTCCCTGTTAACGCAGGAGCTGGCGCAGGAGTTCGCACCCAAGGTCCGCGTGAACGCGATCGCTGTCGGCTCTACCAAAACCGACGCGCTCAACACTGTTCTCACCCCCGAAGTGGAACAGGTGATGGTAGACCTGACACCGATGGGCCGCCTGGGGGAGGTGGAGGATATCGCACTGGGCGCCCTGTATTTATGCACACCCGCTGCCAGCTATGTCACCGGTGAAATCCTCGGCGTCAACGGCGGGCTGGAACGCCTGAATATGCAGATGCCGCGGGCCTGGGGCGGGATGGGTTAAGACGAGCCAACGCTGAGCGAGGACATTCGGGCCTGTTGCGGCCGGGAGGACTTTCACGGGCGTGAACACCCGCGCCCACCCAGCCGCCGGGCCTCAGCCCGGGCTCAGGAAAACTGACTGATAATATCGTCAGAATAGCGTTTCACACTGTCGATTTTTTTATCCAGCTCATCCGTTTCACCGTGGTAAAACGGCCAGGGCATGGTCAAAATGTGAGTGACGCCGGCATCTTCGAGACGCTTGTAGCCGTCGTAATTCCAGGCGTCTGAAGGGGTGGCCATCACCTCAAAGGGCAAATGATCGCGCCCAAACTCCTTGCGCCATGCCTTGATACGGTTGATACACTCGATTATCTCATCACTGGTCTGCAGATCGGTGACCCAACCATCGCCCAGTCGCGCCGCGCGCCGCATGGCGGGATCCGAAATACCACCGATCCAGATCGGTATGTACTCGCTTGGCGCGGGGTTCATTTCCAGCGGGGCAAACTGGTAGTGCTCGCCCTGGTACTCAACCAGTTCACCGGTCCACAGCAGGCGCAGGATTTCCAGCATTTCATCCATCCGCTTGCCGCGAGTCCTGAAATCCGCACCCATCAGTGCAAATTCGTCACCTGACCAACCCACACCGATCGCCGGTGTCACCCGGTTATTGGAGACAACCGCAGCCGTGCTGATCGCCTTTGCCACCAGGAAGGGGTTGCGCAATGGCAGCACAAATATATTGTTGGTAAAGCGCAGCTTCTCTGTGATTGTGGCCAGCGCACCTATCATCACCCAGGGGTCGGGCCAGTCGGTAAACGGTGGCCAGCGGCGGCTGCCATCCTGGGTATACGGGTAGGGCGTCTCAATGGTCTGCGGGTTGGCCACATGGTCCGAGAACGACATGGAGTGCCAGCCGTGCGTGTCCGCCACGGGCGCCAATTGCGTGAGGTGCGCCACGCTGCTGAATGAGGTGGATAATACGAATTTCATGGAAGGTATACTCTTGTGGACAATGCCCGCGGGGGACGGGTTATTTTGAGATATTAATCAGCTCGCTGGGCTCGACATACAGATGGCTCAAACACTCGCCCTCTTCTTCATTCCACTGGTCGATATCGCCCATATTACAGTGCTTGGCGTCTATCACCTTGACGTGTGAAATATCCTTGCACCCGATACCGGCGAACTGCACATCGGTGAACTTGTAGTTCGTCGGCTTGATGGAGGCAAACGAGATAGACTTGCTGTCGTAGATAACACCGTCCCGGTTCAGCACCGACAGTCGGGGCACCAGCGTGCTTATCCTGTAACCCAGGTTGTTCTGCAGGCGGAACTGCAACTTGCAGGCCTTCTCCATATCCCATATCTGCGTTACCGTGAGTACCGCGCTAACGGAAGGATCACCTTCCTGACGCTCGACAAACTCCCAGGTCTGGTCGTCTTTCAGCAGCACCGGGCGCCCATCCAGCGTCACCGCCCTGATGTCTGTGTCGGCTGCCGCATGCACAGTCGCTCCAAGGGAGACCAGGAGAATCAGTGCGAGAGAGGTTGCCTGTTTCTTTATCAATGCCACCATACCAGTGTCTACTTTGTGTTCGTCGCGTGAACTACTGAGTGTTAGTAGAGAGTATCGTCACTGCATAGCGGACGCAATACCCGTCTGTGTCCCCTTGACTACTGTCACATTGTGATGACGACCGACAGGCCAGGCACAACCGTATGCCTGAGCTTTCATTATTTCCATCTGAATCACCACTGTACTACTTGGCATGGCTATAAAGGGAACACTCACG
>TARA_R110002072_G_scaffold64_2_pt1 | contig 12267 bp, 10 predicted proteins | sample TARA_R110002072 | Tara Oceans TARA_R110002072 (sample SAMEA4397118) | marine metagenome | biome: Polar Biome; feature: [SRF] surface water layer (ENVO:00010504); material: water (ENVO:00002006), including particulate matter (ENVO:01000060) such as... | depth 5 m | reverse complement strand
CAGCGGTAACACATCCACTGGCAGCGCTAGCTATCAACATCACGACGTCACCAGTGAAGCCGAATGGGAAGCTTTGATCAGCAATATCAAGTCAACCCATGGCGGCCTGGATATCCTGGTGAATAACGCTGGTATTGGTATCTCGGCTCCGATTACTGAAATGACCCTGGCTGATTTTCACAAACAAAATGCCGTGAACCTGGACGGTGTGTTCCTGGGCCTCAAGCACAGTATTCCGGTGATGGCTGAAGGTGGTGGCGGCTCTATTATCAACCTTTCCTCCGTTGCCGGCTTAAAGGCTTCGCCTACCTTAAGTGCCTACGCCATGACCAAAGGTGGTGTGAGATTGCTGAGTAAATCTGTCGCCAAAGAATGCGCCCTTGCGGGCAACAAGGTGAGAGTTAACTCTATCCACCCGGGCATTATTGAAACGCCTATTTGGGACAAAATTGGAATCACTGGGCCTGATGGCGCTAATCGAGAAGCTGTCAGTGAGTTGGCCGCAAACGCTGTGCCCGGTGGCATTCTTGGAACACCCTTAGACATTGCCAACGGCGTGCTATTTCTCGCGTCGGATGAGTCTCGATATATCACCGGCAGTGAACTCGTGATCGACCACGCGTTATCAGCCTAGTCGTCAACCACCACACTTGTGCAATGCAATAACCAGACGGATGCTCTAGCATTCCTCCTTTTTATTCGCTTTGCTAATTTGATCGTGCTACCTTCTCGCACGTTGAAATTTGGGGGCGATCAACCCACAAAAAATGACTTATAAATCATAGGGTTGATCGAAACAAAAGCCATTAGTCTAGCTCGAGGTAGCACATGCAAATAGCCGTGCCCGCGGAGACCCACGCGAACGAAAAGCGTGTGGCTCTAATTCCTGATTCGGTGAGTAAACTGACCAAAGCTGGTCTCAAAGTCGAGGTCCAGTCGGGTCTCGGTGACCGCGCCGGATTCTCTGACCAGCAGTATCAAGCCGCTGGTGCCACCGTTGTATCTGATCGTGCTGCACTATTCGCCCATGGCGACATTGTGTTGCGCGTACGCAAACCCGCTATCGAAGACATAGCTGGGCTAAAGAAAGGCGCTATCCACGTTAGCTACCTTGATCCCTACAATGAAACCGAACTGGTTGATGCCATGGCATCCCACGGTGTTTCAGCTATTAGTATGGAAATGATTCCTCGTACTACACGCGCCCAGAAGATGGATGCCTTGAGTTCCCAGGCAAACCTCGCGGGTTATGTAATGGTGATTCTTGCGGCATCCAAATTTGGCAAAATTCTACCGATGATGATGACCCCCGCTGGCACACTCAGCCCAGCAAAAGTCTTTGTCATTGGTGCAGGTGTTGCCGGCTTACAAGCCATTGCCACGGCCAAACGACTCGGTGCAAAAGTGGAGGCGTTTGATACTCGCCCCGTTGTTGCCGAGCAGGTTCAGTCCCTCGGCGCCAAGTTTGTTGAGATTGATCTCGGCGAAACCGGCCAGACAAAAGACGGTTATGCCAAAGAACTCACAGCGGCACAGATTGAAATGCAGCAACAGGGCATGAAAGATGTCATCAGTAAATCGGACATTGTGATTACCACCGCCCAGGTGTTTGGTCGCCCTGCCCCGCGTATTGTCTCCAAAGATATGGTCGAAGCTATGCAGCCCGGCAGCATCATGGTTGATATGGCCGTTGAGTCCGGTGGCAATATTGAAGGCTCAAAGCCCGACGAAACTGTAGATGTCAACGGCGTTTCAATTATCGGCGTGTCAAATCTGCCGTCTGAAGTGCCTCGCGACGCGAGTCAGATGTACTCGTCTAACCTGTTCAATCTTGTTTCGGAGTTTTGGGACGAAGAGAACCAGGCCTTTAACCTCAATCTCGAAGACGACATCTTGGCCGGTTGCGTGATTACCCACGGCGGCGAAATCGTCAACGAAACCATCAAGAATCTAAGGAGCTAGAGGCAACTATGGAAATCGTATTTCTGACATTTATTCTCGTGCTGTCGATTTTTCTCGGCTTCGAGCTGATCTCCAAGGTACCCGCCACCTTGCACACGCCTTTGATGTCTGGGGCCAATGCAATCTCCGGTATTACCCTGGCTGGTGCTTTTGTTTCAGCGGGTGCTGCCATGACAGTGGACAGTGAATTTGCAAAATATCTGGGCACCGCAGCGGTTGCCTTTGCCACCGTAAACGTTGTGGGCGGATATCTCGTCACCGACCGCATGTTGGCCATGTTTAAAAGTAAGAAGGGTGGCGCGTAATGGAAATGGATATTCACTTAATCGCTAATTTGGCCTATATCGTCTCGGCCATCCTGTTTATCTTCGGTCTAAAGCGGCTTGGCTCACCTGCCACAGCGCGCCAGGGCAATCTGCTCTCCTCCGTGGGTATGCTAATTGCTGTTGTCGCCGGTCTTACCGCTGAAGGCATTGTTGATTTCAAACTGATTGCAGCCGGTATGCTGATTGGTACTGTGGTTGGTGCGCTATCCGCACGACTCGTTGCCATGACCAGCATGCCAGAATTGGTTGCACTGTTTAACGGCTCCGGCGGCGCTGCTAGCTTGTTAGTTGGTTGGGCTGCACTTTACGCTGGTGACGGCGCGATCTTTACTTCCGTTACAATTATTCTTGCGATATTGATTGGTGGTATCACTTTAACCGGTAGCTTAATTGCCTACGGTAAATTGAGTGAAACCATTGGCAGTGGCGCCGTGGTCTTCTCTGGTCAAAGATTCGTCAACAGCCTAATTCTGATTGGCCTGTTCTATGCGGGTTATATGCTCTGCATGGATCCAAATCCTGAATCGGTCTGGTTCTGGGTTGTGCTCGGCTTATCTTTGCTGCTCGGCATCATGGCTGTTATCCCAATTGGCGGCGCTGATATGCCCGTTGTTATCTCGCTGCTCAACAGCTACTCCGGTATTGCTGCCTGTGCTGCGGGTTTTGCGATCAACAACAACATCTTGATTGTGGCAGGCTCACTAGTCGGCGCAAGCGGTATCATCCTGACTAACATTATGTGTAAGGCGATGAACCGATCTCTGGCAAACGTCCTCTTCAGCGGTTTTGGCGCGGTCAAACAAGCCAAGGCCATCGAAGGCGAGGTGAAGCCAATCTCTGTTCAGGACGCTTATTACATTTTAGAAGCAGCAAGCAATGTTTGTTTTGTACCAGGTTACGGAATGGCCGTTGCCCAGGCGCAACACGTTGTAAAAGAACTCGGTGAACTGCTTGAGAAAAATGGCGCAGAAGTCAGCTACGCCATTCACCCGGTTGCCGGTCGTATGCCAGGTCATATGAACGTACTGTTGGCAGAAGCTGATGTACCTTATGAACAGCTGGTAGAAATGGACGAGATCAATCCGCGCATTGAAAATGTTGATGTTGCCATTGTCATTGGTGCTAACGATGTTGTGAACCCTTCCGCCCGCGAAGATGAAGACAGCCCAATCTACGGCATGCCTATCATCAACGTTGACCAGGCAAGAACCGTTTTTGTTCTCAAGCGTTCAATGGCTTCTGGTTTCTCGGGTGTTGACAACCCACTGTTCTTCGGCGAGAACACACGCATGTTGTTCGGTGATGCCAAAGAATCTATTTCTGGGGTTATCTCAGAATTTAGTTAAAGTGATTTAGCTAAAGTACTACTTACCTGGCGCCGGTTGCTCACTGAGTAACCGGCTCAGGGATTTGTTTGCAGCCTTAAAACTCGCCTCAATCTCCTCGCCAATACTCGGTAGCGCATATACTTTCTGAACGCCCTCATCGAGCATTTTCACCAGCTTGACCTCTTGATCATCTTCTAGTCCCATGCCAAACAAGCGTGCTTCTACTTCGGTCAGCAGTTGGGTCATGATGGCCCTGCGTTCGGCTTCGCTGTTGGCAATTCGACTCTGTATCTCGGTGAGTTGCTGATCATTTTTATTCATGACCTGACGAATGGTTTCAAAGCGGCGTTCGCTGGCATTGAGAATCATTTCGAGAGACTCCATTCGACTCTCGGTTGCGTCAACCGCTGCGGCCAGATGTTCCTTGAGCCGAACATATCTCGGCTCATCATTAACCGGCATGTTCTTCACCAGAATCGTGCAACGTGATGCGTTGACGATGGTTCTGGCCTGGTAATCCATTATCCGTTCTGGGCTACCGTTAAATTTTTCGAGCAACGTCCCTTCGATGCTATCGGCAGTACAACCGAAAAAACTGGACCCGCTATCCGTATGTAAAACTAAACCGCAGCTGAGACCAAAACCCCGGATTGCCTCCAGCAGGTGTTCCGCAAGGTCATCATAGGAGGTTGCATGGGCGCTGTTTCGGACATAGCGATTGAGTGTCGCTAATTCATTTGAGCCTATCAGAGCTGCTTTTGCTACCCGGGTCGCCTCTTCAGCCGCAACTCTTAGCTTGATCTCCTCACGCCGGGCATCAAGGGACCGTTCGATTTTATTGAGTAACTCCTCAACATCAAAAGGTTTAACGACGTATTCATCACCGCCCGCCTCATACCCGGCAAGGCGCTCTTCCGGTGTTGTTCCAGCGGAGATGAATATCACGGGAATATCGTCTGTAGCAGGGTCAGACTTGAGACGGCGGCAAAGTTCATAGCCGTCCATCCCTGGCATGATCACGTCCAACAGAACGAGATCTGGCTTAAGCTCTGTCAAATGATCGAGGCAGTCGAGGGCGGAAGTAAATAGATGTAACTCAAAGTCATCGCCAAGAATTGCGTCTAGCAGGCGCAAATTCTCCTGGGCGTCATCTACGACCACCAGCTTTAATTGTTCTTCCTGCATTTACCTGACTCCCTACCACACACTAAAAGGCTTCTACCTCTTATAAACATAGCTTCAGATCAGCCAAAATCCAGCCGCTTGCTCCTTTTAGAGGGAACTGTTGAAATAGCCACTTGAACAGAAGATGAGCAGCGATCATGAGCGAAGCACAAAAAATCAGTACATTCGACCCCTACTCCATCCCACTCGAGGAGTTGGATCTGATCAGACCCGATATTTTTCACCACGATAAGCACATCAAAATCTTCGAACGGCTGCGAGCCGAGGATCCGGTTCACCTCCAAAAAGATCATGAGAATGCCGGTAGCTTCTGGAATGTCACAAAGTACGAAGACATTATGTACGTCGATACCCACCACGACCTGTTTTCCTCCGACGGAAGCATTGTTGTAGATGATCAAGATGAGGAGTTTCCATTGCCGATGTTTATTGCCATGGACCCGCCGAAACATGATCAGCAGCGCAAAGAAGTCAGCCCGGTGGTTGCACCGCGAAACCTCGCTCAACTTGAAAGCACCATTCGAAAACGCGTCCAGGACATTCTGGATAGCCTGCCGATTGGCGAAACCATCAACTGGGTTGATCTCGTCTCGATTGAACTCACGACCCAGATGCTGGCCACCCTATTCGACTTTCCATTCGAAGATCGACGCAAACTGACCCGATGGTCCGACGTTGCCACCGCGGATGTTGAATCCGGAGATATTGTCGCCGATGAGGACCAACGCCGGGCAGAGTTGATCGAATGTTTAGAGTATTTTCAAAATCTCTGGAAAGAACGAGAAAACGATCCAAACCCAGGCTTTGATCTGGTCAGTATGCTGGCCCACGGTGAATCGACAAAAGACATGGATCCGGTTGAGTACCTGGGCAACCTGGTACTACTTATTGTCGGCGGCAACGATACCACTCGAAACTCCATCACCGGCGGCGTCAACTTCCTCAACATGTTCCCGGAGGAATACGACAAGCTGCGGGCAAACCCAGACCTGATCCCTACCATGGTGCCTGAGATTATTCGGTATCAAACCCCCCTCGCTTACATGCGCAGAACCGCCCTTGCTGATACCGAACTGGGCGGCAAACAGATCAAGAAAGGTGACAAACTTTTAATGTGGTATGTCTCGGGGAATCGTGACAGCGAGGTCATTGAACGCGCCGATGAATTTATAATCGACCGTGAGCGGCCTAGAAACCACCTGTCCTTTGGTTTTGGTATCCATCGCTGTATGGGTAACCGGTTAGCCGAGATGCAATTGAAAATTCTCTGGGAAGAAATTGTCACACGCTTCGATCGAATCGAAGTCGTGGGTGAACCGGTGATGGTTAAGTCGTCCTTCGTCAAAGGTTATAGCGAACTGCCCGTCATTCTGCATAAAAAATAAACATGCAGGAACTCGAGTTTTACTTCGACTGTTCAAGCCCCTGGACCTACCTGGGGTTTGAATCGTTGCAATCGCTTATTGTCCGGCAGCCTCTAATCCAGGTGACCTACAAGCCCATATTGGTCGGCGGTGTGTTTAACACCGTTAATCCTTCGGTGTACGAAAATCGAGCGAACCCGGTACGGGTCAAGCAACAGTATTACGTGAAAGATCTACAGGACTGGGCTGAGCATGTTGGCGTGGTGATTGGTCAGCCGCCGGTGTTTCCCGTGAATAGCGTCAAAGCCATGCGCGGTGCATTTTATGCGATGGAAGAAAGCCGACTGATAGAATATGCCAGGTGTGTGTTTGGTACCTACTGGACCGAGCTACAGGATATTTCACAGGAGGAGGTTCTACAGCATATTTGCGTCACGGTAGGATTGGACCCGGACACTTTCTTTGAGAAGATTTCTAACCCGGTTTACAAAGACAAACTGAAATCGAATACCGATGAACTGATTGCCCGGGGCGGTTATGGTTCCCCTACCTTCTTCCTCAACAGGACCGATATGTACTTTGGCAATGACCGGATACAGCTAATTGAAGGCAAACTGAATCGACCAGGTTAATCTGGTTCGGGGCTTTCTGTTTCGGGGATTTCTGGTCCGAGACTAGCCGGCTGAACATATGCCAGCCGAATTTCGCCGTCGACCACCACCAACCGCAAACCCTCCGGTAACGGTAGTGCCGCATTTGCTTGGTCGATGCGGTGGCCATATACCAAAGACATAGCACCAAAGCTGGAGGTACCGAAACCTTCGCCAAATACACCTTCATTTAAATACAATCTAATTTTACCTTCACTGCCATCGGAGCAGGTGAATTTAGCCCTGCGCGCTCTAAAGGTGAATCGACCTCGACAGGAAAGATCACGGGTGATCAGAGATTGCAGCCTGAACGTACCGTCCGCAGCATAAATCACAGCGCGACCGGCAAACACTTCTTCGCCGGCAACGGCTAAAACCAGCGTGCCTAACTGTTTTCTTCTTTCTCCTGAATTTGTGCAGCCGGAAATCAATACCAGGCAAATTAACGCAATAACAATTCTAATCCGCATTAAACACCACCTTGCCGCCCACCATGGTCATGGCGACGTTGGTATCCAGAATTTTTTCATCGGCGACCGTCATAATATCCTGATCAAACACCGTAAAGTCCGCAAGCTTGCCCGGTTCAATGGAACCCTTTAAATGTTCTTCAAAAGCCGCGTAAGCTGCATCCAGGGTGTAGCTTTTAAGTGCCTCTTGCCGGGTCAGTTTTTGGCTAGGCTCATAACCGCCGGCGGGTTCTCCATTTAAGGTTTGCCTTGTCACCAACGCAAAAAAGGAGTTGATGGGATTCACCGGCTCCACCGGTACGTCGGTACCATTTGCTATAACCGCACCAGAATCCAATAACTTACGCCAGACATACGCCCCCTCCTCTATTCGTTGGGAACCAAGCCGGTCAATTGCCCAGGGGCGATCGGAACTCAAATGAATGCCCTGCATCGAGGCAATCACGCCTAGCTCACCGAACCTGGGGATATCAGACCCTGCAATATGCTGCGCGTGTTCAATCCGAAATCGAACCCCCTGGTTTTTCCCCGAGAATATCTGCTCATATATATTCAGCACTTCTCGATTACCGCGATCTCCGATGGCATGAACGCCAATCTGAAAATGGGTATCAAACGCCCGCTGGGAGATTCGAGTAACATCCTCGATGGGCATGGTTGGCAATCCAACATGGTCAGGGCGGTCAGAATAAGGTTCAAGCAACCACGCTCCCCTTGAGCCCAGCGCACCATCTATCACCAGTTTGATTGCGCGAATGGTGAGGAAGTTATCTCCTGAACCAATCTCGGGCCCGGACCGAAACCAATCCAACAATAGCTCCTCATCACCGCCAGCTAACATCAGCCAGAGCCGGGCAGTTAATTTATTTGGCTTCTCACTGCCGACATTTAGAAAGCTTCGATACAACTCAATGTCTTGCTTACGCACACCGGCATCTTGGAAACTTGTAATACCATTACGCCCTAGTGCATCCAGTGCGAGCCCCAATGCTTTTCTGCGTCGATCAAGATCCGGGGTTGGCACATGTTTGGCTATCAGACTCTGGGCCACTTCATTAAAAATCCCCGTGGGCCTAAGGGCAGCGTCCTTGATAATCTCGCCATCACCGACAAATTCCGATTCTGAATCGACTCCGGCAATATCCATGGCTCGCTGGTTTGCCATTGCCGCATGCCCACTGGCGTGGACCAAAAAAACAGGATTATCAGGAGATACTGCACTCACCAGGTCATGGGTCTGGAAACCGTCAATCATGACTTCCGGCTGCGGCAGCCACTTACTCTGGTGCCAGCCCCTGCCGAGAATCCATTCTCCCGGTGCAGCGTTCTCAACCGCCTCCGTAACCTGGGCAACAATATCTGCATAATTTTTGGCTTCACTCAGGTTTAGTGTGAGCTGACTATATCCAAGACCCATTAAGTGTCCGTGGGCTTCTATCAAACCGGGCGTCAGGGTTTTGCCTTTCAAATCAATATAGGTTGGATTTTTTGCGACCGCCCTGGCGGCTTTTAATCCACCGGTGAACAATATTTGATCACCCCTCACCACAATGGCGTCGACATTAGGTTGATGTTCACTCATGGTATAAATAGTGCCGCCATGAATAACGGTATCAGCATGAACATCTGTACAGGTGATAAAGGGCGAAACCAAAATAAGCAAAGAAAATAAAGTACGGAATAGCTGGTGGATCAAGTGGTGCACATCGAGTATCCAACAAGATTAAGCTGTCGATCATAAGCCACTCACCACCCTGTCGCAAAGTCGTACTGGAGGTCAATTCAGCTTTGCATTAACCTCTAGGATTCAAGCTAACGAATTTAATTCTATGAATCGAACGTACTTGATCCTCATTTTTTTGTTCACAATATCTGCCTGCTCTAGTCCCTTCCCTGGCGGCAAACTGAGCGGAACCATTACCCCCATACAACAGGACTGGCTCGGCGTTACCGAGGCTGAAGTTATCCAAATTGAAACCAACCCGACAGATCCCTACTCAGTTCACCTCTGGGTGACCGTGATGGACGGCGCGCCATACATACACGCAGGCGCTAACCGCGCAACCTGGGTAGAACATATAGAAACAGATCCACTTGTGGTGCTCGGGCATGAAGAAAAGTTGTATGAGTTAGTTGCTCAAAGAGTAACCAGTCCGGAAGAATTTACGCGCCTAAGCGAGATCTATAAAACCAAGTACGGCAACTATCCGAGAAATCCTGACATCAAGGAAGTTTATCTATATAGACTAGAACCTAGATAAGAGGCGTACCTATGAAGATCGTCAGATACGGCCTTGCGGTCACAATCATTGTGATAGCAAGCCTCACCATCCAATTCCTCTGGTTTACACCCCTGACCCTCAATCAACTTTATTTCAGAGAGTTCACTCGACTTGCCATTGCTGATCCAGAGTTGATGACGCAACTGGGCTTGTTAGCCAACACACCATTTGATTTTTACAACGATGAACTCACACCCGCTAGTCTTAGCCACCAAAGAGCGTTAGGTAAACAGGCAACAGGCGCCATGGCCGCTCTCCAAAGTTTTGACAGATCTAAATTGTCCGGGGAACCAGCAACTTCTTTTGATGTTTTCAAATGGACCATTCAGGATCTTATTGATGCTGACGATTTTTATCTGCAGAACTACGCGATCACTCAAAACGATGGCGCGTACCTCGATCTCGTCGATTTTATGAGCCGCATCCATGAAGTGAAGGACTTGTCGGGGGCCAACGATTATCTGGCGAGACTCAAAGCCATTGCTGCCAAAATGGACGACCAGTTGGCGTTATCTAAATTACAAGCAGAGTCGGGGGTGCTTCCACCGGACTTCATCATCGAGCGACTGCTGGGCAACCTACATAATATTCGGGACAAACCGGTAGCAAGCTCTGAATACATCACGAGCTTTTCCAGTCGCCTCACCGAGCTAAACCTGCCGGAGCAGGAAACCCACGCACTAGTAGCCCAGGCCCTAAAAATTGTCGAGGATTCCGTGTACCCGGCTTACGACCGAACAATTGCTTACTTTGATGCGAAGTTGTTGGTTGCAACGTCAGACGCTGGAGTCTGGAAGCTGCCGAAGGGAAAGGAATACTACGAGTATCGAATTCGCCGCAATACCACAACAACAATGAGCGCTCCTGAGATCCATGAGCTCGGACTTCGGGAGGTGGCACGCATAGAGGCGGAGATGTCCCTTATTTTTGCCCAACAGGGATATACCAACGGTACACCAGCAGAGCTTCTGCAACAGATCAGCGAGGAAGCCAGATTTCAGCAGCCACAAAGCGATGAGGCTAAACAAGCACTGGTGCAGGAATATCAATCCATCATCGATGAGATTAAGGCGGGAGCCGGGAAAGCCTTCCATCACCAACCAAAGGCTGCACTCATTGTTAAACGCATTCCAAAATATAAAGAAGCTACCTCAGCAAGTCATTACAGTGCGCCAAGCGCTGACCGGACTCGGCCCGGTGTTTTTTTTGTTGATCTCACGCACTCGCCGCCACGTTGGACCATGAGAACCCTGGCCTACCATGAAGGTATCCCAGGCCACCATTTCCAAATTGCACTACAACGAGAAATAACAGGGGTGCCCTTTTTCAGAACCATCCTACCGTTTACTGCCTACTCCGAAGGCTGGGCACTCTATGCTGAACGTCTAGCCTGGGAGATGGGTTATCAAGATGACCCCTTCGACAATATTGGCAGACTTCAGGCTGAATTGTTTCGTGCGGTTAGGCTTGTTGTTGATACCGGCATTCACCACAAGCGTTGGTCTAAGGAGCAGGCCATGGCTTACTTTGATGCACACCTGGGTGATCCTAATGAAGCCGAAGTGGAACGTTATGTGGTGTGGCCCGGCCAGGCGCTGGCCTATAAGGTTGGCATGATGAAAATTCTCTCGCTACGAGAACATGCCAAACAGCGCCTCGGGAAAAAATTTGATTTAGCGGATTTTCACGATGTGGTTTTACAGGGTGGCGCCCTGCCGATGGATATACTTGAGCAAGCGGTTGAAACCTATATTGCCGAGGGACTCAACTAGTCCAAAATCAGGACAGGAATGCGCTCAGCTTGTCAGGGTTGCGCATTACATACATACGATGAATCCTGCCATCCAATAGATCGAAGGTCGCCACACTCTGGGGCACACCGTTCTCTTCAATCACCAGGCCCCGCTGGCCATTGACCGCCTGCCAGCGAAAACTGGTATTCGGCGCACTCCGACGAATTAAATGGCCAAACACTGTGATGACACGATCTTTTCCTTGCAGCGGGATCAAAGCAGCGGATGCTTTACCACCGCCATCCGAGTAGGCGATCACGTCGTCACACAGCAATCTGGTGAGGGATTGCATATCACCCTGACTTGCCGCCAGATAGAAAGCTTCTACCAGAGGCTTAACCTCCTCCCCGCCGGGATTGCTATCAAGCGCTTTACCTCCCATGGTCCGCCGTGCTCGGTGTAATAACTGCCTGGAATGGGCGAGCGTAATATCGAGTAACGCTGCTATCTCTGCATGGGAATAATCAAAGGCCTCGTACAACGTGAATACTGCACGCTCGAGGGGCGATAGGGACTCCAGTATCAACAGTAAGCCGGTATTGATCGATTCCAGCAGGGCAATTTGATCAACGGGATTATCCTTTGTCGTTATCTCCGTGGCGGTTTCTGTAGCAACCTCCGTGGGTAGGGGCTCCGGTAACCAGGGCCCCACATAGTGGTGACGCTCCAGCCGTCGGCGCCGCAACCGGTCCAGACACAGACGACTGACCATACTGATCAAAAATGCCCGGGGATTTTGAATCGATTCACGGTCTTGTTTATGCCAGTGCCGGGCCCACTTGATGTAGCCGTCCTGGACCACATCCTCTGCCTCACTAATAGTACCCAGCATTCGGTAACCCACCGCTTGAAGTTGGCTGCGGTGGGCCTCGAACAACCTGTCTGCTGGCTTTATCTCGCCTTTCAT
>TARA_R110002072_G_scaffold24935_10_pt1 | contig 12277 bp, 10 predicted proteins | sample TARA_R110002072 | Tara Oceans TARA_R110002072 (sample SAMEA4397118) | marine metagenome | biome: Polar Biome; feature: [SRF] surface water layer (ENVO:00010504); material: water (ENVO:00002006), including particulate matter (ENVO:01000060) such as... | depth 5 m | reverse complement strand
TATATCATTTAACCAAGAATTACTAAAATATAAATTACCAGACGCAGTAGATTGTAAAAATCCACCACTTAATGATGATGAATTTGGTATACTATCTGGAAGTGATAAAGTATAAGAAATATCTGCATTTAGTGGTCCTTTTATTGTTACTTTACTATTATTTCGTTGAGATTTTAATATAATTGAATCACTAATATCTATTGAAGTAATGCTTATATCTTGGAATAAACTTAGTAAATATTTTGTACCAGTAAATGATAAATCTAAATTAGAATTTTCACCAAGACTTAAATCTAATATATTGGAAAAATATAATTGACCTGATCCATCTACTTTTAGTGCTCTACCTGAAAAATCTGTACCTTCGCTATATTGGTTTGGTAGTTTTAATGTATAGTCATTTGTTAATCCAGTAGGTCCGACAATTGTTACTTTGCTTGAATCTTGAGTTTGAAATATTAATGATGCATCATTTAATGTAAGTGATTTACTAATATCAATAGATGAAATAGAAATGTCTGAATTTAATGAAACTGTAAATTCTTGGTTTGATGAAGATGGTATGACAGTTATATTGGTTCCACTTAAAACAGTAGTCAATGATATATCAAGTTTACTAAATAAGCTAAAACTTAAAGGCTGTGTACCAACAGTTGTTGTTCCGGATGATTGTAACCATCCTTGATTTAAAGAAGTTACAAAAACATAAGTATTTATTGCAGTACTTCCGTTAGACATATCATTAGCTCGAACTAATAAAAATGATGTATCTGTAATACGTACTGAAGATATTTCATAAATACCATTTTGTCTTTTATCAGTTTGAGCAGTAATTAAAAATCTAGTAGGTGCAGTTCTAGAGATATCTTGAAAAGTTATTGTAGTTGCACGATTATTGAAATTAAATATAAGATTACTACTATCTAGTGCTAATGATAAATCATTATTTGGAAAATCAGAATTTGTTACATATGTAACAGTATCTTCTGATGGATTCAATCCAGTAGCATCTAGTAATCTACTATATAAATCATTAATTGAAGCATCAAAATTTGCTCTTAATTCTGTTAAGTCTGCGGTTTCTCTAATTACAGATGTTACTCCGCCGATACAAGGATTAGTTGTTGGGCAACACACAGCAGAATTACCTTTTGATTTTACATAATTAGTATAACTAGTATATGTGGGCATTATATTATAATACAATAATATTATAAAATAATGACCACAATAAAAAAAATTTGTTAAAATAAATATGCAATGATTTGAATATTTTTATTATGATTGAATATTTTTATTATGATTGAATATTTTTATTAGTATTATAATATAAATTTAAATAATTTTATTAATTAAATTTGTTGTTTGATCACGAGTAATATTAGTTCCATCAATTTCAATAAATCCATTTTTCACAAATTCTTTATATGTATTTAAATCATCAATTACTTTCTTCGAGCCAAAATATGGATGTGCTAATACATCAAATTCATAATTATGACCTAATGTAATGCATTTTACAGAGTTAACTTCAATAATATGATAATTTTCTAAAACAACATTATAAACACTTTCTTCTTGTGTTAATTCAATAGACATACTATCTTCATTTATTGGAAATACCCATGATTTTGTAGTATCATTAAAGATTGGGTGATAATTAGTGATTTCAAGATTTGTATTAATAAATTTAATTAGTTGTTTTTTGCACATATAATTAATTTTAATTAATCCAATCACTTTTGTAGTTACTTCTTTATAATCATTTGCAGGATCAAATGTAATAATTGTAGTATTTTTTACTAAATCTTTAATTTGAATTAATTTATTATTTTGTGTTCGTACAAGACAATGTCCTGCAAAACATCCACCATTTTGATCATTAAATGTTGACATTGGGATTGGTTGATGAGGAGGCGTTGATAATCCTCTATATGATGAAGAATAACCAGAATAATTATTATATGAATTATTTGATGGAGTAGGAGGAGGCATAGTATCAAAAATATCACTACTTTTATCTACAAGATTATTAAAATATTCGCCTCCAAATTGAAAGCAAACATTATCTTTGAAATTTGGTTTAATTTGCTGATTTAATGCTCTAATAAGCTGTTCAATATAAAATTCACCCCATTTTGAAAAATAATTTCTCTCATCATCTTTCATACTAACAGATTTTGATACTTGGTCAGTTAAAGTTTTAATAATATTTTCTTGAAATTGATTTTCAATATGTTTATCTTCATTTACTAGTTTACTAAAACTATTAATTGAAGATGTTGGATCACAATTAGTATGCCTTAAGTTACTTGCAGTTTTAATTAGTTCAATCATTTCATATCGATAATAATCATTTACATTATTAAATGTATTATTTACATCTACAATATTAAGTGATGTTTCATGCGTTTCAATAATTTCATTTTTATTTTCATAGATTAAATAATAACTAATTTTATCAAGATCACTCATTATGTTTCTATTTAAGTTTAATAAAATAGATTTATATTGGTCAACTTGAATAGAACAAATATTAATTGTAATTGTATTTTGGCGTTCATCAATATTATAAATAAAGTCACCTTTTACTGGATTTTTAATATCTATTAACTGATTCATAATTTGATTATTTGCAAACTTAAATACAAGTTTAACATTAATACATAATGTACACATAATGTTAGCAATAAAATTATTAAATACAGTAGCAATCATACCACCATCTGAAATATGACCAAATGCACCATCTCCATGTTTTGAAAGTTCATAAAGTAAATTTTTTTGCAATGCATAACCAAAACCAAATGTGTAAATTGGAACATTAATTACATTTTCTTTTTTCTCTCTTTTTAATGTTTCTATTTCACCACGAGCCGGTGAAATATTAGGTGCTCCATCTGTTAGAATCATAATTGATGCATTGCGAGTTTTATCACGACGATCATTAACACATTGAATACCTTTTTTAATTGCATTCCAAATAGCTGTTTGGCCACCTGGTTTAATTGTATCAATTTTTCTGCAAATAATTTTTTTATTATCATTTGTTGTTTTCATAAAAGGCTCTCCAACAATTTCAATTACATTATCAAAACTAATAATTGTAATACGATCATTATCGTTTAAGGTATTTGTAATTGTTTTTGCGGCATGATTAACTATATCTTGAATTGAAAATCCAGCTTCAATTGTAGATCCATTTTCAGATTTTGTTGAAACCGATTTAGCCATTGATCCAGAACGATCAATAATAAGAACAATATCATTATAAATTTTATAATTATTAATATCAATATTATCATATATATTAAATGCCAAATACGGGTTTTCATATTTATCATTGTAACTGTAGCAAGTTTTAAGATCAATTACTGGAGATTGTTTACTAAATCCATCATCAAGAATCTCTTCTGAGTTAGAAGTAGAAATTGCAGATGACCCATTTTTATGATATTCATCAATTAAATATTTAATAGCATAATTTTCTTTCAAACTTGAAATTTGCATTAGTTGCCTAGTTTCAGGAGAAGTTCCATGTTGTTGTAACCAACGAGTAATCGCGGTTTTTTCATAAGTTTTACCGTCACTCCCTTGAACTGGTTCAACCATAATGTCTTGCGTGATTGGGCATGTAATAGTAGACATAATTGCGCTATTCATTTTAAATAAATATTTTGTATGGGTAAATTAATAATAATTTAATTTTATTTCAATTTAAAATTTAAAACTTTTTTAAATTGATTAAATAATAAGTCTAATTGCTATTAATAAATTTAAAATATAAAAATATATTTCAAGTTATGAGTGAAGTTATTGAGGAGAAATATGTAAAAAATGTTTATGAAAATATTAGTAAACATTTTAGTAATACACGCGTTTATACATGGAAATGGATTGATAATTTTATTATTTCTTTGCAAAAACATAGTTTAATTTTAGATATTGGATGTGGAAACGGCCGAAATATGATATTTAGTGATTATAATTTTGTAGGAATTGATAATTGTAACGGATTTTTAAAGATTTGCGGAGAGAAAAATTTAAATGTAATTGAAGCAAATATGACAAATATACCATTACAATCAAATACTTTTGATGCAATAATTTGTATTGCTAGTTTTCACCATTTATCTAATTATGAATTAAGATTGCAAAGTTTAAAAGAAATGAAACGTTTAATTAAACCAAATTGTGATATATTATTGTCAGTTTGGTCAATTAATCAACCAAAAAAAACTAAAAAAGTATTTAATAAATATGGAGATACAATTGTTACTTATAATAAATTTGGAACAATTTATGAAAGATATTATTATATTTTTAAAATAGATGAAATAACAAATTTATTTAAAAATGTAGGATTAATATTAAAACATCATTTTTATGATTGCGGTAATGAAATATTTATTTTATCAAAATAAAATAAATTTATAGTGTATTAATTTATACTGTATTAAGATATAGTGCAATAAGTTATAATAATATTTTTTTATTATTTACATGTATTATAATATTATTATATAGAAATTTGTATTAAAATTATTAATAAATAAATATAAAAATATAGTATTTGATAAATATTAGATTTATTATAAAAATTTTATAATAAATTTAATATATTATATTTTATATAATGAGTGATTTAACTTCTTTACAAGTATCAAGTTTAGCAACTGAGATTACTTTAGCAAAAAATTACGCTTCTAATTCGGTTAACATTGCGTCAAATGTGAAATCTGATGTTCAAAATTTAAAGCGTCAAATGGAAAGTTTAAATACTACTGTTGTGAATACTGATCCGCAAAATATAGTATTAGGTTCATATGAATCTGGTCCATATTATAAAAATGGTATAGAATATTTAGCCGGCTTTCAAGATTATTTAACATACGTTAATATGGAGGAAGGAGGTGTTAATAATTTAGAATTATTTTGTAACGCATTAGAAAATAGTTATAGCTCAACAAAATTAGTAAATTTAGTTAAAACCAAGATATATCAAAAAGGTGGAATTAGTGTTGTTTCACCTCTCTCAACTGGATCTTCGTATAATTTATATGATTATTCAAAACAAAAAAAAGTTCCATTATTAACTATGGGATATGGAAATAACAAATCAGTTGATGGATTATCATTTCCAGCGGCATTTAATGCTGCCCCAACTTATTTTGATGAGGCTGGTTTATTTATTAAAATTCATATGGATAAATTTAATGGTTCATTTGCTGGTAAAAAATTAGTATATATTTACCATAATTCTGCTTATGGAAAAGGACCATTTCCTGTTTATGAAAAATATGCAAAAACTATAGTAGATTATTCATTAGATAGTAATAATAATTTAATTTTATCTGGTGCAAATGGTCCAGTATCTAAATCAGGTGGACATACATCCGGTTTTGAAATTCATAGATTACCAGTACAACATCCAGGAGATAAACAAGCATCACAATTTGAATTAATAAAATCTTTAAATCCAGAAGGAATTATGATATTAGCATGGGGACCAATGATCAATGCTACTGAAAAATTATTATTGCATGATGATTATAAGCAATTTATGTCAAAAATGTATTATGGATGGTGGTCATTTAATCCAGAATTAAGAGAAGATGATGAACAATTAAAAAATGTTGATCCTAAAGAATTTGAAGGATTAAATGTATTTGTATTTAACAGTTTAGGAGTACATGGAACTGATGTAGATAATACCGAAATTTTAGGAAAAATTAAATCATCATTATATGGTTCTAATTATAAATATGGATATTTTAAAAATTCATCTGGATTTTCTGATGCAGATATGCTAATGACTAGAGCAGGTTCTTTATATATGAGAGGAGTACAAAATGCATATGTTATTAAAAAGGCAGTTAAAAAAGGTCATCAATTATTTAAACCAACATATGATGGTGTTGTTACTAGAACATTAACTGGATCTCAAATGATTGATTCTTTAAATACTTTAGAAATCACACAAACAGAAATAGATGCTGATGGTATGAAAAATAATGTACAACCAATAAAAATGACATCATTAGATCATAAAGGATGTACTGGTATAAATGTATATAAAGCTAATTCTACTGGTAAATTTGATAGAGTTCATACTTTTGTATCTGGTGAAACAGATGTAATTAATAAATTGTTAAAAGCTTTATAAATTAATTAATTATTTTTAATTTAGATTGTCAAATACTTTTTAAAACAATATTTATTTTTATATAAAACTAAATATTGAATAATTATTTATATATTATTATGGTTGCTATTGGTATTGATTTAGGTACAACATACAGTTGTGTTGGAGTATGGAAAGATGGACAATGTGAAATTATTGCTAATGATCAAGGTATGAGAACTACACCATCATATGTAGCATTTACTGATAATGAACGACTAATTGGTAATGCGGCAAAAAATCAGGCTTCTCAAAATCCAGAAAATACTATATATGATGCAAAGCGTCTTATTGGTCGTATTTTTAATGATACTGCCACTCAAAATGATATTAAACATTTTCCTTTTAATGTTGTAGATAAAGATAATAAACCAATTATTGAAGCAAGCTATAAAGGCGAAGTAAAACAGTTTCAACCTGAAGAAATTTCATCTATGATTTTAGTTAAAATGAAAGAAACTGCCGAAGAATATTTAGGTGAAACTGTTGATAGTGCCGTAATTACAGTTCCTGCATATTTTAATGATGCACAGCGTCAATCAACTAAGGATGCTGGTGCAATTGCAGGATTAAATGTTCTTAGAATGATTAATGAACCAACTGCTGCTGCAATTGCGTATGGACTTGATCAGATCAAAGATGGTAACGAAAAACATATTTTAATTTATGATCTAGGTGGTGGGACACTCGATTGTACTATTCTAAGTATTGAAGATGGTGTTTTTGAGGTTAAGTCTACGGCTGGTGATTGTTATTTGGGTGGAGAAGATTTTGATAGTAGACTTGTACATCATTTTTGTACTGATTTTAAAAGAAAGCATAAAAAAGATTTAACTGAAAATAAACGTGCAGTTCGTCGTCTAAGGACATCGTGTGAAAATTTAAAGAAAACATTATCAGCTTCGACACAGGCTACAATAGAAGTTGATAGTTTATTTGAAGGTATTGATTTTACATCTACAATTACTCGTGCTCGATTTGAAGAGCTGTGTGGTGATCTTTTCAGAAAAACATTTGAACCAGTTGAGCATGTAATTAAAGATAGTGGTTTAAGTAAATCACAAATTCATGAAGTTATTTTAGTTGGTGGATCTACTCGTATTCCAAAAATCCAAAAACAATTAAGTGATTTTTTTAATGGTAAAGATCTTAATAAATCTATTAATCCAGACGAAGCAGTTGCATATGGTGCAGCGGTTCAAGCTGCTTTACTTTCTGGTGTTAAAGATAGTAAAATCGATGATTTACTTCTTCTAGACGTATGCCCACTTTCATTAGGAGTGGAAACAAGTGGAGGTGTAATGACAAAAATTATTGAGCGCAATAGCACAATTCCAACTAAAAAATCTCAAACATTTAGTACATATAGTGATAATCAGCCTGCTGTTACAGTTCAGGTATTTGAAGGTGAACGACAATTCACAAAGGATAATAACAAACTTGGTGAATTCACTCTTCAAGGTATTCCACCTATGCCTCGTGGAGTTCCACAGATTGAAATTAGTTATGATCTTGATGCAAATGGTATTTTAACAGTAGCAGCATCAGAAAAATCAACTGGTAAATCAGAAAATATTACAGTAACAAATGATAAAGGACGTCTTTCGAAGGAAGATATTGATAAAATGGTTGAAGATGCTGAGCGTTTTAAAGATGACGATGAAAAAGCGAAAGCTTTAATTGAAGCTCGTAATAACTTTGAAAATACAGTGTATCAATTTAAGAGTACACTTGCTGATGAAAAAATGACTAGTGTAATTGATTCATCATTAAAAGAAGAATTAACAAAAATGGTAGAAGAAAATGTATCATGGTTAGAAAATAATCAAATGGCTTCTAAAGAAGAATATGAAAGTAAAATGGGTGAGTTTCAAGAAGCAATGAAACCATTACAGGAAAAAATGATGGCTGGAATGGGAGGAATGCCAAATGGTTTCCCCGAAGGAATGTCACAAGATATGCCATCTACGAGACCAAGCGATGAAACAACACATGGAGGTCCAAAAATTGAAGAGGTAGATTAAAATAATAATAAAATTTTTAATAAAATAATATAATTTTAAAATTATATTATTTTTAAAACAGTTAATTCATTTGCAATATAGAATAACATATATATTATAAAAATATCTATCCAACTATATCCTAGTGGAGTTATTATATATAAGTAAATTTGTTTATTAATATGTATAAAGTATCTATATATTAGTAAATAATAGTTAATTATATATAAAAATATTTTTTTAAATTTATTATATATTTTTTTTACAATTATTGATAGTCCATAAAATGCTAACATATGAATAATAATAAAGTATACATTAATATTTATTATTGATATCATAATACATTAATATTTATTATTGATATCAATATTAAATATTTTTATCAATTTTATTGTATAATACTTTTTAAAAAGTTACATAATAATATTGTAGTTAAAATGCCTATAATTGATGCAGTGAATGGTGCAATTTGAAACAATATTTTATTATTATTATAATATTTTTCTCTCTTTTTATTTTTAATTATACTTTTTTCACTTATCATAATAATAATTTATAATATTAAATTTTTAATATTATAAATGTAAAAATTTATTATTATAAATGTGTAATTTAAAAATTTATTATTATAAATGTCTAATTAAAAATTTATTATTATAAATGTGTAATTTAAAAATTGATTAATTATTAAATAAAAAAATATAGTTTAATAGTTTAAAGAAACATTTAATGAAAAGAATCAAATCTGCTCCAGCAAATATAGCTGAAATGGTTAATAGAAAAAAACCAATAAAAATAGACACAAATAAAGATAAAACTATTAAAACAATCTTATATTTTATTCCTTTTAAAAAACAAAATGAACCTTTAGTTATGAGAGAAAAAATAAATCCAATAAAAAATCAAAAAAATATAGAAAAAACATTTAATAATCTTATGTTGGATTATATTAATGATAAACAAATATTAAATATTAATGATGAACAAAGTGTTTTTGCTAGTATATTATATTATTATGTGAGTGAAAAAATATTTACTAAAAATAATTTGAGAGAATTTATTTTATTTATAATTCAAATTATTATAAGATATATTATAACACATACATTACATGAAACCATTACACAGAATAAAGAAATTATGAATATTATATCTATTAATTCACATTTACTATCTAATACTATTCAATAAAAATAGTAAATTCAAAAAATAAATAAAATATCTCAAACTATATAATAATTGCATATTTTTTTTAAAAAAATAAAATGGTACTGCAAATGGTACTACAAATAAATTTATTATAATTATTCTATTTTTTATACAAATTTTGTTTTTTATATTTATTAAATGATTAATAAATATTTTACTTTTTTTGTAAATTAATATATTTTTAAATGTATCTTTCATTCTTTCTTTATTGATTTCTAAATATACTCCATTAAATCTAAATTTATATGTAATTGTTAAATTTAATAATTGCTTTTCCATTAATATATTTTCTCTCATTAATGAAAGTATTTTTTGTTTCATAAGTTCAATTTCTTTATTTTGATTATCTATTGTATCAATTAAATTTTCTAAACCTCCTCCTGCCTTTATTACCATCTCTTGATGCGCTAAATCAGATTGATATAATCTTAATAAATTATCGTAATCTTTTTTACAATTTTTTTTGTTAATTTTTATATTTTGATAATTATTTTTTAACATATTTAACATTTAGTATTTGATATTTATAAAATTAGATTTATTTAAATTTTAATTTTATAAAGTAATTAAATAATTTTTATATTTAAGTGATTTATTATGTATTAGATTTTTAAGATCATTTAAATTATTATTTAATGATTCTAGAGTATGGAAATTATCATTATAATATGATTCTAATATCCAATCTTCATTATTATATTTATAACGTTGATACAATATTGTTATTTTATATATTTCTTTTTTTGTTTTAATATTTTTATAATTAAGTTTAAAAGTAAAGAATGGTCTTCTGTAATAATCTAAACCTATCATAATTTTACTTTTAACATCTTTCTTTTTTATATTATCTATGCAATCTGTAAATCCTAAAAAACTATCTGAAAATTTTAAGAATGGTAAGTTATATATGGATATATGATTATTATCGAATATATTTAATATATTTTTTGGTAAACTAAAACTATCTATATATAATGATTTTAGCTCGTAAAACTTTAAACTAATCAAATTTTTAGCAATTTTTTCACAATTTTTATTAATAATTAATAAGTATTCTAGTTTTTTATGTAAGTTAAATAAATTACCATTATAATCATGTATACATAAAATAAAAATATATTCTATTAAATCATTTGATAAATAATCAAATGGCATATAATTATAAAAAAATAACTATATATTAATAATATATAATTATTTTTAAATTTTAATTTTTTGTTACTTTAAATTTTTATTTACTTTACTTTAATTATTATAATGTACTTTCTAATCTTTCTGATTGTGAAAATTCAGCATTATAACCAGTCATTGATCGTTGCGCAGATGTTGCTACTGCTCTATATACATTTTGAGATGATTCTCTATTTTCATTAAAATTAATTGCTCTTTCAATTGGAATACCGATTTGTGATGCTTCAAAAATTGCGTCTTGATTAGCACCTAAATACATAACTTTAATATTATAACTTGTTTCTGCATTTTGGATAATTTGTTTTAGACTATTTTTATTAAAATATTTACTTGCATTTTCATATCCATCTGTTGCTACATAAATTAAACATTGTTCAAAACTGTCTTCATCTTGTAATTTTTTTTGAGTAAAATAATTAATTGTATTTCCAATTGCATCTAACAATGCTGTTGAACCATATGGACGAAGTTCTGATGATTGTAATGGTCTAATTTCAGTAATATTTTTTGATCTAATTTTCATTTCCTCTTTTTCATTAAAGAATTTTAAAGAAAAGTTTATTTCATCAGAATTTTCTGAAGTTTTTAATTCTTCAATTGTTGTATTAATTCCACCAATTGTATCTTCTTCTTTTCCATGCATAGAACCCGAACGATCAATAATTGCTACAATCTCTTGAATAGGCATTAATTTTTGTTATATATTTTATATTAAATATGTGAAAATATATTTAAATCAATTTTAAATATATTTTTTCTTAAATTTTAATTTGATTTTCTTAAATAGTTTTATTTATTAAGCTGATGGTAATGGTGAAATATAAATATTTTTAACTTCAATACCACTTTCTTCGAGTTCAAAACCTACATATCCTGAATTTAGACCTAAAGTAGTAATCTTATTAATAGATATTTCATTTACAGAATCATACCATGTTACTTGTACGCCACTAATTTCTACTTCAAGTGAACTAGCATCAACAGTTAATTTAAAATGAGTATCAGTAGTATAAAATGCATCAGATAAACTTAAATCTTTATTGCATTGGAATACTCCATTACTATTTACTGTTTTAGCCACTAATTCAGTAGGTAATTTTAAACCTGTACCACCAAAAACTGCTCCAATATTATGTGATGCCCTACCATTACTTAGATCATTTGAACCAGTTTCAGTATCTATTTTTAATCTATTTTGAACTTGATACCATGAACCTGCTATATAAGAATGTTCTTTATTATTTGGATTATTTTGACAATGAAAAAATATACCACTATTTATTCCATTTACACTACTGTATCCCGGACCTTGATATGCCGCAGAATTTGTATGTTTAAAATCAAATTCTAATACATAATTTTTATATGGAACTTTGCTTAAAATAGCAGTATTTCCAATCATATCGTTTTCAAATATTTCACCTTTTATATCTGACCCATTATTTAAAGGTTTATAAACACCAAATGGATTTGTTCCATTAAATGTATTTTCTGATACAGGTAAAAAGTCATTAAACTGTAATCTTGTTCTAGAAGTTGGTTGTGTTGCTGATGCATCAACTACATAACCACCATTTGTTGCTAAATGTCCAGCATTCATAAGAGCATAAGAACTATTAACTACTGTCGCGCTAAAATCTGTAGTATATGGTTTTAAAAATCCTTCATTTAAGCATCTTGGATACAT
>TARA_R110002072_G_scaffold31466_1_pt1 | contig 12282 bp, 10 predicted proteins | sample TARA_R110002072 | Tara Oceans TARA_R110002072 (sample SAMEA4397118) | marine metagenome | biome: Polar Biome; feature: [SRF] surface water layer (ENVO:00010504); material: water (ENVO:00002006), including particulate matter (ENVO:01000060) such as... | depth 5 m | reverse complement strand
GCGCCTTTGCGGCGCGCGCGGCGCTCTCTTCGTTGACGATCGATTCCGCCAACAAACGTTCGTGCTCGGCCGCAAACTCCATGCGTTCAGTGACGTCATCCTGCATCCCCAAGAAGTGGGTGACGCGGCCGGACGAATCGGAAACCGGCGAAATCGTCAGCTCATTCCAAAACGTCGAACCGTCGCGTCGGTAGTTGCGCAGCACAACGGTCGTTTCCCGGTGTTCTCGCAAGGCACCGCGAACCTCCTCCAAAGCTGGCTGCTCCCGTTCGGGCTCATTGAGCAAGCGGCAGTTGCGACCGAGCACCTCGGTTGCGCTGTAACCCGTCAACAACTCGAATGCGTGGTTGGCATAAACGATCGGAACGTCTGGCTCGAGCGCGTCACAAATGACGATTGCGCAGGTTGCGGCATGCAACGCACGTTCGGTCAAACGCAGCTGATGGAACTGTCGCTGCGACTCCGTCTCGTCGCGAATCGTCATCAGGCAACCGGTGACCGCAAGGTCCGAGTTGGCGATCGACTCGGCCTCGAGATGCACCGGCAATTCGGACGTGCTACCAGTCCGTAGCGAAGCACTGCTGCTTGCGTGCCGCTGCTCGCCAGCAACCACCAAGTCGAGTTCGGCCGCCAGGGATGGCCAGGACGATGCCGCCACAACATTGCGAACAGGCTGTCCAAGCAGCGCGTCTGGCGAAGTCGCAAAGAAGTCCGCCAGTCGCTGATTGATGAATTGCCAGCGCAGTTGCCCGTCGACGAGGCCACAAGGGCCATGAACGGCATCAACGGCAGCCCGCCAACGCAAAGAGTCGGCCAAACGGCTAGCGGCCCGGACTCGGCGACGACTGATGACACCCCATAGCAGCGCCGCAACCAGAGCGCCTGCCAAACCAACCGTGACGTATGGCTCCACACTCCCACCCTAGGCCCAGTGCACAGATGTTGGGACTGCAAACTCTGAGGCCCGCGGAGCTTTGTTGGCGCCGTTTGCAAACCCTGCACGGCTGACATCGGCGCACCGCGCTGGGCTGAGGCTCGTTCTGCCCAGACATTGCAGATCATGCAATCCAGACGGTGGCACGCCCCTTGCATCTCAACCGGACAACATGAACCGCATCCTTGCCATCTACCGAGACCAGTCGCGAGCAGCACTGGCAACTCGCGAGCTGCAGGCCCGGGGCATCGCGCCGGAGCAGATTTCATTGATAGCCGCAGATAGCGCCTCCGGCCAGTTGTTCATCGCCAAGCAACGCAGCGCGTCTCGCGCCGCAGCCACCGAGGCGATTGGCTCAACCAACTCCTTGAATTCCGGCCCGGGACTGAGCGCCGGCGCGATCTTTACCGGGCCGATAGCGCAAGTCCACAAAGCCGATGCGGACGACGGACTGTTGGTGCAGATGGGCATTCCGGCCACCGAAGCAGTACTGCGAAGTCGCGAGATCCTCGATGGCGCCATCCTGCTCGGCGTGGATGCCGAGGACTCGGCGCACCGCTCGGTCACGGAGGCGCTCGGCGCAACGGACTACCTGCACTTCACGTCGATCGAGCAGCCGAAGTCGGCAGGGCAGAAACCACATCCGCCAACTGCCGACACCAACCACCATGGCAGTCACCCGCACAGCCGCCCCGAGGCCCTCGGCCGGAGAAGTGACAATGAGAAGTGACAACGACGAGTGACGATCCGTCGCTTCCCTGTTCCCACCCCATACCAACCACAACCAATCGAAACCTACCATGACCACTACCGTCCCCACTCTTCGCCCGATTCCATTCGACCTCGCCGAGGACGCACGCATCACTGCGGTCGACAGTCTCAACGCTTGGCTAGTCGACTTGATTGCGCTCGGCCTGCGCTTGAAGCAATCGCACTGGAACTTGCGCGGAACTCGCTTCCAAAGCGTTCACGAGCAGCTCGACGAGATCCTCGTTGACGTCCGTAACGCCACTGACGACATCGCCGAACGCGTTGTGACTCTGGGGGCGGCGGCCGACGGCAGGCCGTCCATCGTTGCGAAGCATATGACCCTGAAGGACTTTCCCAGCGGCCAGCTGACCGTGGAACAGGCCATTCGCGCGTCGTGTGGCGATCTCGGTGGCGTGATCCAACATGGGCGCACCTGCCTTGAGGCAGTTGGTCGTGCCGACCCAATCAGCGAGGACCTCGTCATCAGCGTGCTCAGCGCGCTTGAGAAGCACCACTGGATGCTCGATGCGCAACGTGACGAAATCTGATCGCAAGCACCCGCGTCAACGACCCGGCGCGGCCAGTTCGCCGAGTAGCCAACAAAACCCACCCCACAACCAAACCAAATCGAAACCATGAAACTCACTATCGCCATTGCCGCCGCTGTCTGCTGTCTTCCGTTGACCTCGTCGATGCTCGCACCCAACGACGCGATCATCACCCACGAAGCTCCACGTCGCGATTCCAATTGGTATGAGGGATCGATCCACACCTGGTCCGTCGAAGAAGATGGCACCGTGATCGTCGCCTTGTCGACGGACAAGAAACCAATCTGGTTCCGCACGCCCGCCAACCAATCCTCGACCACTCAGTTCGAGCTGTTGACCCTGCACGCTTGCCTGGCGCTCGAGTCGAAGTCGAACAGCGCCCGCGTTCGCGCGGAAGATACGACCGAACTTGATGGCTCCTCCTCCGAGAAGGCCATGCGTTTGGAAGCAATCGGACGCAGCCGCTAGCAGACTGCCGGCAGCAGCACTCCTGACTCGACGCCTCGACATGAGTGTCGCACGGCTGTCACGCAAGGTGCACCGCTCGACGAATGCGCTCTGCATCGTCGAGGCACCGGCCTCCGAACAGTTCTCGTTCGCGCCATGACTCCCAACCAACCATTCCCCATGAAGTCGCCACGTATCTGTTCATCTCTCGCGCTTGCTAGTTTGCTCTGTCTGTCGTCTCGTGTCTCGGCGCAGATTTCCCCAGCACCAAAACCACCGCAGGCGCAACCGTCCATCCACGCGCTCTTCGACGGAATCCTCAAGAAGCATGTGCGCGGCGGACTGGTTGCCTATCCCCAGATCCGCAAGCAAGACCAAACCACTCTGCGTAGCTACCTGGAATCGATGAGCCAAGTGGACGTCATCAAACTCCCGCGAAAGGCACAGCTCGCGTTCTACCTCAACGTCTACAACGCAGCGATGATCCAGGCCGTGCTCGACCACACTGCGAAGAACCCGAAGTGGACACCGGCCGCCAACGAGTTCGCTGTCTTCAAGGAAAAGCGGGTCAAGCTCAGTGGCGGTGCAACCACACTTCTCCACCTCAAGAACCAGATCCTGCGCTCCAAGTTCAAGGATGCGCGCATGCACGGCGCGCTCGTCTCCGGTGGTCTCTCGTGTCCACCGTTGCTGGCACGCGCATACGTCGCCAAGGACCTGGACAAGCAACTGGACGCCAATCTCAAGGCGTTCCTGCGCGACCCGCAGCGCAACCAGATCGACGCCACCACCAAGACGGTGCGCCTGTCGAAGCTGTTTGAGGAGCTTGCCAAGGACTTCGGTGGCGAGGCCGGCATTCGCCGGCTGCTCAAGCGGGAGTTCGGGGACGCAGTGGCGCGCTACAAGATTGCCTACCTGCCCCATTCGTGGCAGCTCAACGCACAGCCGACGAAACAGTAGCCGGGCAAACGAGACAACCGCGCACCTCCGGGCCAGCCATCCCGGTGGCAGCAGCCCGGAGTCTGTTGACCACGCTGCATGTAGTGCCTCTGGACACGTAGACGGATGCATCGTCCACGCCGTGCGGTAACGTGACCGACCATGACGCACGACCCTGCCAAGAGCCGCCGGTTTCTGATCCTGCTGTTGGCCATCGCGACCCTGCTACTGGCCTTGATCGTGGCGCCATTCATTGGCGGCCTATTCAGCGCCGCAGTGTTTGCGACCGTGCTCTATCCTACATACGCCAAGCTGGCTGCAAAGCTCGGTGACCGTGGCCGACTCGCAGCCATCTTGTTGACCGCAGCAGTGACCGTCATGGTCATCGCTCCTGTGACCGTCGCTACCGTGCTGACCGTGCAAGCGGTGGCCGTCAAGACAGACGCGCTCGTCACCGTCGCTACCGACGAAGGACTGCTTGGGCTTATCCAACAGCTGCCCGAAGGCTTGCAGTCGACGGCCCGCAATGCCGCAGAATTGTTCTCGGTAGATCTGGAAGGTCAACAACCGACGGACTCTGGAGAGGGTTCGGAATCGAACGACAAACCAGCGCCTGCCGGGCGGTTTACGGGAGCATTCCAGGCTGCAGCGACGATCGTTCAGCACCTGTTGGCTGGGCTGACGACCCTTGTGTTCGAACTTGGCATCGTCGTATTGGCGTTGTTCTTCTTTCTCGCGGAAGGTCGCAACCTGGTGCAATGGATCGGCGCAGCAGCCCCGTTGAGCAGCGAGCACTACCAACGGTTTGTCGAGGAGTTCCAAGACGTCACCGTCGGCGTGTTCATTTCAACGGTCGCAAGTGCGGCGCTGCAAACCGGACTGGCAGCGATCGGCTACGTGGTCGTCGGAGCCCCCATGCTCGTGGTGCTGATCATGGTGACGTTCGTCGCCGCGTTCATCCCAGCAATTGGTGGCGCCACCGTGGTCGTGGTCACGGGCGCGCTCATTGCCCTTGGCGGCGAGCTCGGCTGGGGTTGTGGACTCGTCGCGTGGGGACTGCTGCCAGTCGCGCTTTCGGACAACATCGCCAAGCCGCTGATGGCACAAGGGCGAGTGCGCCTGCCGACTTCGGTGATCTTTTTCGCGATGCTCGGCGGCCTCGTTGTATTGGGGCCGATGGGAGTAGTCGGCGGACCACTGATCGCGTCGTTCTTCGTCGTGGTCACGCGCACTCTCGCGCAAACGGAAGACTCGGACGTTGCGGAGCAACCGGCCTAGACGGGCAAGGTACCGAGACAGGACGCTCGGCATCGCGGGCTAACACTCGCTACCCACCTCGCCTTCCCGACTTCGTCATGAAGGAAATCACGGCGACGAAGAGCGCCGACCCGATGATCGACCAGAGGATCGGAAACTCAACATCGTCAATCTGCACGACGAACAGCTCGGGGAGTCCCATCTGCCTCGCAATCCAGACCCCGAGGAGCGCTCCGATGAAGCCGAGCGCGATGCTCATCAAGCACCCCCCGCGCGAATAGCCTGCGATCGCCTGGCCAAGAGCTCCGCAAACCGCGGCAATCAACAACAGAAGTCCAAGTTCGATCAGAGTCATAGTAAGTCACCGCGGCCGTTCCCATGCCATCGACAGGCGTGGGACCATAGCACGTGCCCTGAGAAGGACGCGGGCAAAGCCATTGGATTCGGGCGAGCAACGATTCGCATGCTGCGAACCATCAGGACGCGAGCATCAGCAGTTGCCACGGCCCACGAAGCACATCACTTCAAGCGAGTCGGCCGCGTTACCGGCGGCGCGCCTGGAATCGGTGGCGGACCCGGTTCTCTTTGTGGACCCGGTGCTGGTTGCGGGTCCGGTTCTCGTTGCGGACCGGGTGTTGGTTGCGGGTTCGGCTCCCGTTGCGGACCCGGTGTTGGTTGCGGAATCGGTTCCCGTTGCGGACCCGGTGTTGGTTGCGGAATCGGTTCCCGTTGCGGGCTCGGTGTTGGTTGCGGAATCGGTTCCCGTTGCGGGCTCGGCACTGGTTGTCGGTCCGGTGCCCGTTGCGGACCCGGTGTGCGCTGCGGGCCAGGTGTTGGTTGCGGGCCTGGCAGCGGATTCGGGGTAGGCGTTGGCTCCGCACCACCCACCTGCTTGGGATTCGGCGACACACTCATCGCCGTCCGGCCGTGTTTGTGCTGCGAACTCAAGCGGTCGGTAACCGCTGCAATAGCTTGACCGCCTGTTGCGCCGACGTTGATGTGAAACTTCATGCCACTCAGATCGCAAGCGCCATGCCACGCTCGTGGAACTCGCGGAGAGCTTCGTGCAGGCCCTCGGCCGCCACAAGCAATGGCCTCAAGCCGTGCAGCCAGCACCATGACGTGCACGGACTGCACCCACCCGTAACAACTGCATGCCATGTTGCAGATACTGCAAGTTGCCACGGTGCAGATGTTGCTAGTAGGGCATACATCGATCTGCTTCGCATCATTCTCTCGGTCTTGCTTCCCCCACTTGGAGTCTTCCTACAAGACGGCATCAAGGGACACTTCTGGCTCAACATCTTGCTGACGTTGCTTGGCTACCTGCCCGGCGTAGTGCACGCAGTGTGGGTGATCGCGAAGAAGTAGGCCGGATCGCCGTCGCTTCCTCGCACGTGCACAACTGACGCAATCGCCGGAACAACCCGAGAACCCGGGCTACGCTGTTAGCGATGCGCGACTGCCGGCAACAGCTTCGGCAACGCTGCTCATGACACTGGCCATGCCGACGACAAGTCCAACTCGCAGCATGCCTGCCGCGGCACGTCGCCCGTTCTTCGAAGAACGCAGCAGCCTGAAGCCGATCGGCAAACTGCTCGGGGCTTCGTCACGCACAAGCGACGCAAGGTTCTCTGCGACGAGCGGAAGTGCAGTAGTTGCAGCAACGGGCGCGGCACAGGGATTGCTCCATCGCCGACGTCTCGGAACTACTCGAACCCAACCAACAACCAAACCTAACCATGCGCGCAACCAGCATCCTCTTTCTCGTCGTCGGCATCATCCTTCTGGTTTTCGGCCTCAACGCCGGCGACTCCTTTGCGTCCGAAGTCTCGGAGACGTTCACCGGCAACCCGACGGATCGCAGCATGTGGCTGCTGATCGGCGGCGCGGCGCTCACGGTGATTGGCGGGGTCGGCTTGATGCGGGGGCGCAAGAGCTAGTCGCTGCTGATCCCGCTCCCCCAAGCAGATCTCCACCATGCAGCCCTACCCCATGCAGACCTGCCCATGCAGACCGAGGCCGGCGGTCATCGGGTTCAAGCGTCGCCCTCGTACCACATGCCTCAGGCGATCCACCTGCTGCCGCAACCGAATCACCGAACGGACCATGCCTCGCGAAGTGCGCAGGCAATCTGCTGTGCGTGGTGCTGCGCGAAAACGCAGGCGAATTCGTGGATTCGGCGAGGCTCGCGCGGGATGCCAAGTGCGGCGAGGCCGCCGCAGGCGTTGTGCGCGGCTTTTCGGCCACGCCTCTAATCTGGACCCAAAGCCCCATAGCCAACCGGGCCTCTAGCTAGTCTGACGCATGCCCTTTAGCGTGGGCGCTCGTGCATTCGGCTCGACCTCACGCCATGTCGCAAACGAACATCCGTATTCTCGGGGACGGCCCGATTCGAAGCGCCCCCCTGCGACGAAGGCATCGCGCAACTCGACCACCGCAGGCTCAAGCATGAAGCCGCAAGGATTCGGAGCGACCGACGTTGGCAGAGCCCGGTCGAGCAACGAAGATTGCCTGTTCGTTTCTGATGAACTGGGGCTCTACCTCGTCTGCGACGGCATGGGTGGCCACGCTGCCGGGGAAGTCGCTGCGCAAATTGCTACCGACACGGTGGTCAAGGCCGTGCGGAAGAGCCTGGCGGAAGCCGATGCGACTCGCGGCCATGCTCCAAGCCACACGGAACTGCAAGAAACTCTGCGCCGGGCGATTCACGGCGCTTCGCTGGCAGTTTGCGCGGAAGCCATGGCCAACCCAGAGCACGCCGGCATGGGATGCACCATCACCGCGCTCCAGTTCACGGCGAACAAAGCGATCATGGCGCACGTTGGCGACACCCGCTTGTATCTGCTGCGAGATGGTGCCGCCGAGCTGCTTAGTTCGGATCACACCTTCGCCGCCGACATGGTGCGGCGCGGAGAGCTGACGCCGACCGCGGCGCGCGATCACAAGTTCGCCAACGCGCTGACACGATGTGTTGGCTCACAGGATGCTGTCCGGGTCGACTCGCTAGTGTTCGACGTCGGTCCCGACGATCGATTCCTGATCTGCTCCGACGGCTTCTCTGGCTACGTGGAGAGTCTGAGTGAACTCGCTTCGGCATTAGCTGGAGACGACCCCGAAGCGATCCCCGACGAACTGATCCAGCTAGCGAACGACCGCGGCGGCAAGGACAACATCACCGCAATTGCGATCGTCATGGACGCGTCCGATGAGGAAATGGAGCAACTGCTGGCGGTCAATCAAGAGTGCCGCCAGGACCTGGAAGCGCTGCGCGGCATCGAACTGTTCGCTTCCATCAGCTTCGCCGAAGCGTTGCGGGTCTTGAACTACAGCGAGGTCCAATGCGCTGCCGCCGGTGACGAAGTCGTTGCTCAGGAAGGTCCACATGACCGATTGCTGCTAGTGTTGGCCGGCGAGTTCACTTTGCACAGCGACGGCGACATCTCCGCAGTGCCGATGAGCGCCGGCGACTATGTTGGCGACACGGCCCTACTCGTGCCCGAGCGGCGACCGTTTACGCTGCGGGCCACCGACGATGGGCGGATCTTGTTCTTGACCGGGGATCGACTTCGCGAACTGTCGCGGCGCCGACCATGGCTTGGCGTGAAAATGATGACGAGCATCGCGGCCAAGCTCTCCAAGGAACTCGCGGATGCAGGCGAGCGCCTTCGGGAAACGGTCGCCCACAGTCGCCCGCTCAGCCGTGGCCTGTGGCAAAGACTGTTCGCGCTGCTGGGCGGCCGATAAGCAGACACCCGTCTGCGTTGGCGCTGGGCAAACTCCGCTTCCGGCCACCTGGTCCCCCCATGAGGCCGACGTCGCTACTCCTCGACCTCGCGCCGGTCCAAGAACTCGACGAGAGGCTTCGCCGTGCGCAAGTGCAGGTCGCGCTGCGGGAAGGAGATCTCGATGCCATGCGCTCGGAACAAGCGATCGACACTTGTGTGCAGGTCGTCAAGCATCGTTGCGTGTTGCTGATAGTCCTCGATGTAGACGCGCAGCTCAAGATTGAGCGCGCTGTCACCAAAGCCTAGGAACATCGCGCGCGGAGCGGGCGAACTGGCGACAAACTCTGACTCCGCGCCAGCCTGTACGAGCAGCTTCTTGGCCAAGACAGTATCGGATCCGTAGGCAACACCAACCAAGAGGCGGAGCCGCACAAAGCTGTCGGACAACGTCCAGTTGACGAAGCGACCTGTGACAAACTCCTTGTTGGGAACGACCAGCTCGCGGTTGTCGAGGTCACGGACGGTCGTCGCCCGGATCTTGATCCGTGTGACCTTGCCGAGCCAATCGCCAACCTGGACCCAGTCACCAACGCGAACCGGGCGCTCGAACAACAGGATCAGGCCAGAGACGAAGTTCGCAAAGATCTCCTGCAGGCCAAAGCCGAGTCCGAGGGAAACCGCCGCGATCAAGAACTGCACCTTCGACCAACCCAGCCCGACGACCCCAAACGCGGTCACGACCCCGATCGCGACGAGCAAATAGCGCGCCAGCGTCGTGATCGCGTGACGTTCTCCCGATTGGATTCGCAAGCGCTGCAGCACGAGCAGTTCCAATAGTCCTGGAACATTGCGCGCTGCGATGACCGTCAACAATCCCACGACCATCGCATGCAGCAGGTCTGCCAGCGTGATCTGGATCGGCGGCTCGGTGCTGCTATCCGTCCACAGGTCGACCTCGCGGAAGATGCCGAGCGCCGGCAATACTTCGGCCCAAACCGCGAGGCATGCGGAGATCGCTCCGAGGACCACCGCAACCCGAATCAACGCCTGCGTCTGCTTCGCGATGCTGGTCGGATCGAGATCGGACGGTTCGGTCTCTGGGTCAAACTCATCATCCTCGTGAGTAGTTTCGACAAGCGCACGCGCAGCCCGTTTCGCCTCAAACGCCTTGCGAGCCTTCTGAATCGACAAGCGCCGACGCTGCAACAACAGCGACCGGAGAACCAGCGACGACGCGATGGCGAACGTAATGAGGATCGCAACCGAATAGGCGATGCTGCGGGCGAGCTGCAGGACGGTGTACTCGAACCCGAGTATCGTCATCACAATCAACCCACCCAGCCCGGCCATCGCGAGCAGTTGCCACAGGCCACGGAACCGGGCCAAGAACGTAGTGCCCCCTACCAGTGCGCCGGTTCGCACGTGTAGCAAACGACGCAGCAATTCCATGACCAACAACAAGAATGGCAACAGCAGCAAACGACCCAGCGAGGCCAGCCATACGTCATCGCCGTGACGCTCCAGCGCGCCGAGCCCCATCGCAAGTGGCAAGGCGGCAGGCACAAGCAACCATAGATTGCGTCGCAGTGCGAGCCGGGCCGCCGACGTCCAGCCGAAGTGAACTTCGGCCAAACCACCTCTGCGAATCACGTGGCGCAAGATCGAATGGATACCAAGCAGCACCGCGGCATGCAGAAAGCCGACCGACATCGACTTGCCAAATTCGCCGGCATCGGAGGCATGCCCAAGCAACCATCCGATCAATCCCAAGATCCCCGGAATAGGCACCGCGAGCAAGAGCGTCATCAACAACGCCATCGCAGTCGGAGCGTAGTGCGTGTTGGTCTTGCGATTGCCGACCTCACCATAGTAGTGGAGACGACGTAGCCACGAACCACGCAACAACAGCGCGCCCAGCAGCAGTGCCAGGAACAAGAAGGGCCAGATGTCGTCCGCGCCGTTCGAGGCCGCCGCAACTCCCGTGGACCACCACGATTTGGGCGAAACAAACCACGCCATCGCCCGACCGACGGCCGGAACGTCGAGGTGCCAGATCGCAGCAGAGCTTCGAATCCACAACACGCGTTCGTTGACGAACGTGCGATACTCTGCAACCAGCTCGCGGGCCGACTGACGCGCGGATTCAAGTATCTGTAGCCGGCCCAAGTATTCGGACGAACTCTCACTCAACGTTGCCAGCATCGCCAGGCGTTGTTGGATCAGTTCGCGCGCTCGCCCCGCTATCTTGTCGCGCTGACCGGGATCAACAATTGGCGGCTCTGCCGTTTCCACGAGCGTTTCGACCAGCTGTGGATCGTCGGTCAGTTGTCGGCGACGCTCCTCCCACTCAATCGACGCCAGGTAGGCTTCGGCGACGATCGTATCGTCGTAGCCGGCCTCACGGCGAAAGATGCGGTCCACGCTGGGCAGCTTGGATCGCCCCTCGCGCAACATGCGACCAAGCGTCTGGGTGGTCCCAGCACCGTCGGCGCGCTTCTTGATATCCTGGAGCTGGGCTTGCAGTTGTTCACGCAGTTTCTGCGCGTTGCTGATGAACTGCTCCACCTGGCGTTGCTTTTCGAGCAGCGGCGGTACCTTGGCGGCGATCGCGGCACTCTCGGCAGCAAGTTCGCGCAGCAGCGGATGCGAATCGCGCGCATCCCTCTCAGCCTGTTGCGCCGCCTGTTGCGCTGCGGCCGCCGCCCCGGAACGCAACGTCTGCACGCGTTCCTGCCAAGCATCAAACGTAGACTGAACCTGCTTGACGGTACGCACCGCAACGTCGCGCCGAATCGTCAACAGTTGCTCACGCGATGCGTAGGACTGCTGCTCGGCCTGCAGAGCCTCCACTTCGACTTCTAGTCGTTTGCGTTCTACTGCCAGTCGCAATCTCCTGGCGGCGAGCAGCCGAGCATCGGAATTTTCGTCGGCAACGGCTTGCGGCAGTGCTTCGAGCGCCTTGCGCAGTTCGGCTAGCCGTCCCGGAATCTCGCCACGGCGGGTGGTTCGATGCACCGCCATCTTCTCGATCTCCGCAACCACAGCTTGGGCATTCGCCAGTGCCAACTGCGCGGCGGTCAGCCTGAGTTCTGCCTCGTTGAGATCGATTTGCGTCGGCAGGACGTCCGGCTGCCGATCACTTGCCGCCGCCATCTGCGCACGGTAGGAAACCAGATCTGCCGCGACCTTCTCCGCCGACGGCAACACATCCATCGCGGCTTGAAAAGCCTCCCGAGCTTTCGCTGCCTCAAGGGCACGCCCAAGAACTTCGGTAAGGGAAGTCTTCAGCTCGGGCGACAGGGCCGTATCGCTAGTGACTTCTTCGAGTCGGCGCTGCACGTCGGCCGCGGCAATGACCTGGCCCTGCACGGAAGGCTTGGGTGGATCCTGGGCGAGTGCGGCCCCCGCCAGAATCAGTCCGCAAGCCCAGGTAATCAGCCGTCCAGCGAATCGCATCCGTTGCTCCTGCTAACCAAAGGAATCTGAAGCATGCTGGCCAAGAAGTTATCGAGCATGAACTAGTGGCGGCAAGGTTACTGCCCGGCGACGCCATGACCGTGACAATTGCGGGTGAGCGACCGCGCGGTGGTTGCGCACCAACTTGGTGGCAGCTGGTTGGCAACTCCGCAGCACGTCGCAACCGGTCTCATCAACCGGGCCGACTCATCGTGAAGAAGTC
>TARA_R110002072_G_scaffold5527_11_pt1 | contig 12284 bp, 13 predicted proteins | sample TARA_R110002072 | Tara Oceans TARA_R110002072 (sample SAMEA4397118) | marine metagenome | biome: Polar Biome; feature: [SRF] surface water layer (ENVO:00010504); material: water (ENVO:00002006), including particulate matter (ENVO:01000060) such as... | depth 5 m | reverse complement strand
CATGGATATATAGATGAATCGCGCCGATGTGTTTGGCGTCCAGTGCGAGGGCAGTTTCAATGGTGTCGGTAATTTCAGTTGTCCAGGGGCGGGTTGTGCCTTCGGCATCCCAGAAGTCCCAGGGGTGCACGTCCATCAATGACTCAGCCGTCAGCGCTGCAATATGGGCATCTTCAGGATAGGCTTGCATCACCGCTTTCATACCCTTTGCATAATCTTCATTCAGGGACTTTCGATCTTCAGGTTCTGTTGCGGTATATCGTGCTTCCAGTGCATTGATGAGCAGCTTTTCCTTTGGACTAACATTTTCACTTAGTCGCTTTGCTGTCTGCACCAGACCAAAAGCTCGAGGTGCATTGCCGGGCGTCATATTCGCATTCACGTTAGGGCCCAATACCAACGCACTCCCCCAGTAACACATGGCGCAGTCCGGGTCGTAAATCGTCGCTTCTGTGAAGGCAAAATCAGCCGCCGCGTGATTAAACGCATAGGACAGTGCAAGGCCCTGATTGAAGTAATCCTGGGCGGCTGGAGATGTGGTGGTAATAGGAAAGTTCACCCCACCCAAACCACTAAACAAAGGTTGCCGCCAATTGTCCTGGGCTGCTTGTAAATCTGTCGCGGCCTGCATGCCAGCAACCTCAGCCTCTTTGCTAGCTGTGCTGCTATCAGAGCTGTCACTACATCCGGCCAACAACATCATCGAGGCAAACGTGATGCCCACCAGCTTCAAATTAAATTCAAACAACATGCACACTCTCCTAAAAGATTCAGTACCGCTTTCAGTGTTAAATTGGGACAAACTATTTATAACATCAAATGCAAACACGGAGTCGACCAATGTTACGAGATTTAACGGGAAAGATCGCCTGGATCACAGGTGCTGGAACAGGTATTGGCGAAGGTGCTGCCATTGCATTAGCCCAGTCCGGCATGCATGTGGTGCTTTCCGGGCGGCGCTTAGAAAAGCTCGAGGAGGTTGCGGCTAAGTGTGTAGTGGCGGGAGAGAGCCGTGCCAGCATTGAGCTATTGGATGTTGCTGACAGCCAAGCGGTTGAGGCAGTCACACAACGCATCCTAGCTGAGCATGGTCGTATCGACGTTCTGGTTGCCAGCGCCGGCATTAATGTCAAACAACGAAACTGGCACAACCTGAGTGTTGAAGATTGGGATAGCGTGATCCGCATCGATCTGGACGGTGCATTTTATTGCTGTAAAGCCGTGCTGCCCGCCATGAAGGCACAGGGTGACGGCTTGATTATCAACATCTCATCCTGGGCCGGAAAACATGTCAGCATTGTTACCGGACCCGCTTACACCGCTGCAAAACATGCGATGAATGCCATGAACGAGAGCATTAACATGGAAGCCTGTTTGTATGGTGTTCGAGCTTGTGTCGTCTGCCCCGGCGAAGTCGCAACGCCCATTTTGGATAATCGCCCAATACCGGTGAGTAACGAGGATCGAGAGAAGATGGTCCAGCCGGAAGATTGTGGCGAGCTGATCAAGTTCCTGGCTCAAATGCCCGCCCATGTCTGCATTAACGATCTCACCATTAGCCCGACCTGGAATCGTGGCTATGTCGGTGCGGCAAAAGCACAGATGGCTCAATCATCTTAAAAAACGCTACACTCAAGCCTCAAATTTTCATCACAACATTTAACCATTAGGAACGTAAATATGACCTCAGTAGAAGTGAAAGAAACCATCAATGCCAACGCTAAAGCTGTATGGGACATCCTCGGAGATTTTGCTGGCGTTAAAGTTGGCGGGCCAGTGACAGCTGTGAGTGTTGAGGGTGAAGGTGTCGGCGCTGTTCGCACCATCACCATGGGCGGCGCAAATATTGTTGAACGCTTAGAAGCCTATGATGCAGGCGCTATGGCCCTAAAATACGCTATTACCAACGACGACTGTCCGCTACCCGTGAGCAACTATTCAGCCACAATCAGCGTCACCGCCGATGGCGACAACGCTTGCACCGTGGATTGGATCGGAACATTTGAACCCAAAGGCGCACCTGAAGAAGCGGCGTCGGAGATGGTCCGCGGCATCTACACAGGTGGTATTGCCGGCGCACGTAAAGCGACTGGCGGCTAATCCAAGTTTAGAATCGGATTTACGCTACAGGTTTGAGATTAGAACAATCTAGCAATGGCGTTATGGTTTTTTATAGCGCCATTGCTTTTTTTGAGCAGCATATTCCTCCGATCAGTCGACATCGTGGGCCTCAAAAATAAAAGCCGGATAACCCCTGACCTGGTGCGCCGCTCGCGTATCAGACTTGTCTGATGAATCGAACGCCCGAGCCCAGTTTTCCCGTCCAAGATCAAAGTATTTTGCAACCGGTACAGTCTGGGTACCAGCAACAAAGTCATCAAGAAAACCGGTGAAATCTAACCCGGTACTGAGCATCAATCCCGCCGCAATATCGTCGAAAGTATATAGCTGTTTATGACGCGGACGATGTTGATACAGCCATTGCATCAGATCATCGAGACTTTTCTCACCCTGGCTATCCTCGCGAATTTGCATATCAATGATAAGTGCCACCAACCAACCGCCGTTGTAGATGAGAAAGTAATTTTCCATCTTACTTCGCTGATCGGCCGCTGCGTTCCGCAGTGAAAGTACACCTAGATTTCTGGCGGTTAAATAATTACTCACAGGATGAGCCAATATTGCGAGCGCCTTTTTCTGTTCATGAAGCCCTAGCTCTGCAGCAGTTCTGAAGGCGTAGTACTCCGCAAATCCCTCGTTGAACCACTGTTCCTTAGGGTCCTGATAACGAATCGACTCAGCACTCCAGAGGTGAAACAACTCATGCAACAGAAGTGTTTGCCAGGTAGCATAACCAAACAGCTCTTCATCAGCCCAGGTGATATGAATCACACCAGGATCCGCCTCGCCGCCCAGATGTTGGCCGTTGCGCAAGGTAACAAGAATATGACGATAGGTTTGCCCATTTAGGTCTCTGGGCAATCCACCAAACAGTGTCGTAAAGGATTCAAAGGCATCTTCGATCAACGGCGTCATTGTGCTTGCCAGTTGAAGTGATGCTTTGTCATAGAATTGATATTGAATTGTGACACCACGCCCCACGACTTCCTGCTCTGCAATCGGCTTTGACATGGCAAACGTTACACTAGATATCAGACACAGATAACAGCCTAACAATGTCGTCGTGATGACTCGGAACGGGTAATTTAACATTAGCGGATTCCTATATTTATACTGAGTTTTACGCCGTTTACTGTTGCCTGATACACGGTCATTGATTGTTTTGCTAATCTCAACAACATCATAAATGACCACCGAAGGTTTCTCGGTAGTGAGCAGGCGTAGTGGAATAGGTTCGTTTAAAGGCTCGTCTAAATCCGTCGTAGCTTTGGAATCCGACAGAAAGACCGATTTGCTTGGCATCCTTACCAGAGGTGATCAGCAAGGTTCTGGCGGTCTCCATCCGCAACTGCTCGATGTAGGCGGTCGGGGTCAAACCGGTTTCTTCCACAAACAGACGGTATAAATGACGTTCACTGACATTAGCTTGTTTAGCTAATCCCTGGACCGACAAGCTATCCGTTAGATGAGATTTTAGCCAGACAATCAAACCGGCAACTCGATTAGTCTTCGGCTCCTGGATATTTAGAAAATCAGAATACTGTCGCTGAGAACCTGAACGCTTTAGGAACACCACCAGTTGCCTGGCAACTTGAGTCGCAACCAACGGACCAAAATCCAACTCAATCAAGCGGAGCGTTAAATCAATACCTGAAGTCACGCCTGCCGAAAACCAGAATTTTCTATCGTTCACATAAAGGCTATCCCGGTCGATACTCAACCTGGGGTAACGTTGTTCAAACTCATCCAGGCTTGCCCAGTGCGTCGCGACACGTGTGCCGTCCGGCAGCCCCGTTGCAGCTAATAAGAAACTCCCGGTGCAGATCCCGACCACACGTTCGGATCGCGCTATTAAACGACGTAGCTGATTGAGCCTGGTTTCTGACCACGGCCCCAGTCGTGCCCCACGACCTCCGGGTATGATTAATGTATGGCAATTTCTAATCTGGCGAATGATTTTGCCCGGTAATATTTGGGTACCCGCCTCGCTGGTCACGCATTCGCCGGCAAATCCAACCACTTCGATTTCATAGCCTCCATCCAGGATGCGCTGGGCTTCATAAATCGCTGTCTGGGCGCCGGACAGATCCAGCAACTCCATATCATCATAGGCAAGAAAAACGACTTTTTTTGTTACCTTTTTTGTTACTTTCTTTTTTTCCATGGGAGAGTGTGAGTAATTCAGACAGGCCCACGATACCTCAATCGGGATTTGTCTTATATGACAATCAAACGACCAATTCAGACATCACGACCTGATGAAGACCAACTGTTTATCTTTTCCTGTCAGGTCCGAAACTTTCGGATTCAATTGCCCAGCCTGAAGATATCGGTCCAAGGCGCATGCTCGATCAATAAAGCGCCGACCGGCATCCGCAAGCGAAAGAAAAGGCACTACCACCTCGCATTCTAATCCCTCACTCAACGCCGTAGTAAAATCAGGCAATCCCATATCGACACAACTCGATATGGTGCTTATCCTACAAGAATTACAGCGCTGTCCTACAGAAATAGGTCATCACGTTAATCATAGTTTTCACTCCCTAACTGAATAAGAGAAAGAAGTTGAGAGCCTTAGCTGGTGCAGCGACTAAGGGCTCGATCAGTTCGATGGGAGGAAACAATATGACAACTGGCTCTCATATTATGGACAAACACAAGTAACATGGGTGTCTTCTACGCAGCGTTGCTTGGTGCCTCATCGGTCCTGGTAGCAATAATCTGGCTGGCAAAAATCGACCAGGTTATACGTACTGCCGTTAAGCCAATTGATGAACCAGTGTCTGCGGTACCCGCGTATAAACGTGTTGTGTTGGTCGTCGTTGCATTGACCGCGATCACTATCCTCACTGCAATTAAGGAAGGTCCAGCTAGTTTAACGAATAGCCTAATTTTGTATCCTTTTGCTTTACTGGTGACGTACTTTGTTGGCCGCATGGTAATCGACGCATTCTTTTTACAAGTGAGATTCGACGAGAGCGGTGTATACGGAAGCGGGCGATTTCAAGAAGAAGTGAAAATCCCCTGGGGTGACATCGAGTCGATTAAATATAGTGACGACCTGTTCGTTTTTGTTATTCGCTCCGGCACTAAAAAGATAAGACTGTGCCGGTACTCGAACGGCCTTTATCCATTGCTCAAAGAGATGCAAAAACGAGCGCCGCAGAACTCGACCCAGAAACTCGATAAGTTTCTGGAAGCAAATCCGACAAGTTAAACCCTAACCCGCGCAACACGCTTTGACTTTTGACAAAGCAAGTTTCGCGGCCACTCAACCTAAAGCGTTCCTAGACTCGATTCAATTTCATTGTCTCAATCAGGAAATATGCGCGATATAAATATAGGCATCACGGATATCGAACACAAAAGAAAACAACATGACACCGGTCATGGCTCCGGACCAGATTCTAAATGCCATTCCTTCTGCCGCATCTAGAAAAGGCCGGCGGGTTAGCAATAAAAACAGCGCCGGCGACCAGAACAGGATGTGAATAATCGCAATAGCGCCCGATAGAAATGGCAACCCAAGTGCAGAGAAAATAAATCCCCCTCCTCCAGCTCCAACCAAAAAACCACCCACTGCCCAGCGTGCAATAGGCTTTTTCCAAACAAAAATTAACCCCGTCGCAAAGGTTAGCAACATAAAGCCTAACCATATCTGAACCCATTGGGGTGTTAGCGCAATGCCGTCAGCATCAAATACCTGTAATGCGCCGTGACCCTTTTCATAAGCATCCGCGCCAAATGCCGTAAAACTTATCAACACCAGCGCTATTGCAGCGATTGTTTTTGCCAGTGAATATTTCATGGATTATTCCCCTTTATGAATTCGGTTTGAATTTTACAAGCTAACAGATCGGTTGTTACTCGTTTCTCAAGGCGGCAAAAGAAAGCTCACGATAACTGCGCAACAGAGTTTTTAAGGAGCGTAAGCGCCAGTTATTTTCGTTTTTCACTACTACACCACGTAGTCGCTTGAGATCAGCTTCTGCATCGTCACGTTTTTGCGTCTCTTTGCTAGAGTCGCCAATACCTCGCTGGCGAATCAAAGCTTGATTTAGCGCTCTGCCGGTAATCATCGCCTCTTCTGGCAATCCGACTGACTCCCTTGCAATCCAGGCCGCTGCGGCTAAGAGTTCAGCTTCGTTATGAATTGTGGCGACGCTGCGCATATATTGGCGGTAGGCAATAGTGGCCTCATCCGACTGCCGAGCTTGTATCATGCTAACAATACGACCAAGTTGTTGTAGATCGAGCGTCGTAGCCAAAGGCTGTTGGTCCGCGACTTCGATTAATGCCTGAAAATTATTTCGAGGAAAGGCAACGGGGGTGCCATCGTAATCATTTGCGACATCATTCATTGGATAGTTACCCTGGTAGTAATCAATCGCATCCAGTAGCTCCTGGGACTTCGGTCGTCGCCCGGCGATTTTTCGATAAATGATGCGTCGGTCTTTATCAACAATAAAAACAGCATGTAGTGCCAATTCCTGAGTTTCAGGGTTTTGAACACCATAGCTTTTTTGGACTGCTTGATCTTCATCACTGGCGACAATAAAAGACAAGCCGAGGCGTCTAATCATTTTTCCCGAGTGGGCAACCGGATCAACAGATGCTGCAATCACGGGAACACCGCGGGCCACAAACCGATTGTACTGACTCTGCAACTCACCGAGTTGCACATTACAAGCCGGTCACCAGTGGCCGCGATAAAATATCAACACCTGCACTGCCGCAGGGTCACGACCACCCTTCGAATGCAGACTTACCGGATCCCCAGTGGTCGTGGGTAATAAAAAGTCCGGCGCGATATCTCCAATACCGAGCGCATCCGGTGCAAACTGGCTCTCGCCATAACCGTTGCTGGTAATGTCTATCGGTTCTGGACTACGGGACGATGGCTTATAGAGCGGACCGGCCGCCATGGCAGACCCGGCCACCAGGCTCAAGGCATAAATTAGAAGGGCTGCTTTTTTGTGCATGTATTTGTTCCACATAAGGGATGGGACCCTTTAAGGGGACGTAATGTTACAACTTATCACAAAGTAATTTGCTGCAAGTACCTGCTAACAAGGTGCTTGTAAACGAGGTACTGGCGAAGGGTTCAATCGGAGGCATCAATCCAGTAGCTAAGTCCGATTGATCTGAGTCAGATCTCCGGCTCGGATCACAGGAAGCTCAGCACTCCCGGTGAGTGCTTTGTATAGGTATGGTATTCGGTCGTTCCCCCAGAAAACTTGTTTGCTCTTGCCATCGCCAACCACAAAAAACGGCCAACCAAATACGCCATCCAGTTCACTTTGTTTAATCAACTCCGCCTGCTTTTCAGCATACCTTCCAGAATCATAAGCATTTATGAGTTCCTCGGGATTTAGCTCAAGCCGTGTCGCAATCTCACTCAAAACTTTTGGCTCTGTGACATTCTGACTACGACCGCCGTGAAGACTAAACCGCTCAGCGAATACTGCATCCGCAAAAGCCCAACCCTTGCCCTGTTCCTGGGCATAGAGAAAGGCATGGTGTGTAATCGGCCAGTTTTCGTTCGACAGCTTTATTCCCGCTTTTTCTTTTTTGAAATCAACATCAGCTGGGATCGCCAGGTGCCCCGCCACCGCGCGAAAGTAATCTGCAGGTATTCCAGCGTCTTCCGCTTGCCGGGCTGCATCTGCAAACACATAAGAAATTTTGAAGAGATTCTCCGTTGGATCATCCATGTGCCCACCAAATGTCACGTCAGGCCAACTGGGGATTAGATCAATTTTGAACTCATTGAACATAGCTAGACGTCGCATACGGTAGACAGCAATGGCAGCAAAGGGAGAACGGAACGAAAAATAGAACTTAATGCGAGTTGCATCCGACATAGGTGTATATCAACGTATTTTTGAGATAGACTTTATAAACAAATTCTTCAGCATAAACCAGTCATTTTTCAGTTAGGCTTATCGATTCGAGACACGCGTTCAACTATTGGCCCATGTGGGCACGACCAGTGAGAAAATAAGAAATGGCCCTGACCCTAAGGCAAGCCGCAATCCAACCCGCAACCGTAAAACGTGCGCTGATCGTCAGTTTGATCATCGGCTCGTTGCTGTGTTTGATTAATCAGTGGGAAGCGATCATCGCGGGATTCATCGCAGTGAGCTGGCTAAAAGTGATGTTGACTTACCTGGTGCCCTTCGGTGTTTCCACCTATTCAACAGCCGCATCTAAGGTGGAGTCTGATCGAGAAAAACGCAATTCAACATTAGCCCCGTAGGCTATTGCTTTAGAAAGGTAAAATCTTCACCCAGGGTTTCCACCGAGATACGATTTACAAACACACTAAACGCAAGGTAACCCGCGAGAGCACTGGTGCGGGTCATCCATCTGGGTAGGTATTTAGGTTCCTGCAGCACGTCTGAGCCAAACACCTCTTCTAGATTTACCACATCACTTAAGGTCATGCGCCCGGCAAAAAAGTGCTGTGTCATAGCGAGCTTCTTATGCTGCATGGCCCAGCGAAAGAAGGTATGCACTTCCATCAAACCATGGAGATAGACCACATCTTTGGTAAATGCGGAGCCACCGGTAACCGGAACACCACGAAAAATTCTCATGGCAGAGTTAAAGCTCTCGACTTCGGTTTGCCCGACACTTTCAAAAAAGCGGAATGACTCAATAAAATCCGCGCCCTTGAGGACATGGTCAATACCCACCACCCGCAACGCAAGGCGTTCAAGCCGGCCAATATCCATGACGCCGGTGACCATTTCGGCAAAGGTCGCAAGGCCCTCCTGGGATCCCGTTGTGCGCGGTGCGCCGAGACTGAAACATTGAAATCGTTGTTGCTTGCCGTTGATGGCGGTCAGGCTATGAACAAAGGCCTCATGTTGTAGCAACTGATCTAGGTCGTATTCAGTAAAAGAAGTATTGGCGCGCAATCGGACTCTGGTTGCACCGGCAGCCGCTTTGGACACCATATCCTCGTCGATCTCAACCCGCACCTGACCTTCATCAAAGACCTCGCTCAATCTCAATCTCATTTCTTCCGCGAGGGTTTCAGCGGACAGGCAATAATCTGCTTCTTTTAGGTCTTCGTCCTGTTTATAGGAGTGACTCACCTCCAAAAAATGTTGGGCCGCCTCCAGGTTATTCACATGGCCGCTACTCACTGCATCCGTTGGATGGCCATAGAGCGTGTGGCTGTGCTCGGAGAGTTCTGCGGTACCTATACTCTCTAAGAGTAAACACAGGGTATGGTAGGACTCAGCGGTATCGAACAAATATTTACGCAGGGGTTCGTCGGACCTGGCCAGCTGCGCCATACATTCCGCCAGTTCGTGGCGATTGGCGGAAAGATTAATAGAAGCGTATTCAGGCCTGGGTAGCTCAGGTTTCCCCTTGGCTACGCTTTCGAGAAAGCGCTCCTGGATACCAGCACCCCAGCTAAGCTTGCTCAATACCTTAATGTCTCTCGAAGCGGTCACAATGCGACCATCCAGCTCAGCCAGCCAGTTCAGGTATTTCGGCTCAAGATTCGTGGAAGTCACCGCAGGCGCCTCAAGATCAATGCCGCATTGAAGCGCTTTTAGTTATCCAGCGCAATGAGCTTTTTTGGCTTTGGCTCTAACCCATAGGGTACATATAGGTCTTTGACACGGCGTTAATCTTTTTCATGACTTCCTCACTTAAGACCAGATCTGCCGCGGCAAAGATCTCATCCAACTGGTGGGGATGGGTCGCGCCAACAATGGTAGACGCGACAAAGTCATGTTGTTTACTCCAGGCGACCGCCAGCGTGGTCACGGACACACCTATTTCTGCCGCGATTTCCATAAAGGCTTCCGTAGAGGCAATCGACTTTTCATTAATAAAACGCTTTGCCATGGCTTGCTGTCGTTCTCCAGCCTCCAGGTATTTGGTAAAGCGTGCCCCTTCAGGCTTTGCCCCATTATTATATTTACCCGAGAGCACACCACCGGCGATAGGCGAGTAAGGAATCAGGGACACCTGTTCCTGTTTGCACACCTGAGCAAGCTCGTCTTCAAAACGGCGATTATTCAGGGAGAAGTTATTCTGGATCGTTTCATATCGGGCCAGACCGTGCATTTCCGACACGCCAATGGACTTGGTTAAGCCCCAACTGGTTTCATTACTACAGCCAAGAACCCGCACCTTGCCCGCCTGAACGAGATCATCGAGGGCCGATAGCATTTCAAGATAGCCCAACCCATGGTCAGGCCAATGGGTTTGATAGAGGTCAATATAATCCGTTTGTAACTTCTGTAGGCTCGCCTCAACGGCGCGGATAATATTGTGTCGATCAAGCGTGGTTTTACCATCCCGAACCGCTGCCTTGATCCAACCATGACTCGGGCCAGAAACCTTGGTGGCAATCAGTACTGAGTCCCGGGATTTGGTTTTGAGCCAGCGACCGACAATTTCTTCGGTCACCCCTGCCCACTTGGGGTCCGGCGGCACGGGATAGTTTTCTGCGGTGTCAAAAAAGTCGATCCCTGCATCATAAGACCGGTCGAGGATTTCAAAAGCCGCCTTTTCATCTGCGCCAGAGCCAAAGGTCATGGTGCCCATACATATATCCGATACTACAAGAGCGCTTTTACCCAGCCGATTATGATTCATGTTAATGCCTCTAACAGATTGATTCGTGCTGGGACTGTAATGAAATAGTAGGTTAGAGATCAAGCCTCAACGGATTTTGCTCCGTACCCTTTGCAGGCATGGCACAGCAAAGTAGTACTTCACCTTCCGCAACGGGGTAAGTGGTCGGTTGGCCATAAACAACGTCCCCGGATAAAACTTTAGTCGCACAACTACCGCAGTGGCCCGCTCGGCACCCAGAAGCCGGTGTCATACCGTGAGCTTCGGCAAAATCTAACAGATTACCGTCCTTTGGCGCCCAGCCTTGCTCAACCGCAGATGGAACAAACTCAACAACAGCTGAATCTGCGGTTTCAACGGTGGCTATAGCGCTCACTGCATCATCTCGTTGCAGGGACGCGGGCCCAAAGGCTTCTGCATTAATGCTGGCATCCGCAACCCCCAACGCTCGAATCTCATGATAAGCGCTTTGCATAAATCCACCAGGACCGCAGAGATAGAACTGATAATCGTCCAGGGCCAACTCTGCTCGTAACATTTGCCGGTTAAGATGCCCCTGGTAATCGAGCTCACTGCTTTCGCTGGCTGATTCACTTGAAAACACCTTGATCACGCGCAGGGACTCACCCATTAGTGTCTGGAACTCTTTTAGCTCCTCACTAAAGTTCAACTGGGTTTCATCGCGTACCTGATAGAACAACACCATCGGTTGCTGAACACGATATTTGATGGCGCGAAAAAAACCTTCCCGTATCATCGAGATCATTGGGGTAATACCAATACCCGCCGCGACAAAGACTGCTGGTTTTTCGTAGTCGAGGACAAACTCGCCCGCCGGCGATCGCGCCTCTACAGTCATATTGGGAGAAATATTGTCATGCAGATAACTCGACACCAGCCCGTCGCGTTTAATTGAGATCCGCAGCAATCTATCACTGGGGGCGCTGGACACTGTATAGGTTCGAACATGGGATCGCCCTTCAATCTCAATGTTGATGGTCAAAAACTGCCCTGGAGAAAATTGTGGCTCTGCACCTTCCGGGGGCAACAACTCAAAGGACTTCACCGCACCAGATTCGTCGACGACCCGCTCGACACGATACGGTTGCCATTGTTGGCGTTGCTGGTCTGCAGCTCTGGCGGCCTCAGCCTGCCGCCAGGTACCGACAAGTAAACTATTGGGAGAAAATTTTTGAAATTTGAACTCAATGCCAAGGGCATTTTTTAGCCGAACGCCCTGTTTAAGGGAAAAGCGCCACAACCTCTCAGCGCCTTCAAAATGGCGTTGCTCTTCCGAGTCCCAGAGGATTTTTGCCGTGCCGGTCAGCATCAACAAATCACCGGCAACAAAATCGACAAACAACAAACCTGCCTTGCCTGTGCTGTGGATGTTGCCCAGGGTATTGAAGTGGTTGTTGCCCGCAAAGTCTGGAATCGTCAGGTTAAGGTCATCATCCACTCGAACAAAGCCCGGCTGTCCGCCTCGGTGGGAAACGTCCACACCTGTTTCCGCGCCATTTCCCGAGCCACTTTTTCGATTATTTTTTTCACCAATTTCA
>TARA_R110002072_G_scaffold67031_8_pt1 | contig 12285 bp, 10 predicted proteins | sample TARA_R110002072 | Tara Oceans TARA_R110002072 (sample SAMEA4397118) | marine metagenome | biome: Polar Biome; feature: [SRF] surface water layer (ENVO:00010504); material: water (ENVO:00002006), including particulate matter (ENVO:01000060) such as... | depth 5 m | reverse complement strand
CAGCAATTGCGGCTCCGCGCTGTGGGTGCATGGATCGGACTGGCCAGACTTCATCTACCCGTTTGCCTCGGCAATCGATACGCCACTCCCCGAAGCGCCGGAGACAACCCATCTGATGCTCCGCGACAAGGCGCTGTGGGTAACCCTGAACGCCGCCGGACATGACGCAAAGTTCGAGGGATATCCGGATACGGGTATCGAGAGCTGGCATCGGCAACGGGGACTCTTCGGCAATATCTGAACCGCCGGGCGGACAATGTCATTTAGGTGAAACTTTTTCGTAACAGCGACGTCCGATCCTGTATGGCAAAAGCGGAAGGCCTGAAACACCGCCATTGAGGAAGAGCCATGCGAACCCGACCGATAACCCGGAACACCCGGCCTGTCGAAGATCCCGAAATTCTCGAAGACCTCGGTCTTATCAATGACGACGACGACCTGCCGTCGAATGAAAGCGGAAATACGCCTTTCGGCCGGATCGCCGAACGGCGGATGTCTCGTCGGGGCGTAATCGCGGGCATCGCGGGCGCAGCGACGGCCGGCCTGATCGGACAAAGCATGGTCAGCCGGCGGGCGCTCGCCGCCGGCACCAAGTCCTCGCTGACGTTTACTGAAACACCCCATGTCTACGATTCGACCCACCACGTCGCGCCGGGCTACGATGCCAGGGTGCTGCTTCGCTGGGGCGATCCCGTCACGCCGGATGCGCCCGAATTCGACCCCATGAACCAGACCGCCGCCGCCCAGTCGAAACAGTTCGGGTACAACTGCGATTATATCGGCTTCCTGCCCCTGCCCGCGGGCTCGACGACGGGCGACCGCGGCCTGCTTAGCGTCAATCACGAATACACGAACCAACATCTGATGTTCCCGGATGTCACCGCGAAACAGAAGCTGACAAGGGCGCAGACCGAGATCGAGATGGCCGCGCATGGCCACAGCATTGTCGAAATCGTGAAACAGGGCGGTTCATGGTCTGTCGTAAAGGACAGCAGATACAACCGACGCATCCACGTCGGCACGCCAATGAAAATCTCCGGTCCCGCCGCCGGTCATGACCGATTGAAAACCAGCTCTGACGCCACGGGCATGGCGGCTATCGGCACAATCAACAACTGCGCGGGCGGACACACGCCCTGGGGCACCGTGCTGATCGCCGAGGAAAATTTCCACGGCTATTTCGGCGGCGACCCTGCCAAAACACCCGAAGCCCGCAACTACAGGCGCTATGGGCTGAAAGCCAAAAGCCGCTATTCATGGGCAGACTACCATGACCGGTTCAACGTCGAGAAAGAGCCCAACGAGCCCAACCGGTTCGGCTGGATGGTGGAAATCGACCCCTACGATCCGGCGTCGACACCTGTCAAACGCACGGCGCTCGGCCGGTTCAAGCATGAAGGCGCCACCACCGTAATCAACAGGGACGGACGCGTCGTGGTCTATACCGGCGACGACCAGCGTTTCGACTATATTTACAAATTCGTCTCCAATGGCCGGTACGTTGCAAATAGCCGGACGGCCAACGCAGCCCTGCTGGATGACGGTACGCTGTTCGTTGCCAAGTTCGACGCAAACGGCACGCTGAACTGGCTGCCGCTGGTATGGGGCACGGGACCGCTAACCGCCGCCAACGGGTTCAACAGTCAGGCGGATGTCCTGATCGAAACCCGCTACGCCGCCGACCTGCTCGGCGCGACCCCCATGGACCGGCCGGAAGATGTCGAGCCGAATCCGGTTACCGGGGTCGTCTACGTGATGCTGACGAATAACACGAAGCGCAAAGCGGACCAGGTCGATGCGGTCAATCCGCGACCGAAGAACAAACACGGCCATATCCTGGAAATGATCCCACCGGGACGGGGCAAGGATGCCGACCACGCAGCCCTGCAGTTTAAGTGGGAAATACCGCTGATGGCGGGCAACCCGGCGAAAGCCGCCGACGGCGCAAAGTATCATGCCGACGTTTCGGCAAATGGCTGGTTGTCGACCCCCGACAACTGCGCGTTCGACACAAAGGGCCGCCTCTGGATCGCGACGGATGGCGCGCCGAAATCCGGTATCGCCGATGGCGTCTGGGCAACCGATGTCGAAGGCGACGGGCGGATGCTGACCAAACGGTTCTTTGCCGCCCCGCGCGGTGCCGAACTGTGCGGCCCGTGTTTCACCCCCGACGACAGAACGTTTTTCGCGGCGGTTCAGCACCCGGCGGACGAGAAAAATTCAACCTTCGCCAACCCGACGACCCGATGGCCCGACTTCAAGGACAACATGCCCACCCGTCCGTCGGTCGTAGTCGTCACGAAAACAAATGGCGGTGTGATCGGCAGCTGATACGTCTGCCTGGCGCGCGCTCGGGGTGGCTTCGGCTATTCCGCCCAGCGCGCCGGGCGGCGTTCCAGTAATGCGCGGATGCCCTCGGCGGAATCCTCGGTGCGGATAATCTCCATCACCCGGTCGAGTTCCGCCTTGTAGTTTTCGGTCGTCCGATTGTCCTGATTGTAAAGCTGAAGAAGCTCTTTCGCATATCGCACGCCGAGATACGGCATGCGGGCAATCTGGCTGGCCATGGTCATCGCCTCGTCCATCAGGTCTTCCGGCGAGACAACGCGGTTGACCAGCCCGATTTCCTTTGCCTCCGCCGCGCCGACGAAGCGCCCGGTCAGGATAAGTTCGTTGGCCAGCGTCAGGCCAACCAGTTTAGGCAGATTGCGCGGGCAGCTCCATTCGGAAACGAACCCGGCCGGCACCGCGATTTCCGAGACGCGTGCACGGTCGGTCATGATGCGCAGATCGCAGGCCAGCGTCATCTCAAACCCGGCGCCGACGGCGGCACCATCAATCGCCGCAATCACCGGCTGCGGCAGTTCTTCGAGTTTCCGCAGTGCCCGCTGCGCGATGACGTGGAAATGGTCGTTGATCATCCACTGCGCCAGTTCGCCGTATTCGCCGCGTATGCCAAGATCGTCCTCGGGGCGTTCCAGCGGCAGCGTCTCTTCCTTCAAATCGCCACCGGAACAGAATGTCTCCCCCGCGCCGGTGATGACGACCACCCGCACCCGCATGTGGCGGATTTCGTCAAAAATCGTGTCCAGTTCCATCGCCATGCGTGGTCCCAGCGCGTTCTTGCGGTCGGGCCGGTTGAGCGTCAGCACCCCGACGCTCTCGCCATCGGTGGCGCCGGGCGCCTCGAATTCCTGCCAGTCTATGTACCGGTATTTCATTTCCCGTTCCTCTCGTCCGTCCCGGCTCTGTCGGGTTCGGCGGTACCGACATCGAGCCGCTTTTCGACATTACCGACAAGTCCCATCGCAAAGCGTTCACTGAAACCGCAAATAAAGGAAACCACCCAGTAGATGCCGTTCTGCATTTCGCTCGATGTCGCACTGGTCAGGAACGAAGACGAGACGATACCGCTTTTCAGCGTCGCATAGGCAAAGATCGCTACGATGACGCCGATATACGGCTTGAAAAACGCCGACAGCAGGAGCATTCGCGGGTTGAAATCGTCCGGTTCCGCCAGATCGCGGAGCCGGATCATGATGCTGACCATGGCGCCGAGCAGCGCGGCAATAACCACCGTGGTCAGCTCATTCAGTGGAAAATAGGTGAGCGAGCGGCGTTCGAAATCCTCGAACACCCATAGCCAGAGCGGGCCAATCAGAATCCAGGTGACAAAGGAGGCAATAAGGCCGGTGACGATGATCGCCGTCGCAGATCCCCCCGTGAGCCGCATGAACCATGTCGTCCGGGCATTGCTGAAAGCGCCGGTACGCATCTTGATTGCGTAGCGCAGCTCGCGCGCGAGCACCAGGTTCGGCGTCTCCGCCTGCAGCGCCCCGATAATCAGCGCGAGATCTGCGTTCGCCGTCCCGTCGCCCCGGGTTTCCAGACGCGTCACAATCTTGGCCAGCTTGGCGATCTCCACCTGTACATCCGGTTCAAGAGCCTGTCCTGCAAGTGCGCGAAGCGATGCCCTGATCGCTGCGATATCCGGGGGCGTCTGGACGTCGGACATACGGCGACTCTTTCCTACAAACCGCCCAGGCGGGCCGGGGCGGCCCGGTCGCCCGATCCGCGTTGCGGCATCTTCGGCATCGCGAAACCCTGCTGATGACAGGCACGGGTGATCACCGTGAATTTCCACATCACCCCTCCTGCCACCGCGGCGACGCCGGCGATGGCAAGCATCGATTCACTGAACGCCGTCGCCAGCGCAAACATCACCAGCGGCGTGATATGACCGACCAGGCGAAGAGCGGGGGTCAGTTTTTGCAGTTCCGCACGCGCCAGGGGCGGCACGCCATCGCGTTTCGCGAACGCATAATATCGCTGCCAGATCAGCATGTTGGCGAGCGCGAGCAACGCACCCCAAGTAGAAATAAAGGCCATCGACGCATCGAACCGCCACGATGCGAGGCCGCTCGCAATACCGAGCAGGCCGACACCTTCGAGCAGACCGGACATGACCAGCATGGTGGGGATCAGCCCGACGCGCCAGGCGGGTATTCCCCTGGCCGCGTGCAATATCCGCCCCTGACAATACAGGAATGCCAGTGCCGCGAGCGCGACGACGAGATGAAGCACCGGACCCGGCCATATCAGATCGGCGAGCAACGCCGGGTAAAACAGCGCAACGGCGTAGGTCTCGCGGGTCATCCAGGACGATTGAGGCCGCATCAGCGCTCGCCAGAACCGGATCTTCCGGCCTATCTCCATGAAGACAAAGAACAGTCCGACCGCCATGCCGGCACCGGCAGCGGTATTCAGGTAAAGCAACGCCTCGGACGACAACCCGGAGACGAAATGTGCGGCGGTCGCCATCACCACAAGACCGGACGACATACCGCCCATGGTGAAATTCATCGCAGCGCGGTAATCCCAGAACGTCTGACGGGCGCCCACCAGCGGATTCGCCGGGTCGCTCATCGCTTCGTCTTCGGTATCCTCCGGTTCGGGATCGCGGCCCGGCATCGCGTTGGGCACTTCGTAAAGGTATTTGATCTGCGGGTCCGTCCCGAGATCTTCGTGCATCTGGAAAAAACTGTTTTCGGCGGCCAGCTTCGAGACATTGCTGTCCGGATCGTTGAAATCGCCGAAATGCAAAGCGCTCGCGATGCAGGACGACGAACAGGCCGGCGAATATTCGAGGTCGACTCCGGGCGTCATCCCCTCTTCCTTCGCCTCGTCTATACGCTCGACGCAGAAGGTGCACTTGGTGGCCACGCCAACGCGCTCGTCATGGAAAACATGTGCTTCCTGTTTCGTCTCTTCGCCGTAATACCAGTCCTCTCCGTGCCCGATCGTGCGCGCCTGATACGGACAGGAGACCGCGCAATACCCGCAACCGATGCAGGTATCGTATGCCATTGTGACCAGCCCGTCGGCTCTCTGTTTCGTTGCGCCCGTCGGACATACCGGCACGCAGGGCGGCTCAGCGCAGTGCTGGCAGCCGACGACCATGAACAGGCGTTCGACGTCGGGAAAGGTGCCGCGCTCGATATCCAGGACCTTGCGCCACTGCACGCCGGGCGGGGTGTCATTCGCATGCTTGCAGGCAATCGTGCAGGTCTGACAGCCGACGCAGCGGTTCAGATCGACAACCATCCCGTAACGGGGTGTTCCCGGTGCGCCGGGCGCGCCGCCGTCCGGCGTCATACCGCCCGCCTTGCGCCATCGATCCGGCGTATTTTGATTCGCGCGAGATCGGCGCTCGACCCCGTGGAATCCGTCAGCGACAGCGACAGGGACGTCACGGAGTTCAGGCTCGGCAAATTGAGATCCTTTGCATAGGGCGTCGCCCAGTGGTCGAACTGGCCGATCATCAGCACGGTGTCGGGGCGAATGCCCTCACGCAAAACGGCGTACCCCTTGGTTGCCCCCGTCACAGATGAAATCTCCACGGCGTCGCCCTCGGCGATTCCCAGTTCCTTTGCCCGCGTCCGGTTGATGATCACGCCCTTGTGGCCCGAAATATTGTTTGCGACCTCGTTGATCAGCGGGATACCGACATTGGCACCCCAGGAATACTGCATCGACCGCGCGGTAAGCGCGAAGAACGGATAGTCTTCCGGGTCGCCGCCGGACTCCCTGATATGGTCGGTCCAGATATCGGGGAACGGCTCGTAAGACGGCAGCGGCTCGTATTCGTCGAGCTGTTTTTCCCACCAGTCGACACCGATTTCGTGCAGCCGGTTGGCGAGCTGCGCGCCATGGCGCTTGATACGCTCCTGGTAGGGCATCTCGAAACGCAGCTTTTCTTCCTTCATTTTCGGATAGAGATACCATTGGAGCTGGGGAAACGGTTTCAGCATGAACCCGTTCTCGGCGAACCAGTCGAGGTTGCGGACCTCCTCGCCATCGCTCAGCGAATGGCTCGCCGCCTTGCAGACCGCATCCCAGATTTCCTCGCGCTGATGCGGGACCGCTGTGTCGAGGCCATAATCATAGGCGCCGTCACGGTCCTGCAGGCGCGCACCGGCGGCTCCCCTGTTGATTGCAGCGTTATATTCTTCCAGGAGCCCGACCCGGTCGGCAAGCGCGGTTGCGATATCGGTCATGTCCATCGCGTCGACCTGGGGCACCACCGCTGGCTGACGGATTGCCCAGCCCTGATGTTTCCAGAACTGCTCGGTAAACTTGGTCGACCCGATCTGTATAAGCTGCAGGCTTTCGAGATCCGTGCAGTCGGGCAGGATGATATCCGCCATGTGGTTGGTTTCATCGCGAGTATAGGCAAACGAGACCGTGAAGGGGAACTCGGCGATCCGCTCGGCAACTTCGGGCGCATTCCACGACGAGATCGCGGGGTTGGTCCGGTAATTGATCCACATTTCGGGCTTGGTCTGCTTCGGCCAGTTCGACGGCTGCTTTTTCTGAAACAGCCATGGCAGATGTGCCGGTCCCAGCGCCGGCGACCAGGCGGAATCAGCGGCCATGGGCACCAGCGTTTTATAGGCGTTCCGAATGTGCGGATCGGCCAGCCATTCGTCTTTCGACGTTTGATTGAAAGGGTAGTCCATCACGCCGTCATTGGTCGGCCGCACGGTTTTCAGTCGATTATCGGCGGGACGGTTCAGCTTCACCGCCGTACCCAATGTCCCACCCGGCACTTCGAGGGCGCCGACCAGCGACGCCAGCAGGGTGCGCGCCCAGCATGTCTGGTAGCCGCCCCAGCCGTTATTGACCCCCTTGCCGAGCATCACCGCGACGGGGCGAAACGGCATTTCGACCCCTTCGATCTCGATCGTCTCGCCAATACAGGCATGGGCCACATATTCGTCGGCGACCTGGCGGATTTTTGCGGCCGGCACATCGCATTCGCCCTCGGCCCATTCCGGGTCGAACTGCTTCATGTGATCGAGCAATAGCTGGAAGGCCGGACGGGCATCGACACTGTCATGCTGCCAGACCTGCCCGTCCGGCCCGTCCTCGATACCGGAAACCGCGTAAGTGCCCTCAAGCGCGGCGTCGCCGATCTCGGCATCCCACGGCTTTATCGTGCCATCGGACAGGTCGCCGATCAGCGGCTTGCGCGTTTCGGGATCGCGCATGTAGTAGCCGTTCGGCCCGATCAGATAGGGCGACGTGGTGTCTTCCTTGAGGGCGCGTACGTCGCAGGTCTCGTTCCAGTCGCGCTCGACGATCATGCGGTGGATCAGCGCAAACAGGAAAGCCGCATCGGTCTTTGGTTTGATCGGAATCCATTCGGCCGACAACGCACCGGTGATCGACAGATGCGGTTCGACCTGTACCCGTTTTAGCCCGCGCACGCGGGCGTCCGCCTGGCGCCAGACCCCGGCAACGCCCCCGGACGCCTCGACATTGTTGCCGCAATTGATCACGTAATTGCAGTAAGGCGTGTCCGGCGAAACGATGAACGCGCGGTGCCACAATTCGCCGTAGAGATGCTCGGAGTGATAGCATTTCACCCCCTGCCCGCCGCCGAACCCCATGTCGAGCGGCCCCCAGGCCGCCAGAAAGGCTGGAAACGTTCCCATGTATTGCGTCGGTGTGCCGCCGCCGCCGAAAGAAACGGCGAGTCGAGGATAACCGCTTTCGTCCTTCGCGCCGCGCGATCTCATGTCGCACATCCTGGCCGCGATTGTATCCAGCGCCTCTTCCCAGGTTATCGGTGCGAAACCCGGGTCTTCGTGACGGCCCTTCTTGGGGTTCGTGCGCTTCATCGGCGACGTAACGCGGTTCGGATTATAGGTTTTCTGGATAAGACCGTAGGCCTTTACGCAGACCCTGCCGCCGCCGGGGTGCCTGTCGGTGATATTGTAATTGGATTCGATCCGCGTCGCTACGCCGTCCTCCACCTCAACGCGCATCAGATCCGGTCCCGCCACGCACTGGTAGCAGTAAACCGGAACTTTTTTCCTGTCCTTGATTTTGGGCGCCATGGATATCCCTGAAGGTCACACCGTCAGGAGAAAGGTATCCGGGCACTGTCCCACGTTCAAGTAGGGGTGCCGCGGATCGGCAATTTGACACAGCGCCTGGCGCGCGGTGGCGGCAACTCAGCCGGTCTTGCCCATCATCTCGATCTGTTCGGCACGCCGTTCGCCGATTCCGGCGGGCGCCCCCATATCCTTTCGCCGGCGGTCGGGACCGAAATAGTCATTGGTCCGGATAAAGGGCAGCGGGTGATTGATCATCCAGACGAGCCGCTCGTACATCGCTTTCGCTGAAATCGGCTTGGCCATGAACATGTTGACGCCGGCATCGCGCGCCTCGCAGACCCGGTCCCGGTCGCCATGGCCGGTCAGCATGATGATCGGGACGTAAGGGTTCGGACTCTGTGGATCGTTGCGCAGGTATTTCACGAATGTCAGACCGTCCATCGGCTCCATATGCCAATCGGTTACAACAAGATCGATCGGGCGTTCACGCAGGATATTCAGAGCTTCCTCGACACTCTCTGCCTGCGAAAAGTCTCCGAGGCCCAGACCCTTGCATAGGTTCTCTACGACCGTGCGCATGAACTTGTTGTCGTCGACAACAAGAACGCTAAGTGCCTGGAGTTTCGGTCCACCGAACATTCTGGTCTCTGATACTCCGTCTCAAGCCGCCGTAATTCGGCCGGTTTCAAACGGATCGAGTGGAATTTCGTCGAGATCTTCGACGGGATCTCCCGTAATCGCGCCCAACCAGTTACCAACAACATCGCGAAGCGAGACGACGCCTTTGAGTTCATCGTTTTCAACGACCGGAAGATGACGAATGCCGTTACTCACCATAATGTCGAGAACCTGCTTCACCGTTGTCGCCGTGTCGCACGCGACGACATCGGCCGTCATGATTTCGGAAACATGGGTTTCTCCGAGCGCCGCGCCGTAATCTGGCAGCGAGACCGCCACGTCGCGTTCCGACAGAATTCCCGCGATACCGCCGGCAGCATCGATAACGACGATCGCACCGATATGGTTCTTGGCAAGCACGCCAGCGGCTTCACTGACGGTCGCTTCCGGACGGATCGTCAGGACAAAATTTCCCTTGAGATCAAGAATTTCTTGCACATTCATAGGATCATTCCCGCAGGTCGGTGGACAAATTACCGCCGCTTATAGCTAGGCCGATATGATTAAAATTCTCTTGATTGTGGTCCGTTCATGCATCCGGCAACGTAATGTTGATGTGGGCTCGCCCGTTACTGCCGGTCCGCGTATACTCATGTGATGAAGGAGAGAACGATGGATGCTATTGTCGAATCCGGCAGGAAAACCGGAAGGCCGACACAGGAAGAAGCGGAAGACGCGGTCCGCACCCTGATTCGCTGGGCCGGCGACGACCCCGACCGGGAAGGCCTGCTTGAAACACCCGCCCGGGTGGCGCGGTCATATAACGAATTCTACGCAGGCTACGATCAGGACCCGGAACAGGTCCTGATGAAAACCTTCGAGGAAACGGGCGGTTACGACGAAATGGTCCTGATCCGGGACATCGCCGTGGAATCGCATTGCGAACATCACATGGTGCCGATCAGCGGCAAGGCGCACGTTGCTTACATTCCGAATAGTCGTGTCGTCGGAATCAGCAAGCTCGCGCGCGTGGTCGAGATATTTTCGAAACGCCTGCAGATCCAGGAAAAGATGACCGTGGATATCGCCGCGACGATCGACCGCGTTCTCAAGCCGCAGGGTGTCGCCGTTGTAATCGAGGCAAGCCACCAGTGCATGACAACGCGCGGCGTTCACAAACCCGGTGCCGACACGGTGACCAGCCAGATGCTCGGTGCCTTCAGGGACGACCCGTCTACGCGCCGGGAATTCCTTGCCATGATCCGGAACGACTAGCAGTGGAAGAAGCGCCCTCCGGCTTTTCCTCTGCCACTGCGCTCTCGCGCGGCGATCTCGAAGAGGGCAACGTGTTCGCTCCGCGTTTCGACGCAGACGGACTGATCCCGGTAATCGCTCAGCATGCCGAGACCGGGGATATCCTGATGTTTGCGTGGATGAACGCCGAAGCGCTGTCGCGGACGATTGAAAACGGCGAGGCCTGGTACTGGAGTCGCAGCCGCAATGAGTTGTGGCACAAGGGTGCGAGCAGCGGGCAGGTACAAAAGGTCACAGAAATACGGACCGACTGCGATCAGGACGTGGTTTTGCTGCGGGTCTTGCCTCAGCGTGCAGGCGCCTGCCATGTTGGCTACAATTCCTGCTTCTACAGATCCGTTCATCAGTCGAAGAACGGCGAAATCCGCCTGACCTTCGAGGAAACCGAGAAAGTATCGACATGACCGAGAAACTGCTGCCTACAACCGTCGTCGGAAGCTACGTACAACCAGAATGGCTGGTCGATCGCGCAAACCTGAAGGGGCGGCTGCCGCCCCGGGTGCGCGCGCTCGAAATGTGGCGCGTCGATCCTGACCTTCTCGAAGACGCCCAGAACGATGCCACGCTTCTTGCCATCCGCGATATGGAACGCGCCGGGGTCGACATCATTACCGACGGCGAAGTGCGCCGCGAAAGCTATTCGAACCGGGTTGCAACGGCGTTGGGCGGAATCGATATCGACAACCCCGGTGAGGCAATGGACCGGACCGGGCACATGAATCCTGTCCCGCGTATCGCGGGCCGGATTAGCCGGGACCGCCCGATCGAGGTAGATGACGTCAAGTTCCTTCGCGCAAACACGGACCGCCGGATCAAGATCACCCTGCCGGGCCCGTTCACGATGACCCAACAGGCGCAGAACGACTTTTACGAAGACGATGAAGCCGCGGCGATGGATTACGCCGCCGCGGTCAATCAGGAAGTGCGCGACCTTTTCGCCGCCGGCGCCGACGTCGTCCAGCTCGACGAGCCCTATATGCAGGCCCGCCCGGACATCGCCAAAAAATATGCCGTCAAGGCCATCAACCGCGCGCTGGAGGGGATCGACGGAGAAACCGCGGTCCATGTCTGTTTCGGCTACGCGCATGTCGTACACGAACGCCCCGAAGGGTATTCCTTCCTGCCGGAACTGAATGACTGCACCGTAAAGCAGGTATCGATCGAAACCGGACAATCCGGCATCGACCTGAAAGTGCTCGATACCCTGCCGACCAAGAAAATTATCCTCGGGGTGCTCGATCTGAGCACGGACGAGATCGAAACGCCGGAGATCGTCGCCGGGCGCATCCGTCGGGCGTTCGATCACGTCTCGCCGGACCGCATTCTGGTCGCACCGGATTGCGGCATGAAATACATGCGTCGCGATGTCGCGTTCGGCAAGCTGAAGGCGATGTGCGACGGGGCAGCCATCGTTCGCGCGGAATTATAGGCTTTTCGGCCGAGATTCCGCGCTTTGCGGCATTTCGGACGGAAATGAGATAAAGGGCCTAAAACGGTCCAAATTCCTTTGAATCTGCTGTATGGTGCCGGGTCCCCACACAATCCCACGTCTGAATTCCGGAGCTGACTGATTTCAAAAGGTATGACAACCGCGGAGCGCGAACGCTTCCACAACCTGCTGCTGATGGCAAAGGAAAGCCCGTTCGAGGGTGAGCGTACCAATGCGCTGGAAGCGGCCGAACGGATGGCGCAGCGTCACGATATGACGCTCGAGGAAGCTGCGCGCTCCGGCGGCGAAGGCCTTCAGAAACCGGGCGAGCAGAATCCGGCGCCCAAACCGCCTTCATCTTTCGAACAGGCGGAGGCAGAAGCCGCCGCACGCGAACGTGCTTTCGCCGAGAGCGCCCGTTTCATGCGCGACATGGAAGACCACGCCAGGAGCGACAAGGCTCGGCGCGACGAAGCGCTCAAGGCCGCCTATGACCGCGGACTTGATGCCGAAGAACGGCGG
>TARA_R110002072_G_scaffold138850_4_pt1 | contig 12297 bp, 11 predicted proteins | sample TARA_R110002072 | Tara Oceans TARA_R110002072 (sample SAMEA4397118) | marine metagenome | biome: Polar Biome; feature: [SRF] surface water layer (ENVO:00010504); material: water (ENVO:00002006), including particulate matter (ENVO:01000060) such as... | depth 5 m | reverse complement strand
TACGGTATAGCCTTCTGGGACCATGCCCATGTTGCGTATAGCGTTGATATCATTATCAGAGGTACTTACTCTTCCAGGTGTTTCCAATAAACGATCAGCGGTGAATTGAAGCTCTTTAGGAATGATTAGTTTCAATCCTTGAAGTGCGACTTTTAGTCCACGCTCATCAGTAAATGCTGCTATATCAATTAATGCTTGTTCTAATGAAGTTTCATTAAGATCGGCTGCGGTTGAAAGTTCGTTACGCAAATTAGCGCCACCCACAGTTGGATGGTCTGTTGCGCAAAGTTCTTTGCCGTCTCCGCCTAAATAACTACTAGAAAATGCGTTATTCAATACAGATGCTGCTTTTACTTGCTTGGTGTTCGACATACTTCTAGCGAGCGCACGAGTGTATCTTGCTGACAATTTGTCATAAAGATTATCCTCGATAGCTTCTTCAGTAATGCTGAATGCCAATGCAATCGTTTCATGGGTATACCTAGATGTAAATGCTTCTTGTGCTTGGTCAAATGCGACGCCTGCCCCTTCTGATTTAACGGGTGCTGAGTCGAAACCAGTGAGCATTACCTCTTCTTCAAAAGCTCGATCACTAGACTCGGAATCATAAATCTCTTCATGTTCTTGGTCATAGCGTCCGTACTCTAGTCCGAAAAGAGCGTTTAAGCCAGGTAGCAATTCCTTTACGAGTTGCGCTCTACTTATAGCCATTATCTACTCCTATGTTCCAGCTACAGGACCTCTGTAAGCGTGTTCGTTAATTTGTACTATCAAATTAGCGTTATCGCTTCCGAGATCTCCGTTAACATCATCTTGGACAACTCCTACAATCTTAAGCTGTAAGGCCTGAGTTGTATTAATCGTGCTTGAATCAAGCTCCCGTGTGCTTACGCCCGTTGTCGTACTACCACCTATCCCATCTGTATCGGCATTTCTACCTATACATGTCACAGCCGATGCTCCATCTGCTTGTATTAAAAACAGTTGGTTGGGGTCGTCATAGATATATACTTCTATGGCGCCGCCTCCAAGAGCGGTTGTGCTGGCTGGGTAATAGTTCTTAAAGGTCGGAGTTCCGTCAGTAGCTACATAGTATACGTGTGAAAACACACCTACTACGTTAGCTGAACCGGCTGCTGATCTGTTAATATATCCGCCTGCGAATATACACAAGTCACCTTGGAAGATGCTTGTACCATATCCGGAAGGATCAATACTATACTTGCTCAACTGTCCGATTGATGAACCCACACTAAGACCTTTGTAAGGACGAAGCCCGAAGGCTTTATCTACGTTAGCCATTTTATTTAGTCTCCTAAATTATGATGCAGTTAAAATTACGATAGCTAAAAAACTTACTTATTGTCTGCTTTTCTACTACCACCTAAAGTTACACGACTTTGCCGGTTTGGTTTAGCAACCGACATGGAAGAATGTGTGCCGTCTCTGAAGTAATCATTATCAACAGCGTCCATTTGTCCTTCCGTTTTGGAATTAAAATAGTCCGTCCGTTCTCTAATTGTTTCTTCAGGGATTCGTGCTAACACTAATCCTCCTACCCCAATACACCCTGCGTGTTTGCCATCTTCAATAGTTGGAGATTCAAAATCGGGATATTCCTCTGCTCTCACAGGTTCATATCCTTCTCGTAGCCTGGCTGACATGTTCTTTGAGTCAGATTGGCCGCGGATCTCTGTTCTTATCCAACGATGTTTATAGCCTTCAGGGGGCGGGGGAGCATCCAGTGCGGATGGGGGAGACCAAGGCTTACGCCGTGCTTGTTTTTCACGGGTGCTCGTCTCGCGTGAAGCTCGAGTTGCTTCTTGTACGTCTTTTTTGGTGTTATCCATAAGTTACTCCTTCACGTATTTTGCGTATTCTTCTAGTGGCACACCAAGTTTTTTAGCTATAGCAACCTGTGACGGTGTGAGTCTCACAGTATTCTTGCCGCGCCCTTTTTTCGCACTGCGTGTAGCAGAGGCGACCGTTTGAGCGGGACGGTTGTCTTGTTGAGTAGAGTCTACATTAAACTTGTGTGGAAACTCTTCTCTCATTCGTTTATCTATTTCATCATAGTACCCATTTTCTGTCCCGTCAAATCCTTCTTCTTCTGTTAGAGTTCGATGCAGTACAAAACTGGTCATGGTCATAGCGGCATCTTTCCCAAACCACTCGTTTCTTGAAGCCCACTGTTCTGCTTTTGGGTCGGGCGGTGCAGCGACAGCTTGATTATTGGCTTGCGCCGGGGAACTGAACTGGTTTTGGGGCTCTGTGTTAGCTTTCTGCCCCGCTGCCATCATTTTTCTTTTGTTATTAAGAGACTTGAGGTTCTGTGCTTCAACTGCGAGACGAGCTAGTTTTTGTTGAGCTTCGACTTGTTTGTCTACGTCATCCATTTCGGTCGCTTGTTTTAGCTCCGCTTTAGCCCCTGCTGTTTCGGTGGTGATCCTGTTAGCAAACTCAACGATATAGTTACCGTCCAGCGTTGTGTTCCTTGTTTTTAGAGTCTCGTTTTCTTTTTTAACATTTTCCGCAAAACTTGTAGCGGCTTGTTCTCTACGCTCCGCTTCCCGCAGTTTTGCAGTTAGTTTGTTGATTCTGGTTTTAACGCCTTTGCTGTAGTCTTGAAGCTCGTCTTTGGGCTCTTCTTTGGGCTCTTCTTCTATTACTAAGCGGGGCTCTTCTTCTTCTTTTGTTGCGCCGTTTTGCTGTGATACTTCTGTCAGCACGGCTCCTTCTTGTGGTAGTTCCACATCAATGGCTGGTCCGGACACGTCCAGGTCCACCATCTTCTCTTCTTGGGTTGCAGTTAATTCCTGTCTTGGCATGGGTCACTCCTCATGTTTTTAATAGTTATGCAGAATTGCTTCTGGTTCAGATACTTTAGCAATGATTTCATCATCATTCAATATTTTCACTTCTCCGCCGTCGATCTCAAAACGAGAACCGGCATATCTTCCAAACAATACCCAGTCTCCAGCTTTACACCAAGGACCATTAGGAAACTTGTTTTGGTCCTGATAAGCCAGATCACCGGTCTTCAAGACATAACCAAGAACGGTAGCGATTTGTTGTCGCTCCACAGTCTTCTCAGTTAGAAAAATACCGCCTTCGGTTTTGGCTTTGCCACGGTAAGGGAGTATAAGTATACGCCAACCCGTTGGCTCAGGAAGTTGGTCTAATAGATCGGAAGAAAGTTTCTCTGGATTGAGCTTTTCTTCGTCCGTCTTTTTCTTTCCAACACTTTCATAGGCTTTTTGCAAAGGCGCCTTATTGGCCTCTTCTTGCGCCCATTTTTCTTGCAGGGCGGAGTTTGCGTCACTCACAGTGTTATTCTCCTAACTTATCTAGTAACGTTGTTATTTCAGACTTCACATAAGCCAAGGCCTCTGTTTGTCCGGTTAAGTTACGATAATGCTCCCAGTCTTTTACTTCTCCGTTGAGCATCATCTGTTGAACTCGTTTTTCTTTTTCCTCGACCATTCTAAGAATCTTATAACCGAAATCTATGGTATCAATAGTTTCTCTCCACTACCCTTGCTGCGCAGCTAAATACTGCATGTAGTCTTGGTAAGAAGGTATTCCGGTAGGCATCGGTTGTGTCGATGTCGGCATGTCAAAGTTGTACCCTGTTGGGTCTCCAAGGTCAAGTCCTGGAATCCCGGCTTGGCTTTCCGACCCTGTTAATACGCCACCACTAAAAGGGGTGGTTCCTGAAAACTGTTCTGGTCCCATTAAATTATAAGGACTCTGGGAGCCATAGGGGCTAGTGTAATCGTTATACGGAGTATAAGACGTTGGTAAAGTATAGTTTGGAGTTGGGGCTGGGGTTGTTTCAGTTGTTTCAGTTGTTTCACCGCCACCCCCTGGTGTTGTTTCAGTTCCACCAGCACCTTGCATGGCTGCTGCTATGGCTGAGTTAATTGAGCCGCCTTCTCCTAAAGCTGCTTGTAAGGCCGCTTCAACTGAAGAGTCCACCCCTTCTTGTCCCAAAAACCCTGAGCCTTCTAATTGGCTTGTAAGTGCATCAATTCTGCTCCCTGATTCGCCTAACAAAGAATTAATCTGATCCGCTGTCATATAACCTGAATCCAGCAACGCTTGAATGTCTTCCATAGACATTCCTTCTATCCCGGTTTGCCCTGTTTGAGCCGCTGCGATTGCGTCAGCGATCATTTGTTGAATGGTTGCTGCGTCTAGGGCTCCGTTTGTAGCCGCCGCTATCATTTCTTGTATTTGTTCTGGTGTCAAACCGTCAGCGATGCCTTGTTCAATCATGGCCTGTATTTCTTCTGCGGTTAGTCCGCCAAGCTCTCCAAGACTGGCTTGTGCGTCAGCAATCATTTGAGCAATCGCTGCTTCGTCCACTCCGCCGGGGGAGTTTTCTTTAATTAAGGCAAGTATTTCTTCTGGGGTCAATCCATTAGCAAGGCCCTCATCAATCATGGCCTGTATTTGCTCTGGGGTAAGTATGCCTTCTTGGGTTTCCGCTTGAGCGGCAGCGACTGCTGCTTCAATGGCAGCGGTTATGTCTTCATCGCTCATGCTGTCACCCATGACAGTTTTAATCATGTCTCTAATCGCCGCCTCATCCATGCCTTGAAGCTGCGCGTTGGCAATCATTTGTTGGAGCATTTCGTCAGTAACATACTGGCCCATGTCCACGTTCTTCATGTAGTCTCCGCCAAACTGCTCCTTGAAGTCGTCGCCCCATAGTTTCATGGCGTCGCCCACTTGGTCGTCTATGTTAAAATCTTGCATCGCCGCTGCTATGGCTGCGTCCATGTCTCCACCGGCAAAAGACTCTAAACCTTGTATCTGGTCCGCGACACCCTGTAAATACTCGTCTTTCAACGTGCCGTCTGGGTTTAAGAATGTGCTGCTTAAATCGGGTGCCGTTTCTCCTGAAGCAGGGTCCCCTTCATCGTCTATAATAGTAGTAGAACCAGGACGTTGCTCCTCCGGTGGGTCGCCTATGAACTGTAGTAGACGGTCAATTTGTTCTTGAGTCATTTCAGGCATTATTTATTCTTCGCTTGTTCCATTTTTTCACGGGAGATAGACGCTCTGAGTGCTGCGATGTCTTCTTGACTTCTCATCTTCTCTTCGTCGGTTTCTTCCCGTACTTCCATCTTTTCTCGCTCAAGAGCTAGTTTGTCTTCAGCGATTCGTTTGTCGTCTTCGTTCTCTTGTGATCTTATCATAAGTTCTTGCTGTTTCAACTCTATGACGCCGTTATCATCAGCGGCCACATCCATAATCTCATTGATTCTAGGCATAAGTTCTTCGAGTAGACTGGCTTCGGTTTGTGCTTTAATTTGTTCTCTCACCGGATTAGGGGGAGGGGCCTCACCTGGCATACCGCCTTGTTGAGCCATCATTTGCTGTTGTTGTTGCATCTGCTGTTCTTGCATTAACTGTTGTTGTAACTGTGGGTCTTGTTGTGCCATCTGCTGTAGTTGCTGCTCTGCTATTTGCTCTGCTTTAAAAGCAACGTGCTGAAGAATGTTTCCCATTAACGCGCCTGCAACCGGGGGATTCATTTTCGCCATTGAGTTATCTAAAAACGTGATGTGTGCTTCAATGTGCGCATCGTGATCTTGTTCTGGGAACGCGGTCAACGGTGCTCCCATCAAGACAATGCTGTTCTCAATCGCTGGACTTGTGGGTTGTGGAGGAGGTGGATCGGGAAGCAAAAGAGCTTCTATGTTCTGTGAACCGAGAGCCGTATACATACGACGAAACGATTCTTTTATATTGTGTATTTCTGGGTTGCTTTGCACCAGTTGTAGTTCTTGCTGCGCCAAAGAGATGCGTTGAGTAAATGAAAAGAAGTTTGGATCAGACACTGGAATGACATCAATTCGATTATCAAAGTCGGCCTGTTTAATGGTCTGGTCGCCGCCAACTACTTGATAAGGATACTCTGGCGGAAGGAACTCTGAAAACACTCTCGCTAGTATTCTAAACTCTATCTTCTGTGCATAGTGCAATCGTTTGTGAACCGCGGACATGACCTTGGTCCCCTGTTCAAGAAGTGCTAATGTGGTACCGACTGCCGCTTGATCGTTGCCCTCACCCACTTGCATGTCGGTCACAGCAGCGAAACGTTGTCCGGCTTCAACGCAAAAACCCATCAACTGAAATAAAACACCGCTTGGTTCTTTGTAAGGCAGTGGCATCAGTGCATCTTTTAGTGCCCCTCCGGGCGCGTCTACGTCTCTGAACTCGCCTGGCTCTAAAGGCGTTTCGTCGTCTCTTATTCTTATGCCTCTGGCTTTAAAACCAGCGGGAAGATTGGACAAAGTTCCGGCGTCTATGAGTTGTCTCAATGCAGCGGTTGCGGTTCTAGAGAGACCGCCAATCATGTGAATTAAACCAAAGCCATAAAAACCCAATCCCGGTAGGAACTTATAGTGAACGAAATACTGTATTTTCTTTTTAAGAGGGTCGTTCTCATAATAGTTGCGACGAATTGAAAGCACCTGACTTGAGGTTCTGTCAATCGTAATAATAAAGGGTAGATGCAGTCCATCGGGGTCCTCGAACCCTGGCAGCTCCATAGACACATGAAACTCTAAAAGTTCATACATCATATCGTTACCCGAACCATCTATGCCCTCTATTTCTTCAACCTTATCTTGGGTGACTGTTTGTGTGCTGGTATAAGCGGGGGTTAATTTAATGTCTTTATAAAAACCAGAAAGCTGTTGGTTACGAATCTGGTTGTATGTCATCTTAACCGCATGAGTAATTCTCTCACAGGTTTCTAAGTCACTGGCGCCGTAGGGCACAATTAAATCTTCAACCGGTACAAACCGACTGACGGCTCTTTGCAGGGTTGGGTCGTAATAAACTTTCTTAAACGCAGAACCGGCTAAAGGCAGATAAAACAACAACTGGTCCATTTCTGGGGTGTATTCTTCCATCACCGTTGTGATCTGGTAATTCATAAACTGCTGCACACGATCGGACTGTGCTTCTACTTCAGGAGTAGCTACCCCCAATATATCGGTTTTAACAGGGCCTTGTGCAGGCAATAGTTCTTTAAACGCTTGCGCTTGAAATTGTGTAACGGATTCGGCTAATAAAGGGTGTGTAACGCCTGATGCGCCCGGGAAAGGCCTATCGCGATCTTCGTATCTGAATCCGAGAAGGTCTAGTCCTTTGACATAGGCATCTTCCCATTCGTCTCGACTCATGCGGTCTTCTTCGAAATCGCCTAATAATTGAGCGGCTATGCCTCCCAACTCCGTGTCGTCCATGTATTCTGCTAGGTTTGCATCGAAAGGAAGCATGGCCTCGACTTCCATTTCATCGGGCATGTAGTCAAGGGTTGCACCGCCTTCTTGGTCAAAGCTGACTTCCACGTCTCCGTCTTCGGGGACAGGGGCTTCTATCTCAACCTCTTGTCCCGCTTCAATATCCAGATCAATCAGGTCTGTGACCCGATCAATGTTGGTTGGTTTGTTCATTTCTTCAAATGCCATTTTATCTCCACTGGTCTAGGGCATAGTCTACACTATTTTGCACACTTCCACCTCTTGCTAGTTCTGTAATTCGACGCGTATGAGCAAACCTGTCCGTTTCTTCATTGAGCTCAATAATCAGCTTTTCCATTTCTTTCGCTTTACGTTTCTTTAACTCCACTAGCCTTTTGCGCAACAGAGCTTCGTTGTCTTGCGTCACTAGGTATTTGTCGAGCGTATAATCCGTACGCTGATTATTGAGCTGATAATCCTTCCCATATGAGCTTCTACTGTCAAAACCTGTCTCAAAATCATTTAAGATCTCCTTTGCCTCTGCTTGGAACCGTTTCTCAATTTCAATCATACGTTTATCTTTATTGAGCTTCCCTGCCAAAGCACCAATATCTTCAGCTCGGTTTTTTAAAAACGGACCGGTTTGTTCATACGACCCGGTTTGGTTATTGATCGAATCGGGATCTAGTCCCAAACTCTTTTCAGTCTCGGCGGAGAATTTCTCTTTTTTCTTCATCTCCCCCTTATAATAACGATTAGCCTCATCAAGGTCATCGTATAAAGGCTCCATTTTCTTGTCCCATTTTTTTCTTGCCGCTTCCTTCATCTGCGAGTATTTTTTCAAGTTTTTAAGAACAACTGCACTAAGCGCTTCCTGTGTCATACCGGGAGGAGTGGTATAAAAATACCCCCCAGTTTTCCAACGATCGTCTCTTGTGTTGTCTTCGGCAACCCCATGTTTTTTCAAGAGTTCTGCTTCTTGTTTGTCTTTTAATTTTTCAAGTTCTTTCGCCTTTTTTCTCTGCATCGTCAGTATTCTTTTTTGCGCTATATAAGGGTCGATCTTACGAACGTCTTCAGTCCTTTTGTAAACGGCTCCTTTTTCCCCTGTCGCTTTTGTAACCACTTGATCAACGCGTTGATCTGTCAATAGGGGCACGGGTTTATCAGCACCAGCCACAGGGCTCAATTTCTTTATTTTATTTTGAATTTCGTTTATTTCTTTAGCATATTTTTGAAGGTTGGTGCGGCTCATTTGTCCGCCTTCTTGTTTCATAGCTTTTTTTATGTCGTACAATCTGGTTTCTAAAGCATAAGCCTGTTCTATTGTGTCTTCTAAACCAGAAACCTCGTCAATGGCGGTTTTTAAATCGAAGTCTTCCCCTGTCGCTCTTGTAACCGCTGCGTCAACCTCGTCAACGTTCTCTGTGCCGGTTTTTTTAAGTTTGTTCATAACGTACTTAAACCCTTTGGGTGCGCTTTTGGCAATCATTCCTACTAGGTAAGTCAGGTCTGCTCCAGCCACCATTAGCTCCATGATTTTTTCCGTTATCCGTGCGTTCTCGTTGCTTTCAAAAGGGACAATGTTATCCACTATTTTTTGGACGGTTTCAAGATAATTCCCCCGCATTGGGTTGACCTTTTCTTGGGCCTTTTCTTCAGAAACCTCGTCTCCCAAAACACCAAAATATTTATCGTAAATTGTGTCAAGGCCTTCTCTGTCTTCTTCACCTATTCGGGAAGAGTTTAAAAGAGAGGACAAGGCCAACGGTCCGTGCGCTTCACCAGCACCCCAAGTTAGGGCACTCGCAAGGTCTGGGATTCCTGTTCCTCGAACAAGGCCTTTAAGCGTGCCAATTCCACTGGAGCTAAGTGCTTCTCGCATAGCTCTTTCTTCTTCCCGAGTCTTGGCTGGCGGAAGATAATCAATCATGGTTAAAGGCTCCTTCTAATATACGCCAGTAAACTTAATGCCTCTTTCCGCCTCTCTGCCGCCTCTGGACTTGCCTTTTCCGGCTCCGGGCTTCGGCCCTTTGGTGGTTTTCATCTCAACTGTCTTTGCATAAGGAACAAATCCTTGCTCTTTAATTTCAAGACCTTTGATTATTTTAGGTGCTTTTGCCATTATTCTCTCCTAGTCGTTATCGTAAAGAGGGCCATCAATAAAACCGCCCCCACTTGCTCTTATTATACCGCCGTCCTTTTGTCGTTTAAGCCGTTCAATCTCAGCCATAATCGCCTCCGTTTCCGCTTCGGTTTTTTTAATAATTTCCTCACCTTTGGCATAGCTCTCCGGATCAGACCAAGATTGCTGCATCATTTCGGGAGCAGTGTCTGCTTCCATTTTAATCTCTTTTCTTCTTTGCGCTGCCGCGTCTAACATGGACCAGTCCCTAGGACCGGGTTCGGTGGGTGTGTATTGGCCTTCCTTAACAACATTATCATACGATTCGCTAAGAGCGTTCCTTCGAGTGTTGTCCCCTTCGCCGCCAGAGAGTTCAAAAACAGAATTATTGTCTCCGTCCCAAAAATCATAGTCCTCCATTGTTCCTTTGGTTTTAGCTAGGTTGATCTGTGCTTCGGGCAATGTGTTGATGTGCGCTTTTATCCCCTGTAAGTTGTGTAAAGCGCTTTCGGGGGTGGAATCGAATTGTAGGCCTCTAAGGGCTTCCGTCAAAACGTCTAACTTCCCGGCTGGATCGACGCCATTCTCCCACGCTCCAGTCATGTCGTTTAAACTTTTTCTTTCTCTTACCAGCTCCAGTAAATCGTCGTCTAGGAGCTCTTCTATAATAGTATAAGCGTCATCGGAGCCCTTGTTTGGGTTTTCGTTTATTTTTCTCAAACGCTCAATGTAATTGTCTACAGTGCGCATTAGTTTTTTGTCAAAAGCAGCCATTACGTCGTCCTCATAAAGCCTGCCTGCCTTAAACGCCTCGTCTAATTCCGGGTACTTTCCGACGGCGTAGAAAAACTGGTCTTCATAGGTCCTGAGCTCTTTATTGTCGTCATAAAGTTCATAGAGCATATTGTACGCACCTTTTTCTTGTTCCGTCATCTTGTCCCACCCTTTCGTGCGATTCGTCATCAACACGTCGTCAATCATTGATTTGGAGTGGTATTGTCTTAGTGCAGTTCTGAGCGCTGACATCGCCATTAGTAATACTCCTTATTCGGTGGTTTATAATTGTTGTCCATTAACTCATCTGATTCTAGCGCAATAAAGCCGCCTTGTCGATACCGCATCAAGGCTTGTGTGGTGGAGTCCACCAAATCATCGTGATCGCCAAAAGGAAAAGCGGCACATTCCTCGATCAGTTCGTGCGCCCAACGCTTATCAGGAGCCCAAACCATTCCCGCTTCCAGCAACGGCGACACGGTATTGACCCGCGCTACTTTGTCTTGTCCCCTGTTCGGCGAATAATTGATAACGGGGATGCCTGTTTGTCGCAGTTCATGGGTCAGGGGCAGTCCGGAGGCTTTGGCCTCAATAATCACTGTATCGGGGTCCCAATAGTCGTATTGTTCAAAAGCAACGCGCTTAAGCTCAGGAAAGTCCCAACGCCCTTTACGCACGTCTAAAAGCAGTAAATTAGGTTCCAACCCCTCTTCCGGGTAAAAAACACACCAAGTAGTGATCGCTGAGAAGTCGGCGGTTTCTTTCTTGCTGAACGCGGTGTCGTAGCTTTGTATCACGAACTGCATGTTCGGCACCCGATCTTCTTCCCAAACCTTCCACCACTCTCTTTTTAGTATCGCCCCCTCGTCACCGGTTGGGTTTTGCATCCACTGGGCTTCCCATTTGCTGACTGGAATGGACGCTTTAACGCCTTCCAATTCTGGCAGTGTCCAATACTCAGGCCAAAGTGCTTTTCCGCTGGGCATAATGGCTGGAAATTCAACCACTTCCCACTGATCGGCATGGTCTTCCACCTGTTGTGACAGCAGTCTGCCGGTCAGGTCCTTGGTCCCCCAACGGGTCATCACAATAATAATGGCGCCGCCCGGCTGCAATCTTTGTCGTGGGCCGGATGAATAGTATTCCCACGCATTGTCCAGCGCTGTGGGTGATAGAGCGTCTTGCTCCGAGTGAATGTCGTCAAGCACCAAAATATCAGCACCCCGTCCAGTAACGGCTCCGCCGATACCCGAATAAAACGCTTCGCCACCGCCGTTGGTTTCCCACCGTCCGGCTGATTTTGAGTCCGCTTTTAGTGCCACACCTGGAAAAACATGTTTGTATTCGGGAGAATCAATAATGTCTCTGACTCTTCGTCCAAAACGAAAGGCCAATTCAGCGGTATGGGTGATCTGCATGATCTTGAGCTTAGAATTTCGACCCAGAGCCCAGGACGGAAAATACGTGGAGGCAAACTCACTTTTGGTGTGTCTGGGTGGCATGTTAATGATCAGTCTTTTCAGATCGCCCTTGGCCACTCGCTCCAGTTTCTCTGCAAAAATCTTGTGGTGCTCGCCTTCAATGAAGTCGGGCCACATGTATTTGATGTACTTTAAAAAGGTTTCCTGCCCTTCTCGCTGTAGCGCCTTAGAATTTAAGGCTTCTTTAAGCGCAATAAGCTCTTTCGCCGCGTCTGGATAAAGCTCGGCTAGTTTTTCTGTGTTTATGTTAGTCATTCGCAGACTTTACAGGTGTCTCCGTCATCATCAACCAATTCTCCTCCGCTCAAAGATTCTGCGACCTTTTCTCGCAGTGCTTGGTCTCTATAGCCTCTGTTATACCAATAATAACCCAACTGTTCTATGTTTTTTTGTGATGCGGTAGCACCGTTTTCTGTGTTGTTTTTTTCCATATTCTTTAGTATATAACATTTTTCAGGGGACAAGGGACTCCCAGAAAAAAAAATAAAATTTTTTGAGAAGGGTCCCTATTAAAAAAATGCGAAATTTTTTCACTAGAGAATTTATGTCTCGATCTTTCCCCTTTATGGATGAGTAGATCAAGCCTACGGTTTCACAGAAAATCTACTCATCCATAAAGGTTCAGCGTCATCATTGACCAATAGGATCCCCATAT
>TARA_R110002072_G_scaffold64_8_pt1 | contig 12299 bp, 14 predicted proteins | sample TARA_R110002072 | Tara Oceans TARA_R110002072 (sample SAMEA4397118) | marine metagenome | biome: Polar Biome; feature: [SRF] surface water layer (ENVO:00010504); material: water (ENVO:00002006), including particulate matter (ENVO:01000060) such as... | depth 5 m | reverse complement strand
CTGGAATCCCGGTGAGGCGAGCATCGACGATGTTGCCCTACCACCTTGCCACAGCTTTTTTCAGTTTTACGTTGCCAGCGGTAAGCTATCGCTGCATATGTATCAGCGCTCGGCGGATATGTTCCTCGGGGTACCCCTGAACATCGCAAGCTACGCATTACTGCTTCATATGATCGCGAAGATCACCAATCTTGAAGCCGGGGAATTTATCCACTCCATAGGTGATGCGCATATTTATCTTGATGCTATCCCCCAATGCCACGAGCAACTCAGCAGAGAGCCACTGCCATTACCACAGCTCAAAATTGCTGAGCGTAATCAAAAGGAAATTGATGATTTTGTCATGGGTGACTTTTCACTCACCAATTACCAATGCCATGAAGCAATCAAAGCGAAAATGGCGGTCTAGCGGAAATGAACTCATGATTTATCGATTTCACGTTTTTGAGAAGGTTAACGATGACCGGGTTCGAACACCCTACTCGGACTTCGCCCTCAATTCTGTCTTAACCGGACTACCGGAACAGCTCAACTGGATACTTGATGAGGCTGAAGTGCTGAATGAAATTCTTGATCTCGACAAACAGGAATCCTATCTAAAGATCACCACGGAAATCGAAAAAAATGCTGTGCTCAGCGCCATCAGCAAAAAGCTCAGCCTCAACGGCCTAACCGGCACGTTGATTAGTTAGAGCCTTCAGCTTATAAAGAGCCTTCAGCGGTATAAAGAGCCTTCAGCTAATAAAGAGCCTTCAGCGGTATAAAGAGCCATCAGCTTATTAAGAGCCTTCAGCGGTATAAACAATAAAAAGAGACACTATGACCGGTAGACGCGCCCACTCCCTTGAAGAACACCGTGAGCTTTCAATCAAAGCTTTTTCGCCCGTTGGTGATGAGCAGCCAGAACCATTACAGCTTCGACCCACCGATGTTGTGGTTACGCCATTCGGTAAGTCCGGCACTACCTGGCTCCAGCAGATGGTCCATACCCTGAGGACCGGCGGCGATATGGACTTCGATGATATCTCCAGGGTGGTACCCTGGATTGAAACCAGCCCGCTGTTAGGTCTGGATTTAAATGCAGAGCAACGAGCCAATCCCCGGGCCTTCAAGAGCCATTTAACCTATGAAAAAATCCCTAAGGGCGGCAAGTACATTAACTCCGTTAGAAACCCCGGGGACGCCCTGTTCTCAGCCTACAAGTTTATGGAGGGCTGGTTCATTGAACCTGGCACAGTGACCCTCGAAGAATTTGCCGAGAAGATGTTTATCGACAGCGGCAATTATTGGAAGCACCTGTTGTCCTGGTGGGAGGTCCGCAACGAACCGTTTGTACTATTTATGAGTTACGAAACCATGCAGGAAGAGATTGAGCGGACCGTCGAGCGGGTGGCCAACTTTATCGGTGTGCCCCTCACTCCTGAACTCAAAGCACTCACGCTAGAGAATACGTCCATTGGATTTATGAAGGCCCATAAAGATCGGTTTGACGATGCCCTGATGAGAAAGCTAAGCGAAGAACGGGCGGGTCTCCCCCCCGGTAGCGATAGCTCTAAGGTGCGGGAAGGACGGGTGGGTGATCATAAAGAAAATCTATCGGCTGGGATTATTGAGGCATTGGATAAAACCTGGCAGAAGGAAATCACTCCGGTGACGGGCTGCAAAACCTATGATGAACTGCGGGCAAAACTCGCTTCGGAATCATAAGGTTTCTAGAAAGTGCCATTCTCGAAAGATGGCGGCGTGGCCATGCACTCGTCCAAGGTTGTCCTGTAGCTTCCAAACCGTGCTTGCATCAACTTTAAAGCGCTGTCCGGAGCTGGTCATTCTGACGCCGTGATAATCATGGGTAAAACCATCTCGATCAATCTGTTCCGTTAATGCCTGACGCCCTGCCATGCCTTCCGTACCAACGGTTTTGCTGGTCATCAAACGGAGAAAATCTAAATGCTCATAACCGAACAGGGTGAATGCAGCGAGATTTCCGTAGTTAAATACCGGTTCAGCTTCCATGCCATGGGAAACCACAACAAAGTCAGCTTCATTAAGTGCCGCCAGTACTTTTCCTGGGTCATTTTGCTCAACAATATACTCGCCGGTCCAATGCCGATAGCTTTCGTTCAGCAATAGCGCATGATCTTGATAATCAATCACTCGGGTGCTCCTAGCCAACCCACGGCTTCTTTATAGGATCGAAAGACTCGAATATCCTCCGATGGCCACTCACTCACCTTGGCCATTTCCCGAATCAATAAATCCATAATATGGGAATCTACCAGTATCGCACTCCGGTAGCCCGATCTGTCTCGATTGTGATTGCCAGCAATAAAGACCGCTAAATCCTGCACCTCAGCAAGGGACTCGGTGAGACTAGCCTCCCTTAAATCCCATAGCAGCGGCTGGCCGGGGTAGTATTCTGGCTGCTGGCGGATGTTCTGTTGGGTCTGTAATACATCATCAAGGTTGATGGTACCCCGCAACCGCACGGGCAAATGATCACTTCTACCAATCACTTCTGAAACCCCGGTATCCCGCGCCGACAACCAGCGTCGCGCTTCCGTTGCGCTTAAGAACACCTTCATAACCTGTTCACTAAATCTCGAGATCACAATGCGCAGCAGGCCCGCGTCCGTTTGCGATCCAGCAACAAAGGCAATTCGAGTCTGGTCTGCCAGGGACCAGGCAGCCGCCTTTTTCCCCATGCTGAGAAGTTCAGTTGTGGTCGGAGATAATCCAGTGCAATCAACAAAGTTAAACAGTCTCGATGAGTCTGAGTCACCAATTTCCTGGGCTGCAAAATCAATGTTTTCAAAATTGAAGGGTTGAGCAAAATCTACTACAACGAGATCGGGCTCTTGTTCATGGGTTATCCGCCACGTCGACATATCAATCGTTGATCGAGACAAAACGGTTTTGAGCACGGTCTTTCTTTACGTGCTGGCCATCAAACACCTGACCATTCATGACAATATACACACCGGGCGCTAAAGATTGAGCAGCGGCAAAAGCCATCCCAACGTTAAAGGTTGCATCGGACTGGGCAAAGCGGCCCGGTGCTAAAGCGCCGGTTAAGACAATTGTTTTGCCTTCGATGCCAGCCAACACCTTTGCAGTGTCGGTCATTGTATCGGTGCCGTGGGTCAAAATGATCGATTTATGATCGCTTTCAACAACGGTACGGCGAATAAGTTCACGGTCTGCGTCATCCAGCTCAAGGCTATCTTTGCGCATCAAAGAGACTATTCGGTAGGGTAAATGTACGTGCGCCTGTTGCAGCAACTCGCCAACAACCGACTCACCTACCTCATAGTCGCTCTTGGCGTCGAAGTACACCTTATCAATTGTACCGCCTGTGGTAATCACAAGGGCTTCGTTCTGATCTGACATCACTTTGAACCACTAAACCGCAGCGCATATCATACCGGTTCAGCCAGGCAAATGGCAGGTCAGGCAGCCTTGTCCGACTGGGGACGTAGACTATTTAACAGCACCATCATTTCCTCACGACTTGGCCCAGATTGTAATCGAGTAGGCGCATTTCGTTTTCGACCCTTCAACATATAGCGGAAAATTGTGAGTTTGATTTTCCAATCATTAAGAAACTCACCGGGCTTTTCTAGCAGGTTAAACGTCTTCATTACCCCGCGAAATACATGCAACTCCGCCCTTGATGCAGCGGCAATCGCATCGCCAAAGGACAGGGCGAGATACTTCTTAAAGCTCGTTGCCTGTTCTAGTTCTTGCCCCTCTAGAATTGCGTTGGCTCGTTTAATGCCTCGTTTATCTTCTTCGAGGCTGGCTTTAAAGATAGGACGGATCTCATCTTCAGTTTTTTGCTCAAATACCAGTGCTCGCTCCCGCGGATCGGTAATGTCATTGATGACATCCGCGAGCAGGTGGGCATGCAGTGCGCCGGTGCTACAACCCCGTCCGTAAAGAGGGTTGGTTCTGACATGGGCATCACCCACGGCAAAATAGTTCAGCACCAGTGGCTCGCCGTCTTCAACAAAATGCCGCCAAACCGCATGGATATCGGCAAATCCAAATGACACGGTGGTTGCTTCAGCTTTGTCCGCCGCCATCCAGTTATTCAGCCCTGGGATCTCCCGACAAATTTCATCGTAGGTTTCTCCTGTCTTGATGGCTTCGCGAAGTTCTGTTTCTCCATCCGGTACACAAATGATGACAGCAAAGTGTCCATCTTCACCGGGAAAAACACCGTACTTCATATAACCGAGGTCGCCAGCAGATCGCTCCTGCTCATGGCGAGAGGGTTCTGCCACGCCGGGCAGCAACTTATAGTGTCGTGTGTAATAAACAATCTCAGCATCGTCATCTTCGACCCGCGGGGTCACACCAATCTCTTTGAACCACTCTCGAAACTGGCTAGACCTACCACCGGCATCAATAAAGATATCCGCCTTAATGTCGGTTCGTTCGCCACTTTGGATCACTTCAATTGCTTCCACTGCTGGCCTACCATCAATCTCGGTAAACTTTGCACCAACAACATTGGCCTGATCATTAATCTCAATATTCGGCTGGCGAGTCACGTATCGACGCAACACGGTTTCAATTGTTGCGCGGCGGCACATCAACAACCAGAGTTTGTCATCCGAGGGTTGAGGCAGATATTGATCCTGCAATTCCGGTGGCACCATATCGCTGAAGCTCACCTTCCGCGCGCCCGCCTCCCAGAACTCTTCAACCAGATCTGGATAGTTGTCCTGCAGGATATTACACATCAAGCCAAGAAACGCATGGGGGTGGCGGAATTGCGCAGCACCACGGCGCTTCCATTCGAAGAACGCTTCATTAGCACCGCCCTCAGGGGGCGGAACATCTCGTTCATAAAGTGTGACGCGATTACCTTGCTTTGAAAGGGCAAGTGCCGCACAGAGGCCGCAAATACCGGCGCCTACAATTGCTATGTCTTCTGCCAACGTCCGACTCCTTAGCCGCTTACTTCTGAGAGGAATTTCAAAATGCCTTTGTTCACGGCTTCCGGTGCTTCCTGTTGGGTCCAATGTCCCGCTCCAGGAATGAGTTCGTTTATTCGCAAATCTTTGACATGGTTTGGCATGGCTTTGAGTGCTTCCGCTGCCATCATAATGACACCATCACGGTCACCCGCCATAAACATTGCCGGTTGCTCAATCGTTTTGGGCATGTTTTCAGTCATTGCCCAGGTTTCATTATGATTTCGATAGTAATTTAAGGGGCCCCTGAAACCACTTTTCTTGAACTGCTTCACGTAGTAAGCCAAATCTGCAGGCGAACACCAGTCAGCCAGTTTGCCCGGATCGGGGATTTCAGAAAGCAAATCTGAGTCTGGCCCCTTGGGTGCCAGGCCAGTTAAATCTGCCTCACCTGACGCCAGGTAGAGAAACTTACGAAGGGAGACTTCAATATCCTTTTCGAACTCTGCTTCTGCAATACCGGGTTCTTGGAAATAGAGTTGGTAGAAAAACATGCCTTTAAATATCGCCTGCAACGTTTCCAGCGGCGGTGTTTCAGATCGCGGTGAAAACGGTACAGATAAAGCGCCTACTGCCGTAAACAATTCTGGGTGATCCTTGGCACAACTCCAGGCCGTTGGTGCACCCCAGTCATGGCCAATAACAATTGCGGTTTTGTAACCCAGCGCCGGAATCAATCCAGCAATATCATTCACAACTTCTATCTGGTTATAGGCGGCAATATCCCCGGGAGCATCGCTGTCGCCGTAGCCCCGCATATCCGGCGCGACACATTTGAAACCGGCATTGGCAATAGGCTCAAACTGATGGCGCCAGGAATACCAGGACTCAGGAAACCCATGCAGCAGCAAGACTAATGGACCCTCGCCCTGCTCGGCAATTTTTAACTCAATGCCGTTGGTGGCAATGCGGCGTGATTCGATAGTCATTAAATGGAAACTCCCGGCAAGACTTCGCCCCGGGGCGTATCGCTATATCCGTTTGCAGCACTGTAGGCAATCTGGCCCCCTACCAAAACCGTATCCACGCCGATGGCATCTCGGACATAACGACTTCCTTCACCGGGAACATCCTGGGTGTAATACTCATCACCACGGGCGATGGTCTCGGCATCAAAAATGGTAACGTCCGCAACATAACCATTCTTCAGCAGTCCGCGTTCCGGAATACCCCAGATACTGGCGGGTTCACTGGTAATTTTTTTCACCGCAGCCTCAAGGCTTAACAAACCTGTTTCCCGAACGAATCGAGACATCAAATAGCCGGTGTCACCGTAGGTTGAGAAAGACAGGATATGGGCACCACCATCACTGGCTCCAATGTGGACATTGGATTTGCCCAGCAGACTGCCAACCTTGGCATCATCATTGTGGCCCATGTTTGCTGCCAGAAAATGTGCGTCCAGGTCTTCTTCAATGGATAGATCAATCATCGCGTCCAGGGCTGAGCAGTTTCGGATTGCGCCAATCTCCGCGAGGTTTTTACCCACTAGACCCTGATTGGCCTCGGTCTTGACCTGTCGAAGGACCAACATATCCCAAAGGGGGCCCATGACGGCTGCCTCGGCCGTCAGCTTCTTGCGATTCTCAGGATCAAGGAATGCGCCCTTAATTTCTTCCGGCGTACCAAATCGCATAATCCCATACCAGCTCGCCAGTCGGATAAATAGCAAACTGGGCACAGCAAAGCTAAAGCTAATATCAATCGGACGGGTTTGAACCTGTGGCCAGACCCTGGCTCCCCGGGCAAATTGCTCATCTACCCGTTTCATAATTTTTTCTACTGCAGCAATTTCAGTATTGTTCACAAACAACGGCGAGAAGGTGGTGGTGATTTTATGTTTGAGAGAAATCTCAGCCAGTTGATCAATTCGTGCAACGGTTAAATCCGCATCAAAAAACTCATTTACAATTTGCAAAATCCGGCCGTATTCGCCTAACACCTCACTCAACGCATCTACTTCAGATGCAGCGGCGTATCGGCTAGGTACCGGCTGAAGTTTTTCGTCCATATCAACAAAACTGGTCGACAGGCCAATTGCACCGGCCTCAAGACATTCACGCAAAAGCGCTTTCATATCTTCCAGTTCCTGCTCAGTGGCGGTGCGTTGCATGGCGGCATCACCCATGACCCAAAGACGCAACACCGAGTGGCCAACTAAAGGTGCTACGTTAATCGCAAGCCCCTGCTTAATTCTGGCAATAAATTCAGGGAAGGTTTGCCAGGTCCATTCAATGCCTTTTTCAAAGGCAACAATCGGCATCTCTTCAATTTGATTGAACATGCCAACCAACTTCATCCGATGCTCTTCCTTTAACGGCGCAAGGGACAGTGAACAGTTACCGGGCACAATTGTGGTAATGCCATGTTCCATTGCAGGTTTTGCACATCCGTCCCACAACAATTGAGCATCGAAGTGTGTATGGGGATCAATAAATCCGGGGGCAACGGTTTTGCCGGAAGCATCTATTGTGGTGGATGCCGCTTCAGTCACATTTCCGGTTTTCACAATTCGGCCATCTTTAATCGCCACATCGCCGAAAAAGCCCGGTAATCCAGAGCCATCTACAATCAAACCATTCTTAATTACTACATCCAACATTGTTCCATTCCCCCTAAAATCGATTATAAGAAACAGTCAAGGCATCCCTGACCCGCTCCCAACTAGCTCCCATTAATTCATCAACCGATGCAGCGTTTGTGCTTTTCATCAGTGCATCTACTGCAACGGCATCCAGAGTTACTTCAGACAAACCACCGTTATCGAACTCAATGCAAACGATCATTTCTGCGATGCCCTCGTGGGCTGCGGTCACCTTTGCATGTTTAATCTTGGCGCTCATGCGCCAGCCGATTGCTCTTGCGCTTGTTCTACCAGCGGCGGCTCTAAAAAGATGACGTCACTTGGCAGGATGGCACTCAGTTTTTCGTGGCTATCTTTACCGGCAACCCGGCGCATAAAAACATGGAGGTTCCAGCTTTGTAATTGAGACACGGCTTCTTCAACGGGTACGCTCGGTAACTCTCTTGCTGCGACCGACTCCCAGTTATCCCCATCCAGGGGGAAAGTTGAAGACCTTGGCACCGATAATGGTTTTGCTACTGTCATGACGTACGCCTCCTTAATGAGCACACTCTTCGGTTGCTCTGGTATTGGTGCTCCTGCTCGACTTTTCGCTGCTACAAATTTTGTTCATCCGAATGGTTCTTAAGGTTTCTTGAAACCCCCGCAAACTAGATTGGAGTCTCTGCCTAGACACAGGAGTCGCAACACCCGCCAGGGATAAGGTAATGGCGTAGTTAACCTGAGCTTCAGCCTCTCGACTGGTGATATCACCCACAGCCCAGCGAGCAAAAGCAGTAGAAAATAGTTGTCTTAGGTGGACAGCCAATTCCAGAGAATCGGTGAAGGTCAACAGAAACCCATCCGCAACCGCATTATCAATCAGCTGCTTCCAGTGCATAAGTCGAGTTCGTTCGGTTCCGCCCGCCTGGGTATTCGTTTTTAAGATGACGTTGCGGTAGAACTGCTGATCAAGATCAATCAGTTCCCGTGCAATCGACACGGTCTTGGAAAACATGGTGAGACTATCCGCGCGTTGCCGGGCTAGCGTTTCTTTGAACCGGGAAAGGTCTGCGTCCATGACAGCGGACAGAATTGCCTGCTTAGAACCAAACAAATTGTAAGGTGTGGCAATACTCACGCCCGCCTCTTCCGCCAGCGCTCGCATTCTGAATCCAGAGTCTCCAGATTGAATGAGTGATCTTGCAGCAGCGGTAATACGATCACGACGTTTGTTCTTACCTTCTTCTCTTACGCCCATATTGTTACTCCCTCTTTTTGATGTTTAGTACTGGTCTTTAGTCCACGGTTTCCCGGGATAGATAAAATATTTTCTCAATCTCTTTGATGTTATTCAGTGTGAGTTGCTTCAAATCATGGTCATCGGGACTAGACAGCCATTGATCAAAGCTGTGGATATTTGCGGACACAATCATGCCGGCAAATAAATTGGCCTGGAGATCAGAGATTGTATAGTCATGACGAAGGTACTCAGCGAGTAGTGCAACCTGAGACTTTTCATAGTCGATCCAGGCCGGTAACAGTTCTACCTGGGTGCGTAGGTAGAGCGAGTGATCCACCATCTCCTGACCGCTATCCGCCATTAAGGTGGCAAACTCCTGCTGAATCATTTCAACAAACTCAAAGAACGGTAATTTTCCTTTTGATTCGTTGATGCGCTCCGTCAGGGAAACCACAGCAGGTTCACTGATACCCGAAAACAATTCAGCTTTAGAAGCAAAATGAGTAAACAGTGTTGTGACGTGAACGTCGGCGGATTCTGCGACCATTGCCATCGTTACATTTGCAGCGCCGTGAACCCCAGCCAGTTGCAGCGCGGCATTGACTATCCGCAGCCGTGTTGCTGCCTTACGCTGGGTACGTAGTGGGTACTTTTCCAGAGCCGATTCTGAATCGGCTGATAACGCCGTGGTTGTGCTCATTGGCTTTACCTAAAGATGCATCGCACTTAAGTCTACTAAAGTAGAATTATCTATTTTGATAGTAAATTCAAGCAACGGATGTCATATTCGAAAAAAATAAGTGGGATACCCTTGGCAGAGCCAGAGAAGTTCGACGTCACACCGGGTTATAGAAAGTACGTTATTACCCTGATGCTTATGGTCTACATTGTTAATTTTGTAGACCGACAGATCTTTTCCATCCTGATTGAGCCTATTCGTGCAGATATTCACCTATCTGACACCCAGTTAGGCCTGCTGGGTGGCATTGCCTTCGCAATCTTCTACACCTTTGCTGGAATTCCTATTGCTCGCTGGGCGGATGTCGGTGTTCGCAAGAACATAGTCGCCCTCGCGCTTGTCATATGGTCTGGTATGACCATGTTTACCGGGACAGCAAAAGGGTTTGGTGGACTGATGCTGGCGAGAATCGGCGTTGGCATTGGCGAAGCCGGTTGCTCACCCCCTATCCACTCCCTGATTTCTGACTACTTTCCACCGGAAAAACGCGCGACCGCGCTTTCCATCTATTCACTCGGTATTCCAATCGGTGGCGCAATCGGCACCCTGGCTGGGGGTTGGATTGGGGCAGAGTACGGCTGGCGAATGGCTTTTTTCCTGGTCGGCTTACCGGGCATTATCCTGTCACTGGTTGTGTTCTTCACGCTGCGGGAACCGCCCCGGGGCCATTCTGACCCCGTGGTTGTCGAGAATACGCCAAATAACGCCAATGAAAGCCTGCCCCTTGGCCAGGTCATTCGCTTTATGTGGAGCATGCCTTCGTTCCGTCATCTCTCCTTTGCCGGTGCCCTCCACGCCTTTGTAGGCTATGGCGTGGCGCTGTTTCTGCCGTCATTTTTTATTCGGGTGCACGGCTTTAGCCTGAAGGAAACCTCCACCTATCTATTTGCCATTGGCCTGACGGGAATGATTGGTACGTTCCTCGGTGGATATCTGGGGGATCGCTACGGAAAAACTGATAAGCGCTGGTATATGGGCATCCCGGGCATTGCGACCTTAATGGCTGTACCTTTTGCTGTGCTGTTCTATACCACCGACAACCCCATGCTAGCGCTACTATTTGCGATTCCAGGCTATATCCTCGGCCCAATGTACCTGGGACCGACCTTTGCCATGACCCAGAGCCTGGTCACCCCAGCAATGCGGGCTCTGGCGTCGGCAATCCTATTATTTGTGCTTAATTTGATTGGACTTGGTCTGGGTCCCGTCGCTGCTGGTGCATTAAGTGACCTCCTCAAACCAGAATATGGAGAAATGTCTATTCGCTACTCACTATTTATCCTTGCGGTGGTGGGTAACTTCTGGTCAGCCATTCACTACTATCTCGCCTCACGCACCCTGCGAAAGGATCTCACCGCCAGGGATGCACTTTCCGCGGTGACAAGTAGCTAAGCCCAACCCACAAGAAGAAGTTTCACTTTTCCTTCATATTCTCTTCATTTTCACCGGAATTGGGACTATAGTACGCCCCAATCTGGTGAATCTTCATTTTTGAGGAATATGTGAAACAACGGTCTATACAACATCCGGTCTCCACCGTGGGCATTGGTGTCCATACCGCGGACAAGGTACAACTCACTTTTAGGCCAGCTCCCGCCAATACCGGTATTGTTTTTGTCCGCACCGATATTGCTGGACTACCGACAATTAAAGCCAACGCAACTTTCGTTTCAAACACAACACTCTCAACCAGCCTGACAGAAAATGGCGTCACGGTTTCCTGTGTTGAACATTTGATGGCAGCCCTCTGGGCCGTTGGAATCGATAACCTATTTATCGATGTTGATAGTGAAGAAATTCCCATTATGGATGGCAGTGCTGCACCCTTTATCTACCTGATAAAAAATGCCGGAATAGTTGAACAGAACACCGCCCGACAATTTATCAAGATCCTTGCCCCTATTGAAGTCAGCGATGGCGATGCCGTCGTTAAGCTGTTGCCATTTAAAGGCTTTAAAGCTGGTTACACTTTTGTCTATGACCACAGCGTGTTTAATCGATACCCTAAACATACCTGCCTGGATTTTTCAGAAACCTCTTTTATTGAAGAAGTCAGTCGAGCACGAACCTTTGGTTTAACGCGAGACCTCGATCAGGCCCAGGCAATGAATAAGTGTCTAGGGTCTAGTTTAGAAAACGCCATCGGGGTTGATGATTACAACATTCTGAATCAAGATGGTCTTCGCTATGAAGATGAATTTGTTAAACACAAACTACTTGATGCAATTGGTGATCTTTATTTAGCAGGCCATCCGATTCTTGGAGAATTTGATGGCGTGAAGTCTGGCCACACCAGCAACAATCTGTTGGTCCGGGCCCTACTCGCACAAACGGAAGCCTGGGAGCTGGTAAGCTTCGAACGGGGCACCGGTGCAATTGATACCACACCATTTGTTATACCTGTGGCGCAGCAGATCGCCGCATAGCCAGTTTTTGGGGGGTAAGGTTAGCGGGCGGAGTGATTACTCCGCCTGTTTTCCTTCAAAAAAAGAGCCCTTCAAAAAAAGAGCCCTTCAAATAAAACTCTCGTCTAGCAGAACAAACTACTTCTTGGTTTTTGCCGCGGCCTCTCTGGCACGGCGCACTTTTTCATTGTCCTGATTAAACAACAATTCTCGTCGTGCCTTCTCTTCAGCTTCGGTAAGTTCTTGCTTGCCAAGTTCGCTCCCCACCTTGCGGCCAATCTGTACCTTCGGCCTCTCGGCAACTAGATCCACCCAACGTTTTAGATGCGGATAGGTTTCCCACATGGCTTCATCAATCAGCCTGCCTATG
>TARA_R110002072_G_C7974418_1_pt1 | contig 12312 bp, 13 predicted proteins | sample TARA_R110002072 | Tara Oceans TARA_R110002072 (sample SAMEA4397118) | marine metagenome | biome: Polar Biome; feature: [SRF] surface water layer (ENVO:00010504); material: water (ENVO:00002006), including particulate matter (ENVO:01000060) such as... | depth 5 m | reverse complement strand
GTGTTCGGTCCAGTGCCTGCACCTGACTCTTTTCGTCGATGCACAGAATGATTGTCCGATCTGATGGATCAAGGTAGAGCCCGACGATGTCCCGAACTTTGTCGACGAATTGCGGATCAGTCGACAGCTTGAATGTTCCTGTTCGATGCGGCTGCAGGCCGAAAGCTTTCCAGATTCGAACAACCGCTGTTTGCGAAAGCCCGGTGGCTTCCGCCATCCGGCGAGTGCTCCAGTGCGTCGCATTCTTCGGTTTCGTTTCGAGCGTACGGGTCACTACTTCTTCCACATGCTCATCAGTAATTGATCGCGGAACACCTGGCCGCGGCTCATCGGATAGCCCATCCAGTCGCTTCTCAACAAACCGGCGACGCCATTTACCGACCGTTGCACCGCAGATTTTCAACTTCGCGGACACCGCCTGGTTGGTTAGCCCATCAGCACAGTGCAACACAATTCGGCAACGCAGTGCCAAAGCCTGCGACGTCTTCCGACGCCGTGACCAGCGAGCCAACGTCTCACGTTCTTTTTCAGTCAAAATCAATTCAGCCAGCGGTCGTCCCTTCACCATCGCTACCTCCTTGAACCTCAAATACAGCCCGAAGAAAGCTAACGACAGATCACCAACCGCGCAACCACATTCAGAACGAATCTCTGACTCAGAACACTGGAACCAGGAATTGACAGATAGCTCTTTGGAGTCATTGGGTGATTGCGGGGGTGTTTGAGTCTTCTGGGTGTCTTATGACTTGCAGGCCGATGAACTGGTTGCCAGAATCTGCCGCTGTCAGACTTGTTGTCAGAGAAACAGTCAGACTTGTCAGAAAAAGCAGGACTTTTTACAAGAACTCTGACAGTTATTTTTCGCAAAGGATTGCTCGAAAGTACAGAAAAACACGAGGTTTTTTGATCATTCGCCTCCTTAGCTCAATTGGCAGAGCAACTGACTCTTAATCAGTAGGTTGTTGGTTCGATTCCAACAGGAGGCACTCTTCTAACTCTTTGCTGAGCCGCAACTTGCGACTACCTGCCGACACCCGGTAGTGCAGTAGAAACCCTGATCTACGACTTTTCGTACGACATTCAGGAGTCCTGCACGATGCCACGCCAGAAGAAACCGGGTTACTGGTCGCACAAGCCAAGCGGCCAGGCTTATGTTCGAATCGACGGGAAGGATCATTACCTCGGCCCATACGGTTCCCCCGAAAGTCGCGACCGCTACGACGAGATCGTTCGCGAATGGACCATCAACCAATCTGCCGACGGTGTGACGTTGACCGTTGACGAGCTCGCCCTGAGGTACCTGAAACACGCCCGTCGGCATTATCGCAAGAATGGCGAGGAAACGTCCGAGGTGTCGTCGATCATGGCAGCACTTCGCGTCGTCGTTCGAGCCGCCGGACGGGACCGTGCCCGCGACTTCGGCCCGTTGAAGCTTCAGGCCGTCCGCGACGAAATGGTGGCCCTCGGATGGAAACGCCGGTCGATCAACGTGCAAGTTGGCCGCGTACGCCGCATGTTTCAATGGGCGGTCAGTCAGGAGCTTGTCCCGGTCGAGACGTTGACGGCGTTGCAGACCGTGTCGGGATTGCGTGAAGGCAGGTCCGAAGCCACCGAGTCACGCCCGGTCCTGCCCGTGTCAGAAGCGGTCGTAGACGTCGTCAAGCCGCACGTCAGCCGCCAGGTATGGGCGATGGTTCAATTGCAACTTGTCACGGGGATGCGACCGGGAGAAGTCACGGCGATGCGTGGTGTTGATATCACGATGGGCCGCCCGCTTTGGGAATACGTTCCCGAATCGCACAAGACGCAACACCACGGTCGGGAGCGGGTAATCGTCCTTGGTCCGCAAGCTCAGAAAGTGATCCGGCCATTCCTGAAAACCGACACGACCGCGTTTCTGTTTTCACCCTCTGAGGCTCGTGCTGAATTCGACGCACTACGCCGAGCAAATCGCCGTTCGCCTACCACTCCAAGCCAGCAAGCCCGAAAGCCGAAACGCCAACCAGCGAAGGCACCGGGTAACAGATACACGGTAGCCAGCTACGGGCAAGCGATCCGGAAGGGGTGTGAGAAGGCTCTCGCCATGCCTCGTGAACTGCGTAACGTGTCCACGAAACTTCCCGACGCTGAGAGAGAACGATTACAGGCAAAGGCCCGTGCGTGGCGTGAGGAACACTGCTGGCACCCTCACCAGCTTCGCCACACAGCCGCGACTGAGATTCGGCGAAAGTTCGGCATCGAAGCGGCCCAGGTCGTTCTCGGGCACGCCAACATTTCGACGGCTGAGATTTATGCCGAGAAGGATCGCAAACTCGCTGAGCAGGTGATGCAGCAACGCGGCTGAACTACAAATTGAAACGTCGCCGGGTGGGGCTTGATCACCCCAAGGTTGACGACCGTCTAAGACTTCTATTCCCGCTTGGATTGTCGTTGGCCACCCCGGCTCCTCTTGGGAGTATAAAATCATGGCGAAGAAGAAATCTGAGAAGCCAGCGGAAGTAACGGACGAGACTTCGCATTCCGGTGGAGATGGCTCAACAGAGCCGTCTGAGTCGGCTGAGCTGCAAGCGATCGATGCCAACAAAGTTTATACCGAGCGGCAGTTCTGGAAAGCCGTCGGGATTACCAGCAAGGATACGCAGAATGGGTATCAAGCCGATGGGCTCATTATCCGGAAGGCCGTAGGGCGAAGAGCGAAATTCGTTTTGGGGAAAGACTGGTACGACTTTCTCAACCGTCCTGAAAACATCGCCAAGAGCCTCGATGACTCCGAGCAACCATCACCGGAAGACACTCTTCAAGCACAGGTCAGCATGCTGAATGGATGCATAGACGAGTTGTACCGCAGTGCGGGACTAGTCGACGTGGAGCAGTTGAGGCAAGACGTTGACGAATTGATGTGGCATAGGAACAACCCGAATTTTGATCCAAACAGTCGAGAGTGATCCGTTCCGTCCAAAACCCCAAAAAATCTTCAAAATAATTTGGCGACCAACTCGTGACCAGTTGGCGACCAACTGGTCACCAACTCAAATTTTTTCACGATTAGCCCATCGAATCACCGCTTGACGAAGGTAAGTTCGTCATCACATTGCGTCGCGTTCCAACAGTTTTTACACGAACGCGAGGTAAGCTATGGCATCTCAATCTGAAGTACAGTTGACCGATCTTCTGGATGAAGACCTCATCTCCCCTGCTACCGGCTTTGAGGAGCTGACCGGTCACCGACCAAGTCCGACTTCGTGTTGGCGATGGGAATCAAAAGGCCGGCGTGGGCACAAACTGAAATGCGTGAAAGTCCTGGGGCGTACACTGACTAGTAGGCAGGAAATTCGCCGCTGGATCGCCGCTGTTGAGACTGATCGAATCGCCTCGCAGAACACATCCAAGGAGTCTGGCGAGCGTTCCGAGTCCACTCAGCGAGAACTCGAAGCCGCCGGGCTCGCCTGACGATCTGCTCTGTTCGCCGCAGAGAATTGCGGCGATTCATCCGCCCCTGAGGTCGCAAGAAGTGACGCTCGGGCGTTCCTGGCCGCTGCGATGCCAAACGCAGCAAGTGAATGGATTCAGTTCCGATGGAACACTCACGATGCACAACCAAGGGGACGCTGCGTCTTTTGCCTGAGAACAGTTCCATGAGGTGGTCACGATGAACCACTCCGAAGAATCTGTGATCGGCTCGATTCTCCTCGACAACAGTTGCATGGCCGATCTTCGGAAGTCGGGCCTCAAGTCTGAATACTTTTCGCCCGGTGGCGATGACGTGTTTCGCGTCATTGAGGCGATGGCCGAGAGAGGTGATCCGATTGACGCCGTGACGCTCCCTCGCGAATTGATCAAGGCCGGCGTTTGCGAAGATCAAGGTCACGCAGATTTCGTATTGCTGCCCTGCCTAGACCGAGTCCCAAACGCGGCACACGCCGACTATTACGCGAAACACGTCATCGAATACTGGCAAGAACGAAAACTTAAGTCGTTGCGTGATTCGATTGCGGCAGCCGACCAGCCTGTCGATGAGCAGATCACAGCACTTCGCGGGCAACTTGACAGGATTGATTGTGCGACGGGCAAAGTTGATTCCGGCATCGTCAGTGCTGCTGACCTGCAAACGCAGTATTCCGATCTAAAACCCGTTCTCGTTGACGGACTGATTCGGCGTGGTGAGACGGCCAACGTCATTTCGGCAACTAAGGTCGGCAAGAGCTGGTTGAGTTACGACCTCTGCCTAAGCGTCGCGACCGGCAACGCGTGGTGCGGACGTTTTACGACGAAGCAGGGCCGCGTCCTGTTGATCGACAACGAGCTTCACAAGGAAACACTGGCTTACAGAATCAGCAAGGTTACCCGAGCGATGGGGCTTGCTCCTCGTGACTACGCAGATCAGTTCGACACGTTGGCGTTGCGTGGCCGCCTGAAAGATATCTTTTCGATCCGAAGGACGATCGAGTCGATTCCCCAGGGCTACTACTCCTTGATTGTTGTCGATGCGTGGTACCGGATGATTCCAGACGGGGTCTCGGAGAATGGCAATTCCGAGATGACGCAACTTTCAAACTGCGTTGACCAGTACGCCGCTATGACCGACGCGGCATGGGTTCCAATCCATCACTCGACGAAGGGTGATCAATCTGACAAACGTGTTACAGACGTCGGCTCCGGTGCGGGCAGCATGGCAAGGGCCGCCGATTCTCACATCGTGCTTCGGGAACATGAGGCCGCGGGACACTTCGTATTGGACGCCGCCGTTCGTTCGTTCCCGCCCGTTGACCCCGTGACATTGCGGTGGGAGTTTCCACGGTGGCACGTCGCAGACCACGTCGCCCCGAAGCTCGCCACAAGACAGACATCGCGTCAGTCGGCGAAAGACAAAGAAGGCATCGGCGAGATTCGTGACGCACTCAGTATCACCGATGAGGACCAAGAAATGTGGTTGAGTGTTTCGGCAATCCGAAAGGCTACCAGCATGGGGCTGCCGCGTGTTGAAAAGCTACTTGGCGTCATGGAAACGAACAGCGAGGTTATTTCCCAGTCGGGAACATATCAGAACAAACCCACAACGGAGTATCGGCTTGCCAAACAGCCCTGAACTTGCCAGCCGCTTCAGGAGTGACAGGGACAGAGAGCGACGTACCACTGATTTGATTCAGTCAACGGAACAACACAATGAAACATTCAAAGCTCGCTCGATTGCTCGCCAGTTCCAACGGACTGACCGAACGGGCCACTGAAGAACTCAAGGCGGCGTTGCGATCGTTCGTCGAATTGAAACAGCAAGCCGAAGCCGTCGGTCAACAGATGGATGAACTGTTCGATCGAGTGGCACAAGCCGAAGCCGATGTCGAACGACTGATCCTGATCCACCCTGACGTGGCTCGTGCTTGCCGTGCAGACGTTGACGCGGCGATGTGCGAACTGGAAGCCACGGATCGGATGGGAGCTTCACAGGGCAACTGAGAGCTTCAGGCGACGCCTTGAGCACATTCACGGGTCCTTCCGGCCAACCTTTGTTCCTTGGGCCAGTCGGAAGTGTGGGATAACGAGGGACACTTTCTTTAACTGTCCGAAGCGGCGTCTGGCGTGAGCCCGCCGGTCCCGGCAAACGTCCAGGCACGCCCCGTAGTTTCGACGTGACTCTGGACGGGTAACCGGTCGATCCAGAGTGAAATTCGGCTGGTTGGTCACATATGACCTCGGGCTTTGGAAAGTCGCTGTTCTCGCGTTGTCCTGTGATGGTTTTCAACAGTTGCGATGTTCTAAGGTTGGAATGCGAAAAATGCTTCACTGTCCGGTTTGCAACTCAGCGGATCACAAGGTCTACAAGACGCTTCGTGATCGTTATCGAGACCGGAAAGACCGACAGCTCTTGTGTTTACTTTGCGGATCAAAATTCTGGACGGCTGAGACGGTGTGTAAGGGCCAGCCAATCCGGCGGCCAGAATCTATGGAGGGGGAAAGCAAATGAGTTTTTCAGTCATGACACGGGACGTTGAGGTGTCGCAAAGCTTCCTTGAGTCAGCAATGGGAACACGGTACCTGCAATCCATTCGGAAGCTGGCTGAGAATCCAAACGACTGCGATGCTCTGCTTGCGGCAGTGGCCATCACGTCTCGACAGGATGCCACGGAAGACGCGATCTCAATTCGAAGCACACTCGCTCAGTGTCGTCGGGTCGCAGTGGTGAATCCGGCAAAACTCCAAAGCCAGCTCGACGCAAACGAAGCAGAGCAGGCTGAGTTGCAGCGAGCCTTCGACGAAGTAAAGCGAAAGCTCAACGTCAATGAGTCAGCACGACGCGAACTGACTGAACTGCAAACCAGGCTCAACGCTGACCGAAGAGAGCTGTCGTTGCTGCTGATGAAACCACTGTATCAACTGGCCATCGGTGACGAAATTGACGCGGCACTTCGCGGCTGATCGTTTCAGGGCTGGTTCAACAATAACAACAATTCACGGAGGGAAACTATGACACAGTTTGCGACTCGACCGAATGTTGACGGGGCCATGCTCAAGCGTTGTGCGGAACTTCACGGCCAGATGCACAGCACGGCAATCAGCATCTACGCAGCAAGATGGTGCAAAGAAAACGGAGTCGATCTGCCGGAGTCAGTTCAGGCGTACGGAGAGTTCCCGCCGATCAATTTCGGAGAATTGGTTGAGAAGACGGCAGCACTCGACAACGAGCCGGTTCACGGACACCGGGCTCTGATGGCATCAGCCGTGTCTGGTGTCAGTTTGCCTGCAACCGTAATTAACTCGACCGTCGGCATGGCGGTTCAGTCTGGCTTTGATTCTGTCGGTACAGTTCGCCAGTGGACGACTCTGGGCCGACCACATAACTACCGCAAGGAGTTCCGCCCGATCGTCGAAGAAGTCTCACCACCGAAAACGCATTCACGCGGCGATGCGGCTGAGCACGCTGAGATTCGCATCCTGCATTCTGAGGGGGTTCAGCTCGGTCGCTTCAGTCAGCAGCTTGAAGTTGACGAAATAGACGAACTCGACATTGCACCGATCATCCCAGCGATGGCGGCCGCTCTGGGGCGGTCTGCGGGAAGTTTCGTTGAAGACCTTGGCTACAGCGTGCTGTTGAACGGCACAATGGACGAAGGAGAGCCGATCTGCCATTCCGATTTCGGAAACTTTGCCAGCGGGAAACCGTTGACGCTTGAAAATCTCGGGGCAGCGTTCGGGGCGATGCGAGCTCAGAAGTCGGACAACAAAACGGCTCTTTATGCCAACGTCAGGCCGGATGTTCTGGTTGTCGGCAGTGCTGACTTCTTGAACGCCTCAGCAATCCTGAAGCTGCTCAATGAACCATCAATCAGGCTTATTGAGTCCGAACGTATCGACGGTGGAGTGAGAGACGAGAACAGTAACCAGACGCTGGCAGGAAGTCCGGGAAGCTGGTTCCTGATTGACTCACGGCGAGCTGTTGAACGTGCATTTCTCGATGGCGATGAGAAGCCGACAGTCGGTCGCTACGTCAACAACGGCGTGAACGGGCGATGGTCAACGACTTGGACTGTCACTTTGAGCTTGGCCATCAAGGCTCTCGATCGACGCTGTGTATTCCGCCGCGACGTTTAACACACCTTTCAGAGTCCGCCCCGGTCGTCGTTCTGCTTGCTGCATGCGATGGCCGGGGCGACTTTTTTTGAACCTATATTTTCGCGGGGACTACGAGAATGAGTCTGATTGTTGCTCGATTGGCTTTGAATGCCGTAAGTGAATTACTTAAAGGCACCAGCACTTCGCATCGCAGACCGGGGCTAAGAGTTAAGAGTGTCAAATTTGAACCTGCAAAAATCTTGGCAGCAACTGAACGAGCACAAAAGAGTGTCCACGTTCGATCCGGTGCCTACGTCCGAGGCGTCGCGAAACGGCTCATCAGGAAAGGTCGTACGTCACGCCCTGGGCAATCACCGAAAAGCCAGACTGGCCAACTGAAGAAGTACATCTTCTTTGCACCTGAGCCGAGCGGCGTAGTCATCGGCCCCGCGTCGATTGAAGGCAACCCAGCTCCAGGCATCGCTCCAATCGGCTTGACCACTGAGACTCTTGAATTCGGCGGCAAGATGACTGTCACCGAAGTCTTCCATAAGGGGCGTTGGGTTCGTCGAGGGTTGGTAAAAAGCAAACGAAGTCTTCCGACACGCACGCGAACAGTGAAGGTTGAGCGGCGTCCATACATGGGGCCGGCATTGCAACATTCACTGCCGAAGGTGAACGAGTTCTGGGCGGACTCGGTCAAGTAGAAATGGACTTCATCGCCACAACATGGAACGGAAGAAATGCGAGTAATTCGAGTCGATGGCGAAAACTTTGTTGAGTTGGATTCGGTAGGAGCATATGCCGAGTCACTTGAGGGGATGTATCGGCCGCTGGAGAGTGGAAGCCGCCAATGGGTTCCAGTGACTCTTGCGATGGATGCAGTGCGAGAGGCCGCCATCAATGCCGCTCGGTCGAATCAGACAAGTGATGCTCGACGTGCATACGAACTGTTGGAGCGACTCGAATTAGCGGCGGCGAAATGCTCTGGCAGCATCGCTGGATTCGCACACGAGAACCGCCGCCCCTGTCCTTCTATTTGACAGCCGGTTCGCAGCGAGTACATTCCGCGTCGTCGACCTTACCACTCGACGTTGAAACGAAATTGGAAGCCACGGCACGCCGTCCGGATTAACACCGGGCGGCGTTCTTTATTCGTTCCAATGTTTCGCAGAGGGTGGTAAAGATGAACGCGACTGAATCGAAGAGGGCACGCGGTTTGTCTCTTCGGGAGGCATTCGAAGAGTTCTACGACACGACCGAACTTACGCAGCGAACGGTCGCCAAATACCGGCATGTCTTGTCGGCTTGGGAAAGGCACACGGCTAACCCGCCTGTGTCAGCGATCGACGACGATGCCGTAGCGACGTTCCGAGCGAGCTGCCTGGCTGCCGAGTTGTCACCGGCTACGATCAACGGTCAGTGGGGCGACATCAGAGCGATTCTGAATCGTCTCGGCCCAAAGGCGAAGGGCAACCCTCGCGGTCTTAGCATCATTGCTGGAACGCCTTGGATGCGACGTGTGAAGCAGTTCCGGAAGCGACCGCGGCGAATTGCTCTGGACCATCTGACGAAGCTCTACGTGGCTTGCAAGCACGCTCAATACCCAACGCGGACTGGATTGCCTCCCGCCAAATGGTGGCGGCTGTTGATCGTGTTGGCTTATGCAACTGGGCTTCGACGTGGTGATCTGCTTTCGATTCGGTGGGACGATATCGATTGGCAAACCAAGTCGCTGGCGATCGATCCAGGCAAGACCGGTAAGGCCGATTGGTTTCCGTTGACTGATTGGGCGATCGCTCACCTTGAAAGAGCAAGACGGCCCGGCGAAACCGTTTTCGAGTCTCCGAGTTACAAACGCGGCGGGCGTCATTCCAGGATGTGGAAGTCAATCATCGACAAAGCCGGAGTCGAACACTTCACGTTGCACGACGTTCGCCGTACGGCTGCTTCAGAAGTAGACCGCGTCGACCGTGGACTTGGCAAGGTGTTCCTGCAACATCGAGCACGCGACGTTTCCGAGCAGTTCTACTTGTGTGCTGATGACGAACTCCGAGAAGCTGTCGACAAGATGCGGGTGCCAGTTGGCTTCAAGGCCGCACCACGAATGGCCGATCGTGCCGCACAAGCAAAAGCGACCGAAGCTGAGAGGCTTCACTTGCAGCCGTCAGACTTCGACGCCCCGCTTGGCACCGATCCGAAGCTTTGGCGATTTATGGACGTCGGCTTTGAATACCGTGGCAAGCGTTACCGCATGGTAGGTCTGAAGCTTCAGTTGCTTCGGCAGTTTGTCCAGTCGAACGGAGCGGTGAAGAACAGCCAGTTGCGGACCATCATCGCCAAACGCGGCTGGAGCGATCCTGACCATCAGACGGCGGTTGAAGTCAGCCGGCTGCGGAATCGACTGCGGCAGTTAATGGGCCTTGATCAATGGAACCCGCTGCCGTGTCTTGGGTACGGCGTTGAAGGACGCTGGCAGATTCACTTGCCCGCATGGTTGAACTGCAAGCGTTGAACGCATCAGGCAAGACTCAGCCTTACCAGCCGTCGTCGAGCGTCGTGAGGGGTCGGTGACTCGTAAGCATGCACGGCCACCGCCCCTCACTGGATGCGATTTCTGCGACCTTCGATGGGGCGTGCTTCAGTGGGCACCAATGGCCGTTTTACTTCCTGGCGACTCTCCGGTCTTGTCTTGGCAAATTACGAAACGGGGCTGGAACTCACTTTTCGTCTTGCCCCAAACCGGCATAACCCGCAAAATCAAGAAACCTTGCCTAAACGTATATTCTAGAACGCTTTAGGTGTCGATAGGCTAGGTCATCCACTTCAATTCGGGGAAACCGTCGCTTTCGGTGACTACAATGACCGAATCGCGGTCGATACAGTTTCTGTCGATTTTCGTGAACCGGATTCACGCGTCGCCTTACTAATCAGGCAGAATCGTTTGGGTTCTTGAGTTACTTCAATCTCCTTTAATAGGAAGTTCGGAATGTCCGCAACCGCAAGTCGGTCGTCGATCATTCTCCTTGACGCTGCCAAGCCAAGCCAAGTGGTCGTCGTTCCAGAAGATAACGATCGGTTTTGCCTGACTGTTCAGCAGGCTATCCAAGCATGCCAAGCTACTGACAACGGATACCGTTTTGGGCAGCAGTTTAAAGCCTTGATGAAGCGGCTGTCTGCGTGGCTGACTGAGCATAAAGAACATGTCAGCTCGGCAGCAGTCACAATTAGGCAGGCCGACATACTCTTCTATGTCATGCAGAAAGTGGTAGAACGCAACGGCGTTCTAGCCGACAAGTTGACATCGTTGGACTTGGAAATAGCAAACAGCGTAGACTTCGACCTGATAGAACTGAACGTGATGTCAGTTCCCTGCGTGTCAGAAGACTCTTCTTCTGCATTTCTATCCTCGGGTCAAGTTTTCGAATATGCCAAGTAAGGCCGCGCACGTTCAAGCTGTCATTGAGAATACGCGTACTCTGAACTATCTTCGAGAGCAAATCGAAGACCACCCTCAATGGGTAGTTACTGTCGCTTTTTACAAAGCCCTTCACGTGGTCGAAGCTCTTTTTGCCGCTGACCCTCAGGCTACTCAGAAGCATTGTGACGACCATAGTTCTCGGAGTCGATTACTCAAAAAGACGAACCGGTATAAGAAGATCTGGGAGCACTACCGACCACTCTTCAACGATTCCTTGATCGCTCGCTACTTACGGGAAAACGACGATCCGGGCGGACAGCACAATGTGTTTTCTCGCTACCTTTCCCCAGAAGAAGTTGAGAAGACTCACATCAATCGCAACGTGGCAGAGATATTGAAATCCGCGAGGAAAATCTTGAAAGACCCAAAGTTCCTTCAAGAACTGGACTCGCCGACTAAACCTAAATGAAACTCTCACAAGGCGACCAGCTTGGTCGCCTTTTTTCATGCGCACAGCTGGCCTGACAACGAGATTCTTGGACCACGCTGCCACCGGTCTAATGCTCGACCGATCGAACGCCGCTACGACATTCGTACGACAGCTTCACAAAACAGGTCGAAAAACTACGGGAAATCGTGTTATCCAATGGAACGTCTTGAAAACTCGCCGATCGCCATTAGAGTAACGAATTCGTGGGGTTTTCGACGCACTATCGAAGACCGGAGAGCACGCCTCTTAATCAGTAGGTTGTTGGTTCGATTCCAACAGGGAGGCACTTCGAAAGCCGTGACCCCACAAGGGGTTGCGGCTTTTCTCTTTCCTGTAAGCAAGCGTTTGAACTCCAGATTTTGCCTTATTCTGTCACCTTTGGCCAGAGATTCTGTCACCTTTTGTGTCACCCTCTTAGAATAGAGTGACAGCCAGAGAATCCAGTGGTAGCCTCAGGACATGGCTTTCGTCCTGAAACCACAGGAGATCCCGCTCGACTCCCCCGAGTCAGACAACATGTTTGACCTCGTCAACGGCAAGAGAGTCGTCGCCACAAGAGCGGTTGCTGATCTCCTCGGAGAAAACATCTCGGAGGCCAGTCAGTGCGTTCAATTGCTCCACGAAATGGCTCAGCAGTACCGAGGTCTTGACTACCTGCAGGTCTTTGAGAACGATGAAGGAGAGAATCTCTGGGTGATCGAGGATGATGAAAGTATCACCGTGCTTCTGCCATCTGACTATTAAGTTCACGGAGGACTGAGAATGACCGAACGCGACAAAGAGATCCTGACTCTGATCAGCCAAGGCCACTCAAGATATTGTCCCACGCCGTGTAGAAAGTTCCGGTGACGGC
>TARA_R110002072_G_scaffold8842_11_pt1 | contig 12321 bp, 9 predicted proteins | sample TARA_R110002072 | Tara Oceans TARA_R110002072 (sample SAMEA4397118) | marine metagenome | biome: Polar Biome; feature: [SRF] surface water layer (ENVO:00010504); material: water (ENVO:00002006), including particulate matter (ENVO:01000060) such as... | depth 5 m | reverse complement strand
ACTTCGTTCGGGACGAAGGGGTCGGAGGTTCAAATCCTCCCGCACCGACCAACGGTGCATTCCGGTCACAGATAGCGCTTGATAACCGGCTCGATTCTCGGCTGACAGTGGTACTCCGCTTAGTGAGTAGATCGTCAATATCACGGTCTGCGATTTATACAAAAGCACGGCCAGATGGCATAGCTTATAATATTGGTTGTGCGTCGATGTCGTTTGTAGATATTCATCGGCCGATGCTATTAACTGGGGTAAATAACTTACGAATGTAACCCTCGGGTTGTTACATGCTGTGGCTTGTATTTACAATGCAGCCAGAGTGGATACGTAGGCAGTAACGAAGGTGGTATTGAGGTGAAAGAGCGTGAGGTATTCATAATTCCGCGATTATTTGTAAGCGGCAGCGCTGCACCTCTTTACTGTGTAGTTCCGCTCGGATAACTCCGACTTTCTGCGCATGACTTCATCCAGAACACAAGTGCGCGTCAGTGTGTCAACAGCAGCTTGGGCTAGGTTGTTTGTTTGTGGGCTTATACTGACACTACTTGCAGCGTGTTCAAGCCCTCAGGTGCGGCGAGGGGAGGATGTCGCAAAAATCGCGGCATCCCTGTCACCAAACTACCACACTCAGATCTTTCAACTGGAATCAACCGGTTTGCCCATCGCTTCAGTGATCGGTGACGATGGTGACCTTTGGGTGGTAACCGAGTTCGGAAATAGCCTTCATCATGTCAGCACTGACCCGGTTGTTCAGATCGAACGTCTGACTGTTCCGATGAAGGCTGAAGCTGGACAGTGGCCGTTTGTGGAGCGGCATGGTTGGCGCACTCCGTGGTCCCATTCAGAACGCATCGTAAAAGACAATCAAGGCCGCGTATGGTTTCCGCAAATTGGATCCTGGTTGAATTCTTACCAGACTCAGGATGTGGTTAATCATAGTCGGATAGTCTCTTATGATCCCCGGAATCAACAATTTTGCGTTTATCCTGTTCCAGATAGTAACGCCGCCGTCATGGGCGTGGCCTGGGATGCAGCTCGAAACCTGGTGTGGTTTACCCAGAGTGGTAACAATGCATTGGTAGCGTTCAACCCTGACAAATTGCGTGATTGTAAAATATACAATCAATATCGCTGGGAGTTTAACAGTAAGAAAGAGCTGATCTATCCGTTGCCGGTGCAATATTGCACCGGGTCGGATGAAACCAATTGCTTCCGCAAGTTTTCATTACCTTATAAAGGTAAGAGCCTCCTCAACCAATTAGCGGTTCAGCAACCAGGGCAACCGGACGCTGGTGCCGTCTGGGTAACCGAGTTTGTGGCCGGCCACATAGGCCGATTTGATATTACTACAGGCACTTACTCACGGTTTCCGATAGATGTAGATAGGGCGGAGTTCAATGCGATGGGACTGCATGCGGGATTCTATCATCGCACGCATCAGATCATGGTCCACCCTCAAAACGGAGATTTGGTTTTCAGCACCAATGGCACAGGTCAGGTGTTTAGATTTGACATCCAGCATTATCTTCGAAACCCTAACGAGTGCATGAAATTGTATCGCAATGAATATAATCCTTGTATGCATCCCATTCAGGTTACTACCCCCAAGGGCAGCAAAGAGAGAAACACTACACACTCACTCAGCTTTGATCGCTTTTATAATTTGTGGGTTTCGACCTGGGTAGGCAAGTGTCCTTCCGAGGCTCCACTACCCAGCATTGGTTTTATAGACCCGGAATGGCGCAAGTTGATTTTTTTTGATGACTTACAACTCTCCCTGCAGAAAAACGAAACGACGATACGCTCCGGCAACAAAAATTTTGACACTGACGAATGTGCCGAGAATGGATGGCCGCCTTGGGCGTTCAAGGGTATCTCTGTGGATCAGGCAAACAATGTCTGGGTTGCGAATTTTTTTCAGAGACAGATTTACAAACTAAATTATACCGCCGGCCCAAATCAAAATCCGTATCAATTGCTGTGCGGTGAAAACTGCCAGTAAATGTATCGGTTGTTCGCAAAATAATTCAAGCCCCCGTTTTTCAGAAAAGCAATCCCCGTGAGGTTCGAGGGTTTTATTTGAATGTGATAAGGCCAAAAGTGATTCTCAGTTTGCAGTTTGCAGCTAGTGGCTGGATTTCCCGTACCTCGTCGAGTGTATTACCCCGGCCCGAACACTGACAATAGCCGACTCGTTTACCAACGACTATTTGTACAAGTGCCTGGCACCCTGTTTCTATCAAGCATTATTCAAACGTAATCAGCGCATGCCGAATTCTCCACCACTGGGTACTTTCAGTTGTAGTTCGGTACACCCACTTTGGCGTCAGCTCCGGCCACTTCCCTGACCAGTCTTGGGACTAAAAACCCCGGCAATCTGGCGGACATTGCCGTCATAAGTTCTCGCGCCTTTTCCTCAGAGACATCGAAGTGGGCGGCTCCCTGAACCTTATCGAGGAGGTGCAGGTAATAGGGGAGCGTGCCGGTAGCGAATAGTCCCTTACTCAGTGCCACCTGGGTATCAATGTCGTCATTGATGCCCGCCAGCAGTACTGCCTGATTCAAAACGGTGACACCACGGCCGCGCAATGCCGCAAGTGCAGATGCAACCGACTCATCAATCTCTGCGACATGGTTGCAATGAATGACCATAATGGTGTCTAAATTGGCATGCGTGATCGTCTGAAGCAGCGATTCAGTGATGCGCTGTGGTATCACGATTGGTAATCGACTGTGAATACGCAGTCGCTGTACATGCGAGATGGAGGCAATGTCGTCAATCAGTAGTCGCAGTTGATCGTCGGTGACTACCAACGGATCTCCCCCGCTAAGAATAACCTCCTCAATGCTAGTGTCCGAGCGAATGTATTGCAGCGCCTCACGCCACTGCTGGCGGCTGTTCTGATTCTCGTTGTAGGGAAAGTGGCGACGGAAGCAGTAGCGGCAGTTCACTGCGCATCCGCCACTCACAATCAGTAAAACCCGGCCGTGGTATTTATGAATGATGCCTGGCAGGGGGATAGTCGCACCGTTTTCTCCCACCGGGTCGCTCGTGTAGCCGAGGGTATCGATCATTTCCTGCTGCGTGGCGAGAACTTGCCGAAGTAATGGATCATTTGGGTCCCCGATTTTCATTCTTTGCACGAAGCAATGGGGAACTTTAAGTGCAAAGTTTTCACAAGCTTCGGTGGACAGTCCTACCTCGGCAGGCTTAAGAGCGAGCATTGCCAGTAACTTCTCTGGAGAACTAATGATATCTCTCAGTTGGCTCTGCCAGTCGTCGGTGGAAAGCACGTTTTGGCCTTGAATTGGCAAGGGAAAACCTCGAGATCTAGCGGAAGGGCAGAAGCCATTGTAGCAACGAATTCCTGGGAGGTCTGAATTCGGGTGGTTCTGCCAATTAGTTAGCGAGACAGAGTTTTCATGGGGGTCCTAGGGTTATCTCGCGAATACCAACGCTGAAACATACGTTTGTCTGCGGGTTAGGTATAATCTTCGATTAATAATCAGGGAGAAAAAATATTGTTCAGTAACGATGAGTTGTGCAGCCTGCGTTGGGATTCTGTAAGTGAAAAAGTTGAGGTAATTGACCAGACGCTTCTGCCTCATACGGTGCATTGGTGCCATCTTGACGGCCTGTCGGCTTACTGCCACGCCATTAGTAGTATGCAGGTACGCGGTGCTCCATTAATTGGGGTCACTGCCGCTTTCGGTCTCGCGCATGCACTGTCCGACGATCCTTCCAATGAGCATCTTGAATTCGCTAGTGCAGCACTGTTGGCGACTCGGCCGACTGCGGTGAATCTGCGCTGGGCTCTGGAGCAGGTCAACTCTGTTGTCAGGCACCTTGAGCCGGCAGAGCGCGCGCGGGCGGCACAAGAAAAAGCGCTGTCGTTGCGCGCCCAGGATATAGCTAATTGCGAGAGAATTGGCGAGAACGGTTTACAGTTGTTGCGTTCACTCGAAGTAGGCAACGGTCTGAATATCATGACCCACTGCAATGCTGGCTGGCTGGCCGCTGTGCAGTGGGGCACAGCCTTGGCGCCGGTATACAAGGCCCACGCCAGCGGCATCCCGGTGCATGTTTGGGTTTCTGAGACTCGGCCGCGGAATCAGGGCAGTAGCCTAACGGCGTGGGAGCTGAACCGAGCGGGTGTTCCCTGCACGATTGTCACAGACAACAGCTGTGGCCAGCTAATGCGCCAGGGTAAAGTGGATTGTGTCATCGTCGGGAGTGACCGCACAGCGGCTAATGGGGATGTGTGTAATAAGGTGGGAACGTACCTCAAGGCTCTGGCAGCTCGTGCCAGTGATATCCCCTTTTATGTGGCGTTGCCGGAGTCGACGATTGACTGGTCGTGCGTGCACGGCAAAGACATTCCTATAGAGGAGCGTGATGCGTCGGAAGTGCTGACCGTTGTTGGGCTTGATGCTGCTGGAGAGCTTCGCGAGATCAACCTTGCTGGCGCGCACAGCCAGGCACTGAATCAGGCGTTCGATGTCACTCCTGCGGCGTTGGTTGCTGCACTGGTAACCGAGCATGGCAATTTCGAAGCGAGTAGCGAAGGCTTGCAGCGCCTGCGGACCGTGTCAAAAACGGCGTGACCGAATTAAAAGAGACTAACCAACGGCGACATATTGCACCTCTGACGAACCCTTCACTTCATCCTGAATAACACCGCGCAGCCAGCTGCCGCCATCGGCGACCTGCAGAATATCCCCAACACCGCCGGGGTGATGTATTTCCACGCTGGTCTCGGATCTATCTTCAGCCACTGCGGGCGGAATCTCCATGGCGGCGAGTGCTGTGAAGGCCTGCCGGGCGTCAAAGGCAAAGGTTTTACGCTGTGTGGATTCGTGGCCGATACGCGGGCAAAGTGCCTGATCCAGTTGTAGTGCCTGGAGTGCTGGTTGTGGGTCTACACCCAATGCGAGATGGCGCTGTTCCAACGTAGTGGCAATAGTGTGATAGAGCGCCTCGCTGCGAGCGAGGGCGGTGAGATATATCCTGTCGCGTCCTTCGTAAATGGACATACGGTTCTCCAGGTCCAGATCCGCTAGCTCGGAGGCGAGCAGCGCGATGATGTCGCGCAGAATATCCCTGAACAGCGGTGATACAGGCACCTCTGAGCGTAAGGCCAGTAATCTGGTGGTGAGCGGCATGATGTGCCCGTGCACCAACAGAATATGTGCACTGATCAGGAAATACCCTTCCTCGCCTTCATTGCGATCGAAACTGTGACACCCCACCACATACTCACCCTTGGCTTTTCCATAACCAGCCACCGGGATCGCCTCGATCTTGAATTCTTCGCGGCGTCGATAAAACTCTGTCCCTGGAAGCAGCGTATAACCGAAGATATTGATATTGGGAAATGTCGCTAGCAACTGATCGAGATTTTTTTCGAAGTCCGGGAGGTTGTCGCCAGGGAGACCCCAGATCAGTTCTGCAGCGATCGGTACGCCTTGCTCTGACATGCTCTTGGCAATGGGTTGGTACTCATTGGAGCTCATATTTTCGCGGTTGCTGAGGCGAAGGGCTTCCGGCGTGAGTGTTTGCAGTGCCAACTGGTAGTGGGGGAGCAACTGGTTGTGGTGTAAGAGCAGCGCGATTTCCTGAACTTGCCGACTATGTTTTTTGGACCAGGACGTAGCGAACGACACCGGCAGCCCTGTTCTGTCTTTGAGTTCGACAATCAATTTGGCCTTATCAAGGTCTTGCTTTAGGGCGCCGAAATTCGAATCGGCCAGCCAAATATCCTTGATACCAGCCGCGATAATTATTTCCCAATCCTGGCGAATACGCTCCATGGACCATTCGTACATTTTGCTGCCAATGGCACCGGTGCCCCATTCGCAGAACGCGCATTTGAAGGGGCAGCCGCGGCTGGTTTCGTAGGCGATGGATTCATATTTGGGGCGGCCACTTGCATCGGTCAGTTCCAGCACATCCAGTGGGGACGGGAACAGGTCGAGGTGCTTGTTGCGGGCGCGTTTTGGGGTTGTGACGATGCGTGAACCATCCAGAAATGCTAATCCCGGTATGTCATGCCAATGTGCCGGATTAGAGCAGTCCAGGAACTCTTGTAGGCTGACTTCCGCCTCGCCCAGAAAAATAATGTCGATCGGTTCTATGCCAAGGTAATCCTCAGCCTGCTGCACATGAGGCCCTCCGGCCAGTATTTGCATTTCAGGTGCCAGGGCTTTCAGCTCTCCCGCCAGGCCTAAAAACTCAGCGGCGTTCCAGGTGTAGAAACTGAACCCCAACAGCGGTTGTACGCCAGCTTGGAGGGCTTTTTTTACGAGAGGAAGCGCATCGCGCCGCCATTTTTCCAGCCAGGGCGCTATGTCCTCACCGCCCTGAAAATGGACCAGCTCGATATTCGTATTATCGGTACTGGCGCCGTACTTGCGAAAGTAGGAGGTCAGGGCGGCGGTAGTGGTCGGGGGAGCATGGAATTTATCGGAATCCATGCTGAACAGCCAAATGGGACGGTGCAAAAGGTAGCGCTCCAGAACAGAGTGTAAAGTAACAATGTATCGGTTTGGGACGCAATTTTACATACTTTTGCGCAATAACGGAGGCTATTTCGCAAGGTGATAAGTTGAGCGGACGCCTGGCAAATTGGAAAATGAGCACACTGAGGCAAAAACAGTGCTAGTGCTAGTGGCTAATGTGCTTAGCCACGGGCGGGGTGATGGAAGAAAAAAAGATGAACGGCAGTCTGAAGCAAGGCTTGGTGAACTGCCTGCTAGTACTCCAATTCTAAATCATAATCTCCCAATTCATCGCGCAGACGGTTTTCTTCCAGCCGTAATTCTGCCAGGCGACGTTTTTCCACCAGCAGCTTCTTGGCTGACGATAGGGGTGTTAACGCCTGAATGAGTTCCTCGGGGATGTCTCCAAGCGTTGGCTCGAAAAGATCTTCCGAGGGCTCCGGTGTTGCGGTTTCCTGATTGCGTTCTTCCATAAATCACCTCCCGATGACCTAAAAAGGACGACTAAACAGACACTCTGTTTAGCGGCCTTGTGAGGAGTAAAGCAAAAAAATTCAGGTCGAACAATTAAATAGTTACGTCAGTTTTACACACATTTTATCGGTAAAAAAACGGCGGCTCGCAGCCTTCCCTGGCCCCCGGTCTACGTCCCTGTAGATACCGTCCCTGGTATGGGGTAAAACCTCGCGAGCCGCCGTCCACTGGTAAAGCAATTTTGATGCCAGTTGTGCCTTTACTATTCCCCCGGGATTTGCAGCGTTATTTTGCAGTTGTGACCGGGTTCACATGTGTTTGAACATGTCCGGACTGTAAGAGACAGCCCCTGCGGGACTGTGCGATCTTGCGCGGGCTTCCGCGGCTGGTTAGAGTAGCTCTCCCTGATTGCTCCCCATGCGGGTCCGAGGATTGATGATGAGTTTGTTGCATACACGGCTGGATGCACTTCACAGAGAATTGGGGGCCAAGATGGTGCCTTTTGCCGGTTACGACATGCCGGTGCAGTACCCTACGGGCATCATTAAGGAGCATCTTCACACTCGCAAAGCGGCGGGGTTGTTCGATGTTTCTCATATGGGGCAGGTCGTTATTGAAGGCGCGGGAAGTGCCGCCCTGATCGAATCGCTGGTACCTGTCGATGTCCAGGGGTTAGGAGTTCATCGTCAGACCTATGCGCTGTTTACAAATAACCAGGGCGGGGTGCTGGACGACCTGATTATTACCCGTTGGGAACAAGAGCGTTTTTTCCTGGTGGTGAATGCAGGCTGTAAGGCTGAGGATATCGCGCATCTGCGTGCACACCTTTCGGGCCAGACCCTCACTGTGTTAGAGGACCAGGGCCTATTGGCACTGCAGGGGCCTGCAGCGCGCGAGGTCATGCGCAGTCTGTGCCCCCAGGCCGCTCGACTGGTCTTTATGCAGGGCTGTTCAGGCGTGATAGATGGCGTTGATGTGTATGTTACCTGTTCCGGTTACACCGGGGAGGATGGTTTCGAGATCTCCGTGCCTGCTGAGGCGACCGAGGGTGTGGCGCGCCATTTACTGGCGGCTGAGCAGGTACAGCCTATCGGATTGGGCGCAAGAGATTCGCTACGTCTGGAGGCGGGCTTGTGTTTGTATGGCCACGAATTAACGACTGCAATTGACCCGGTGCAGGCTGGTCTCACCTGGTCGATCAGTAAGAACCGGCGATTGGATGGAGCACGCGCCGGTGGCTTTCCGGGCGCTGAGGTGATCTTCAAACGGATGAAAGATAAACCGGCACTGTGTCGCGTGGGACTTACAGTTGATGGCAAGCGACCGGTGCGTGAAGGTCAGTCTGTGGTGGATGAATTCGGTCGGCAGGTGGGAGAGATTTGTTCCGCCTGCTACGGAGCCAGTGTTGGCGGACCGATCGCCATGGCCTACATAGAACGTGAGCTGGGTTCAGTGGGAACAGCCCTGAACGTCGCCGTGCGGGATAAAATGCTGCCGGTTACAGTGACAGCTATGCCCTTCAGTCCTCGGCGCTACTTCCGGGGTTAAGTTGCGATGCGAGTGCGGGCTTGCGCAGAGCTTGCCAGCGTGATGCCAGGCTGGACCATAACGCAGTTGCGTGATCCAGAGGGAGGCGCTGCAGACGGGCTTTGGCCACTCGACCAATCAGCGCCACACCAATCAGGCTGATGATAATTAACACTATCTGTCGCGGGCTGATAGTAAATGGTCTTGTTGTCGCTTCTTCGGCAGTGCCGACACCTGCGACAACGATTGTAGTCGCAGGTACCGACAACAGTTCCAATTCTGCGGTTTTCGTATTCCACCAAGAGTACTCCCGCGCTGGCAGTGAAAACTGCCCCGTTTGTTCCACCACGTAGCTGATACTAAAGTGGCGACGGGCCAGAGTTTCGCCCCGGTTCACGCTATTGTCCTGTGCCACGGGGGAAGGGTATGCTTTTAGCCCCGGTTGCTGCTCAACCTCATACGTGGGAAGCATCATCGCTAATACATCTGAGGCCTCAAAGATTATTTCTTGCTCGAAGGCATCGCCCTCCGCTAGATTTTCCAATGTTGAATCGAACCGCTGATGGACCGTAAAAGTGGGTGCTGCCACCCACCGCTCAATTTGTTCAAGGCTCTCGGGAATTGTGACTCTGAATTGGGCCGATGGGCTGAGCAATGCACCTTTCACCTCGCCGGTCTCACCGGCATTGACTTGCACCTGTAAAGAAATGGGCCCCACGGTAAAATCACCGGCCCGCTGTGGATATATATCCAGGGTCCAGCGCTGTATGACCCAGGTTTGACCGTTTTGGGTTTCACTGGCATTACTCGCAAACTGCTCGGTTTGCAGAATGACCAGACCGGGTACTTCGGGAATGCCAATGCGGGTGCCGCCGCTAAACCAACGATCGGTGGCGATTTCAAGTGTGAGAGTGACCTTTTGTCCCGGCACAATAAGCTTATCGGGCGCCAGCGCGCTGTCGATGCGCAAGTTGCCAGACCTTAGCAGTTCCTCGATCGAGGCGCTGAATGTCAAAGTGGGGAAGCAGATGGCGACTGTTATCGCGACGCGAGCGAGCCAGTGCAGACGATGCTTCATGGCATATCCTGCGGCGATTTATCTGAGGCGGTCTCACGGTTTTGCAGCTGCATAGCGAATTTTATCGCCAGGAAGTTGGAGGGGTCTTGTTGCACGCTGCGCAACCACATATCGCTGGTGGCGGAGTCCTGCAAAATATCCTCGGCGGTCAATTGTTTGATTTCAGCCTGTTGCCAGCTCATTTCCTCCGCGCCCTGGGCGGGAATTGCACCGTCGCCGCCCAGTTCCTTGCCCTCGGCGGTGTCGCCTGCCTCCTGCTGTTGGCTCTCACTCAGGCGATTGATCTCATCGATGATGGCTTGAACCTGGTCACGGTTAGAGGCTGCACCGGGAAAATCCGGAGCGCGTGCTAACAGACGATCGTAGCGATTCACTGCGCGCACGTAATCCCTGCCCTGGGCGCGAGCGTTGGCCTCATCAAATAGCGCGTCATCGCTGTCACGCCGTGAAAAATATTCTGCCGCCAGCATGAATTCCTCAGCGTAGTAGTACGCCATGCCCTTCCACATAGGATCAGAGAAACGCGTCGCAGCCTCGGGGTAGCGCTCAAACTGCATTAGTAATCGCCCCTGCTGATCGCCCGTCAGCCACAGGTCTGTAAACCAGTTGCCCGCTGAGCTTTTTATCTCAATGGCGGCTGAGGGTTCTTCTTGTGCCATAACCGGGTGCCCAGTGCCACTCAAAACCACGGGTAGTAGTATCCAGGCCCAGGTGAGAGTCCAGCCTCGCCTGAACCACATCAGAAATAGGGCCATGGCGGGAAACACCAGCACGTATCCACTATCGAGCCAGGGCAATGCGCTGTCGTCTACCACCACATAGTGGCTGTCGATGTCGCGATTGAGTTGGCGAACGTCACGGTCATCGATGGTCAGTGATAGGTAATCACCTCCTGTCTGTGCCGCTAGTTCTTCTAAGGACGCGCGTTCCAGAGGTGCCAGGCCAGACTCTTCAGTCTCGGTACCGACCCCCACTACCAGCAGTTGATGTGGGCTGGTTGTAAAGTAATCCTCGAACGCCTGGTTACTGTCAGCACCCAGGCCATCAGTGAGCAAGACCAAGGTTGCCGGTGCGCTGGTTTGGCGAAGAATTTCGTCCACCAGCGGGAGTGTGTACTCTGGGAACTTGCCAGTGCGAGGCATAATAGCGGGAGCGATCGATGCCAGGTACTGATTGAGAATGTCCTGATCGGCAGTGAGGGAAAGCACTGTGTGCGCCGTGCCGGAATACACCACCAACGCGGTTTTCTTGTCTGGCCGCAGGGCTAAAAGATCAGAGACTTTCTGCTTGGCTCGCTGTAAGCGGCTGGGTTGTATATCCTTTTGCTGCATCGACGCAGAGGTATCCAGCAGAATGACCAGCGCGGCCTCATCCTGGTTTAAAGGCGAGGGCTGCTGACGCCAGGTGGGCCCCATCAGAACGAGCAACGCCAGGATCATGAACGCAAGAGAGAAGTTGCGTGGATTGAACCAGCGTGTATCGAAACGCCGAAGGCGCAGGTGCTCCAGCAGGTGCGGAGCGATAATACCTCCGAACATATCGCGGTGCGCCCGTTGTTTATTTTTTATAAGGACCATTGCGATCCAGGGGATCAGCAACAACGCCCACTCCGGTCGCAGGAAATGAAAGTATTGCACCGCTGTGGGCTCAGGTAGCATGGCTTTTCTTTTCCTGGTGCAGTGAGCGCCAAGTGCGCCATGTTCCCGCTCCGTGGTAGAGGCTATACAAAATCAGAGCCACGCCAATCGGCAACCAGTGCAGGTTTTGTCTCGGCCTGAAACTAATGGTTTCGTAGAGTTGGGGTTCCAGTTTAGCAATGGTTTGGTAGGCCGCCTCCAGTTCCTCCTGGTTCAGTGCCTGAAATTGTTGTCCACCAGTGACCTCAGACACCCGTTCCAGGGTTCGTGTATCCAGCGCATCTTCGCCGATTGACGAGGGGTCGCCAATGGCGATTGTGTATATCCGGATACTATAAGTTGCAGCCACCTTGGCTGCATCAATGGGAGGAACGGTGCTGCCGGTATCGTTGCCATCCGTGAGGATGATCAGCACGCGATTATCAGATGCACTTTCTTTGAACAGCTTGATCGCCAGTCCGATTGCATCGCCGAACACGGTGCTTTGTCCTGCCATCCCGATGTCGGTTTCGGCCAGCAGTTGTTCCCATACCAGATGGTCATCGGTGAAGGGCGTTTGCAGATATGCCGCGCTGCCGAACACAATCAGTCCGAGTCGGTCTGATTCGCGTTGAGCTGCCAGCTCAGAGAGTACGTGCTTGACCGCCTGGAGGCGGTCGATGGTGTCGCCGTTAGGCAGGACAAAATCTGCAGTTTCCATGGACCCGGACAAATCTACAGCGATCATCAGGTCCCGCCCGGACTTTTGCTGCTCCACGGGTGGACCCACCCATTCAGGCTTGGCTGCTCCCAGTACCAGGCACAGCCACATAAAGCCAACCAGAAAACGCTGAATACGATCGCGTCGCAGAATCATCGCGCCGCTTCCTGGTCTCTCTTCACTCAGTTCAACGAGTTTGTCGAAGAACGGTACTCGCACCGAGTCCCGACTCTCTTTGTAGGCAGGCAACAGGCGCATGAGCAATGGCAAGGCAAGTAGTGCCATGGCCCAGGGATAGGCCAGCTCATACATGCTCTGGCCTCTCGTGTGTGTGAACCCAGTTGAGGGCAGCGGTAAGCAATTGTTGTCTGCTTGTCTCGGTCACAGCAGTGCCAGTATAGGTGCCCAGC
>TARA_R110002072_G_scaffold128623_13_pt1 | contig 12330 bp, 13 predicted proteins | sample TARA_R110002072 | Tara Oceans TARA_R110002072 (sample SAMEA4397118) | marine metagenome | biome: Polar Biome; feature: [SRF] surface water layer (ENVO:00010504); material: water (ENVO:00002006), including particulate matter (ENVO:01000060) such as... | depth 5 m | reverse complement strand
AGGTCGCTGGCTGCCTCTGCAATTGAGCGAAGAACTAGCCGACTCGCGTAACCGGCCCATGCCGGCGCTTCCGTTGGTAGGTCTTCTTGGACTTGCACGTCGGGACCGAGCACTTGTAGGTCGCTCGATAGGGCCCGCTCCAGTGGGAGAAGACCATTCGAGTCGGGGAGAAAAAGTGCTTCGAGCACGACGTCGTCAGTCTCTTCAGGTTGGCCATAAGCAATACTCCTTTTGCATGGACACCCCGTTAATCGTTCGCCTCCACCAGGTGCGACACTGAATCGTGAAAATCACTAACTAGATACCGTCGGGAAGCGTGACGGTGAAGCAGACGCCTTAGTTAGAGAGACTGGCTGATTGATCTTCGAGCCGTCCGCACCACGCCGTAGCAGGGCAGCCTCGAGCAATGACGACGGGCTCTCGCGTCCTAGGTCTCGGGCGCGCTGGCGTGGTGGCCCTCCACAGGAATCCGCTCGGCCTACACTCGGGAGCCCCCTATACTCGAGCATGCTTGAGCCGACTCTTACACCGCCGATAGGATTCGTCGCTCGCGCCCTAGAGATCGGGAGGGCTCGCTTCCTCCAGGAACACTCGCCAAGTCTCCTAGTGATCCAGACACCCGTTCACGTCGAGCGAGATCAGCTCTCAACTGCCGCTCACGCGATCGCTCCCTTGGACGCTGAGGTCGCGGTTATCGACGTCTGCAAGCGACCCGGAGCAAATGCGTTCCCCAGCATGGTGACCATAGGACGGGCTCCAACGAATGACCTCTGCCTTGCGGCCCCCTGCATTTCGAGGTTTCACGCCTATGTGACTCGAGGAGCGCGTGTCGCCTGCTTGGTCGACGCGGGCTCCACAACGGGGACTTTCTACATGGGTCAGCGACTGCTCCCCAATACACGTGTCCCGCTTCACTCCGGGGCGCGAATCGGATTCGGAGGGCTGGTGGGTATCTACCTATCGTCCGAGGATTTCTACGACCTGCGGGTCGCAGTCGTCTGAGCCGGCTGCATTCCTCTCTCAGGCCCCACGCTTCGGGTCGACCCCAGTGGGCGAAGCGACTTCGCGTGGGGTTTCAATCTCGCCTTCAGGCTTGAAGTCTCATTGCTGCCTTCAATGAAGACTTCAATGTCTAGTAGCAGTAGGGGTTGGGCTGCCACCCCCCCCAACCCCGACTACTCCCTCAATGTGAGGCTCGCTGAACGAGTCGACTAGGAACTCTGTCAGTTGATCGCGATCTCGTCGATAGAACCTGCGGAGGTCTTCATGATCCGCACTTCTCCCACTCCGTTCAGCGAGCGCTCGATCGCTTTGCTTCGCTGCGTCGGCCACTGCGGTCCGCTCTACTTCAACCAGGTTCTTCGCGTCCTTCCCGCCTTCGCTCCCTTGCTGAACGAGCGAAAAAGTCGCGAGCGTCTTCTCTATGGCGAGCTGGCGAGGCTCGTCAAGAGGCGTCTCCTGGGGCGACGCCGACCTGTAGGCGGCCGATCCGCGGCCTACTTTTCCACCGCACGCGGCGCTGCGTTGGTCGAAGCGAGCGGGCATGGAAGCCCGGATCTTTCGAGCGTGGACCGGTTCTTCAGTAAGCCGGCCCACGACGAGATCCTCCACGGGTTGGTTGTCGAGCTGGTTCTCGCCAAGGCTCAGGGCGAGTCCTCACTGCTCGAGCTCGCATGGAGCCACTCAGAGCGCTACGAGGTGAACCTCGCTGCTGGGGGAAGGAACGGCCAGTACGAGCCCGACGCCATGCTGTGGCTCACGCTGGAGGACCGACAGGAGCTGACCGTCTTCGTCGAGGTCGATCGCGGGACCGAAACCCTCGGCTATTGGACTCGCAAGATCGAGAAGGTGAAGGGGCTGCTCTTGGGCTGTGGATCCTCAGGGCTCCTTCTGGTCGTTGCGGAGGGAGCCCGCCGCCTCCGCTCGCTGCTCAGCGCGACGCACGAAGCGTTCGGACCTCCCCTCTGCGAGCGGACCCTATGGATCACCGCGGCTGAGTTCGAGGCGGAGCGCGTCCTCGTGGACCCAGTCTTCCTGAGGTGGTCGTCGAGTTCGGAGCAGGTCACTCGTGCGAAACTGGTGGACGTCGCTGCGCAGGTCGCCAGCTGAATTGAATGACACTCCGCAGGGCTAGCATCGCAACTTGAAGTAGACTCGCGCGATCTACACAAGGAGCCGTAAATGGCAGACGAGACTCTCTCCACTAGCAAAACCCCTGCGAAGAAGAAGGTGACCAAGAAGAAGGCCACCAAGAAGCAGCGCGCGAAGAAGAAGGCGAGCAGCAAGAAGACGGCCAACAAGAAGAAGGCCAACAAGAAGAAGGCCAGCCGTGGGGCCAAGGCGTCAGGCTGGATTCACGTAACCTTGGAAGAAATCGGCAGATTCCGCCAAGACCAGGGGCTAAGCGAAGTCGCGACTGCCAAAGCCCTGGGAGTGAGCCTCGGTTCCCTCCGGAACTGGACGAAGAGCGGAAAGACGGCCTCGCTGAAAATGCAGAAACTCGTCCGTACGGCAATCGACGGCTACGTTGGCTCTCCTGCTGGAGGGAGTTCGGCTGCTCCAACCAAGTCGCTGAAGAAAGTCGTCCGATCGAAGAAGACCTCGGGTGTCTCTGGAGATCTTGCACCCGTGGTCGGTCTGCTCGAGAACGCGCTGACCTACGAGGACTATCGTCCCTTCGTAGAAGCTGCTCTCGTTCTGTTGCGAGCTAGGTAGAGCAGGGGCGAGAAGACTTGCAGTCCTACCGAGCCCTCAGAGGGCTCGGTAGGACTTGAAGCCTCTACTTGTCGTAGACGAAGGCCTCAGCCTTCGTCATGGCCTCACTTGCGGAGGAAGCCTTCCCGCAGCGGGTGAACCCGGACCAACCGACATAGACCTCACGAGAGGCGCTGTCCCACTTGACTTCGTACGACTTCTGGCTCTTCCCTGCCTTGACTCGACCAATCACAATTGCGGCCATTTGGCCTCCTACTTCATCAGATAGTTGCGGACGTAGTGGTAGACGACGACGAACGGTGCGAAGACCCCCAGGCACATGAGGGCCATGAGGCAGCCGACCAGCCCTTGGGTGCCGTTGTCGTTTCCGCCCACAACGGCCGCGAATAGGTTGCCGGCGTGTTCCTTGCCAGCGAGCTTCCCGAGGCGGTATGCCGGAGCGCGGGCAGCGTGGAGATAGAGGAACCCCGACGCGACGTAGATCCCCCCTATGAGGGCATTTCCCGCAGCGTCTGGTCGGTGGGATTCCGCTCCTGAGCCAAGCAAGAGCAGGGCACCAACCGCGACAGCGGAGACAACAACGACCCGCGTCCCCACGAACACTCGCGTCTGTGCTCGCTGAACCAGTTCTTCGGCTTTCCCAATCAGCGTCCGGATCTCCGGCGTGGAGGGCTTCAGAGCCTTCGCCTTGGTGATCGCCCCCTCGAGCGTGGTCACGGACTTCCTCGAGACGGGAAGCCTCAGGCCGGACTCCGAGTCCAGGGGCCAAGTGCTTTGATAGGCCCCCTCGATCAGGTAGTAGGCTCGCGCGTGATTGAGGCGTGCCAAATCCTCGGGGTCCTTGCTCTCGAGCAAGATCTTCTCCCCGCTCTCCAAGGCTCTTCGAGCGCGCCCGACGTGATTGAGATCCAAAAGGAGATTCGATTGGGTGAGGTGGAGGTGTCCGTCGTTCGGCTCGACATAGAGCGCTTGCTGGACGACGCGGAGCGCTTCCTCCTTGTCCCCCACGGAGACAAGGCCGTGGGCCAGTTCGTGGAGTAGGTCCGCGTCCCTTGGCTCCTCCTTGATCGCGAGCTTCAGGAACCGGACATAGGACTCGACGTCGTCAGCTTCTAGGGCCCTTTCGGCCAACTCTCGGTTGCTACTCATTGTTCATTCTCAGGCCGCTGGGCTTCTTGATCTTGTTCTTCTTGAGTGCGAGACCAGGCACGCACCCGTAGAGCGTCTCGACGGACTGCTCGAGGTCCTCGCTGAAGATCCCGAGGTAGACCTGGGTCGTGGCCAAGCTCGCGTGCCCGAGCTGCCGCTGTACGAGCCTGAGGTTTCCACCGCTGGCCTTCAGGAGCAGGGTCGCGTAGGTGTGCCTCGCGTCGTGAATCCCGTGGTGCGGGAGGCCAGCCTTCCTCAGGGAGCGCGCGAACGAGAGCTGAAGCCCCCGAACGGTCATTGCGCGTCCCGTGTTGCTGCTCATGAACACGGGGGAGGAGGGTGCGACCGGTTCTCGCTGCCGCTCCTTCCAAGCCACGTAGAGCTCGGCCGACTGGCGAAGGGCTTGAGCGATACGGACGACGCGCGCCTTGTCGCCCTTTCCGTGCCGAACACGGAGAGCGGCGGAGGCGCGGAGGATCATGTCCTCGCAGGTGAGCGCGGCCAGCTCAAAGACGCGGAGGCCGGAACCGAGAGCGAGTTCTACTAGGAACCAGTCTCGAACCGCGACCTTGAGGCCCCGATCTAGGGCGTCGTCCCTGGTCGCGCGGGCAAAGGTCAGCAACTGGCTGATTTCTACCGGCTCAAGGATTCTTGTGGGCTCCAAGAGCCATTGGGTTCGATTCTGCTTTTGACTTGGATCATGGGATCTCTCCTTGGTGGACGAAAGGTTCGCGAAACTGGAGATCCCGGAACCTTTCGAGGCCTCAAAGGGGCTCCGAAGGTTGATTTGCATAGGTTTAGGCATCGGCTGGCGAGGCCCGCCTCAGACGAAGCTGGGTGCGTCTCGCTGCAACCGGATGCCAGTTAAGGCTTTAGGAATGGACTTGTCCGGGCGTTGCGCGCTCGCTAGACTGCGCTCCAGAGCTTCGCGTAACTCCAGTAGGGAGTGACTTTTACGAACTCTCGACTCGTGGATCACCCGCGAGATCTTTCCTCGAGCTGGCCTGACGGTTTGTCCTCATACGGTGTTGCGCCAAGAGCGTCCCTCAGTAACACTCCCTCTCCGAAGCAATGCAGAGGAGTTTCTCCCCCTGACCGTCACGTCACCAGCCCCAGCGAAGATCAAGCTACCGAGAGTCACTAAGATTGAACTCAACCACTTCTCCCTCTTCACGGCAAAGAAGCGAATTGTGGTTTCAGTCCGTCCTGGGGTCTTTTGTTTAGCAGGAGCCAACGGCCTGGGGAAGTCGACCTTCCTTACAAGCGTCAACTATGGCATGACGGGAATAGTGCCTGAACCAGGGCGCAAGTTCGAATCGGTCGATGAGTATTACAAGTATTGTCTTCCCTTCGCCGGGAACTTCTTCTCTGGTCGAATTTCGGAGGATCTCCGCGACGAGGCATACGTCGAGATCGAGTTTCTGCTGGGCGATCATCGCTACTCAGTCAGACGAGGGTTCTTTGAGACAGAGGAACTCCTCTCGCTGAAGATTGACCAGGCGGTAGGTAGGGATTGGAGCTCTCTTAGTGACTATTCAGAACTTGGTCCAGGTCGGCTTCATGAGGAGTTCATCTCCCAACTTGTCGCCGACATAGGAGTTGCCTCATTCGAGCAGTTCGTTTTCCTTCAGCACTTCGTCCTGACCTTTGACGAGCAGCGTCGCTTGCTCTTTTGGGATCCGAAAGTTCTCGATCAAGCGCTGTTTATCGCGTTCGGAGTTGATTACGAGGAAGCTCAGCGCGCCGACACCCTGCAGCGCGACTGGGAAAAGTCGGATTCTCTCGCCCGAAACGCGATGTGGCAGGCTACGCAGGTGCGCAGGCAGCTCTCTGCCGTCAAGAATGCGAGAGAGCGAGTGGACGAAGAGGACGAGCAAGACGCTGACCTCGTTTCGAGATACGAGACCTTGCGGAAGAGTGTGGACGAGACCAAGAAGCGCGCTACGAAGCTCAGGGAGTCGTTGCGCGACGCCGAACTGGAGCTTACTGAGTTAACTGCGCGACAAGCAGTTCTTCGGAACGACTACGCAGACGAATACTCCAAGCGAATCGGAAAGGTGTCTTTCCTGGAGGCACACCCCATGGTGGCGGCTTCTCTACAGGAGAGTCGCTGCAACATGTGCGGAAATCAGTCCGACGAGGTTGAGGAGCGGTTTCGCTCATGGCTGCGGTCGGGAACGTGCCCACTCTGCGAAGCCGAGATAAAGAAGGACAAGAAGCGGCGTGGCATGAAGCGTCTCCAAGAGTTGGATAGAGGGTTGTCAACTGTCCGTGCTGACCTGGAAAAGGCGTCCACGAAATCAAGACGACTAGTGGCGGAGCACGAGACCGCTCAATCGAGGGCTCTTGCCACCTATGAGGCGCTCGAAGAATTCGAGGCTGAGTATGGGGACCAGATTTCAAGCGGGACCGAAGGTAGATCGGAAGGGGATTTGGCGTTGATAGTTACCCAACTCGAGTCCCAAATCGAGGAGGCGATCAACCGGAAAACTCGGCATCGTGCACGAAGAAACGAGAAAGGCCGTGAACTCAAGAAGCTCCGTGTGAAGATCCAGCGTCAATACGGAGATGCCGAGGAGGACTTTGTACCAGCTTTCACCGACTTGGCCCATGCCTTTCTTGGTCTTGAGCTATCCATAGCACTGGAGTCCAAGGCGTCCGGGCTTAGCATGGTTTTGCAAGTAAAGGGAACCAATCGTCGACATACTCACCAGCTGTCTGAGAGTCAGCGCTTTTTCGTAGACATCGCTCTTCGAATGGCCTTGGTCAAATACATGTCCAGGGGATCAGACGCCTGTCTAGTGGTTGATACTCCTGAAGGGTCGCTTGACATTGCATACGAGAGTCGAGCCGGCGAGATGATGGCAAGGTTCGTCGATCAGGGGTTCTCGGTGCTCATGACGGCCAACATCAACAGCTCGCAGTTGCTTCGGAGGCTTGCGCGACGCTGTGGGGCCGCTCGCATGTCCCTGCAGCGAATGACTTCCTGGACAGACCTATCGGAGGTTCAGGTCGAGGAAGAGGGCCTCTTCGAAGCTGCATACGAGGAAATCGAGGAGGCGATGGCTCTCGGCCCCGCTGACTCCAAGCCTAGCGGAGCCAAGAGTTCTGAAGGGAAGAAGGTGAAGAGAAGAGGAGAAGGGACGAAGAAGAGGAAGAAGAAGAAGAGAGGCAAGGAAGCGTAGTGGATGGACGATCACGTTAGCCCCGAGGCGGGGTTCGACACCCTCGTTGTCCTTGAGTATTTGGGCAAGCGATACGGAGGGGTGAGCTACGCCGAGCTTCATTTGTTCTGCTATCTCTCGTGTTTGCTTGCATTGTTCAAGGGGCGTCCGGTTTCGGAGTGGGGCTATGGATTCGCTGGAACCCAGGAAGGCGCCCCGTTTAGCCCCAAGGTCGATCAGATTGTCCGCCTCTATTGCTCTGTCGGCTTCGTCGCGAACATGGACGGCTCTGCATTGGCACTGTCGGAGATAGGCAGGGCAGAGTTGACGGATTTGAGGACGATTGATTCCAACACTGTTCGTGAGGAGTGCCTTGAAGCTGCATGCACATGTGCTTTCGCTATGCCGATAGGCCTGGTCCAGTTGGCCCTTGGTGAGGAGCCCGAGTTGCGGCGCGTTCGCCGGATTCGAGCAACCAGCCGCTTGTTGGAAGAGACGGGCCTGATCCAGCTGCACGAGCACTTCGCTGCCCTCGGGGAGGTTGTGGGGGTCGAAGTCTCAGATCTTCTTGTTCCGGCCCACATTTGGCTCAGTTACTTGTCTAGTGTCCACAGGCAGCGTCTGAGCGGGAGCAAGTAGTGCAGATTGACCTCCAAGCTCTACGAAAGGTAACGGAGGAGTCCTACTCGCACGCCGTCTACGCCGCCCATGGCAGGCCTGGGACGGATGCGTTGAGGCATCTTCTTGAGCAGATTGCCTCTATCTATCGACACGTAGAGCCAGCACTCTTGGAAGTGCCGTTGCTCGTTGCCTGTTTGCTGGACGAGTCAGCGTCCGTCATGCCAGTGAGCGGGAGTTTCCTGATCGAGCGCCATGAGACCATTGTGGACCACATCGAAGGCCGCGTGGTGATTCAACTACTTCACGATGGTCGCGTGCGGCTGTGGAATAATGTCGACTCCTTTAGTGAGCAGGCTTGGGCAGAGATTGGGATCGTCTACACGTTCATGCAGGGCCAAGAGACCATATTTGTAAAGCAAGAGAAGCGGGTCTTGCGGCGCCTCGCAACGGCGATGCCGAGCGCCTTTGCTATGCCTACGTTTACTGACCTGGCTGAAGCTCTTCGGAGATATGAGGAGACCTTGGCACGAGAGTGCCGCTGTAAGATCCTTGCTGGGGTCTGGGAGGACGGTCGCAGGCTACATTTTGTCTCAAAGCCGGAAGCGGCCATGAGGGACTCGCTTACGCAGTTCCTCCTCGTCACCCTCCGCGCTGAGGTTCGGCCAGAGCAGAACGTAGACGAAACCCAGCCGGTGGACATTAAGGTGTCATGGAGGTTCGCGAATCGGCTTGCCCTGATCGAAATCAAGTGGCTTGGAGATTCCCGTGCTAGCCCGACGCTGCCCGTTTCGACTTCCTATAGGGATGCTCGCGCTCGTGACGGGGCAAAGCAACTAGCCGACTATCTGGACGACAACCGTCCTCACGCACCAGGTTTCATAACCAGGGGATATCTGGTTGTCTTCGACGGACGTCGCCGGGGAATCAACAAGGAGAATTCGGAGCCCCCAAGCAGCACCGAGGCCTGCTACTACCGAACTCGGCCCATTCGCTTTAACCCGCCAGACCCTCCGTTTCACGAGAGGCGAGGTGACTTCGAGGAGCCCTCGCGGATCTACCTCGAGCCGAATCTAGGGAACTAGGCTGTGCTTAACGAACGTTTCTCGCTCAAGAATTCGGGCTGCTCGAACGGTGTCCATGGGGCCGCCCTGCCCCGGCACAGGTGGTATCGCGTTAAGGAGTCCTTTTCGCCGGCACTGGTGGAGGCCGCCATTGGAGAATTGCAGGATCCAGAGAACGCGCGGGTGGTTGACCCGTTCTCCGGGAGCGGCACGACCGTGGTTACCTGTGCCCTCAGGGGTCAAGCTGCGGTTGGAATGGAACTAAACCCGTTCTTAGCGTTCGTCTCCAGAGCCAAGTTGGCGAGGGCGTCTCGGAAGGCTCTTCTCGCCGGAGCAAAGGAGATTAGGACGACTGTACAGCGCGGTCGGAAGTCTCGGCTGGAAGGCGTGTCCACATTCACTGAGCGCCCAGGGTTGAAGAAGTGGCTCTTTAACACCCCTATCAGTAGGTCCTTCGAAGGGGGGTGGAGAGCAAGCGCCGCGCTACGTCCGAACATTAGGCGTCTTGTTCGCCTTGCCTTGTTCGGAGCTGCGATGGACACCTGCAATGCAACGAGAGATGGGAAGTGTCTCCGATATCGTGCCGACTGGATTGACCGAGATTTTGGAAGGCGCGACTTCCTAGCCGCTCTAGATGCGCGAGTGGAGTCCATGGGGGAGGACCTGACTAGAGCTCCGAGAGGTTTGACTCGCGCGCCAATCAGGGTTGGTGACTCCAGGAAGCTCACTCGCAGCCTTGAGAAGAACGCATTCGAGTTGTGCGTGACCTCTCCCCCATATCTGAACTCATTTGACTATTCCGACATCTATCGGCCCGAGTTGTTCCTTGGTGGCTATGTCGAATCGAACGCGGAGCTGATGTCTCTCAGGATGAGGACCATTCGGTCGCATGTCCAAGCCAAGTGGAAACGGCCGCAGCGGAGTGACTTTGGACCGCTGTTCCGCGAGTGCGCAAGTAGAGTTGAGGAACGCAAGGAGCACCTTTGGGACACCCGAATTCCACTCATGATCCGGGCGTATTTCGAAGATCTCGACGGCCTACTGAGGTCACTCTACGCCGCGGCTTCTCCCGGAGCCGTGGTCTGGCTGGTGGTCTCTACATCTGCTTACGCTGGGGTGGAGATTCCGGTGGACTTGATTCTCGCCGAGATCGGGACTCGTACAGGATGGCGGTTACGAGAAGTGGGCGTGCTTCGGTACATGCGAACTTCCGGCCAGCATTGGGCACGTTGGGCAGGGGAACCGGGAATGAGGCCACAGCTTCGAGAGTCGGCGGTGATTCTGGAGAAGTTCGTCCCCCACTCTCGCCGAAGACGTAGGTAGGGCTTGCTAGATTCGTGGGCTAGCTACTAGCGCTCAAGAGTCTGGCCAGCAGCTAGGCTGCAGGATGCGAGCAACTCTCGCCACTTTGCGCCAGCGTCTTCGGCAACTCGTGGGCAACGCAGTCCGCCGGTTCAGCCAGCGTCCGTAAACTGTGACACCCGCTACCCGATACGACATGGCACGAATTCAGCCGACAACGTAGGCTCGAATCTAGCGGGAAGTCCTCTTGGGGAAGACGGTGACATCGCTTAGGGACTGGAGCCGTTCCCCGAACTTACCACAAAACTCCTCGTACCCCTGACACTGCACAAAATGAGCGAGTTTCAGCACGGTGAGTCCGCCCTTTGCTGCGACCGCCTGGCGGAACGCTGCTTTCACCTCCCCAGCATCTCTCCAGGACGTCAGCCCAACAAAGAGGAGAGCCGTGACTTCAATCTCGGCCACATGACCGTTGTGGGCTAGTGCAACGAACTTCACGATTCGTTCACGTGGACACGAAACGCCAGGCAGCCGGAGGACTCGACCATTCTCTTTGAATCGTCGAAGAAAATCGCGCCCTTTCTGGATTCCATCCAGGTCAGCTCCAAAGCGGGTCGGATCCGACGCAGAACTAGCTGCGAAGAACCAGAGCACCCCGCCGAGCGACCTCTGTGCGTTGCCGTCGTCCAGTTTGACGCATGGATCTCCTGACAGGGGTTTGAGGAAATACCTGTATACGTGCTCTCCTTCGACACGAGTATCTACTTCGTCCATGAATGCAATGGAGGGTGTGTCCGCTAGGTAGATCGCCCTGTAGTGACGTCCTAGCCTTCCCTGCAGGTCTGTCTGTGTAGATACGTCGGACAGGTTGATTTGGATCAAGCCACCGCGTAGGATCTCGGCCGCCACTTGATTCGCGAAGAAGGTCTTCCCTGTACCAGGCTCTGCACACAGCAGCACAGGGAAGGGCTTCGTTCTCGTCTTGAGTTCGCTTCTTACATCGTCGACGAAACGAATCAGGGTCTGTCTCAGTTTCGGGTCAAAGCAGACGAAATCACCAACAACATCGTATGGACGCAGGTCGTAGATTCGCGACCCCTTGAGTTCGTCAGCGATAGCGTCGAAGTCGTCGAATTTGCTCGTCATGGTCTTGCCTTCTGCCAAGGGGGGAACAGGGGACGCTTGGGGAGCTTTGCGCGTTCGGACCGAATGCCGAATCCCATACATCGATCCCAACAGGCCAGCGCAGGCCATGGCCCAGGCCCCTCCGGCCTGGTCGAAGGCGTGTGGGTGCTTTGAGGTCAGACTAAGTACTCCGACACAGGCCGCGTCGTCTTCCCATGTCTCTGTTTTGTCGATTCCCTGCATGATTGGAGCACAGAGGATCGTCTTGTAGGGAGCTCGGCCTGGCGTGGGTGGATCCTTGTAGACTTCCCGAACGGAATGTGGCGGATAGTCCTCAGCTAGACCCAAACGCTGGAATACGATGTTGCGCTGCGGCAGATTGGGGGCCACTGCGTATCCGGTCCACCCAAGCTGCACATTTGCGTAGAAGCAGTAGGCTGCCACACCAGACTTGGCGTCCGGTTCCACGATCTTCTTGTCAGGCCCCCAAGTGATGGACATGTCGGGAAACCACTGGTGGCTCTCCGCAGAAGAGGCGCAAATGAGCTTCAATCTCCCGGTCGGGTCGCACTCGATTATGTCCGCCTCGTATGCGCCCTCAAAGAGAGTCCGCGAGCAAATGCGCAGCGCATTTTGGCAAAAATTGAGGAAAGCTCCCTCAACCTCCTCCTCCGCGCCTGAGATTGCTCGGGTATGGAAGCGATCAACCAGCCTGGAGATCGCGTCGAGAGTCAAGTAGGGACGAGGGAGGTTTGCAGTTCCTACAAACTTGGTCGGAGCTGGAAGCCGATCGCCCCGGTTGCTGGCCGCTTCGCGCCGCCCAGCGTTGCGACCTCGGACAGGATGTTGCTTCTGGTCGCTTCTCTTGCCCTTTCCTCTTCCTCTCCGACGCTTGCTCATTACTATCCCAAAAAGAAAAGACCCGAAGACCTTGAGGATCTTCGGGCCCGATTCAGCGGCTACGCCCTACTCGCTCGGCACCTCGTTAGCGTCGGCGTCCGCCTCGGTCCAAGTCGAGGTGATTTCCTTACCCTTCTCTTTCACCAAAAGGGCCAGTTGAACATCCGACCTGTGAACGGTCAGGCGCTCAAGGAGGGAGGCTCCACTAAGGGGAATTTGGGGGGAGGGGGTTTCGGTGTTCACTTCGTCTCCTGGGCCTTTCAACCTAGGGGACTCAGGATCGTCTAACATCT
>TARA_R110002072_G_scaffold93495_3_pt1 | contig 12331 bp, 9 predicted proteins | sample TARA_R110002072 | Tara Oceans TARA_R110002072 (sample SAMEA4397118) | marine metagenome | biome: Polar Biome; feature: [SRF] surface water layer (ENVO:00010504); material: water (ENVO:00002006), including particulate matter (ENVO:01000060) such as... | depth 5 m | reverse complement strand
ACAGGTTCCGACTGAACCGGCGCGCCCTGGTTGCTGCTGTTACTGCAGGCGAAAAGGGACGCCAAACAGGTACAGAGCAATAATGTCCTGAGTGTGTTCATAGAGCCCCTGATTGTCCGCTATAAGAATGCACCGTTCAATCCGGCTAGTGTTGACAACTACACTTCACGGGACTGCTGAAATCGGCACCGGGGGGACGCCCCGTCCCTGGTGGGTCCGAGGGACAGGATCAGGAATCACCTGCAGGCCTGGCGATATTCGGACGGCGTGATGCCCCCAAACCGGCGGAAGGCACGCGTGAAATGCTGCGGGCAACCGTAACCCGCCATCATGGCGACATCGATGACCTTCAGGGCAGGGTCGTCGAGACACGTGCAGGCAAGTTCAAAGCGCGCTTCCTGGAGTATCTGGGAATAGGAGCTTCCGCACAGCTTCAGCCTTCGCTGCAAGGTCCGCGTGCTGATTCCCGCCAGCGCGGCGGCAAATGCGACGTCCTGGCGCCCCTGATTCAGGTACGGCTGGACCAGCTTGCGCAACAGGCTGGCGAACTCCCAGGGCGCAGTTTGGCCATCCGGCTCTTCCACGGACGCTGCCGGGGCCAAGCGACCGTCTGCTGCTGTGATCGTGTGCTGCCCTGTTCGGGCGAGCGTCGCACGACTGAACACCACACAAGTGTGCCGCTGAGACACCAGAATGCGCGTATTTGGAAACGCCTCCATTACAGTGGACGGCACTCGGCTTGACGACACGAAACACAACCCGGCCGGGTACCAGGACGGCCCCGCTACGCTGCGGACAACCGAAATGACGGCTTGCAGATTCAGCCATTCGGCCAGACACACAAAGGGATGGCGCTCGAGCCCCACCATGTCGCAGATAACGCGCACGTCATCTGCCTCATACCGAATGCCCATTTGCAAGGTGCTGTCCTCGAACCGGGACAGAGCCACCAGGGCTTGCAGGCGCTGCAGGACTGTCTGCGGCGCCATAATGGCCGCGCGCTGGACCGGGCGCAACGAGGCCAGCGAAGCCTTTTGCGCGCCGAGCAGCCCCAGTTCCATCAGCTCAAGATCGTGGCCGGTGCGCGCGATCCATTCAATTGCAACCTGGACGCTGACATAGAGATCGGGTGTCTCTTCAATCCGTGTCGGCAAGCTGGACCGTGCCAGATCGCGGTCCACCGGAGCACCGATTGCACGTAACACAGCAATGTAGTCGTTCAGGTGGGTCGCCCTGACAATTGCGAGCTTGCCGTCCAACAATACCCCCTCGGAAGGTCGCTCTCTTTTGGTGCAGGTTGATCCCCGAGCGCTTCACAACACTGTCATCATTTATATGCAATCCTGTTGCTTTGCAATGTATCACCGACGGCCGTTCGAATGAAGGATTTCGAAACGGGGGCTCAGAGGCCTGTTCGGGATAGCCCGTTAAACGCGGCGCAGCATGCCACGCGCTTTTCCAGGAAAATGGCGCGAAATGGGCAGACGCGGGACGCGTAAAGCTTTAGCGTTCCAACCGCCTGCCTGTTTGCTCAAGGAGAATTGAAAGATGGTACGCCTGACCGCTATTAGCGCTTTAGTTTTGGCTGTTGCCGCGGGCCCTGCGGCAGCGCAGGTATCACCAGCAGAACTCGCCGCGATCTCTATCCCCGACAAGGTCGAGACCGCGATCGGCAAGCTCGAGTTCTACGATGGCGTGCCGACCGACGCCACCATCGCCAGCGTCTACGACAACCTCGACAGGATGCGCGGCACCAGCGTGTTTCTCGACAATATCGGTGCCGTGTCAATGTACAGCGTGCGCAGGGGATTAGCCGATGCCGGAGCCGAAGGTGCGAACCGGATCGCCATCTTCGAGCAGCTGCTGGATTCGCAAACGCTGGTGGTTACTGCCAATACGTCGACGCTATACGCCTACACGTACACCGATCTGGCAAAGGATGGGCCGACCGTGATCGATATCCCTCCGGGTATGCTCGGTTTTCTCAACGACGGCTGGCAACGCTTTGTCGGCAATATGGGTGTGACCGGCCCCGACAAGGGCAAGGGTGGCAAGTACCTGGTGGTGCCACCTGGCTATACCGGCGAAATCCCCGACGGCTACTTTCTGCTGCAGCCCCCGACCAACAGGAACTTCATGTTCCTGCGCGGCTCGATCAAGAACGGATTGGAACCGGCGGTCACCAATATCACCTCAAACCTGAAGGTCTACCCGCTGAAGGACGCGGCGAGCCCGGCCGCGACTGAGTTTGTCAACATGTCGAACAAGGCTTTCAACACAGTCTTCCCCAGCGATATCACGTATTTTGAAATGCTTGATCGCGTAATTCAGGAAGAACCCATAGCGGCGATCAATCCCGAAGTGCGCGGCGCCATCGCCGCGATTGGTATCGTCAAGGGGCAGCCATTCGCCCCGGACGAGCGCATGAAGAAGCTGCTGGCAGAAGCTGCCACGCTGGCCAGCGCGACCGCCCGCGCCATCACCTACGAGCCGCGTTTTAGCGGCGTGAAGATCTATCCGGATGACCCGGCCAGTGTCTGGTCCACCGCCTTTGCCAACAGGAATACCAGCTTCGAGGCAGACGGCAGCATGGGTCTCGACGCGCGAACACTGTACTACTTCAACGCCGGCGGCGTGACCCCGGCGATGGCCACCACGCATGCCGGCGCAGGTTCGGACTACGCCCTTGCAATGCTCGACGCCAACCATCGCGCCTTCGACGGCGCGAAGACGTACCGACTGCATCTACCCAAGGATGTGCCAGTCAAGGACTTCTGGGCCGTTACCCTGTACGACACGCAAACCCGCTCGCAGCTGCAAACCAGCCAGAGCTTTCCCACGGTCGGCAGCCAGTCCAGTGGAATGACACAGAACGCGGACGGCTCCTACGACGTCTATTTCGCGCCCACGGCACCCCAGGGCAAGGAAGGCAACTGGCTGCAGACGGTTCCGGGAAAGAGCTGGTTCACCATCCTGCGTATGTACGGGCCGCTGCAGAGCTGGATTGACAAGAGCTGGCGGCCGGGTGAAATCGAACTGGTCGAGTGAACGAGCACGCACTGAGTGGCCGGGTTTACATGAGCTCAGGCACCACCCCTTGAGGAGACGAAAAATGATACAGCATATCGGAAAATCCGCGATTTCAGTTGCGATAGCGCTGGCAGCGCTATCGGGCACGACGGCAACACAGGCCGAGGTAACTGCAGCCGCGCTTGCGTCAATCTCTACGCCCGCCACGGTCGAAACACCGATCGGCAAGCTGGATTTTTTCGACGGTGTGCCGACCGATGCGACCGTCGAAACCGTTTATGACAACCTCGATCGTATGCGCGCCGTGACGGCATTTCTGGACAACGTCGGTGCCCTGTCGGTGTACAGTGTCATTGCCGGAAACGCGGATATTGGCCTGACCCAGCCCAACCAGATCGCGGTCGCCGAACAACTGCTGGATTCGCACTCCCTGTACCTGACCGGAAATACATCGACAATGTATTCCATCGGCCATCTCGACCTGCAGGCTTACGGGCCGACCGTGGTGGAAGTACCGCCCGGCATGCTCGGCATGCTGGACGATGCCTGGATGCGCTACGTGGGCGACTTCGGCGTGGCTGGCCCGGACAAAGGCAAGGGTGGCAAGTACCTGATACTCCCCCCGGGCTATACCGGCGAGGTACCCGAAGGCTACTTTGTGCTCAAGCCACTGACCTACATTAACTGGTTCTTCATGCGCGGCTCCATTGCCGACGGCCTTGCGCCGGCATTGAAGAACGTCAAGGATCACCTGAAGGTCTATCCTTTGAGCGCGGCGACGAGCCCGCCGGCAACCGAGTTCGTCAACATCACCGGCAAGAGCTACAACACCATCGCTCCCAGCGACTACAGCTATTTTGAGGCACTCAACACGATCATCCAGCGTGAACCCATTGATGCACTGGGCAGCGAAGCCCGCGGCACCCTTGCAGCGATCGGTATCGTCAAGGGCCAGCCATTCAATCCGGATGCACGCATGAAACGTTTGCTCACCGAAGCTGCGGCCATTGGCGATGCCACTGCCCGCTCCGCGCTGTACAGCCCTCGCCAGAAGGGTTATTACATCTATCCCGACAGCGACAGCTCCTGGGTGATGGGTTTCGCCGACAAGGATGTGTTCTTTGAAGTGGATGGCGCGCGCAATCTGAATGCCCGTACCAGTTTCTACTTCGGCTACACCGGCGTGACACCAGCCATGGCAGTCACTCATCCAGGCGCAGGTTCCGACTACGCCATCGCCTTCAGGGATGCGCAGAAAAAGGCGTTTGATGGCGCGAATACCTACCGTCTGCACCTGCCCCCGAATGTACCGGTAAACAACTTCTGGGCCGTCACGATCTACGATACGCAAACCCGCTCAATGCTGCAGACCAGCCAGTCATATCCCACAGTCGGCAGCCAAAGCGATGGCTTCCAGAAGAATGCCGACGGTTCCTACGACGTCTATTTCTCACCCACGGCACCCCAGGGCAAGGAAGGCAACTGGGTGCAGACGATTCCGGGCAAGAGCTGGTTCACCATCCTGCGTATGTACGGGCCACTCGAACCCTGGATCAACAAGACCTGGCGTCCCAGCGAAATTGAGCTGGTGAAGTAAAATAACGCGATGTGCATATTCGTTGCAAAAACTCATCAAAACCACCATTAGGAGATCATCAATGAAAGCAACACTTCCTGTAATCGCAGTGCTTACGCTTCTCGCTGCGGCTTGTTCAACACAGGCACCGGCGCCGGAAGCGCAGGTGCAGGCGAATCTTGCCAAGCCTGTTGACTGCTCGACGGCAGCGGCAGATATTCAAACCCTGACCAGCGAGAAAGCCCGCACTTCCCAGGAAATTGAAGACGGCGCGAGCTCGATCATCCCCGTTGGTGCAGTCGCACATATATTCGGCGGCAGCGAAAAGCAGGGCCTGGAGATCGGCACCGGCGAGTACAACAAAAAGCTCGATGCCAAAATTGCCGAGATCCAGTCACAGTGTGAAAGCAATTAATCCTTCGGATCTATCTGACCGTATTCGTCTTGCCCTGAATTTCAGTGGCATCTCTTAGTCAGCGTCACTGCTGTTGGCTGCGGGGATGCTCGTGCAATCGCTGCTGATGCGTCACACCAGCCCTCACAGTGAGAGGGCCCTACTTGCCCGCGAATCCTGATCCTATTAAGAAACCCCTTGCACCGGGCGTAGAACCGGAAAAACAACAGCACTTTTCGCCGATCATTGCGACTGATCGGCTGCAGCGCGCAAATGAGTTTATCGTCATACATGAACCGTTCGGATAAACCCACCGCGCCGTAGGCATTTACACGCACTGTGCTACCTGCAGCGAGACGCGGCCCCAGTACAATCGCGTCGAGGAAGTCCCCATCGCCACCAATATATCGGCGAACTGAGCCATAATTGTAGGGACAGGGAACAGGCGACAAAAAGTCGATTTCACCGCCACTGCCCCGTTTAAGAAAGCTGCCACGGGGGATCTCGATAACGACTTCGACGCTTGGCGGAGAAGCTTGCGGATTTGCGATATTGTCCATTAGCGGCAATCTAGCGTGCCCGGTCCAACGGTGCAACGTATGAATGGGAAATCCTCAGCACTGCGCAAAGCGGTCGCAAAACGGTTAACTTTGACAGGGATCAATTTCGGCGTATTTCCACGCCGCCTCAACCTGTCATACTGAACTCCTATGAAACGGCATATATTCCTGATACCTGGCTTTTTCGGCTTCGCCAATCTCGGCGATTTTGCCTACTGGGGGCCTGTTCACCGCAAGCTCAGCGAACTTCTCGACAACGCCGGAATGCCGGCCGAGCTCCACTGTGTGAAGTCCCTGCCTACCGCGAGTTTACGACTGCGCACGCGATGCCTGTTGGAAACAATCGCTGACGCAGACCCTGGCCCAAGGTCCGTTATACACCTCATCGGACACTCCACCGGGGGCCTGGACAGCAGACTGCTACTGACGCCAGCCATGAACCTGCAATCCGACATTGATGCCTCGGCTTATATCAGGCGCGTGCGATCAAGTATCAGCGTCGCCACCCCGCACCTGGGCGCGCCTATAGCGTCCTTCTTTGCCAGCGTGCTGGGCAATAAATTGCTGAAACTATTATCGGTGATCACCATGGAGGTACTGCGCCGGGGAGAAATCCCTTTATCGGTATGGACTCAGGCGGCGGGGCTATTTGCGCTTCCCGACACGGCGGGTGCCGCTGCTGGCTCACTGGCCTCACAGCTCTATAACCAGCTGCTGAAGGATTTCAACGCACAGCGACGCGCACAGGTAACAGAATTGCTTTCCAGCGTGGAGCGCGATCAGGCATTACTGACCCAACTGACCGTGGAATCGATGGATTTGTTCAATGCTGCCGCCGGTGATCGCGCAGGCGTGGCCTATGGCTCAGTTGTGACCAAAGCGACTCATCCAACGCTGGCAGACGTGCTTGAGATAGGGCTGGACCCGATTGGACAGGCCCAGCACGCATTCTATTACAGCCTCGGCCGGCTGGCCGCCGGCGACAACTTTCCGCCTCCAGAAAAGAAGCTCCGGCGGGCGATGCGGCGCCAGTTTGGAAGTATTCCCGACTCAGCGACCAACGATGGCATAGTGCCTACCCTGTCCCAGCAATGGGGTCACTGCATAGCGCTGGCCCGGGCGGACCATCTCGATATTATTGGTCACTATAGCGACGCTCAACCTGCCAGTGATGGCGAACCGCAATACGACTGGCTGAGCACGCGCACAAATTTCAGCACAGCGCAATTTAGCGATGTATGGCGACGGGTCGTCCGCTTCATGGCGGCAGCGGAACAGCGCTAACATGGTATAGAGGCAGCAGTAATGGCTTTACTTGTCAGTACCTGGCCACTGCTCACTACCGTTCACGGTAGATCACTCATGAGGGCTTGCAGGGCGTCCGGGCGCAGGATTTTAATGGATGAATAACCGCTTTCGATGACGCCTTCGGCAAAGAAGTATTTAAGCTCCCGGTTGATACTTGACCTCGACAATCCTATCACCCTGCCAAGATCCTCCTTTGTTCCACTGATGACCAGTGAATTACCGCCCAGGCGCAGCAGGAGCCTCGCTATCCGGGCACGCGGTGACAGCCCCAGCACTTCGGCGAGAAGATTGATGGCCAGCGTAGTGTTGGAGTGGCTGAGCTCATAAAATGGCTGCCACCAGCCAGGCCGTTGCCTGAGCTTAGTGACCAGCTTGTTGCGGGGCACGAATGCGAGAGTGCTCGGCAGTATGGCACAAACACTGAGCGCGCGTCGGGTACCGGCGAGAATGGCGGCCTCACCTATCCAGAAGCCGGGCTCTCCGCGCGAGATAGACACCGGCTCGGAACCCATGATGGGAACAGAAAGGTCCACTGCTCCCTCGGCCAGCCCATAGAGGCCGTCCGGCTCATCCCCCGCCAGATAGACCACGCCGTCAGGCCCGATGTGCCTCCAAATGGCTGAGTCCATGATCCACTCCTGGAACTCGCCCCCTTGAGCCGACAACCACCCCGTGCGGCAAAGAACGCTCGCGAGTACTTCAATGTCACTGCTTTGTATCATTTGAGACACTTTGCCCGATTGGGATGTTATAGACTGCGGCATTGCAACAAAATTTTAACACGCTCTTGCATGCCATATCACATCCACACTCTATAATTCATTTTGAAGTGCGCTCTGGTAATAACTGAAAAAGGTAACTGCAAATGAAGAAAATGATGTATACGATCCCGGTCATCCTGACCTGCTTATTCGCCACATCGACGGCCATTGCGGCGGCCAAACCCAATATTCTGGTGCTGTGGGGTGACGATATTGGCGTCTGGAATACCAGCGCCTACAACCGTGGCGGCATGGGCTATAAAACACCCAATATTGACTCGATAGCAGATGAAGGCGCCCTGTTCACCGACATGTATGCGCAGCAATCCTGCACCGCTGGCCGCGCTGCGTTCATCCTCGGCCAACAACCCTTTCGCACCGGGCTGTTGACTATCGGGATGCCGGGCAGTGACCAGGGTATTCCGGACTGGGCACCCACAATCGGTGACCTGTTGAAAGAGCAGGGCTATGCAACCGGACAATTTGGCAAAAACCATCTCGGCGACCAGGACAAACACCTGCCCACCAATCACGGTTTTGATGAGTTTTTTGGTAACCTCTACCACCTGAACGCTGAGGAAGAGCCCGAAACGTACTACTACCCGAAAGATCCGGCGTTTCACAAAGAGTTCGGTCCGCGCGGCGTCATTCACTCTTATGCAGACGGCAAGATAGAAGATACGGGGCCGCTGTCCAGAAAGCGTATGGAGACTGTCGATTCCGAGTTTGGTGGCGCTGCCAAAAAGTTTATGGCCGCAGCAGTCAACGCGGACAAACCTTTCTTTGTATGGATGAATTTCACCCGTATGCACGTGTGGACACGCCTGCAGGAAAAATACCGGGGTATCACCGGCATCGGCCTTTATCCCGACGGCATGGTTGAGCTCGATGATATGGTGGGTAGCTTCCTCGAAGAACTCAAAGACCTTGGCGTGGATGACAACACCATCGTGATCTTCTCAACTGACAATGGTGCGGAGAAGTTAACCTGGCCTGATGGCGGCACAACGCCATACCACGGAGAAAAGGGTACCACCTGGGAAGGTGGCATGAGAGTGCCACAAATGGTCAGATGGCCCGGCACGATCAAGCCCCGAACTATCATCAACGACATTATGAGTCAGGAAGACTGGATGCCAACACTGTTGGCCGCTGCCGGCGCACCGGATGTGAAAGAGAAGCTCGCATCAAAAGACGGATACCAGGCCAATGGCAAGAAGTGGCGGGTGCATCTTGATGGCTATAACTTCAAGCCTTACTTTGAGGGTAAGGAGGAAAAGGGACCACGGAGAGAGATCTTTTACTTTTCTGCCGGCGGTATGCTCAATGCGATACGGGTAGATGACTGGAAAGTGTCATTTGCAACCGAAAGGGGTGGTATCAACGAAGCGTTTAGGGAAACCCCTCAATGGCCGATCATCACCAACCTGAGGGCTGATCCCTTTGAAAGCGGCTCGCGCGACTCCGGCATGTATGTGCGATGGTATGCGGACAATATGTGGCTAATGGTCCCGGCGCAGGGCTTTGTACAAAAATTCTTCGCTACAATTCCCGACTACCCGTTCCAGGCGGGCGGCTCCCTGAGTGCCTCGAATATCGGCTACGGCACCTTGGAGAGACAAAAGGCGCTGGGCAACCTCGACAAGCTGATGGATATTTCTGTTCGAAATTAGGATGTAACGCTTTACTAGCCCGGGCTCGATTTATCGGCCCGGGCTTTTTTTATTCACGGCGCTGACAAGGCCGCGCTTGGCTGCAATCGCATACGCCCTGCCCTGCAGACATGCAGCTACCACTGCGCAATCCTGATCGACCGTGCTGCACAGGCAATGCTGCTGTCACGTCAATCGGCTACATAACCAACAGGGCCGCCAAACTCAACGACGTAACCATTGGTGCCATTGCACTCCGAGCGATCAGTGGTCATGAGATGATCATTGTGTGTCGCATTGTAGCAGCGAAAAAGACTAACCGGAGTGGCTTCGTACTCAACCGTGGAGACGAATCCCAGCGATCCATCCAGGATATGCCCCGGCCCTTCGCACGCGGAATCATCGGTGACATATGACGTCAGTTTGCCCGTCGCTGATCGACAGCGGAAAAGTTCTTTTGCATCGCGAAACGCGCGGGCAAACGTGCGGAAGGCAAGCCCTTCAAACTGATAACCGTTTTCCGGGCCCACTTCGTTAGCATCGCTGGATGACATATGATTGATGAATATCGGGTCATAAAACCTGTAGATCGAAATCTGGCCGGCAGGAGACCGCACCGGCGTGTTGAGAGGAGTTGGCAAGCAGTAATCCTGATTCTTGCGGCACAGGGCATCGTTGCTGTCGACACAGTACTTTTCCTCAACCAACTGCACGGGCCCGACAGAGGCCGGAACATTTTGGTCCGGACGAGTGTTGGAGAACCCACACCAACCATAACCCTCACAGAACCACTGCTCTTCCGTCAGGATAAAGTCGCCCCCACATGATTTCACTGAATCGTAAGCCATGCGTATAACGGAGTTCACTTCCCGCTCAAACCATAGCGGAACACGCTCACCGTCACAGGTATCCTGAAAACAGCTGTGGTAGACAATATAGCGATGCTTTTGCAAAATGACCCGGCCTTTAGTATCACCGGGTTTTGCATCAAAGCAGGTATCCAGATGATTGATGTAAACATAATGTGACCTACAGCCCGCTAAAAACTGATGCCATTTGCCATCCGCAATCACTTCCTCAGGGGCGATCACCAAACCCTCTGGGTGAAGCTCCTCCTTTATTGTCCCATCGATCGCAAGGCTGCCTGTCGATCGAATAACTTTCCAGAAACCATCGCTTTGTTCCAGTACGTCGGGCGGGTCGCCCCAGGGTCTGGACCCGTCGACAGCAATTGTCTTTTTCACTGCCAAATGTCCATCGGGTATCGTCGTTACCAGACGCAGTGAACCACCGCTATCACGCACAAGTACGGAACGTCGATCATTGGCGCGCACGATCCAGCGCGATGCGGGTTGCGGGTCAGTGCTGACAGACGCGGTGTTGTTGGCCGTATCGATATCGCCAGAGACCGCTGTTGCAGAGCCGAGGCCAATGACGACAAATAGACCCATCGTCCTGGCAATCGCGGGCAGGTCCAGTTTCAGGCAGGCAGCACTCATCGAAGGGACAGATTACCTTACAGAGACTTCTGCAGCAGCCTCGCTTTGCGCATATTGACTGCTGAGATAGCTGTCATAGCCGGTATCATCAAGCAGGTGACGCTTGAAGAAAGAGACAACAAAAAGATTCTGCAGGCGGGTTGCTTCCTCAATGGGAAACGCCTCTTCGCTACAAGTGATTGCATACGGCTCGAGCAGTTCCTGTGCACCGATCGCAGGCCAGATATCCTGCGTAATCCCCAGCTCAATAAGAAGATTTCCGATGGCACAGACATTGGCAAAATGCGTATGGGTAGCGCCAATAATATCGACTTTATAAACCTTTGGAGAATTCGTCATCTGTTCAAACGCAATGCCGTTATTTTCGATGAATACATTGGCATCTTTTGTGCCTCCAATAAGCATTACAGGCACGGTAATACTGGCAAGCTGCGCTGCAGTAAAACCAGCATTAGGGCTTGTTCTCGTGTCGCTCTGTAGCTCTGCATCGAACACTGCTGAAATAGGCGCGATAGCGGCAACACGATGATCGGGAGAAGCGCCAGCCCAACCTGCAGCCATGCCCACTGCCGTCATTCCGCCAAATGAATGCCCGACGACACCCATACGCTGGCTATCAATCCGATTGTAAAAACTGTCTCCTGCCTGCTCACTGCGGTCAATCATTGTGTCGATCAGAAAGGAAATGTCGGGGACGCGGTTTGCCGCTGCCTCGTCAAAGGAGTCCGTATTTGAAGACTGTGCGTTTCCCGTATGCTCGGCAGAGACGACAACGAATCCATGGCTGGCCAGCATTTCCATCAACTCGACGGATTGGGTATTGGTACCACCGTATCCGTGGGAAAAAACCAACAAGGTCTGATTCTCACGACTCGATACCGGCACATCGTCTACTGCCGCTTTGGATACAAGACCGATTCCAGCTGCAAGAGGATAGCTGGTTGGTGGTGATTCCTGCCGGTCTCCAGGATCGACCGGATACCACACGTCGACCAATAATGAGCGATTGTCACGCATCTCATCAATAGCAGTGAACGAAGTGTGTCCAACGCCGAACGTACCGAGGCTGTCCGGCGCGTCAATCGGTGTGTTTATCTGGTTCGAGCTGTCACTGCAAGCCAGCAGCGTAGCAGCGAACATGCAAACCAACGAAATGGGTCGAACCAAGCATTTCACCATCACTTCCTTCCTGCACAGGCACTATCGAACAGCCAGTGTACAAAAAGTACTCGCCAGAGGTATATCCGTTTTTGACATCCCGTGGCAGACGGTTTCTGACCAGGAATTCGTGGATTTTTCCTGGCCTGCTATTTATTGCTCTCCCACATAACAGCGCTGTTATCGCGCACTGCGGCCTCAAGCAGTTCAATCAGCGGCAGGGCCCGGCGGGAAGTACTCACGGGCTCCGCATCGTCCTCGTCCTCCTCTGCCATGTCTGGATCGGGTTCTGACTGCCCTGAATCCAGAGCCCTCTGTAGCCGCTCCAAAGCAGCCGGAACGTCCTCGGCATACATCGCGCTGGGCACAGTATCATCGCGCCCCATCATTTTC
>TARA_R110002072_G_scaffold65824_8_pt1 | contig 12335 bp, 12 predicted proteins | sample TARA_R110002072 | Tara Oceans TARA_R110002072 (sample SAMEA4397118) | marine metagenome | biome: Polar Biome; feature: [SRF] surface water layer (ENVO:00010504); material: water (ENVO:00002006), including particulate matter (ENVO:01000060) such as... | depth 5 m | reverse complement strand
AAGCCGCTCAGCCTGAGGCGAGCCGCCGCCGCGGGGCTCGTCTATGCGGCTCTGATGTGCGCGTGGCGATATTACGACGAAGGCGGGAGCTTCGACGACTTCGCGATCCGTTTCGCGATCTACTTCAGCGTTTTCACCCTCGGCTTCTGGGCGCTCTACAACTTCGTGGCGCACCGCAAGGTCAGGCGCTAGCCGACCTTGCGGTGCGAGTTCATCGCGCTTCGCTCATCCCATCGAGTGCCTTGCGGACATCGTCGAGCACTTCCTGGCACATCGTTGCGCAGCGCTTGCAATGCGCATCCTCATGCATCGAGCATTCTTCACGGCAGGCCTCGACCGCAACCAGCACTGCTTCGCCGATCGCCTTGATCGCGGCGACATTGCCCCCGGTGCGGCGGCTGGCCATGCGGTAGAACGCGGTGCAGGCATCCGACGCGTCGAGGCAGCGACGAATGCATTGCGCCCGCTCGCCGGGATTGGGTTCTGCCAGACAGGCATCGGCGCAGCTGTTCATGATCGCCGCGCCATACATCGCGTGCTTGACCGCCTCGCCGAGCTGGTCGTTGTAATCCGCGCCCACCTGCGGGTGCTCCGAAATCATTTCCTTGATCGACATAATCGCGTTTCTCCTTTGGTAGCTGAGCGGGCGGGACTGGGGATTGTTCCATGAGGGGCTTCCCCGCCAACCTCGTTCCGCCTATGTTCCAGCCATGGAAATGCTCGCAACATTCGTCGCGCTGGGGGCGCTGGTTATCGGCGCCGGTCTTGGCTGGTTTTTCGGCTCGCGCCCGGTCGCGGAGTGGAAGGCGAGACATGGCGAACGCGACCGCGAAGCGCGGGAGCTCGACGAAAAATTCCGCAAGGCGATCGTCGAACTGGAGAACGCCAGTGTTAGGGCGGCTCGCGCCGATGAATTGAGCGTAGAACTGCGCGAAGCTCGCTCGGGACACGAGACCGCGATCGAGGAGGTGCGGCGCAGCAATTCCGCGCTCGCTTCCGAACTGGCGACGCTCAAGGAAAAGACCGCCAATTTTGACGAGCAGAAGCGGCTGCTGGTCGAGGCGCGCGAGGAAATGCTCAAGGAGTTCCAGAACACCGGTTCGGCGGTGCTGTCGAAGGCGCAGGAATCCTTCCTCGAGCGGGCGACCGAGCGCTTTGGCCATTCGGAGAAGACGTCCGAGGCGAAGATTCGCGAATTGCTCCAGCCGGTGGGCGACCGGCTCAAGAAATACGAGGACCAGGTCGCTGCCCTCGAGGAGAAGCGCACCAATGCGTTTTCCTCGCTCGCCACGCAGATCGAACAGATGCGGCTGGGACAGGAAGAGGTTCGGCGCGAGGCGCAGCGGCTGGGCAATTCGCTCACCAACGCGCCCAAGGCGCGCGGGCGCTGGGGCGAGCGGGCGCTGCAGAACGTGCTCGAGCAATGCGGGCTGTCGGAACACACCGATTTCACGCTCGAGCACTCGGTCGATACCGAGGACGGCCGGCTGCGCCCCGATGCGATCGTCCATGTCCCCGGCCAGAAGAAGCTGGTGATCGACGCCAAGGTCTCGCTCAACGCCTATCAGGCGGCGTTCGAGGCCGACAGCGACGAGGAGCGTATCCGCCACCTCGACCTGCACGCCAAATCGATGCGCAACCACGTCCAGACGCTGGGGGCGAAAAGCTATCAGAGCCAGTTCGACGAGGCGCCCGACTATGTGGTGATGTTCATTCCCGGCGAGCATTTCGTCGCCGCCGCGCTCGAGCACGATCCCGAGCTCTGGGATTTCGCCTTCCGCAACAAGGTGCTGCTGGCGACGCCGACCAATCTGGTCGCGATCGCGCGCACCGTCGCGCAGGTCTGGCGGCAGGACACGATCGCGCGCGAAGCGGTCGAGATCGGCAAGGCGGGCGCCGAGCTATACGACCGTCTTGCAGTCGCCGCCGAGCATATGAAACGCGTCGGCGGCGGGCTCGAAACCGCGGTCAACAATTACAACAAGTTCGTCGGCAGTTTCGAGCGCAACGTGCTCTCGGCGGGTCGCCGGCTGTCGGACAAGGGCATCGAGATCGGCAAGCGCGAGATTGAGGAGGTGCCGATCGTCGAGGCGACCCCGCGCTACAACAACGAGGATGCGGCGCTGATCGAGGACCGGCCCGAGAAAGGCTGATCCGGACCGGGGCCGGTCAGCTCTTGCGCGAGCCGATCTGGCGCAGCTTCTGGGTCGCGATGTCGAGCACCTGAAGCTTGGCGTAATATTTCGCGACTACATCGGGATCCTCGCTCAGCGCGTCTCCCAATCCGTCGAGCAGATCGGCGATGCTGAGCAATTCGTAGGATTCGGAATTGCGCGCCGGGGCCGGGGTCGGGGCGGGGCTGTCGCCCTGTTTGAGTGCCTTCACCACACGGTCGACCTGTTGCTGGCTGCCTTGCCCCGACGGCAACCACATCTGGACATCGGTCGGACGATCGAACCGCATCCCCATCGCTTTGCCATTGCGCCAGCCCACGACGCCGGTCACCGAGAGCGTCCCGCGGCGCAGGCGCACCCGCGTCCCGACATCGGGCAGATCGGCTGCCTCTACCTTGGCGCCCGAGGGGGAGATGTTGCGCAGCCGGACCGGCCCCGACATGGCATCGGTGGCGATCGTCGCTGCCACAAACAGGTTGGTCCGCGGCTCGGCGCGGTCTTCGGTGTGATTCTTGTCCATCGTTCGACCCCGAACTTAATAGATATTAAGCGGCTCTGCCAAGCAAGCCGGGTGCTGCCGCAAAGCTTTTCCCCCGCGACTGTGCAACAAAGGCAACGCTTTTACTTGTCGAGATGCGCCAATATTTCATAGCCGAGCACCGCCGCGGCGACAGCCGCGTTGAGGCTGTCGGCGCGGCCGCGCATTGGCATGGTCACGCGCAGGTCGCAGGCCAGTTCGTATTCCTCCGGCAATCCGCGCGATTCATTGCCGACCATAACGAAGCAGGGGGCGGCATAGGGAGCGTCCCGGTAGGTCTGGGCCTCGCGCAGGCTGGCGGCAATCAATTGTCCCTTGCCGGCGCGGAGCCAGGGGAGGAATTCGTCCCACTTCGCCTGCGCGATCGTTTGCGTGAACACCGCCCCCATGCTGGCGCGCACCGCCTCGACGCTGAAGGGATCGGCGCAATCGTCGATCAGGATCAGCCCGCCCGCGCCGATCGCGTCGCCGGTACGCAGCATGGTGCCCAGATTGCCCGGGTCGCGCAGCGCCTGCGCCACCAGCCAGATCGGCGCGCGGCTGCGGTCGAGTGCGGAAAGCGCGGTGTCGAATTCGGCAAATACCCCGGCGACCGCCTGCGGGTTGTCCTTGCCGGTGATCTTGGACAGGATGTCGGGGGGTGTCTCGACGATCTCGCCCCCTGCCGCAGCGACATCGGCCTCTAGCGCCGCAAGCAGCGGATGCGGATCGCGCGCCGTGGAGAGCACCAGCATCTCGGGCACCCGCCCGCTGTCGCGCGCATCGGTCAGCAGCCGCAGCCCTTCGGCCAGGAAGCGGCCTTCGCGCCTGCGGTGCTTCTTGTCGCGCAGCGCGCGCAGCGCCTTGACGGTGGGATTGGAAAAACCGGTGATCCGGCGGCGATCGGTCATGGCAGAAGCGCGGCGGTCAAGTCTCGCCGAACCCGTCCTCGATCATGGCGGAGAGCTGAGCCATCACCGCCTCGGCGTTCTCGCCCGAGACGGTCAGGACGATGGTATCGCCTTTGGCTGCGCCGAGCATCATCAGGCCGAGGATCGATCCGCCCGCGGCGGCGGTCCCATCCTTGGCCACGCTGACCTTGATGCTTTCCGGCAATTCGCTCACCGCACCGACAAATTTGGCGCTGGCCCGGGCATGCAGCCCGCGCTGGTTCACCACCGTCAGTTCGCGGCGCAATTCGCTCACGTGACCTGCTTTCGCGGCGCGGCCTCGTCTTGGCCGAGGAATTGGCTGGCAACCGTGATGTAATTGCGCCCTGCCTCCTGCGCGGCCTCGACCGCCCGGGTCACATCCATCGATTTGCGCGCGCCGGCCAGCCTGATCAGCATCGGCAGGTTGATCCCGGCGATGACCTCGACCCGCCCGGCGTCGAGCAGTGAAATGGCGAGGTTGGAAGGCGTGCCGCCGAACAGATCGGTCAGGATGATCGCTCCCGTGCCGGTATCGACCGACGCGATCGCATCTGCGATCTGCTGCCGGCGGCGCTCCATATCGTCATTGGGTCCGATGCTGATCGCGGCGATGCAATCCTGCTTACCAACGACATGCTCCATCGCATCGATGAAGTGCTCGGCAAGCTTGCCGTGGGTGACGAGGATCAAACCGATCATGCGTGGGGGGTCCGTGTCGTCCTGTGTCATATGACGAAAGCTGTGCGCCCTTGACCCTGTCTCATAGCTGAGTCAACCGGCCAACCCGAGCTGTCCCTCGGTGGCATCCGTGGCGCGGGCGGTGAGATTGCGGTGCAGGATGGTCGGTGTGCGGCCCGCCTCTTGCAAGGCCAGGGCCAGCTTTTCCGTGGTGTAGACGGAACGATGACGCCCCCCGGTGCAGCCAAAGGCGATCGTGAGATAGGCACGGCCCTGGGCTTCGTAATGCGGGATGAGTTCCAGCACCAGATCGCGGATACGCGCGAAGTTGGAGGCGAAAGCAGGATCCTTTTCGATATGGGCACCCACGTCCGGGTCGAGCCCGGTCTGCGCCCGCAAGCTTTCGACCCAGTGCGGATTGTCGAGGAAGCGCATGTCGAACACCAGATCGGCAAGCGGCGGCATCCCCCGCGCGAAACCGAAACTGTTCACCGTGATCGTCAATTCCTGCGGCGCATCGCTGGCAAAGCGGTCGCGGACCGCCTGTTGCAGATCGTTGCTGGTGAAGCTGGTGGTGTCGATGACCATTTCGGCCCAGCGCCTTACCGGTTCGAGCAGTTCGCGTTCTGCCCGAATGCCCTCGCCGATCGGGCGACCGCGGGCCATCGGGTGGCGGCGGCGGGTCTCGTTGTAGCGCCGCGCAACCTCGCCGCTGGCGCAATCGAGAAAGAGGGTCTGGACATCGAGATCGTCGCGCGCGGCGAGCTCCTTGATCCGGGCCACAAGCTCGGCGGGAATGAAGCCGCGAGTGCGCGAATCGATCCCGATCGCCAGCGGCATGACCTGGCATTCCTCTTTCGACAGCAGGTCGGGCAGCAGCCGGATCGGGAAATTGTCGATCGCCTCCCAGCCGAGGTCCTCGAGCACCTGCAAGGCGGTCGATTTGCCTGCCCCCGAAATGCCGGTCACGACGAGGATTTTCTGCGCCACAATCTTGTGTGACGGTGCCGGGTGCGATTCGGGGGCCATTCGGGCAGTCTGTCAGTCCTGCGGGGAATGTAAATGGACGCCACGGGCGTGCGACACAGATCATTCGATCCCGAAGCGCGCCAGCGCGTGTTCGGCGCGGATCGCTGCGGCCGGATGACGTGCCGCGAAAGCCAGCTGCGGGATTGACCGCCCGAGCCAGTCGGAGCTCTCCGGCTCGGGAAAGCGGGGCGCGCTGTCGACGAGGCGCAGGGCCAGCGCAACGGGTGCTTCACTAAAGGGCAGATCGACTATGCCGATGCCGCGGATCTCCAGTTTCCCGGCGATATTGGCGGGCGGGGCAGCCCAGAGACGCTCGCCTTGCAGTTCGAGACCGACTCCATCGTCCCCCACGAGAACTGCTCCGCGATCCAGCAGTTCGAGAGCAAGAGTGGACTTGCCGCTGCCCGGTGGCCCCTGGATCAGCAGCCCGCGCCCGCCGATCGCGACGCAGGTGACATTGGCGACTGCAAACGCCACCAGTTCAGCGCTTGATCGCGGGCAGGCTCAGGACGAAACATGCGCCGTCCCCGCCATCCCTGCGCGAGGTTGCGGTCAGAGTCCCGTCGTGCGCCTCCGCGACCGCCCGCGCAATCGCCAGCCCCAGTCCGGAGTGGTTGCCAAAATCCTCGGCATCGGGCCTGAGCGAATGGAAACGTTCGAATATCTGCTCGCGTCGGTCTTCGGGGACGCCCGGACCATTGTCGCTGACTGCGAGCAGGACCCGTCCGTCGCGGCTGTCGAGGTCGATCGCGATCGCACCGTCGGGCGGAGAGAAAGATACTGCGTTATCGAGCAGGTTCTCAATCACCCGCTCGAGCCTCGCAGGCTCGCCCAGCACCCGGTGGGACCCGGCTGGCGCATCGAAGCGGATCGTGCGTCCCTCGTTCTCGTGCCGGTCCTCGCGCGAACCGATGATGTTCGCCACCAGCTGTGCCAAGTCAAGTTCCACGAAGGTGGTCCGCGACAACTCGGCATCGATGCGGCTGGCGTCGGAGATGTCGGACACCAGCCGGTCGATCCGGCGGACATCGTGGCTGGCGATATCGTTGAGCTGGCGGCGCAGACCCGGGTCGTCGACCTTGGCGAGCGATTCGACCGCGCTGCGCAGGCTGGCGAGCGGGTTCTTGATCTCGTGCGCGACATCGGCGGCGAAGCTCTCGACCGCGTCGATCCGCTGACGCAGCGCGCCGGTCATGTCCGACACCGCGCGCGCTAGCATGCCGATCTCGTCCCGCCGCTGCGGCAGGCGCGGGACTTCGACCTGACGGTCGCGGCCCTGCCGGACGCGCACTGCCGCCTGGACCAGTTCGCGCAAGGGGCGCACGATAGTCTGCGCGAGAAACAGCGACAGCAAGGTCGAAACCAGCAGCGCGATCAGCACCACCAACGCCACGGTCGAGCGCGCCTCGCGCACCCGCTGGTTGATGTCGACCGGGTTGCGGGTGATCAGCAGCGTGTCGCCGTCCAGCCCCACGGGCGCCGCTGCGGTGATCACATGGCTGCCGTCGGGAGCGTCGCGCAGCACGATCTGGGTCAGGCTCTCGCTGCGCGCGCGGGCCAGTTCGGGCCAGGCGTCGGCGAAATCGGAGGAGGGCTCATTGTAGTCGGGCAACACAGGAGCGCCGACGATCCGGTCGAACCAGCGATCGAGCGTGAGCGCGAATTCCTCGCTGCCGTCGGTGGGCTTCTCCGCCAGCGTGAAGGAGGGCGGGCCGAGCGCGAAACTGTCCGATTCGAGCATGCCTTCGGGGCCGTAGACCCGGATGCGCAGCCGCTGTTCCTTGCCGATCTGGATGAGCAAGGCTTCCTGCCGGGCTTCGCTCGCGCCGGCCAGCGCCTCGGCGGTGATCTGCGCTTCGACCAGCGCCAGCTTGAAGCGCTCGTCGAGCAATTGTTCGCGATAGGAATCGAGATAGATGAACCCGCCGCCCAGCAGCACCAGCGGCAGGACGTTGACGAACAGGATGCGGCTGGTGAGCGAGAGGCGGCCCTGCCAGCGCGACCTGTCGGAACCCGGATTGCGCGCCGGAACGCTGCTCCGATCGATCACCCGGTCAGCTTTCGGCGAAGCTGTAGCCGGCGCCATAAAGCGTGTCGATCGCGGAAAACCCGTCGTCGACGACGCGGAACTTGCGCCGCATCCGCTTGATGTGGCTGTCGACGGTGCGATCGTCGACGAAGACATCGTCGGGATAGGCGGCGTCCATCAGCTGGTTGCGGCTTTTGATGACGCCGGGGCGCTGGGCCAATGCTTCGAGGATAAGGAATTCGGTGACGGTGAGTGAAACCGCCCTGCCGTCCCAGGTAACCTGGTGGCGCGCGGGATCCATCACCAGCCGGCCGCGCTCGATCTTCTCGGGCGGTCGTTCGCTCGTCGGTGGCGAGGGAGCGCCGTCGGGTAACACCGCATCGCTGCGGCGCAGGATCGCACGAATCCGGGCCAGCAACAGCCGCAGGCTGAAGGGCTTTGCGATATAATCGTCGGCGCCCAGCTCGAGTCCGGCCTCCTCGTCCTGCTCGTGGTCCTTGCTGGTCAGGAAAATCACCGGCAGTGCCGAATGCTCGCGCAACCGGCACAGCAATTCCATTCCGTCCATCTTGGGCATCTTGATGTCGAACACGGCCAGATGCGGCGGGTTGTCGAGCAGCGCCTTGAGCGCCGCTTCGCCATCGGAATAGACCCTTGTGGCATATCCTTCGGATTGCAGCGCAATCGAGACAGTCGTCAGGATGTTGCGATCATCGTCCACCAGTGCGACGACAGTGCGGCCGTCGACGGGCGCCGTGGTCTCCGGAGGGGCGGATTGCTCCGCGCTGGCGAGGCCGGGTTGAGGAATGCCATGGTCCATGTTGGGTTCTGCCTATCCGCTTTGCTGGACCAAGACAACGCATGCAAAGCGCGGCCTGGCTTGCCGCTTCATGGTAAATACATCCATCAAATTGACGCGGCCGCATGGTGTGCCTAGATACCTGCCGGTGGCCCCGCGCACTTCCATGCGCCCTGCCGCTCCATTCAGCCCGTTCGGTTCGGAGACTTCAGTGCCTTCATCGCTTTCTCATTCGCTTGCCGACCAGGGCATCGCCACCGGTGCCGATATCCACGCGAATCTCTCGTCGGATGAACTGACGAAAGCGGCGCTGGCGAACGGGGAAGGGCGCCGCGCCAAGCATGGTCCGCTCGTTGTCGAGACCGGCGCGCACACCGGACGCAGCGCCAAGGACAAGTTCATCGTCCGCGACGCCGAGACTGAAGACACCGTGTGGTGGGATAACAACGCCTCGATGACGCCCGCGCAATTCGCGGCTCTGAAGGAGGATTTCCTCGCAGAGGTGAAGGGCAGGGACACGCTCTACGTCGCCGATCTGTTCGGCGGCTCGCAGCCCGAATACCGCGTCAATGTCCGTGTCATCAACGAGCTTGCCTGGCACAACCAGTTCATCCGCACGCTGCTGGTTCGGCCGACGGCGGAGGAGCTCGAAGGCTTCGTCCCCGAATACACCATCATCGACCTGCCGAGCTTCCGCGCCGATCCCGAGCGCCACGGCTGCCGCAGCGAGACGGTGATCGCGGTCAGCCTGTCAGAGAAGCTCATCCTGATCGGCGGGACCAGATACGCCGGCGAGATGAAGAAGAGCGTGTTCGGCATTCTCAACTATCTGCTCCCGCCGCAGGGCGTGATGCCGATGCATTGTTCGGCCAATATCGGCCCGGACGGCAAGACTGCGGTGTTCTTCGGTCTGTCGGGCACCGGCAAGACCACACTGAGCGCCGATGCCAGCCGCACGCTGATTGGCGATGACGAGCATGGCTGGTCGGACACGGCGGTCTTCAATTTCGAAGGCGGCTGTTATGCCAAGATGATCCGCCTCGATCCCGAAGCCGAACCCGAGATCTTCGCCACCACTCGCATGGAAGGCACCGTGCTCGAGAACGTGGTGATGGACGAGGACGGCGAGATCGATCTCGACGATAACAGCCTCGCCGAGAACACCCGCGGCGCCTACCCGCTGTCCTCGATCCCCAACACTAGCGCCGAGAACCTCGGCCCGCCGCCCAGCAATGTCATCATGCTGACCGCCGATGCCTTCGGCGTGCTGCCTCCGATCGCGCGGCTGACCCCCGACCAGGCGATGTATCACTTCCTCTCGGGCTACACCGCCAAGGTGGCGGGCACCGAGATCGGCGTCACCGAGCCGCAGGCGACCTTCTCGACCTGTTTCGGCGCGCCCTTCATGCCGCGCCATCCCAGCGTCTACGGCAATCTGCTCAAGAAGCGGATCGCCGAGGGCGGGGCGCAGTGCTGGCTGGTCAACACCGGCTGGACCGGCGGCAAATACGGCACCGGCAAGCGGATGCCGATCAAGGCGACCCGCGCGCTGCTCAATGCCGCGCTGGACGGATCGCTCAACGATGCGGAATTCCGCAAGGATCCCAATTTCGGCTTCGAGGTCCCGATCTCGGTGCCCGCGCTCGACGATGCCGGGCTCGATAGCGCGATCCTCGATCCGCGCACGACCTGGGACGACAAGGAGGAATACGATCGCACCGCGCAGAAGCTGGTGCGGCTGTTCGTCGACAATTTCGAGCCCTTCGCGGAGCACGTCGATCAGGGCGTGCGCGATGCGGCTCCAGCCGCCGCCTAGGCGACGGGATCGGTTACCAGACCGTATCGACGGTTGGAGAGGAGACCCCCGCCCGGGCAACCGGAGCGGGGGTTTTCTTTGGCCGCGGCCGATCCGGTTGGAATTCTCGAACTTATTCGGAAGCGTCGGCGTCCCCGCCAACCTCACCTATGCTTGCGCTCAATGTGCGGGGGTCGAAGGGGACGCCTTCTTCGGCGGTGTCGAACAGCGTCAGCAGCAGCTTTGCCGCATTGGCCATGTTCCCTCCGTGGGGGTTCGCGGCAACCGGGGTTAGCTGGAGCGTGGCCTGTGCGATCTCGCCGAACCGCGCGTGCATGATCGCGGCATTCATCGCCAATTGATGATCGAAGGGGGCTAGTTCGGTCGCCTTTTCGAGCGCTTGCCGGGCGGTCTGGTTGGGTTGCTTGCCCCGTTCGGCGAAGCTGCGGTAATAATAGATGAGCGGCAGAGGATGGTCGTTCTCGATCGCGTTGAGCGCAGAGAAGGGCACCATCGCCGAGGCGTAGGCAGTTTCGGGTTCCGGCGCATTTCCCGCGATCCGGAACAGTGCGAAGCCCTTCTGGACATAGGCGTTGGGTCGATTGGGATCGAGCGCGATCGCCCGGTCGGCGGCGGCGATCGCTTCGGCATCATTGCCCCCGTCGAACTCGGCTTCCGCCAGCGCGGTCTGGACCCCGGGATCGTCGGGATATCGTCGTGCGATCTTGCGCGCGTCTTCGAGGACCTCGATCGCGGTTTCCCGATCCACGCCGCGTTGCGAGCGGATGCGGACCTCCATCATCTCGGATTCGCCCTTGGGCAATTCGCGCAGAAGGATTTCACCGATCGCAATCTTCTCGGCTGAGAGCTTGAAGTTGTAGAGCGAGCGCCGCTTCAAATAGCGGTCGAGCTCCTTTTCAAGCTCGTCGAGATCGCCAAAGGCGGCATCGGCTGCCTCGATCGAGGTGCCGCCGGCGATCATCCGGTTCAGATATTCGGTGAGCTGGCCTCGGCGTGATTCTTCGAACGTCAGGAAATGATAGAGCAGCCAGCTGCGACCGTAGAACGCATCGTAGCGGCTGCGCTCGCGGCTGTCGTAAAGCCCGGCGTCGAGCAGCTCCCGGACCGGAACTTCGTCTGCGAACGCGAGTTCGCCCGCACGATGCTGAGCCGGACGACCCACCTGCACGCTCCCGTCGCTGTTGAAGGTCGCGGCGGCAAAGAACTCCGCCGAGCCCTCGCTCAGCCAGCGGGGCATGGCGTAAGACGAACTGGCGATCAGAAAGTGGTGCGCATATTCATGCAGCAGGACGGTGGTCGAGAAGCTCGGGTAGCCGCTCTTCATCCGGATGTTCTGGACGAATGCGCGCGAGGCGCCTGCGCGGGGGATGTAGAAGCCGGCGATCGAGCGGCTGTCGGTGCCGGCAAGTCGCCGGATGTCGCTCTGGTCGCCCACCACGAAGATCACGAGCCGGTTTGACGGGCTGGGCTTGGCGATCTCGCGACCGATCACATATTCGAGCGCCGAGTGATAGCGTTCCAGGTTCTGCGAGAATTCGCGGACGTCCTTTTCGCTATCGTCGGCATAGATGACGAAATGATCGCTCGAAGCCTCGTACCAGGCGGCGCTGGCCGGCACTCCGAAGCCGGACAGAGCCATAAGCGACAGAAAAGCGACCACGAATCTCATGCCAAATCCCCCCGTCCGACGAGATCAGGCTAAGGCAATTCACCCTTGATTCAAGGCGAATGTGGGGCCGCCGCTCCCACCTCCTATCAAGCGGTCCGGGTCGAAACGCCCGCGATATAGCGCCCGACATTCTTCGCCAGGACGTCGAGCGGCGCATTGCCGCCGAGCACCACCGCATCGTTGAACGCCTTGAAATCATAGGCGTCGCCCAGTTCCGCCTCGGCGCGGGCGCGCTGGCGGACGATCTCGCTGTGGCCGACCTTGTAGCCGCAGGCCTGGCCCGGCCAGCTGCAATAGCGATCGACCTCGGAGGCCACTTCCTCGTATTTGCTGCCGTTGCGCTCGACGAAGAAATTGCGCGCCTGCTCGCGGGTCCAGCACTTGTGGTGGAGCCCGGTGTCTACCACCATCCTGCAGGCGCGGAAGGCCAGCGCCTGGAGATAGCCCAGCCGCCCGACCTTGAAATCGTCATAGGCTCCCAGCTCGTCGGCGATCTGCTCGCCATAAAGCGCCCAGCCTTCGGAAAAGGCGTTGAAGGCGAGGATCGAGCGGATCAGCGGCAGGCGGTTGGAATATTCGCCCTCCCAGACATGACCCGGAATGGTCTCGTGATAGGTCAAGTCGGCGAGATCGTATTTGCGATGCAGATCGGTGGTGCGCAGATTGATCCACATCCGGCCCGGGATCGTGCC
>TARA_R110002072_G_scaffold2461_3_pt1 | contig 12351 bp, 11 predicted proteins | sample TARA_R110002072 | Tara Oceans TARA_R110002072 (sample SAMEA4397118) | marine metagenome | biome: Polar Biome; feature: [SRF] surface water layer (ENVO:00010504); material: water (ENVO:00002006), including particulate matter (ENVO:01000060) such as... | depth 5 m | reverse complement strand
GAAGCAGAGGAAGCAGAGGAAGCAGAGGAAGCAGAGGAAGCAGAGCCCGGGTCGAATAATAGAGGCTACGGTGTGCGTAAGCACGACGAGTACGCTTCGGATGTTGATGCTGCAGACGCGCTCGCCGAAGCCGATATTTATATCGCCTATGGCCGCCACCCACAAGCGATCGATCTTCTGAACAATGCACTGGCCAATGAGCCCGGCAATCCAGTATATCGCCTCAAGTTGTTCGAAATACACACTGAACTTAATAACCCGGGCGCGGCTGCCTTGCAGCTGGAGAAATTACGTGAGATAGGTGACGAGGACAGTATTGCCCGCGCTGAAGCCCTCATGGCTGATGTTGATTCTGACTCCGTTGTTGAGCCCGATGTCTCGCCCGCAGTCGCTCCAAATCCCTCGAATGACGGCCCCGGTCTGGCCCCCAATCCGTTGGACATCATGTCTGAAACTGATGCTGACCTGGAGGCAGACTTCAGCGGATTGGAAATTGAAGGTGCGGGTAGTTCTGCTGAAGAGGCAGGCGAATTGGATTTGTCGAGTGACTTTGCAGCTGGAATTGCAGATGATTCTGATGGGGAAGCATTGGTGATCGCTGCAGATGAGAATGGACTGGCTACCAAGTTGGATCTGGCGCGGGCCTATATGGACATGGGCGACGACGAAGGTGCTCGGCAAATTCTCGATGAAGTTGTTGCGGATGGCTCCGAAGATCTAAAAGCAGAAGCTCACGCCTTACTGGACCGCATTGGCGGATAGTATATTTTCCACTGAACCACTGCCGGCGGGCACCCGCATTGCCTGTCGTATCGAATACAACGGCACTCGATACAGCGGCTGGCAGTCTCAGTCGCACGAGGGCGTCGTTACAGTACAGGATGAGCTGGAAGCCGCCCTTGCTCAAATCGCGACTACCGCTATACGCGTGCAGTGTGCCGGGCGTACCGACTCAGGCGTGCATGCTCACACACAGGTCATTCATTTCGACGCCCCGATTGCCCGCAGCCCTAAAGCTTGGGTAGTCGGCGGCAACGCACACTTACCGCAGGATATTCGAATTCACTGGGCTGTTGCAGTCGATCCGGAATTTCATGCGCGCTTTTCTGCGCAAGCGCGGCGGTATCGCTACGTGATTGCGAATGCGCCAATTCGGTCGGCGTTGTTGTTGGGGCAGGTGACCTGGTATCGCCGTGAGTTAAACGTATCGCAGATGCATGCAGGTGCGCAGGCGCTGGTTGGAGAAAGCGACTTCAGCGCATTTCGCGCAGCCTCGTGCCAGTCGCGAACAGCCATGCGCAATGTTCAGTCCATTTCAGTCAAGCGCTATGGTGCTCTTGTGGTACTGGACGTGAAAGCGAATGCGTTCCTGCACCATATGGTAAGAAATATAGCAGGAGCACTAATGGCCGTCGGAGACGGGCGCAAGTCTGCAGAATGGATTTCCGTATTACTTGCCAGCGGAGATCGCCGACTCGGCGCAGAAACGGCGTCCTCAAATGGCCTCTATTTGGTAGACGTCGATTACCCGACAGAATATGGTTTGCCCGCGACGCCCTATGGGCCCGCGATCCTAGGGCCTGAACCGTAGTAACGTGTCTTCACATTAAAGACAGGGTCGTTGGCGATCTGCTATGATGCGCCCCTGATTTTTTCAGCTTTCTTTTTAAGGGTTTAATGGGCAAATGGCCTTCACGCGTATCAAAATATGCGGTATTACCAGCGTGGCGGATGCTCGCGCTGTCGTAGCGTCAGGCGCCGATGCAATAGGTCTGAATTTCTACGCCCGAAGCCCCCGGGTGGTTACTGTAGATCAAGCGCTGGAGATTGTGGCCGCGGTGCCACCTTTCGTCACGGTCGTTGGGCTTTTCGTTGATGAACCGGTAGCCGGTATTGAACGTATTCTCAGGGTAACTCCTCTCGATGTACTTCAATTTCACGGAGAAGAATCGCCGGAAGTCTGTCAACAGTTTGGCCGACCCTGGATTAAAGCGTTGCGAATGATGCCGGGTGTTGGAATTGCTCAGGAATGCAGCCGATATCAGGGCGCGCGCGGTATCCTTTTGGATAGCTGGCAGGAAGGCGTTCCCGGTGGCACAGGAAAGACCTTTGATTGGCAATTGGCTCGGGAAAAGCTGTCTCTGCCAGTCGTTTTGGCCGGGGGTTTACACGACAAAAACGTTGGTGACGCGATCAGGGCGCTACGACCTGCTGCGGTCGATGTCTGCGGCGGCGTCGAAAGCGCTCCCGGAATTAAAGACGGCGCCAGGGTACGACAATTTGTAGCGGCTGTTCGAGCCGCTGACGAACAGGTGGATGGATTGGAAAATGACGAGTAATACAGAAGAGAACATATTCGCTACAGTACCTGATGAGCAGGGGCGGTATGGTGTTTATGGTGGCAAATATGTCTCCGAAACGCTGATGGCTGCCTTGGCGGAGTTGGAATCGGTTTATCGAATGTTGTCGGTTGATCCGGATTTCCAGCGACAGTTGGATGAGGATCTCACCCACTATGTAGGTCGGCCCTCGCCCCTTTATGAGGCCAGTAGGTGGTCCGATAATATTGGCGGCGCACGCATTTTCCTTAAGCGGGAAGACCTCAATCACACCGGCGCGCACAAGATCAACAACACCATAGGCCAGGCATTATTAGCAAAGCATATGGGTAAAAAGCGGGTGATCGCAGAAACCGGAGCAGGGCAGCACGGTGTGGCAACCGCCACCATCGCGGCTCGTCTGGGGCTTGAGTGTCTCGTATTTATGGGTGAGGAAGACATACGGCGGCAGGCGCTCAACGTTTACCGTATGAAGCTACTTGGCGCCGAAGTGATTCCGGTGACCTCTGGTTCCCGAACGCTCAAAGATGCCATGAACGAGGCGATGCGGGATTGGGTGACAAATGTAGATGATACGTTTTACATCATTGGTACCGTTGCCGGGCCACACCCCTATCCTCTCCTGGTACGGGATTTTCAGTGTGTTATCGGCCGCGAGGCGAGGGCGCAGTCTCTTAACCAGGTGGGCCGTTTGCCCGATGCTTTGGTCGCCTGCGTCGGTGGCGGCTCGAATGCGATTGGCCTGTTCCATCCTTTTTTGGAAGACAGTGAGGTTGCTATGTATGGCGTTGAGGCGGGCGGACATGGAATTTCCACCGATCAGCACGCCGCGCCCTTAACGGCAGGTTCTCCCGGCGTACTGCATGGCAACAGGACCTACCTCATGCAGGACAGCGACGGCCAGATTATGGAGACCCATTCAGTGTCTGCGGGCCTGGACTATCCTGGTGTGGGGCCAGAACACTCATGGTTGAAGGATCTTGGCCGGGTAAATTATGTGGTGGCTGACGATGATGAGGCCCTGCGCGCGTTTCATACGCTGACTCGCGTGGAAGGCATTATGCCGGCCCTAGAGACCAGTCATGCGCTGGCTTACGCAGAAACTCTGGCGGCGCAGATGACTCCGCAGCAGATGATTATTGTCAACTTGTCGGGCCGTGGGGACAAAGATATTCACACGGTAGCCGAGATCGATGGCATCGAATTTTAACCGCCACATTCGGAGAGGCAGCAGTGAGTCGTATTGAGGGGCGTTTTAAGCAACTGGCAAAGCAGGGCCGTACGGCCCTGATCCCCTACATCGTGGCGGGGGACCCTGCTCAGGATGTCACGGTGCCTCTAATGCACCAGTTGGTCGAAAGCGGTGCCGACATGATTGAAGTGGGTGTGGCATTTTCTGATCCCATGGCGGAAGGGCCAGTCATTCAACTGGCGCATGAGCGCGCCCTGGCCAGCCATACATCACTGGGTAGTGTGCTCACGATGGTGCAAGCCTTTCGTGAAACTGATGCTACTACCCCCGTGCTTTTGATGGGATATGCCAATCCGGTTATGCACATGGGTTACGCTGCCTTCGCCGATGCAGCATGCGCCGCAGGCGTCGATGGAGTAATCACCGTAGACATTCCTCCGGAGGAAGTTGACGAGATTAATAGCGAATTACAACGGGTGGGCATAGACAATATTTTCCTGGTGGCGCCTACTACGCCGGAAGAGCGGATAGCTCAAATTGCGGCTCGTGCCAGTGGCTTCATTTACTACGTATCGCTCAAGGGGGTAACCGGCGCCGGCAACCTGGATACGAAGGAAGTTGCGAGTCGACTCGAACTGATTCGAAAACACAGCGATCTGCCAGTAGCGGTAGGTTTTGGTATTAAGGATGCGGCCTCCGCCGCGGCGGTTGCAACCGTGGCAGATGGAGTAGTGGTCGGCAGTGCGCTGGTTGACACGCTGGCTCAGGCTTTTGCCGCTGGTGACGATCAGGCGGTTGCGCTGGGTTCAGCGGGCAAGTTGCTGCAGCAAATTCACCAGGGGATTGCTAACGCAGCTTCCTAGTTGAGCCGCAGCACGTTTATAATGTTATCTCTTGAGGATGACGGGGAAGACCATGAGCTGGATTGATAAAATACTACCATCCGGTGTGCGCAGCGACGCGGATGGCAAGAGTTCCAGCAGTGTGCCTGAAGGTCTGTGGAGAAAGTGCGTAAAATGCGAGGCGGTGCTGTTTCTCCCGGATGTTGAGCGTAATGAAGACGTGTGTCCCAAATGCGACCATCATATGCGCATTGGTGCACGCAAGCGGTTGGCAAGGTTTCTCGATGAGTCTGGAAGCGAAGAAATCCTTGCAGACATTGAATCGGTAGATCGACTCAAATTCAAAGACAAGAAGCGCTATCGGGACCGCCTGAGTTCCGCGCAAAAAAATACTGGTGAAAAGGATGCGCTGATTGCAATGCGCGGCACGCTTTACAGCTTGCCCCTGATCGCGTTGGCCTTCGAGTTCGAATTTCACGGCGGCTCGATGGGTTATGCGGTGGGAGAAAAATTCACCCGTGCAGCTCATATTGCACTTGAAGAACGCATCCCGTTGATCTGTTTTTCCGCTTCCGGCGGAGCGCGGATGCAGGAAGCCCTGATCTCGCTTATGCAAATGGCCAAGACCAGCGCCGTCATCGAACGGATGAAGCTGCAAGGTGTGCCGTATATTTCAGTGATGACCGACCCGATTTACGGCGGTGTGTCGGCATCACTGGCGCTTTTGGGTGATATTAATATCGCTGAGCCCGATGCGAGAGCGGGCTTTGCTGGCCCCAATATTATCGAACAGACTATTCGGCAGAAACTGCCCAAAGGCTTTCAGCGCAGTGAGTTTCTGCTCGAACACGGCGCCATTGACATGATAGTGCACCGCACCGAGATGCGTCCTACCGTTGGTCGGCTGCTGTCGAAGCTGACCCAGTTTCCGCTGGCCCTGGTTGAAGAGCCAGTGCCAGAGGATCCTCAAGAAGGCGACGCAGCTCCCGAGGCTCCCAACACGCCCGAGGCTCCCGAACCCCGGGAGGCTTCCGAAACTCCTGAAACTCCCGAGTCAGTCGCGTCAGGAGATGAATAGGGCATCACTTACGCAATGGTTAGAGCGGCTGGAAACGCTGCACCCTCAAGCGATGGATTTGGGTCTGGAGCGCATCTCCACTGTCGCGCGAACGCTAGAGCTCCTGCCCCTAAAGCAGCCGGTGGTAACTGTTGCCGGCACCAATGGTAAAGGTTCAACTGTAGCCGTGCTGGAGGCTATATTGGATGAGGCGGGATTCAGCACCGGTGCTTTTACCTCGCCACACCTATTGCGCTTTAATGAAAGGATCAGGGTTGCGGGTGTCGAAGCCTCAGACGGTGACATTACTGCGGCCTTTAGCGCTATTGAAGAAGCTCGGGGTGATGTCACTCTTACGTACTTCGAATTTGCAGCACTGGCAGCACTGCTGGTATTTAAGTCCAGTGATCCCGATATCGTAATCCTGGAGGTGGGCCTGGGCGGGCGTCTGGATGCGGTGAACATAGTGGACGCTTCAGTCGCCGTGATTACCAGTATTGATCTTGACCATCAGGGGTGGCTGGGTGAGTCCCGTGGGGAAATAGCGCGCGAAAAAGCCGGTATCTTGCGCAGCGGCAGGCCTGTTGTGATTGCAGACCCCGCACCTCCGGTTGAGCTTCGGCGTTGTGTCGATGAAATAGCCGCCGTTCCCGCGCTCTTTTTGGGGCAGGATTTCACGGTGGTCGCCAATGATGCGTCGTGGGAGGCAACGATCCGCCTGAACGCTGGCGGCGTGTTGCAGTTGGGCCCGCACCCGAGCGGTTCTGTGCTGCCTGAAAACATTTGCGCTGCGGTGCAAGCTGCCCTGTTACTGGGCATTGAATGCAGCGATGATACAGTGGGACAGGCGCTGTTAAGAGAGGCTCCGGCCGGGCGGCGGCAATTCCGCCAAATAGCCGGGCGAGAGTATATATTGGATGTAGCGCACAACCCGGCTGCGGTGCACAAAATGCTTGAATATTTGAATGTAAATACTTGTAAAGGAAAGACTTTTTGTTTATTTTCTGTCATGCGCGATAAAGATGTCAGCCGTATAGTGGAAGCCGCCACCGGGCATTTTGATAGCTGGTTCCTCGCGGATCAAAACGGTAATGAGCGGGCGGCCAAAGCGGTCGATATTGCTGCGTACCTGGACACCGCCGGGGAGCCGCAAATTAACATTAGTAGTAGCTTGGAGCAGGCGTTTAGCCGCGCATCACACGCGCTGGGGCAAGAGGACAGGTTAGTTGTTTTTGGCTCCTTTTTCACGGTCGCCGCTGTACTACCCATACTTGACGAACAGGAGCGTATCCATGGAGGGCCATAAGTGAACGATATCCTCAAGCAACGCTTAGTGGGAGCGCTTATCCTGGTAGCGCTGGGTATTGTCTTCTGGCCCATTATTTTTGTGCAGCCTGCCGAAGAGACGGCGGGGTTACAGCAGCCTATGCCGTCGCGTCCAGGTGTTTCAACGCAGGCCGTCGGGGCCCCTGATGAGGCCGGTCTCAGAGGATCTGTGAAGCGCTCAATTGAGGGAACTACAGAGTTTACTGCGATAGGGCCGATCGAAGATATTTCCGACGGCGAAATGAATGCTGAGCCGACAGCGTCTTCCCCGGCTGTAAAAGAGCCCACTACAGCCGCGGTGAGTACTCGCGGGAGCACCCGTTCGGAAGCGCCGGAGCCTTTGGCCATCGACAGCGATGGTGTGCCCGTAGCCTGGATTCTTCAGGTCGTCAGCGTTAGTAGCAAGCACAAAGCGGAGACGCTGCGCTTACGTTTGGTGAACATGAACATCAAGGCCTATGTCAAAAGTTTGAATTCGGGCAGCAAAAAGCTGTATCGAGTATACGTAGGCCCCAAGTTCGAGCGGGCCAAGCTCGAACAGCTGCAGGCGCAAATAGACAATGAGTTCGGTGTGACATCAATTGTCGCCCGTTACAGTCCCTGATGTTCTTGATAGAGTCCTGACAAAGATGGTGGACTGGGTTTATTTCAGTGCAATGGACTGGTTTATTCTGGTGGTGTTGTGCCTGTCGGTCCTGCTCAGCCTGTGGAGAGGATTTGTAAGGGAAGCTGTGTCGCTGGCCGGCTGGGTATCAGCGTTTGTAGTGGCCAATCTATTCGTCAGTGAATTGGCAACGCTACTGGCGCCGTGGATCATTAATATTACTGGGCGGTATATTGCAGCGTACGCGCTGTTATTCGCGGGCACACTGGTGCTGGCGGGTATATTGGGTAAGCTGGGCTCCCAGGTGGTTAAAGCAACGGGGTTGTCACTGGTGGATCGTTTGTTGGGCACGGTATTTGGGTTTGCCCGCGGTATTATTATCGTACTGGTGATGGTGTATGTACTCAGGCAACTCGCGCCACCGCAAAATCTGCAATGGCTCGCACAATCTCAACTAATGCCGCATCTGGATATGCTCGCTCAATGGGTGCAGCTCTTATTCTCGAACTATGACGCGGGACGCGGGATCATAGTCTCAAGCTGATATTTTCGCGCAATGGGGTAAAAACTGAATGTGTGGTTTGGTTGGATTGGTAACGAAATCTGAAGTCGCGCCGGAAATTTACGACGCGCTCACGGTGCTGCAGCATCGTGGGCAGGATGCGGCGGGCATTGTCACCTGTGGTGGTGGCAGATTTCATCAGCGTAAGAATGAAGGACTTGTCCGCGATGTTTTTCGTCAGGATCATATGCAACGCCTGCGCGGAGACATGGGTATCGGCCATGTGCGCTACCCTACGGCGGGCAGTTCCGGCACAGCACTGGCGCAACCATTTTATGTCAATTCGCCCTACGGCATCGCATTGGCACACAACGGTAACCTGACTAATTCCGAGCAGCTCACCCGAGAACTGTTCCAGGATGATCTACGTCACTTAAACACCGATTCCGACTCGGAAGTACTGCTTAATGTTTTCGCTCACGAATTGCAGACATTGGGAAAGCTTAACCCGCAAGCCGACGATATTTTTCAGGCAGTAGAGGCTGTACATAAACGCTGTCGCGGGGGCTATGCCGTGGTCGGACTGTTACTGAACTACGGCGTGTTTGGATTCCGCGACCCCCACGGAATTCGCCCACTGGTAGTTGGGTCCCGTAAGCGTGGAACAGGGCAGGAGTACATGATCGCATCCGAGAGTGTCGCATTGGATGTGTTGGGGTTTACGTTGGTTGATGACGTTGCCCCGGGCGAGGCAATATTTATTGATCAGGAGGGCAAGCTGCATCGTCGTCAGTGTGCACCTCGTTCACAACTATTGCCCTGTATTTTCGAGCACGTCTATTTCGCACGCCCTGATTCACTGATGGACGGTATTTCCGTTTACAAAACACGGATGCGGCAGGGGGAAACCCTGGCCAAGAAGGTTCGGCGATTACGGCCCGATTTACACATTGATGTGATCATTCCAATCCCAGATACCAGTCGTATTGCGGCGCAATCCATGGCCTACGAGTTGGGCATCAAGTTTCGAGAGGGACTGATGAAGAACCGCTATATTGGCCGCACCTTCATCATGCCCGGACAGAGTGAGCGAAAGAAGTCTGTACGGCAAAAACTCAATCCAGTACCGCTAGAGTTTTCCGGCAAGAATGTGATGCTGGTGGATGATTCCATCGTGCGGGGAACAACCTGCAGGCAGATTATCGATATGGCCAGGGACGCAGGGGCGGCCAATGTTTACTTTGCATCTGCGGCGCCACCGGTGCGGTATCCCAACGTATATGGCATTGATATGCCCTCTGCGACTGAACTGATTGCCCATAATCGCACTGTGGAAGAAGTCTGTGAGCTGATTGGCGCCGACTGGCTGGTGTACCAGGATCTGGAAGATCTCGTGCGCTGTTCCCAGGATGGCAATCCAGAGGTAGATGGTTTCGATTGCTCTGTTTTTAATGGTGAATATATCACTGGAGATATTGACCAAAATTACCTTGATCGTGTGGAGCTACTGCGCAACGATGACGCTCAAAATGAACGCAGAGGCACGTTGCACGCCGGAGGTGCCGACGTCGGCCTCCATAATGACGTGTAGGATACAATCATGAGCGATCACGACGATCTTGATCCGCTGGCCACAGCGCACCTGGATACCCTGGCCATTCGCAGTGGCATCAATCGAACTGCAGAGGGCGAGCACTCCGAGCCTATCTTCGCCACTTCCAGTTACGTCTTTGAAAATGCTGCCGAAGCGGCTGCACGCTTTTCCGGAGAGAGTCCCGGTAACGTCTATTCCAGGTACACTAACCCCACGGTGCGTGCATTTGAGCAACGCCTTGCTGCATTGGAGGGCGCTGAAGCCTGCGTGGCCACCGCATCAGGTATGGCGGCTATACTCTCCGTTTGCATGGCACTATTGAAATCCGGCGACCATGTTATCTGTTCGCGCGACGTATTTGGCACCACGATCAACCTATTTGGTAAGGTCCTGGCCCGGTTTGGCGTCGAAGTCACCTTTGTCCCTTTGCTGGACGATTCTGCTTGGCGAGCCGCCGTGAGACCCAACACCGCGATGTTGTTTCTGGAGACGCCATCAAACCCTTTGTGCGAGGTGGCCGATTTAGCGGCGATGTCTGCTTTGGCGCGAGAGAGTGACAGCCTTCTGGTGGTGGACAACAGTTTTTGTACACCTTCACTTCAGCTCCCGCTGGAGATGGGTGCCGATATTGTCGTGTATGCAGCCACCAAATATCTGGACGGGCAGGGGCGCTGTATGGGCGGTGCCGTATTGGGGTCCGCCATTCACATGAACGAAGTCCTGATGTTTTTGCGTACCTGTGGTCCCACTATGAGTCCGTTCAATGCCTGGGTGTTTCTGAAAGGACTGGAGACCCTGCGTCTGCGAATGGAGGCCCATAGCCGCTCGGCACTGGAACTGGCTCAGTGGTTGCAACAGCAGCGCGGCGTAGAAAAAGTGTATTACTGTGGTCTCAAAGACCACCCTGGGTTCGCGCTCGCTACCCAGCAGCAGAAGGGCTACGGCGGTGTACTATCATTTCTGGTTGAGGGTGGTCGGGATGAGGCCTGGAAATTTATCGATGCCACTAAGCTGGTGTCGCACACCGCCAATCTGGGTGATGCCAAGACGACTATCGTACACCCTGCCACGACGACTCACAGCCGACTCACTCCCGAGCAGAGGGAGGAGGCGGGCATTGCAGAGAACCTGATACGGCTGGCGGTGGGCCTGGAGAATGTGGTTGATTTAGAGGCAGATATGCAGCGTGGCTTCGCGCAAATCCGCTGAAAAAAAGACAAAAAATATCGGGGCGTACGTATGCAGTTACAAGGTGTGATCGACTCTGCGGTAGAAGAGGTGGGTGGCATCCTGTTGGGAAAGGAACCGCAGATTCGGTTAGCTCTGTGTTGTTTGTTTGCGCGAGGGCACCTGCTGATTGAAGATTTGCCCGGCATGGGCAAAACGACCCTCTCTCATGCGTTGGCCGCGGTGCTGGGACTGTCCTGGAAGCGAGTGCAATTCACCAGTGATTTATTGCCGGCAGATATCCTCGGAGTGTCGGTATACGACGCTAAAGATGCGAGCTTCAGCTTTCACCCCGGCCCCATCTTTACTCAGTTGCTGCTGGCAGACGAAATTAACCGAACCACACCACGAACCCAGAGTGCGCTGCTTGAAGCAATGGCAGAAGGGCAGGTCACGGTGGAGGGTGAAACCCGATCGCTGCCAGCGCCATTTTTCGTCATCGCCACTCAGAATCCGGTGTCCCAGTCTGGCACGTACCCATTGCCAGAATCCCAGTTGGATCGATTTCTAATGCGTCTGGAACTAGGTTACCCCCATCCTCGCGCCGAACGTCAGATGTTTGAGCGCAGGCACAGTGCCGCGTTGGCAATAAATAACCCACAGCAGCGCATTACTCTGGAGCAGCTGGAAATAATTCGCGTGGCGGTTAGCAAAGTTCACGCTTCAGAAAATTTGCTGGACTACCTGCAGCGCCTGGTCGCCTTTACCCGTCAGTCACCTGAGTTCGAAGTGGGGTTGTCGCCCCGTGGTGCGCTAGCGCTACTAGACTGCGCCAAGACATGGGCTGCGATGCACAATCGCACACATGTAGTGCCTGAAGACGTTCAAATGGTGCTGCCCGCAGTGGCTTCGCATCGACTGGTTCCCAGTGGAGATTACGCCGGAGATGGTAATGCACTGGTGGATTTACTGCAGCGCAAAGTGGATGTTATCGGATCGTGAGCTCTCGAATTCGTGAACTCGACTAAATCAATTCCAGTATTCGACAGAATGCGTCAGCGTGGGCGAGCGAGGTTCGGCCAATGGGTTAATCGTCGCATTCCTCCCGCCAGGGAAATCACCCTGAATCAGCGAAGAATTTTTATATTCCCCAGTCGCGCCGGGTTCTTTTTCGGCTTATGCCTGCTGGTAATGCTGATGGTCGCGATCAATTTTGAGAACAACCTGAGTTACGCCCTGACATTCCTGCTAGCCACTCTGTTCCTGGTGGCGACACTTCACACGTACGCCAATTTGTCGGGATTAACTATTCGAGCGTTGCGTGCGCAGCCAGCGTTCGCGGGACAACAATCTGAATTTCACATTATGGTGGAGCGTAGCAAACAGCGTGATCATTATGGGCTGCATATCAAGTGGCCCCAAAGCAGCGAGAGCCTAGCGAATTTGACCGAAGATGATCGAGTGGATATCCAATTGCACATGCCGGTGACAAACCGAGGGTGGTTCAATCCGGGTCGATTACTCATTGAGTCTACGTACCCATTGGGGCTGTTGCGTACCTGGACCTGGATTGATCTCGATTTGCATGCACTCGTGTACCCGCGCCCTCTGGCGTCGGCAGAGCTTCCCGGTCTGGCTACGGACACGCCGGATGGAGCTGCGGCGATGGTTGCAGGAAACGATGATTTTTTCGGCTTCAGGAATTACCAGAAGGGCGACTCTCTGCGG
>TARA_R110002072_G_scaffold10342_4_pt1 | contig 12354 bp, 15 predicted proteins | sample TARA_R110002072 | Tara Oceans TARA_R110002072 (sample SAMEA4397118) | marine metagenome | biome: Polar Biome; feature: [SRF] surface water layer (ENVO:00010504); material: water (ENVO:00002006), including particulate matter (ENVO:01000060) such as... | depth 5 m | reverse complement strand
GGTTGTGGACTTCGTCGATCATGATCATCCGTAGTCCGAGGTCGCGAAGAAGGCCAACAACGCGGACCTCAAGCGAGGCGACACTCTGGGCCCGCAAGCTTAGCACCGATGACGGAGCGCCGACGGCAGCGAGGATGTGCATATAGAACCGCCGCTCGTCCGGGGCCGGTGGTGCCTGCAAAAGAAGCAGCGGGGTGCGCGTGATACCTGATTCCGGATCGTATTCCGGTGCGTACCTGCGCGACAGGTTGCGGGCGATCATCGTCTTCCCGATGCCAGAGGCCCCATGCACGAGAAGGCCCGGCATTCGAGTCTGCCGTGGCATCTCGATAAGGCCTTGCAGCCGGTCCAGCACTTGTTCCGCCCGCGGAAAGCCGATCCAGATATCCGATTGAATGAGAGCGATACGACCGTCTTCTATTGTTTCTGCCCTCAATTCACCAGCGCTCCACCTTAAACATGGGGCGCGATGTATCACCTGTGTCGACCGGTCGCAGCCCCTCCGACGCCCGATCATCGGCGGCCGGACCCTTCATCGAAGAACTCCTTTCACGGGATCGGCGCTCTGCCTTGGTCAGCGCGCGGCTTTCACCCTCAATTTGGCGTTGCTGCCGGATCAATTCGGCGAGGACCAGTTCATTCGTGCCCACCTTTCCCATGGCCCGTGCCTTTTGCATGGCCTCGCGGTATTCCCAGAGCGACACCGGCGGGATTTCCAGGTTGCGGTACCGGGCCTCGACACATCTGCCGCCGTCCAGTTCGACCCAGACGGCCGAGAGATCGCGGGGATCGTAGCGGACGACCACCTTTCCGTCCCGGCGACCGACATAGCCCGCGAGGGCGTCGGACCAGTAGCGCAGGTCGAACAGGTGGATGCCGTCACGACGCACCTGCCGCAGCTCACTTGGCAGGAAACTCACCCGAAACGCCTCCATGTCGAAGGGGATGTCGCCGGACATTTCCCCGGCGAGCGCTTCCCACTTGGCGACGGGTGTGCAGCCAAGGCTCGAATGAATGCTGTTGTTGTAGCGACAGATTTCCAAGGCAAACCACCGATCAAACTCTCGCAAGGTCATCGCCGCCATGGCTTCTGCGGCATAGCCGCCCTTGGCCGCGACCGACGACTGCGTTGTTCCTGGCAAGAGATGCACTGCGCCCATCATAGTCCCGATCAGCCGCTCGACATGCCCACCAAAATGAGGGCTTCCCGGCGGTCGATAGACCAGATTGATCCCCCATTCTGCGCAGGCAGATTGAAAGGCACGGGATCGAAAATCGCGGCCATTGTCGACGTGAATGCTGTCGGGCTTTCCCTGCGCGGGCCACGGAACATTACACTCGAGGTCGGCCAGAAACTCTGCTTTGGGGGCGACGGCCCGCGTGAGGCACAAAGCCACCGAAAGGCGGGACGGCGCTTCAAAGCTGACGTAGTATCCCGTCACCATGCGCGTGGCGATGTCGATCGCCAAGGTCACCCAAGGCCGGCCGATGGGTTTGCGCTCGAAACTGTCGACAAGGATTATGTCAGCTGGTGTGTGATCGATCTGTACAACGTCCAGCGGTCGTTCTGATCTATTCCTTCCCGTCACCGGCGCAAACCTTTGGCGCGCTGCCTTTGCGCCCTCGCGCGCTTTCATGACTTCGCGCGCATCCATCGCATCGAGGCGACGCTGAACGGTGCGGCGCGTCGGCGGCTGAAACCCACGCTCACGGCAGGCACTGCGGATTTCTGTTACAACTCGCGCCAGGCTGGGGCGTTCTCGCCGAAGGTAGTATCGAGTCAGATGCTCTTCGATGATGCCCTCGACATCACCGGGCACCATGACCGACCCGTTGCGTCGCCCGCGTTTGCGGGGAACGAGAGCGCTTGTCCGGCCACCCTCTGCTGCAAGCCGTCGGATCCAGCGCCAGACTGTGGTCCTGCTGACGCCAAGCTCCCAGACTGCATCACCGATACCGCTCTCCAAGCTCCCGGCGCGGCTGAGATACGCCTGTACAAGCGGTCGAAGGACCGATGCCCGGCGCTGCGCCTCAGCACCAAAATCGCCACCTTCTTCGTCATTAACTTCTATCGCTGCCAACCGTCCAACCCCGTGAACCCTATGTCAGCTTTAACGGCAAGAATGTCGGATTTAAAGGCAAGATATCATATTTAATGGCAAAGAAGCCCCATTGATTTCGTTGACTTTCGTATGCCGCTTTTAAGGGCTACGCGACAGGAGGCCTGCGCCAGGGTTCCTGCCTCGCTCACCGATCTGGTCGACGTCCTTTTCGCGCATGTGACCGACGCGCAGCAGTTCAATTTCGCCTTTGGCGAGACCCATGCGCATGTCAATTACCTGCTGCGCCGGTCCTCGCTTGTCGAGGCTGATGATTCAGCCGGCGTGCGGCGCTTCAGCCTGTCTTGATTGCAAGGGTTGATCGTCAGGTGCTCGGGGCCTGCTTGCCGCGGTAAATACCGTTCATCAGGATCTCGAGCACACATTTTACCGCCAATTCGCGCTGCAGCGGGTTCGTGACGTCAACGCCATAGGTCTGGTTGATCAGGGGCGCGATGGAAAACAGCACCGAGCCCGCTGAATAGATGATGTGCGTCAGTATATGGTTCGGCATGTCGACAATCACACCACGCTTGCGCGCGCCATCCAGGACCTTGTCGAAATTCTTGAACGTGCCGCGGAAATAGTTTTCGGTCAGCCAGACAAGCCTGTCGGTATCCAGCGAGCCTTCGATGATGATGATCCGCGCCATTTCTGGATAAACGCTGGCGACTTTCATGTGCCGCTCGATGACGAACCGAAGAACCGCCTCGAAATCCGCGTCTTCGCTGGTGTCGATCTGAAACGGGAATTCCTTGTTGATCCGCCCGAACAGATAGCGGATGGATTCCTGCCACAGGAGTTCCTTGGTCTTGAAATGATAGTGCAGAACCGATTGCGCGATGCCCGCCTTCTGCGCGATGTTCACGGTCGAGGTCGCGTCGAAGCCTTGCGTCGAAAACTGATCCAGTGCCGCGCGCAGGATCAGCTGCGACGTCGCTTCGCGATTTTCGACATCTTCCTTGCGCGGCCGCCCACGCTTGCGCGCGACATTCGGTTTGGCTTTCATCATACCGTCAATGGCCTTGTCTCTCGGTTTAAGTCCTGCCCTGAGCCTATTAGATAAATAACTCTAATAATAGAAAAAAGAACGCCCGGGTTTGCAGGACGGTTCGCTGCCTGCGCGCATGCCTTACGGGTATACTGGCTGGGCGTCCGGTCGCGTCTTCATGACGTGTTGCGCCCCGCAGGCCAGGGGATCTCTGTCATCAGCAGGCGAACCGACCCACCTTTCAACAAGAAATTGCCCTCATCCGGGACAACGTTTCGCTGATAGCCCGCACTTTGATAAAGGCGTCCCATGTCCTCGGGCTCACGGACCCAGATTTCCAGGATCCCGTCAAATCCGTAGCGCGTCGGTTCGCCATTGGCGCGCCGCTCGGTCCCGGGTGTGACATAATGCTGCACATAGCGATGGAAATACGACGCCGCATCTTTGGCCGACAGGACCAGATCGGCATGCACATGCCGCCAGTGATGGACAAAGTCCTCATGGGTGATCGCCGGGTTGCGCTTGAGGAACGAGAAAAACTTGATCCCCTCGCGCGGGCCATCGACCACGACATGCGACGTTGCTTCCAGCACGATCGACCCGGCAGGATCCGAGAAAACGGCCTCGTCGGGCCGGACCCGATCGCGATAGATTGCGGTTTCCGAGAACCGTTTCTCTGGCCGGTCAGCGGGTTCTTTCAGGCCGATCTGCAGGACACCGGCATAGTCCGTGACCGGCACGCCCGGGGCCTCGACCTGCAACGCGTGGTTCTGGATATAGCTGGACGCGAAATCCCAGAACTCGGGAATTCCGGTGACCAGCGGCCCATGCTGTTCACGCCAATAGCGCTGGGTTTCGGCGATGGTGTCGCCGGACTTGCCACGTGCGATCACAAAGCGGTCGGTCATGGTGGACCCTCCTGCGTTGGATCAGCTGGCTGACCGCCCGGTTTCGGGTGTGATCTCGATTTCCTTGAGCAGGAACCGCAGCGAGGCACCGCGCAGCATGAAGTTGTCCTCATCCGGGTGCAGCTTTTCGCGATAGGCTTGGCTCTCGAACAAGCGACGCAGGTCGTCGGGCGATTCGAACCACAGTTCCAGGATCCCGTCGAACTGGAAAGGCGACGGCTGACCGTTGAACCGCTTTTCGGTTCCCGGGGTCACGTAGTGCTGCACGTAGCGGTGAAAGCACCCCATGATCTCGGGCTCGCTGCGCACGATATCAGCATGAGGGCCGCTCCAGTGCGCGACGAACTGATCGTGGCTGATATCCGGCCGACGCTTGTTGAACGAGAACATCTTGAAGCCGGTCCGCGGACCATCGACGATCACGTTCGGCTCGGCCTCGAGAACCGTGCAGTTGCCCAGATCAGCAAAATTGGGGCCGTCATGCGCGACCTTTTCCTTGTAAAGCGCGGTGTCCGAGAACAGGCGCTCGGGGTGGCCATGGTTCGCGCGCTGCCAGGTTTCCATGACACCCTCGTATTCGGGCTTCGGGATGCCAAAGGCCTCGATTTCCAGCGTCTCGTTCTGGATATAGCGCTCGGTGAATTCCCAGTATTCGGGGATCGCGGCGACCAGTGGAGCGTGCGTGTTCAGCCAATAGTCGAAGAACTCTTCGCGGCTCATGCCGGGCTTGGCTTTGGTAATGGCAAAACGTTCGAGCATTGTTGCTTCTTTCCCAGTTGTTTGGTCTCTCCCCCGACGATCTGGCGGGGGAACGGGGCGTCAAGACGGCTACTTGGCCGAGGCCGGTGTGATCTCGACCTCCTTCACCATGAGCCTGGTCGAGCCACCCAGCAAGATGAAATTGGGTTCATTCGGGTTCAGCTTGGTTTTGTAATCTTCGGTGGCGAACATCGTTTCGATGTCTTCAAGAGACCGGAACCACAGCTCCTTGATCGCGTCGAATTGCGGCAGCTCCCCTTCGCCGGCGGTGCCGAACTGCTTCTGCGTGCCTGGGACAACGTAGTGCTGCACATAGCGCGGGATGTAGGACATGATCTGCTGGGACGCGAGGACGATCCCGGCATGAATGGTCCGGTAATGCTCGACGAATTCTTCGTGGGTGAGATCCGGGCGGCGGCGCATGAACGAGAGCATCTTGTAGCCCTCGCGCGGGCCGTCGATGATCACGTTTGTATCCGCTTCCATCACCGTGCAGCCCTCGGGGTTGATGAAATTGGCCTCGTCGGGGCGGATATACTCCATGTAAGCGGGCGTTTCTGCGAACAGCCGCTCCTTGTGGCCATGGTTTTCGCGCAGCCAGGTTTCCATCACACCGTCATATTCCGAGACCGGCACACCCAGGGCGGGCACGTTCAGCGTGTGGTTCTGAATGTATCTCTCGGTGAAATCCCAGTAACCGGGCATACCAGCGGCCAGCGGGCCGTGTTCCTCGGCCCAGTAGCGCTGGAAATCGGCGCGGCTCATGCCCGCCTTGGCCCTGGCAATGACAAAACGCTTTCTCATGGTGTCCTCCTCGTCAATGCCCGGCCCGCGTTGGCGGGCCAGGGCCGGAATCAAAAACTTACGACTTGGCGAAAGCGCGGCCACCATCGACAAGCACCGTCTGGCCGGTCAGGAACGTGTTGCGCGGGCTTGCCATGGTCGAAACCATATGGGCGATATCCGCGGGTTCGCCCATGTGACCGACGCCGATCTGCTTGGCCAGGTTCGGAATCACGTTCGGATCATTCCACAGGTTCAGCGCCGGGGTGTTGATCACGCCGGGCGCGATGGCGTTCACAAGGATGCCGTCCGCAGCCAGTTCCATGGACAACGCACCAGTCAGTGACACCAGCGCACCTTTGGAGGCCGAATAATGGCCGAGCCGCGCAGACCCAAGATAGGATTTCGAGGCGATATTGACGATCCGGCCGCCCCCATTCTTGCGCATGATCGGCACGGCGAGTTTCGAAAACTCGAACGGGGCGATCAGATTGACCTCCATGATCTTGCGAAAGTCGTCGCCCGTCAGCTCGTCGATACCGCCCGGCCAGAACGCCCCAGCGTTGTTGACCAGTGCGAACAGGCCGTCGGCACGCTCGAACACAGCGGCCCGATGCGCGGGATCGGTTACGTCGCCGGCGACAAAATCGACATCCGAGCCGAATTCCTTGGCTGCTTCGGCCAGCGCGTCTTTGCGCATGTCCGACATCAGAACCCGGAACCCATCCTCGACCAGGCGCCGGGTGATGCCCTTACCCATGCCGCCAGCGGCGCCAGTGACGATGGCGAGTTTCTTTGCATCAGTCATAGCATGTCCTCTCAAAGTGGGTTCACGAATCCGTCCGGGTCAGGATCTGCGTCACGCAGGTCGAACCGGCGCCCAGCAGGTGGCAGATGCCGACCTTGTCATCAGAGTTCCGGAAACGGCGGTTGGTCTCGATCAGTTGGAACACGCCGGTCGGGCCTGCGGGGTGGCCGCGTGCAATCAGGCCGCCATCGGTCGAGAACTCGGGCAGACCGAATTTCGCGCGCGATCCGGGGCCGAAGGCACCCTTTTCCAGCAGGGCCTCGGTTTCGCCCGGTTGGGTGAAGCCGAAAAGCTCGCAATAGACCAGTTCCTCGACCGCGAAGCCATCATGGACCTGGACGATATCGACGTCCTTGGGTCCGACACTGGCTTTTTCCAGCGCCGCGGCGACGGTGGTCTTGCTGATCTCGGGCGGGCCGACGATGGCGCCCTCGATGATGTGGCGGTCGCCGTAGACCTCGGTCTGGAACTCGGACGAGGCGATGCGCGCCATCGGCCAGCGGGCGTTCTTCAGCCGCTTCAGACCCTCGCGGGTGGCCAGAACCACAGCCGCCGCGCCATAGACCCAAGGGGTGATCATCATCGCCGTCATCGGCGGGGCGATCTCTTTGGAGGCGAGGACCTCTTCGACGGTCACTTCGTGATCCGCGCGCCGGGCGGCAAAGGGAATGTCGCGGGCGTAGTTCCAGTTCTTGGCCGCGATCATCGCGAAATGCTCGGGCTTGGTGCCGATGTCGTGCATCCTGCGCTGTGCCCACATGGCAAACAGCGCGACCGGCGGCAGATAGCCCTGCGCGGCGATCGGGTTGTCGGTGTTGGTGGGCACGTCGTAGCCGATCAGCAGCACCACATCGGCGGTGCCTGCTTCCATCGCGTGCAGCGCCTCATGCGCGGCAGCGAGACCGCTGGCCGAGGCGTTCGACACCTGGACCACCGGGATCCCGGTCAGACCGAATTCCTTGCCGACCAGAACCGCGGCGGGCGAGGTCGGCATCACCGTCCCGGCGTAGAGCGCGTCGATATCCTTGTAAGTGCAGCCCGCATCCTGCATCGCGGCCAGACCGGCCTGGCGGGCGAGGATACGGCCCGAGCCCAACGGGTGTTTGTTGCTGACCGGAACGGTCCCGCTTCCTGCGACAAAAATCTCACGCACGGCGGAACCTCCAGTCAGTGTCCCCTTCGCCGGTGATTTCGAGGACGTAAGTAGAATCGATTTCATGCTCGGTCGGGGCGAGCGGACACTGGATCAACACGCCGCCAGGCAATTCTACCTGCCCGAAATGCGCCTTGCCGCCCAGGATGGTCCAGGAATAGAGCGTGCCCTCAGTCGGCAGCTCGCAGGGTTCGGTTTCCCGCAGGGATCCGTCGACCGTCAGGGGACGCGGCGGAAAATACATCTCGCCGGTCTGCGGGTCGCGACTTCCCATCAGACATTGCTTTTCATGATTGAGCTGGTTTTCCATGGTCTCCACCTTCTACGCCGCGATCCGGCCGAGTCCGCTTGCTGCGGCCTGCGGTCGGATTGGCGGCTGCTTCCTTTGACCGCCCCAGGTGCCTGCCAAGACCGCACGCAGCACAGAAACAGGACGGCAATAATTCTTGACCGTGTTATCGAAAACGACCAAGCCGCCCCAATGCGAGTCGGGGCGCACGCGGGCTGTTCGGACCAGAATCGATCCTGCGACCGCACTGCCGTGGTCATTGAATTTGAACATTTATTCCTCCTCAGGCGCGCGGAACAGGGCAATGCCTGTGATCCCGCGAGCCATCCTCAGAATGCACCGATTAATTAAATAATGCAATCTATTTTTGCGAAGAGATGCACATGTTGTCGACACTCGGAACTCCCTGCCAAGCCATCAAACCGGACCACGGTCGGTGGTCCGGTGCTCAGGACGAACGGGCATTTGTTCGTCCTAGGGCCTGCGGTCGCGTCAGGCGGTGCGACCAGCCCTCAAGGTGTTCGACCACCAGACGATATCGTCGAGCATCGTTTTGGCCGAGTCACCCAGATATGGGTAATCCTCGAAGCTGCCGTCTCGCATGAGGGCGCGCAGTTCGAACAATCCGATATGAACCGCACTACGAACCGGGGCCATCTGCAATTCGACAGCGATCAGGCGCAGATGCTCGACCGCGCGCGCACCGCCGACGCCCCCATAGGCAACACAGGCAGCCGGTTTGCGGGTCATCTCGGAATAGAGGTAGTCGAGCGCGTTCTTCAGCGCGCCGCCAATGCTGTGATTGTATTCGCCCGTGACGAAGATGTAGCCGTCGAACGCCTTCATCCGCTCGCAAAACGCGACGGCCGCGGGATGCTCGGGCGGGGAATAGATCGGAGCACGCTTCTCGGCAAAGAGGGGCAGGTCGTGGTCGCGCAGGTCGACAATCTCGAACTCGGCGTCGGTGCGCTGCGCTGCCAGTCCGGCAATCCAGTTTGCCGGCTTGTCAGCAAAACGGGTCGGGCGGGTTGTGCCAACAACGATGGCGATCTTGGGCAAGGTCATAGGAAGTCCGTTTGTGGGTGAGGCGCCCTCAATGGGTGAAGGGCAAAGTGAAGTTGTGGCGTGCGATCCTGTCGCGATGGGCGATCAGTGCAGTCAGATCGACATTCAGCAACGGCGCCATGATGCGGCACAAGCCAAGATAGCGCTCGGGCATCTCGCACAGCTCGGCGCTCATCGGCTGGATCAGGTTCGAAAAGCTCATCCAGTATAGATCAACCGCGGACAGCGCGTCGCCGACCAGAAACTTGCTGCCCCGGGCGGCCTGTGCCTCCAGCCGTCGTGTCATGCTGCTGAGGATCATCTCGATCCGCGTGATGGCCTCCGAAACCGGGACCGGGCTGCCATATTTGCGGCCCATCTTGGGTGGGACCTCGCGCTGTTTGGCGACCTCGGCCAAGGTGACGTTGCGCAGGTTCCAGCCCAGCCCGTCCTCGCCCAGGATTTCCTGGGCCAGGCCCATCATCTCGAACCGCTGCTCCTGATCGCGGGGGATCAGTGCAGGTTCGGGCGACAGGCGCTCGGCCAGAATCAGCTGCTCGGACCAGTGTGCACGAGGGCAATCATCCTCATAGATCGCGACCGGAGCGTTGTCGTGGCCGGTCCATGCCACCAAATCCGAATTGTCCTGTCCGGCCATCTGCGCGACGCAGACAAACGGAATGCGCTTGATCTCGAATACGGCGCGCGCCGACAGTCCCCAAGGCGCGGGCACGCCGGGGCTGAGAACCAACCGAAGGCCCGGCGCACTGCGGGCCTCCTCGATCGGGATGAAGTTCAGCGCGCTCATGCCGGTTTGGTTCCAAAAAAAAGCAACGCGCGCTGCTCATCGGTCAGCGGAGTCGGCGGTTTGACCGTCACCGTTTCCAGCACCCGCTTGATCGCCGGGCGGTTTTCCATCCGCTGATACCAGCGCGCGACATTTGGGTAGTCGTCGAGCTCTAGGGCGTGGTGCGAGCGGAAGATCAGCCAGGTGAAACAGGCGACATCGGCGATCGAATAGTCGTCAGCGATGTAGTCGCGGCCTTCGAGACGCGTATCCAGAACCTTTGTCAGCCGGTTGATCTCGGTCGAGAAGCGGTTGATCGCGTAGGGCAGCTTGTCGGCGGCGTAGTTCAGGAAATGCCCGGCCTGGCCGGCCATCGGCCCTTGACCCGAGACCTGCCAGAACACCCATTCCAGAACCGTTTTCCGGCCGCGCAGGTCGGTCGGCATCAGCTTGCCGTACTTTTCTGCGAGATAGACCAGGATCGCGCCGGTTTCAAAAACCGAGATCGGTTGGCCACCATCCGCCGGGTCGTGGTCGACAATCGCGGGGACTTTGTTGTTGGGGCTGATCTTCAGAAACTCGGGCGTGTATTGCTCGCCGTTAATGATGTCGACGGGGACTCGGTTGACCTCGATTCCCAGTTCTTCGCAGGCGATTACCGCCTTCAGAACGTTCGGTCCGCCGTTGCCATAAAGGTCAATCATGTCAGTCTCCACACCATTCATTCGACCGGCGCCCGGAAGCGCCGCGTGGTCATATATCCGGCGGCGAGACCGCCATCGACATTGATGACCGTGCCGTTCACATAGGCCGCATCGTCGGACATCAGATAAGCGCACATCGCGCCCAGATCGTCGGGCTCGGCCATCCGTTCCAGCGGGATTCGGTCGAGCAGGACGTTTTCCAGCAACTCCTGCGGCAACCCGCGCGCGACCGGCGGCGTGTTGGTGATACCTGGCGCAACCGAATTCACCCGAACGCCCAGAGGCCCCCATTCAACGGCCAGCGCCTTGGTGATGCCGACCACACCGGACTTCGCCGCGCAATAGGCGATTCGACCGGCATGGGCGCCATGCGCGACGACTGACGAGATGGTGACGATCGAGCCGCCGCCATTCTCGATCAACCGTGCACCGACGGCCTGGCAGGTATTGAAGCATCCGGTCAGCGACACATCGAGCACGTTGGTCCAATCCTGCCGCGGAAATTCCTCGGCGGGGTGCGTGGCCGAAATCCCGGCCCCGGCAACCGCCCCGTCCAGTGGCCCAAAGATCCGTTCGGTCTGCGTGACGGCGGCGTTCAGGTCGGCCCGGCTGCGCACGTCCACATGCGCATAGTCAGCCTCACCGCCCCTGGCGCGGATTTCCGCGACAGCTTCTGCGCCCATCTGGTCGTTGATATCGGCAATCATGACCTTGCCGCCCGCCGCCGCAATCCGGCTGGCAGCAGCGCGCCCGATGCCCGAGGCTCCGGCGGTGACCAGATAGACCCGTCCGGCAAGCGATCCTGTGTTCTGTTCCATCCTGCTCTCCCTCACGACTCGGTAGGCGCGGCAAAAGGCCGACTGGCGTTCGAAGACAGGTCGCGCCCGTTCCAGCGGTTCATGAAGCCAGTGGTAAGCCCGCCATCAACCGGCATCGTGATGCCGTTGACATAAGTCGCACCCGACGACAGCAGGAACATCGCCGCACCTGCGATGTCCTCGGGCTGGCCGAGCCGGTTTACCGGCGTGCGGTCGACCAGAACCGCATCAAGATAGTCGGCGGGCATACTCTTGCGCAGCATGACCGAGTCGATCGGCCCTGGCACCACGCAATTGACCCGCACACCCAAGGCGCCCCACTCGGTGGCCAGCACGCGGGTGAAACCCACGACGGCGTGCTTCGACGCGCAATAGACCGCGCCCCGCGCATGGCCCGCCAATGCCGCGGTCGAACCGATGGTGACGATGGAACCGCGCCCGGCGCGGATCATCCGTCGCCCGGCCGACTGGCAGGACTGGAACGCGCCGGTCAGGTTCACGTCGATGACGGCGCTCCACATCTCTTCGGTCATGTCGAGCGCCATTGCCGGGCGCGACAGTCCGGCGCAGGCCACCAGCCCATAGAGCGGACCATAGGCCGCTTCGAGCATGTCCAGAGCCGCCTCGGTCTGCGCCTCGTCGGTGACGTCGAACACCAGAGACATCGCAGTGCCGCCAGCCGCTTCGATCATCGCGACCGTTTCCTCGGCGGCCTGGCGATTGACATCGGCCACACCGACCCGCGCGCCTTCGGCAGCGGCCATCACCGCGCTGCTGCGGCCCAGATTCGAGCCCGCACCCGTCACCAAAACGGCAAGATTCTTCAATCCATAGTCTATCTGTCGTCCTTCGGTTCGACCCTCATTTCGGCACCCGTTTCCCGTCAGCTCAGCAGCGACTTGCGTGCACTCCATTCGCGAACGGTTTCGATACATTGTGCCAGCAGCTCAGGCTGTTTCGCGTAGTAATGGGTCGCGCCCTTGATCTTGACGAATTCCTTGTCGGGCGTCGCCAAAGCCTCGCGGATAATCCGGTTATGCGTCGCCGGAACCGCGTCATCGGCCGTGTTCTCGATCTGTAGCACCGGCGTCTTCTTGACCCCCGCTGCATTCAGCGGCCCCTTGGCCTGCGACAGGTCATAGGACCACTGCGATAGCCAGGACCTGAGCGACGTGTAGCGCGCCAGCCCGGCGGGGGCCGCATTGGCAATG
>TARA_R110002072_G_scaffold22383_1_pt1 | contig 12361 bp, 13 predicted proteins | sample TARA_R110002072 | Tara Oceans TARA_R110002072 (sample SAMEA4397118) | marine metagenome | biome: Polar Biome; feature: [SRF] surface water layer (ENVO:00010504); material: water (ENVO:00002006), including particulate matter (ENVO:01000060) such as... | depth 5 m | reverse complement strand
TCGGCCGCCCCGCTGAATACCGTTCACGAGGACGTGCTACTCTTCGTAGTCGTATCGCGACATGTCGATGGAGCACTCTTCATCCTCCTTGCATGCGTGCGTCCCCTGCGCGCGCTCGCTTCGAACGGACGCCATGCCCAACCTGCCGAGCAGGGCATCGTGCTGAATGCGGATTTCGTCGAGCCGTGCTTCGGCGAGATCCGCGCGCGCCTTTTCGGCCGCCGCCTTTCGGGCGAGTTCTACAAGGTCCTGCGCCATCGTCTCGGCCTTACCGCCCGCCTGCACGCGAGCCTCGCGTTCGTGGTCGAGCTCGCCTTCAAGGAGAGCGATCTTCTCGCACAGCGCGGTCTCAGTCTGATCGCTGCGCTGACGCTCCCCGTCGATAGTCTTCCCGGTGAGCTCCAGCGCGACACGAACCATGTCCTCGACACCGGCGCGCAACCGCTCTTCGAGTTCTTCTCGCAGGCCAGCGGGCGCTCGCCGAACGTGCTGAATGCCCTGCGCCTCCATGCGCTTCTTCCAGTCGTTTACCTTGGCGTAGATCGACTGATTGCCTTTTGGCATACCGAGCGCGGTGGCAACGGCGTTCCCATGCACCTGGTGGAGATCGCCTCCGGCCTCTCTCAACAACCGATTGGCGATCGCATCAACAACGGGCTGGGTCTTCCAATCTTCCTTCTTGAGCATGATTTCGTATCTTTCCTGTCAGCTCCAGCGAAAGCAGCGAATGTCGCTGGGTTCGCCGGTTGATATCCTTCGTCAGCCGGATGCTCATCGCGGCCGGCACTTATCGGGAAAGATCGGCGGTTTTCTCACTCGCTCGAATGCTTGCTCTGCAGCGAAGGCAGCGAATTGGGCATTGTCGATGATGCGATGTCGGAAGGACGGGCAAAAGCCGGTACTGATAGGAAGCGAAGCGAGTACGCACGACGACCGCGCGATTACGATCTTCGTATGCTACGGCGAGCCGGATCCCGAGGATGAGGAGGATGATCGCGGTCATCGTTCGAAACCGTTTGGACGGGGAGGACCAGGTCGTCGCGATTGTTCCCGGAGACTCCGATCTTTCCTGGCAGCCGGACGGGGGGTCGAGGTCGCCGTGCGGGAAGCCATATCCGATGCCAACTCGGGAACGGCATTTTTCGACGGCATAATCGCGGGATTCACGGGCGATCGATTACCTATGGCGATGGCGGTATTGGCCCGCTCGTAGGCGTGCATCTGACGCCCAATGGCCTTGGCAAGTTGTGGGTCCTTGTTCCAAAGCGCGTGAATTCGGCTCAGCTCTCCAGGTCGCGCGTTCTCGTTATACGCAAACCTGTCCGGCCTCGCCCGTGCAACGGCGATCAGGCGCAGGAATGTCGGATCGGACCGCTGAGCTTCCCAAAAGGCTGCTGCCCATGAAGCGTTGCTTCCCAAAACCTTGAGTTCGCCCTCCTCGATCGAAGCGGCTCCAGCGACGATTGCGGCTGCGATCCATCGCCGGCGCTCGATCTGGATCGCCTCTATCGCCGCAAGATCCCGCTGGACAGCAGGGTCAAGAAGCCGATGGGGCTTGTCCCCGAAAGCCTCGACCAGAACGCGATCGTCGAGGAAACGCCAGTGAAGCCCTTCGTGGGACGCACGATAACGCGATGGCGCCAACCAGAGCTTGTCGTGGTCGATTTCATTGGCAAGCATACGCCGTGTTTCGAGCGTTGGGTCGGCCGCATTCGCGCCCAGACTGGAATTTTGCACGTCTAGAACATAGTCCGTGAGGAGTTTGCCAGTGTGCAACGGATGACCGGGTTCAACAAAGGCGCGCATGCGCTCGCCGCGCCAGTGGCGTTCGCCGTGGACGCTCGACCGGTTCCCTTTTCGATCGCCGTAGGTGTCGTGATAAGCGCGACTTGATGCGACAATGCTACGGGCCGAACCTGCGCAGGCCGATCGGAAATGCGCCTTGGCGAGTTTCTTCAACGGTCCTTTCTCGAGCGCAATCTTTAGTTCGGCTGCAATCCTTGCGAGTCCCTTTCGGATTTTCTGCGTCGAAGCGAACCGCAGGCGCATGAAGCGATGCCTAGCGAGCTTGAGCGCGTCGATCCGCGCCCTGCGCTTTTGCGACACGATCTCGATCGTCCGCAGCCGCTCGACAAAGGCGAGCTCTTCGCCATACCAGAACTTCCGGGCCTCCTCGGTCGCTTCGATCCGGTAGCGATCTTCAAGTTCGCGCCGCTCCTCATCTTCCCGCAGCGTTTTGCTCGGCGAAGATTTACCGGCAGGCGGCCCCCAGAGAAGTGCCAGCGTATCTCCTGTCTCTTCGGGGAAGACGCGAGAATCCCTGAAGGGCTTCGACACGGATTTCTCCAGCATCTTGACCTTGGCCACTTCCCTTTCATGAGACCGGCGGCGCTGAGCCCGCCGCTCGTTGACGTTATTGCCCTTCTCGACGTCCCTCATCCTGCGATAGAAATGTGCGTTGTGTTTTTCGAGATGGTCGGCGAGTTCCTTGCACTCCTCGATCTCTGCTCGTCGATCGGCGAAGCGATCACGCTCCTCATTGGTCAGCTTCTCGAACCGCGGCATCACGAATTTGCGAACCGCGAGACCGGGAGCGGCGGGCAGGTATCCGCCTTCTAGACGGTTGCCCAATTTTTTTAGCGTTGCGTTGCTGTAGGCCTTGCCTGCCGCGATGGACTGCCCTTGTGCGTGCTGCCCCGCTTCAGGAAGATAGTCGTTGGCAACAATCCGCGCACCGCTTTGGCCAGAAACGTATTTCAGCCCGACCCGCGCGAGGCTTTCATGCATCTGCTCTGCGGTATCCGACTTCATGATGCGAGGCGTGGCCAGGACTTGGACGGCCCGTTCCATCTCCCACTCCTCGCCGGACTGCTCCATATGCGCAGCGTAATTGTCCCGCTTCCAAGCCTTGTGGGCTTTCTGGGCGGCAACGATCTCGGAACGACCGAGAATCTTGCCGTTCTCGTCCGCAACCTTGATGTCCGAAAAGGTGTGATACACCCCGGTTCGATCCGCAACGAACCGGCGATTGGGTTCGGGCTCGAGACCCAAGTCGCGCTCGATGATCGCCATGGCGATCTGACCGGCTTCTTTCCACCAGTCCTGACCGAACGTGACCGGCCGGTCTTCTCCCGCCAGGAAGCTGACCACCAAGCCATGCATGTGATCGTTGTCGGTGTCGCGATGGTCGGCCCATACTGAAGGGCAGTCCTCGACGCCCATGACGCGGCAAACGACCAAACGGACATGTTCGAGTTGCTCTGGCGTCAGATGCTCGCCCTCGCGGCTGCTGACGGCTATATGCCAGAAGCGTTTCAGGCCGGCGCGCGCGCCGTAGATTGCGATCTCCTGCGACTGGCCTTCCGGATCCTCGGAGACAAGGTTGTAGGCGTGCCGTCCTTCTATCCGGTGCCCCTCGGCGCTGTCTGTGTTCACATAGTCGCCGACCGGTTTGACCTTCCCCATCACCGCAATGTCCTCGGCGCTCAACTGGATGTCGAAGATGTATCGCGCTCGCGAGAGTGACGTCGAGAAAGCGAGGTCCTGCTTCAGCTTCGGGCTGGCAACGCCATTGAGTCCGCTATCGTATCGCCAAATATTGATAACCATCAGCGGCTCTCCCGCTTCTCGACCATCGGAACCAAGCGGGACTGTTCCTGCCGCTGCGCGAGCAGGCCGCGCAGCTTGCACGCCTCATCCAGCAAGGCGCTAATGGTCGTTCTGGCGTCCTCGATTAGTTCAACCAGTTCCCCATGCCGCTGCCTCGCGAGCAAGCCTAGAAGCGCGTGCTCCGGGTCATCGTCATGGATGTCTTGTGCGCGCGCCAAATCATCGTCCAGCCGCATTTCAAGCGCGGCAAGCGCGTCGCCGAAACACTTCTCACGCGCCGCCATTGCCAGCAGTCTCGCGCCGACATCGATCGCTACGTCGCGCAAGCCCGAAGGATAGAAAATCCGATCCCGGCAATACTGTCCGACCCCTTTGTCGGGCACCTCTCGCTGGATCTGCGCTTTCTGCTCGGCGGTTACGTAAAACTTGATATAGGGACGCTTTACGGGATTCTTTGATGGGGCTGGAACCTTCCTAACGGCCATGGCCAAACCTCCCTTCGCCCGTTGCGCGGGCGTCATAAGAAACGCCGTCACGGAGCTTCAGCGACACGATGGCGAAACGTGTGGGGCACCCACACCCATCCTGTAGAAAAAACTGGCCCCGTTTCACGGATTTGCCTCCGGCAGCGGGAGCCCGATTTGGTCGAAGACAAGTTTGATGCAACGCGCGACATCGGCGCTGCGCGCCATGGCCTCGCGCGTTGCATCTGCATCGTTGGACAGATCTGTTGCCCTAGCGACGAGCTCGGCGTCGGGCGCGTCCCTCAGGGCTCCGAAAAAGTTGTTCGCAAGCGTTTCGCCTTTGCGAAACGCGCTGGAGGGAAATGCAGGGCGCCGAAGGGCGTCCGTAGGTTCGGCCTGCGCCTTATGGGAGCTGGACGGTTGCTCGGAATGAAAGGACCGCCGCGTCAGCTCTGGGGCAGACTCTGCATCAGCCCGGTAGTTCTGGGTCGCCCCAGTTCCATGAGCGTCTAATCGCACAAAGTCGGTCGCATGATCGGGAGGCGAGGCCACCGCCGCATTCTCGGCCCCTCGTTTAATGTCCGGTTTATCGCGCTTCGCCGCTAGGCGTCGACCGTACTCATCATCAACCCGCGCGCTCCAGCCGCCGTCAGCATCGCCCGGCCAACTGGAATTCATCGTCGGTTTGCTCAAGAGCCATTGCAGCACCGGAGACTGATAGCCATCGCGCGTGATATACCGGCGGTCTTTCACCCACTGCAGCCAGCGTTGGAGTTCCTCTTTCTGCTCGTCGGTAAGAGAACAGGCCGCTGCGACTCGTTCGGCTATCGCCTTCGGATTGAACCGCTTGGTCGGCTTGGCATGGATTTGTTGCGCATCTTTGAATGCGTAGGCAATGGCGCGATACGGAAAACCTGGCGAAAGAACTGGCTCGTCGGGGTCGATCGCGCTGCCTCCGAATTTTTCACGCAAGGCTTTGAGCCTAATCGCTTCCTTCTCGCCCGCCGTCTGCCTACGGCGTTGCGGCCGCTTCGGTTTCTCTTCGTTCTCTCCGGACATTCTTCTTCTCCCTAAGGTCGATGATACCTTGTAGGATGAGTTGACGAGAATGAGTAACGCGGGCACGCCAATCGCGTGGATGTGCGAAATCGGAAAAGGAAAATCACGCTCCGATCCGCAGGACGGGCCGATCCGAAGTATTCCCGCCTCACTAACCGTGACCCAAGACCCGGCCGTCCATCATATAGCGTGCGCCGCGCGAGTGGACGCTCCGTGAAGCAATACCGAGGTCAGCTAATGGGCCGACGCACGAACCGCTTCGCGGATGGGAGCTGCCGGTGAGGCGAAGGTAAACAGCGAGCGCCGCGCATGGATTGAGCAAAGTCGCACATTGGCAGAGCATTTCGGCTCCTTCAACCAAGGAGTCGAACGATGAACGAGCTTATTCCTGTTGCCCCCGCCGCGCCCCTCAGCCCGCTGCGCCAGCGCCTGATCGACGACATGAACATGCGGCACTTCAGCCGCGAGACGCAGCGCAATTATGTGCGCGATGTCGGGCGGTTCGCCACTTTTCTCGGACACCCCCCGATACCGCAACCGCCGAAGATCTGCGCCGCTTCCAGGTCGAGCAGCGCAAAGTCGGGATGCCGGTACCCACCATGAACAGCATCATCGCGGCGCTACGCTTCTTCTTTACCCACACACTTGACGGGCCCGACCTCGCCCGCCGTCTGGTGCGCATGAAGCAGATCCGCAAGCTGCCGGTGGTGCTGAGCCGCGACGAGGTGACGCGCCTGCTGAACGCGACCACCTGCCTGAAGCAACAGGCTGCGCTGTCGGTCGCCTATGGTGCGGGCCTACGCGTCGCCGAGGTCTCGATGCTCAAGGTGCGCGATATCGACAGCGAGCGGATGCTGCTGAGGGTCGAGCGCGGCAAAGGCGGGCAGTACCGCAACGCGATGCTCCCGGCGGACCTGCTGAAGCTCCTGCGTCAGTGGTGGAGACTGGGCCACGAACAGGGCGTGATGCACTCCGATGGTTGGCTGTTCCCCGGCCAGCACGCGCTGAAGCCGATCTCAACCAAGCAGCTCCACCGTGTCGTGGCCGAAGCCGCCCAGTCGACCGGAATCGCCAAGCGCGTCAGCCCGCACACGCTGCGACACAGCTTCGCAACGCACCTGCTCGAGGACGGCATCGATATCCGCATCATCCAGGCGCTGCTCGGCCATGCCAAGCTGGAGAACACCGCGTTCTACACGAGAGTGGCAACGCGCACGGTGCGTGCGGTGACCAGCCCGCTCGACAAGCTTGGCCTGTTCCTACCCGAACCGGAGGCGCCTCCCGGTTGAGCCGGTGCGCACCGGCCACGAGGTCGCCGACGTTTTCCGCGCTGCCGGCCCTGCGTACCGGACCGCCCACGCGGGACATCTGAGCTTGCATCAGCTGAAGGTCATGTCGGCGATCGAGCATTGCCGCACCGCTGCCCTTGGCGGGCACGTCGAGGCCTGCACCGACTGCGGCCATTGGCGGATCGCCTACAACTTTTGCCTTATGGGCATTTCCGGTAATGGGGAGTTGGCGGCGATCTGGTGGCTCTTTCACACATTTCGCCGCCTGCTCAACTCACCATTACGAAGTGCTCTTTAGCAATGCCATCAGCTTGTCGATCGGTTGGAACGTTCCGCGCCGCAGATGCGGTGGCACAATCGCTTCCATGGCTTCGAGCTTTTCGGTCGGATCGCCGCGCGTATAGACCTCGGTGGTCGTCAATGTAGCATGGCCGAGCCATAGCGATACTTTCCGGATGTCTTGTGTCGCCTGCAGGATGATCATCGCGCAGGTGTGCCTGAGTACATGAGGCGAGACGCGCTTTTTGGCGAGACCTTGCTGTTGGTGAGCCGCCACCGCGGCGTGCTGCTTGAGCAGATAGGCAAAGCCCCATCGGCTCAGAGGTTCACCACGGGCGCTAATGAACACTTCGGGTGTCGCCACCTTTCCGCGAATGGCGAGCCAGGTGCGCAGTGCGGTGGCCGCCGGCTTCCACAGCGGCAGCACTCGTTCCCGCCTGCCCTTACCAACAACGCGTATGCTCATCGACGATATGTCGATATCGTCGACCTTCAGACTTGTCAGTTCCGAGACGCGCAATCCTGCACACACGGCCACATGCAGCATGGCTCGGTCGCGGATGCCGTCGCGCGTAGTCGGATCCGGAGCATTGAGCAGCGCTTGCAGCTCTTCGCGCAGCAGACAGGGAACGAGACGCGTGTCCGTCTTCTTGAACGGAATCGCCAGCACGCGGCGAACTTGATCGAGCGCTGCCGGTTGCCGGTATTCGAGGAAGCGGAAGAACGACTTGGTGGCTGCCAGACGAACATTTCGCGTCACGGCGGCATTCTTGCGCTTATCCTCGAGATGCTCGAGGAAGGCGCTGACCAATCCGGAGTCGATCTGCTCCAACATCAGCTTGGATGGTTTACTCTTGAGCCTTGCAGCGGCGAACTCGAACAGTAGTTGGAAGCTCTGGGCATAGGAATCGCACGTGTGGCGGCTGGCGCCCCGCTGATGGACAAGTGTTTCGCGCATGAACGTTTCGATGAGGGGAGCGATCGGCGTCATGCTTGCGCTCCCTCTGACAAGAACGCTTCTCCCGACGCGGCTATGTCGCGCACAAGGTCAGCGGCTGCTTCCAGGCACCAGTAGGTGGAGTAGATGTTGACGTCTCCCATATACGTCGCGAGCGCGACCATATGCGCACCGCATCCGGTTCGGCTCGACGGACTGCCTTGTAGCGCCCGCATCGTGAAGGTGTGCCGCAGATCGTGCAGCCGAGGACGCAACCCCGACGTTGACCGGATGCCAACTTTGCCTACCAGCCTGTCGAAGGTTTCTTTGACTGCAATGTAGCGCAGTGGCCGGCCATGCATGTTGGCGAACACGGGATCATCTCCCGAGCCGGGTCCGCGACGATCCAGGTAACCTTGCAAGCCTGCCGCCGCCGTCTCATGCAATGGCACGAGACGGGTCTTGCGGAACTTGGTCTCGCGGATCAGCAGACCGTCGCTAGTTACATCCGTGAACGTGAGCTTGAGTGCTTCGGAGATGCGCAGCCCCGTAGCCGCGAGCAGAGCGATCAAGGTCGCGTACGTCAGCGAGCGCAGGCATCCTTGAGGTCGCAGTCGGCCGGCAGCTTCGATCAGGCGACCAATCTCTGTGCCCGAGTAAATGTGCGGCGGTCGACGCCGTTTGCGGGCGCCGAAGTGATTGGCCGGGGGCAGCTCGTGCCGAAGGTCTTCGATGCGGATATGGCGCGCGAAGCGGCAAACGGTCTTCAGTCGAGCATCGCGTTGCGCAATGGACGGTCCGAGCGCGGCCCAGTCGATGGCTGTTTGCGTGTGGACATACGCGTGCCCGCGCTCGGCCGCCCAGGCGCCAAAGCTCTTGAGCAGGTGCTCGGCATTCGACATCGCAAAGCCAGTGGCGCGGCGCAGTGCGAGATAGGTCTCGATGGTTTCCAGCATCAGAGTGCCTCCGGCCAAGGCTGCGCCACCTGCTTCAGAAGAGTGACATCGGCTTTGGCGTAGTGGGCCGTCGTGTCGATGCCCCTATGCCGGACGACCAAGCCGATCTTGTCGAGTGGTACCCAATGGCGCAGCATCTCGGTCGCTGCGGTGTGCCGCAGGGCGTGCGCACCCTTGATGGGCGTCACGACGCCAGCCCGCTTCATAATACGCCTGACCACCGACGAGACGCCGTCACCGTTCAGGAACGGACGGCTCGGCGCGATCGTGCTCAGGAACACGCGATCGCTTCGACAGCACGACGGTCGGTATTCAAGATAGGCCGCGATCGCATCCCCGACCTCCTGGGGCAGCGGCAAGCGAACCTCATGGCGCGACTTGCCCGTCACCCGCAGCGAACCCGCCTGCCACTCGATATCGATGAGACGGAGCTGCGCCACGTCGCCGGCCCGCAGGCCGAGGCGAGCCAACAGGAGTACGATGGCGCGATCGCGCCGACGCGCGCTGGCGTCACCATCGCAGGCAGCGATCAACCGGCTGAGCTGTTCGCCCGAGAGATATCGCGGCATCTCGGCAAGCTGCCAATGGGCGTAGGCCGGAACGGCATAGTCGAGACCGGCCCGGCAGTGCCCTTGAACGGCAAGGTAGCGCAAAAATGCCCGTAGGCTCGTGGTCATCTTCTCGATGGTGCCGCGCCCGCATATGCTCGCGCGCTTCATGACGTAGCCGCGGATATCGGCGGGACTCACATCGGGTCCGTTTCGAGTTCTGCCATGATACTGACTGCATCGCGCGCGTAGAGCCCTATCGTCGCATCGGATGCCCCGCGATGTTTGCTTAGCCAGGTTCTAAAGCCTGCAACCAACGGCGGTTCGACAGACCGGATCGCCGCGGCTGCGGGTTTGCACACGCTTATTTCTTCGAGGTGACGACGGAAAAGCCTTGCGCCGTAAACGGTGTGGTGATTGCGCCGCCCTCCCTTGGCGCGCGGGCATCGGCACGTTCGCAGATGCTGTTCGAACGCCTCCAAATCGATGTCGCTGACGCTTGCATCGCGCTCAGCCGTTACATGGCCGATATGAGCTGCCGCCCGCAGATAACGCACGGCCGTCTCGGCGGCGTAGCCCTGCCGTTCGAGTGCAGTGGCGAAGCCATCGAGGTATGGCCCGCACGGCCCGCTGCGCAGAAGTTCCAGCATCTTCGGCGCAGAAAAGTAGGTCTCCAACATGATCGTCTCCGTTTGTGCGCGGCCATCAATTGCCGCGCCGACGGAGGCACAGGAGTGCGCTGTTATGTAGACAAAATGCGCGGCAATTCACGGAAAAATGGCCTGGCTGGCATACCAACTCCCCATTACTGGAAATGCCCATAAGGCAAGAGTTGTAAGCGACGCGAACATGCGCGCAGTCCTCGCAGGTCTCGACATGACCCCCAAGCGCAGCGGTTCGGCACAGCTCGATCGCCGACATGACGCGCCGCTCGATGCGGCCAAGATGGCCGTCATGGGCTTGCGCATAGGCATGGCCATGGAGGCGGAAAATATCCGCCACTTCCAGATCGGAACGCATGATCGCGGCTCAGGCGGGCGGCACCACCTCAGGGGTCAAACGATCAAACGGGCCTGCGCTGCAGCGATCGTAGTCGTGGCAACCTGGGTGTAGCGCGCAGTCGTCGAGAGACTGTTGTGCCCTAACAGCACCTGGATGATGCGGATATCGACGCCGCTCTCGAGCAGATGGGTGGCGAAGCTGTGGCGCAGCGTGTGCACGCTGACCTTCTTGGTCAATCCAGCCGCCTTGGTGGCTGACCGGCAAGCCGAATGGAGCACAGTCACGTTGATCGGCCTCTCGCCCCGGCGGGGAAATAACCAGCCAGTCGGGCGCGTCAGGCGCTAATACGTCCTCAGGATATCGAGCAACTGGGCCGAGAGCATAACCGTGCGATCCCTGGCGCCCTTGCCGTGGCGAACCTGCAGCAGCATCCGGTTGCTGTCGATATCGCCGACCTTCAGGCTCACCGCCTCCGATACGCGCAGTCCCGCGGCATAGGCAGTGGTCAGCGCGGCACGCGACTTCAAGGACGGCACCGCTTCAAGAAAGCGTACCACCTCGTCAGGGCTCAAGATCGCCGGCAGCTTGCGAGGCGTGCGCGCATAGGCGATCCGCTCAGGTGTCTCGCCCCGGTTTAACGTCACGCCATAGAAAAAGCGCAATGCGCACACGGTCTGGTTCAGCGATGGCCAGGAAATCCCCTGCGACACGAGATAGACCTGAAATGCCCGGACATCCTCCAGCCCAACCCGATCCGGTGAGCGTCCGAAATGGCGACTGAACTTCGTGACGGCGTGAAGGTAGGAACGCTGGGTGGCGGGCGACAAGTTGCGCAACATCATGTCGTCGATCATACGGCGGCGCAGCGGACTCACCGCTGTTGTGGTATCAGCCATGGGGTGGTCTCCTGGTTGAGGGTTGGTCCAAGCAACCAAACCAACTCATCAGGAGGCCATTCCGACCAATACTCACGTCTCTCCCGCGTCAGCGGGTTCGTTCAATCCCCGTCGAGTCAGATCGTGTGGAAACCGCTCTATTCTGTTGATTCCCATCATGTTCCAATCGACGTAAGAGCCGCGCGACAGGTGATCAGCGCACGAATCCACGCCGGGACGATGCAGCGAAACCGGCATGGCTGAAACGCAGATTGAATGGACGGACGCCACTTGGAATTCAGTCGCCGGATGCTCGATCATTAGCGCCGGATGCACGAACTGCTACGGGATCGCGAAGCGGCTCCAAGCGATGCGCACTCGGCCAGAGTCGCGCCGGTCGGCAATGCAGTCAGCAAGCCGCTGACAAATTCCCATCGCGCGTTCGGCCCGCGCCAGCAGAAGCACCCCTCCGTCCGAGGTCAATCGGCCACCGTCGAATGCGGCTCAGCCGTTCAACGCCTGCATCTGGAGCGCCGCATGGCGAGTGCCCGCGGCCGCTTCGGGAGGGAAGATCCTGTCAATCCGCGAGCGATCATCGGTCGTGATCCGGACGTCCATCGCTTTCACATTTTCCTCGAGCCGCGTACGCTTCCTTGTCCCGGGAATCGGCACGATGTCCTGGCCCTGTGCCAGAAGCCACGCGAGTGCCAACTGGGCGGGAGTGCAGCCCTTCTCACGGGCCATTGCCTCCACCTCAAACACAAGATCGAGGTTCTTCTGGAAGTTTTCCCCCTGGAAGCGCGGCCCGGTGCGGCGGTAGTCATCCTCGTCCAGGTCCTCGATACGGCGAATCTGTCCGGTAAAGAAACCTCGCCCCAGCGGGCTGTAAGGAACAAAACCGATGCCGAGTTCACGTATTGTGGGTAAAATCTCATCTTCCGGGTCGCGACTCCAGAGCGAATATTCGGTCTGAAGTTCCGAAATCGGGTAAACCGCATGCGCGCGGCGAATTTTGTCGGGTGCGGCCTCGGATAGGCCCAGATATCGGACTTTCCCCGCCTTTGACCAGTTCGGCCATCGCGCCCACCGTATCCTCGATCGGTGTGTTCGGATCGACGCGGTGCTGATAATATAGGTCGATATAGTCGACTCCGAGGCGCTTCAACGAGGCATCGCAAGACTGGCGCACGTAGTCCGCGTCTCCGCGAATACCGAGAAATTCGCCATTCTCGCCGCGCACGTTGGCGAACTTGGTCGCCAGCACTACCTCCTCACGCCGTTCCGCTATGGCTTTGCCGACTAGGGTCCAGACTCATTCACAGCCAGAAGGCGACGGCGGTGGC
>TARA_R110002072_G_scaffold121618_4_pt1 | contig 12383 bp, 6 predicted proteins | sample TARA_R110002072 | Tara Oceans TARA_R110002072 (sample SAMEA4397118) | marine metagenome | biome: Polar Biome; feature: [SRF] surface water layer (ENVO:00010504); material: water (ENVO:00002006), including particulate matter (ENVO:01000060) such as... | depth 5 m | reverse complement strand
TGCCAACGCTCCCATGCGAATACCTTCAATAATTGCACGAAGGATTCGAGTCCTAATGAGCCAGGCCACACAGGATCCTCATAGAAATGTGCCTTAAAGAACCATGCATCTTCCTTTACATTCGCTATGCCTTCAATAAACCCTAAGCCATTTGGCCCACCATCGGGGTCGTATAGCGTTATCTCATCGACCATGCGCATCATATCTGCTGGCATCGGAGCCTGAGAAGGGTAGATAAACGACTTTCCTCTAGCAAGTTCTTCCTTACTTGCCTTATACGGTACAGCGTCCCTAATACCTACCTGCTCTGCCAGGGCCTCGTGTGAGAAGAAACCAAAATAAGTATTACCTTTATAGACAAGCCCCTGCGCAGATTGCATTTCATAGTCAAAATTCTGAATTATCATGCCGCCTGATTGTGAGACATTGGTGATCTTAACTTTAGTCGTTACGGTGCCGATTTCCGGAGAAACCTTGATGAATTGTGTCGCCTTACCACCCAGATTCCTGAATGAAATATCAGTCTCGCTGGTCAAGGCAGAACCTAAATAGGCGGCCAGCCAACCGCAAGGTTGCAACGCGACTTCGAGCAATACCGCAAACGGCATATAGGGCTGATTGTCTTCACTGAAATACCATTCATCGGCAGGTACATCGTATTCAGCTTCGATAATACCACCGGCTTTCAACACCCATTGTTCACAATCTTTGATGGAAGTAATTCGATCGAGAAATTTATAGGGTGGTCCCGGTAACCGAGCAATCTTGCGTTCGTTATCGAAGACCTTATAACGATCACCAAATGCCGCTGATGGTTTGCCAATCGCAAAGGCGAGTATAGATTCGTTATCAAACAAGACTTGTTTAGTTGGTGCACTGTTTTGATTTGACCAAAGCAGTTCCAGTCGATCACGTTTCAAACCACTGAGTTGCACCGACATGTTTTTCATCTGCACAATAGCGCGGTGATCACCATACATTAATGCATCAGCTAATACATAAGGCGTACCGTCTGCTTTATAGCCAATTTCTTTAAGCGTGATCTCATATTGAACCGCTTTAGTTTCTTCTGTGACCTGTCCGCGACACTTCAACTGGCTCACTTCACCGATAATCGGTTCATAGACGAACTCATCCATCTCACCGATCCAGCCCATCCGTAACAAATAAACACGCAAGGTATGCAAACAGCACTCGTACATTAAAGTACCGGGCATCACTCGATCATCGACAAAGTGACATGTTAGAAACCAATCGTCTGGACGGATATCAGCTTCGCCCGTTATTTGACCGATACCAAATCGACCCCCATGTGGATCTAGCTTAAGTATTCTATGCACCAGTGTCATACGCCCACTAGGCAAGCCAACAGGGTTTACTAAACCTGAATTGGCAAAATCATTCCCAAAACATGAAACAAGATCGCCTTCGCGTAGCGCATTCAATTGATCGTCACTAAAGCTTTCAACTTGCAGTGGCACAAGTTGTTGCCATTCGTCAGTTAATTTACCCTGTGCTTGTTGTTTCTCCATGCTAGTCAACACAATACCCTGTCCCGCTTCTAATTCTTGTTGGGTAAAAAACCCTGCACAACCATGTGTCATGGTTAATAGCGGTTGACCATCAACACTCCCTTCAAAGTTAAAACGGAATAAGCGTGTATCGCCCTGACTAAAGAAATGTTCGATATGAATATCGTAATGAATTGTTTTTCCTGCTGTGGGTAGTGGTCCATGAAAGGTGATGCGTGCATCGAGCAAACGATAGACAGCAAGCCCTTTGGTAATATGGTCAATACCAAGATAACCTGATAAAAATAAATCAGCTTGTCCCGCTTCCACAGCGATACAGGTTGGGATTCGACCTAAATCCAGATACCAGGCCCCGGGTAACACATCATGTTCAGTTACGACGCTACCTTTGGTGATAACATCAGGCTTACTCAAGTCATACATTAAGGCATCAGCTTCGCCATTCACTTCCAGAATACGATCAACCAGCATCAAAGGTTCATCGGGTAATCGTACCCGCGAAGGATGTAGGTCGATGTCCGCAAAACGTTTACCTAGCATGTTTCCAATTGAACCAATAGCGAACTCCATGCAAGCCGCTCTATCGAATTGGCATTCTATTTCTTGAATTGGCGCGCGTTGTTCGGGAAGAGATGAAGTTAGAGGCCCCTGCACTGAACCACCTTCCATTAATTGCATTTGCATATTAATAGCCTGCTCAAGTGTCTGTGTCATACCCTGACTAACGCGCAAGAATGTTTCCTGCGCTCCCGCTCGTGCTTGTTCTGCAAGTTGCATCTGTTCGATAATCGGTTGCAGTCCCCCGTTCGCGACCATAGGCAAAGAGCTAATATTTTGTTGTTGCTCTCGCTGTATAACTTTTCCCCTTGTTTGATTTTGCTTTAACGCCAAGACTTCCGAGGTGGACTCATCTACTTTTTCCTTTGGCGGCAAAGGTACTTTAAAGGGTTCGCCTCCCGTCTTAACGCTAATATGATTCTTATATTCTGTTTTAATTGATTCTTTTGGGCTATCAAGCTGCGATAAATCTACAGAGACGCCCTCCGCATAAAGTCGTGCTAGTAAAGTTATGACGTTTTTAATGCTGTCTTGTCCTTTTACACATATTGCTTTGGCAAAATGTGGTTTACCATCGAGTATCTGATCAATCATTCGGGTACAAGACCCACCTGGCCCCATCTCGATAAAAAAACGGACACCATCATCATAGGCACTATTAATAACCCTGGTGTAATCGAAAGGTGCCAAGGCCTGATCCAAAATAGAATCTGCAGCGGAGTCTTGTGTAACCTCATAAGCACCACCACGAATGCCACTATAGAAAGTGATATCGTCGGGTGGTGTTGTTTCAAAGATATGTAGATCTCGATAAGCCTTTTCGACTGGCTTCGCCACTTCGCAATGCACCGTCGTCACACCCGAGAGCGGATGGTATTGCACAGCCAATTCTTTGACTGCCTTGTTTAATTCTGTACGGTCGCCACCAATCACACATTCACTGGGTGTATTAATAATCAATAAATAGACGCGTTTATAATTATCTAATACTGCTTTGACTTTATCCGCGCTGGTATTAATCACACCTAAGGCCCAATCAACTGCGTCAGTTGAACCCCATGCCTTTTGAACTGACTTACATGGCCCCGCAAGTTCTTCGGTAAACAAGGTGCTTTGTTGTATACGGCGCAACATCTCATCACGTGCGGTCCAGGTGCGCGTGGAGAAAAACCCGGCTGTCTCACCAAGACTGTATCCAATGACAGCATCAGGTGTTATCGCAAAATCAGACACAACATCACTCACAAACGTCCCTAACCAGACCTGCCCAAAGATAACCTCTTCATGACTTAATTCTTTGTCCCTATTAATCAGACTACTTTGATCTTGCCAAAAACGTCCTTTGGCAAATTGCGATGCCAATGAATCATTTTCTGAGTTTAACTTCTCTAATACATGAGGATATGCGATACCTAACTCTTGCCCCATACCCCAAAAATGATTCCCGGAACCAGGGTAGACAAAGGCAAGCTTACCTTGAGGTGCTAAAGGATTAACAGCATAAAAACAACGACCATTATCTATCGATTCATTATTCTCAATAGCACTAACAACTTCATCGCGAGCAAGATTAAACTCATTATCGTCATTAGCAACAATAGCGACCCGTAATTTATCTTCGTTATCAGCATATTGAAGCGCATCAGAAAACGATAAATTTTTAATTTTATTTACTAAGTCCTGCGTACTATTAGCGGTGGCAACAAATAATTTTTCTGTACCTGCTTTAGCCGTTGGCTTCGCTGTACCCTCTGCAAGAAGTACACTAACAGCATTGCCATCAAGACTTGTCGCATTGACTAAACTCTTCCTCGAGCCATTAACCCGATCTTTCAACCAGTATTGAGTGTTTGACGCTTTATCTGTTGGAAGTAAGCGGTGATATAAACCAGTAATAGCACTGGCAACCGTCATTAACCCGCTTGCAGCACCAGAATGACCTAATGGAAAGGTATTGATTCGTGCATTTTTTAGGATCGGGCTATCTGTTAAAACTTCGTCCTGAGTCGAATAAACAATCTGATCTATTTCATCTAAATGACATTGCGCATCAGCACAGGCATTCTGAATCGAGTTTATTTGAACACCAGGGTCGATAGCTTTTATATCACCACCGCCTGCGGTAGCGGATCCAATCCCTTTTATAATTGAATAAACCTTATCTCCATCACGAAGTGCGTCTTTATAACGCTTTAAGATAAACGCTGTAGCACCATCTGCAATAGTCGTCTTCCCGTAGTGTTCTATATGTCCTTTAGCTGCTCTTAGATCACTAGCGAGTTCAACCGACCCGACAATAACCTGGTCTAATTCATTTTTCTGTAAGGCCCGTAGACCAGATTTTAATGCGCACAATCCTGAGGTTTCTTCTGCTGAGACGGTAAATGATGGCCCGCCTATGCGAAATGTTCGTGCGATTCGACTAGCAACAATCCCACCAAGCGCACCCATGGTACGGTTTGCACTTAACGCTGGGCCACAAGCTTCGCGAAGTTTCGCTATCCATTCATTTAATTCTTCTTCACCAAGCTGAATACCTAAACCTTGTAGCCAGTCGCGCGCATACTTTTTTTGCATCCAACGGAAGTGAAAGTTTGTCGTATTTAAATCAAGTGCAATACCAATGAACACGCCTGTTCGGCATTGTTGCTCAGCTGTCAGTGCTGAAAGTCCGGTATCATCCAATGCATTAGCAGCCACTTCCAACATTAACAATTGTTGCGGCAACATCTCTTTTAATTCGGCTGGAGGTATTCGATAACGTCCAAGCGGAACATTGACTTCTTTTATTAAATGCCCCTTGCATGCGTTCGTTCCAGATCCCCACCAATTAGTCGGATGAGTTTCTTTTCTATCAACACCAAACAAGACCGCAGAATCAAACTCAGCCTGGTCATTCCATGGACCAAGACGAGATTCCATGCCCACTATCGCAACATCATCTTTATCCGTTTCTATCGTTGATACTATGTTGGCATCGACTGCGTATTTATCAAACTGCTCAAGAAGGACATGCGCATTAATACCGCCAAAACCGAAACCGCTAATCGCTGCTCGACGAGGCGTGTTAGTCTCTACTTGCCATGGTTTAGCTTTGGTTAATACCTTGAAAGGACTTTTATTTAAATCAATTTTATTTGACGGCGATTCAAAATTTGCCGTGGGTGGTAATACGCCGTGTTTCATTGCCAATAATGTTTTCATTAATGCAGCAGCACCGGCCGCCGTTAATAAATGTCCCACGTTACTTTTTACCGAACCAATCACACACTCGCCTTCGACATTATGCTGTTGCCAAAGATTGTTTAACGAGTTGAACTCAACACCATCACCCACAGGTGTTCCGGTGCCATGACATTCAATATGTTGCACTTGATTGGGTAGCCAACCAGCCTTGGTATAAGCCGATTGCATAGCACGACTCTGCCCTTCTGTGTCCGGAGACATGATATTGCCTTCGATATCATTCGAGAGACCGATACCTGCTATCGTCGCATAAATATGATCGTTGTGAGCTATTGCATCATCCAATCGTTTCAAGACAAAGATACCGGCGCCTTCACCGACAACAAGACCATCCGCCTTGCTATCAAACGGCGAACAACGACCTGACTTTGATATCGCATTGAGTTGAGAAAACCCCATCTGCGTATAAAGGCTATCAGGTCTAGATACACCTCCGGCTAACATCGCATCAGACCGGCCAGCGATTAATTCATCTGCCGCATATTTCAAAGAGTATAGTGATGATGCACACGCCGCATCCAAGGTATACGCACCGGCACCCAAACCCAGTGCCTTTGCTAATAAACCACCCGGCAAGCCGGCAACATAGCGATTTAATGACTCTGTCTTTTCATTATAATTAGTCGTCGTGTTTAATTGTGTTTCGAATAAGGCTTTGAATTGCTCATCACTAAACTGCGATGATGATTCTGTAGGTAAAACAATATTACCAATGATAATGCCTACACGTTCTTTCTTGATTTTTTCTGTCTTTGCATCTGCCCACGCATCACGTCCGGCATGCAACAGAATTTGATACAGTGGATCTAGTCGTTTTAATAAGTCTGCATCAATATTGAAACCATCAGGGTTAAATTTAAAGTCCTGTACCAGACAGGCCCGCCGAGAATTGACCTTGTCATCTTCAAGGTTGGGGGAATACAAATCGTTAGGATCTAATCGCCAGCGATCAGCGCCTACATCAATAGCGGTATCTTTAGCAGATAGAATATTCTGCCAAAACTCTTCCAGATCTCTCGCACCGGGGAATACCCCGCCAAGACCGACAATCGCAATTTTAGATGTTGATTTCAAAATATTATTCCGCTTTCACTTTTTTATGTTTTTCACAGTATTCAACAACATTTGTTTTACCTTGATTTATGAAACAAATTAAATCTAAAAACCCTTTTTCTTTAATCAAAGGTAATATTTTACCCGGTTGTTTTTCCAAAGCACGGGCGACAACTTCCAGAACAAATTTTTTCTCTTCTATAGGGAACACGTTCCATTCATTCAGTCCTATTTCAATTACCAACCGTTGCAAGCCCGGTTCCCATGGACCAAGTTTTACAACATTATGTAATGCTTCAAAAAAATCTTCGTCAAACTGTCCCAATCGATATTTTACAGATATCAAACCCGCCCAGGCATAAGGCCATACCGGCCGAAGTAAAACAGATTTTCTATAATGCTCTAAAGCTAGTTGTCGTGATGATTGTGCACCGGCATCTTTAGAAGCGAGATTTAAAAAGCGCCCTTCCGTTGCTAGCGCCAACATCTCATGTATTTCTGGATTATCTGCATCTAATTCTAATGCTTTAGATAAATTAAGCCGTAACCTATCCCAATCCTTATCTGCTAATTCTATTTTTCCTGAACGCCAGTTTTTAAGTTCAATTTTCGCCGGTCTGTAATAAATATCAGCAAGCCCCCAACTGCCTGCAATATAAATCATGTACAATGAAACGGGAATCAGTGTTGCCACTAATATTCGCGAAAATAACTTAATTATCCATGATTAAGTTCTATTATCAGCTTTCCCAGTTGTTTCAACTTTATAAGTTGAATACATCGTTTATTTTTTCCGAATCCTGTTCGCAAACCCCAGCCTCATCAGCAAATACCGGCCATTTTTCTACTGCTGCGGCCACCTCTTCTGCGCAGGCTTTTGCTTCCTTTTTAGGAACACCGAAAATACGTTGTTTCCCATCAACTTCCGAGGGACGCAGTGGGTAATTCGAATAGCTGTATCCCGCCGCGTGAAACTGGCCCCGACTTAGAGATGGCACTAAATCGTATGCTGGGGCAAGTTTGTAACCCGTTCCATCTGTACACAAACTAAAATTTCTTTCGTGATCGTCCGAATTATTAAACGCTCTATTAAATAGCATCAAACGTAGCAATTGTTTTAAATCTTCCTGGATATTAGTGGAATATGATTTAAGCAAATTATGTATATCATTGTATCTAAACATCATGCCGTAATCTGCAAAAGATGCAGCATTTTTTAATAAGGCATTTATCGTTACCACATGTAGACGACTATCATTGTTAACGACATCAAATCGCTTTAACAGCAGCACGTCTCTACCATTTATATTTTCTTCTACAAAGCCATCATTTATTTTAATGCCCGCTTTCTTTGCCATGCGTAAGCAGGCTAATTCTACTTTGGCAAAATTGAACTCATCTTGTCTTGTGTTAAATTTTGCAAGATAAGCATTCTTACCTTTATGAACTAGACTTTTGGGTCTGGCACCCCCGGCGCCTCCTGACCCTTCGCGCCAAAGATGGATTAGCTTCGCTGTTTCAAGTGTAATGTTGTTATCAGGTTCATTAATCAGTAATGCTGCATTTTCAGCGTGAATTAGATCCTCATATTCCAGACCCAAATCATAAGTGGGCCCTTCATTTTCGGGTTGGATTGCTAAAGCACCGATATTACTTTTGCTTACCAAAGAGAGTATGTCGATAACGCTATTGGCATTGAAATCAGTCTTCTTTGCTACTGAAGCTGCACGAGCAATAACCCTGCGGCCCCATTGGTCTGGTAAATAGTCGTCTAAAAAGCCGGGTAAACTTTGATTCACTCGATACTGGTAAGCCCTGGAGGAGAGTTGAAGTGCAACCGGGTCAATAGAAAAAGCATTGGGGTGAGTTAAGTACTCTGCCGAATATTTAAAACCGACACCGTCAGTATTACCATCAGATTCTTTTATGATAAGCGTGCCACAGTGTATCTTTCCAGTTGCAGGGGTATTTAGGGTGACTTGATACTGCGCTGCTCGCTTACTCATTAAACCAGTCCTCTTCTAATTTGAAGAGTTCATGAAACCGTGGTTCCAAACCTAGCACTTGGCCCGCTTTATAGTAATTGTGCAAACCTACTGAAAGCTCACCTTTTTCCATTTTTTTGTAGGTAGACAATCCAATCTCACAACGAGCAGCAAAAGCGGCAGCCGTATCTTGGGGAAATTGCTTTTTACGTGCAGAAGTCAGGTTTTCCCCTAACTCTTTAATAGACAATATATTAACCATTTATGTCATTTTTTTATATAATTAGTCACTATATTAACTATTTTATTGAATAGCAAGCTTGATCCGATCACGCTTTACATAAGACTTTAATCTGGCGATTGTCTATTTTTGAATATCACTTCCTCACATTAACTATATTTAGAGATATGATTGGGGGTGTAGAGCGTCAATTAAAGTGGGTATTAGCTTTTAGTGTTACGAAACGTTATTCAGGTACCCATCGTAAGTCATTTCTATACCGTCACGTAAAGAGGTCTTGCTCTGCCAACCGAGACTGTTTAGTTTAGTCACATCAGTGACTTTCTTCGGTGTGCCATCTGGTTTGGATGAATCAAATACGATATTGCCCTGATAGCCCACAGTGTCTTTTATTATTTCAGCTAATGCGTTAATACTAACGTCTTGCCCTGTTCCAATATTAATAATCGATTCATCCTCATAATGTTGCATTAAATAACAACACGCTTCTGCCATATCATCTACATACAAAAACTCTCTGAAGGGTTTTCCTGATCCCCAGACTTCTACCTGTTTTGAATTATTGGTCTTGCCTTCATGAAACTTTCTGATTAGGGCTGGAAGAACATGTGAATTCATAAGGTCAAAATTATCACCTGGCCCATAGAGGTTTGTAGGCATTAAAGAAATGGCATTGAACCCATGTTGTCTGCGATAGGCCTGGCAGAGTTTGATACCAGCGATCTTGGCAATTGCATACCATTGGTTGGTTTCTTCTAATGGGCCGGTTAATAGATACTCTTCTTTAATGGGCTGCGGACAATCGCGCGGGTAAATGCAAGTCGAACCTAGAAACGCCAATTTCTTAACGCCACTTCTATAGGCGGCATCGACAATGTTGGTCTGGATTAATAGATTGTCTCTTAGGAATTCAACTGGTTGATTATCATTGGCATGGATACCGCCGACTACTGCTGCGGCCAGGAAGACATATTCTGGCTGTGTCTCTGTAAAAAACTCATTAACGGCGACTTGATTACATAAATCCAGTTCTTTATGTGTTCGCGTTAACAGGTTGGTATAACCATCAGACTTTAATTTACGACAAATTGCACTACCGACCAGGCCGCTGTGTCCCGCCACATATATTTTTGAGTTACTTTGCATTGTTTAATATTTGGTTATAAATAATTCATGGTCATATCTGTCATGTCAGACTTAAACACGAAACCTTGTTTATTACTAGATTCCCGCGTATGCGGGAATGACGCTGTGTTCCCGTACACCCCTTTTGTCATGCCGCACATTGACACGGCATCTAGTTTACTTCTGGATTCCCGCATAGGCGGGAATGACGCTGTGTTCCCGTACACCCCTTTTGTCATGCCGCACATTGACACGGCATCTAGTTTACTTCTGGATTCCCGCATAGGCGGGAATGACGCTGTGTTGTCGTACCGGGCTGAGACCCGGTACCCAGTTAATTTAACCCTTCGTATAAATCTTTCCAATCAAGATTGAATGATTCAATGGCGTCTAATTTCCATTGCCTGCGCCATTTCTTGATTACTTTTTCTCGGCTTATTGCTGACTCCATACTGGTATGTAATTCATACCATACTAATGTATGTACTTTATATTTCCTGGTAAATCCTTCTACAAGATTGTTTTTGTGCTGCCATATGCGTTTACGCAAATCAGAAGTCACACCAACATATAATGTTCCGTTCCTTTTACTTGCAAGCATATAAACGCAGGGCTGACGTTCCATCGTCTAATCTCCATAATTAATTTCTGGGCTCCCGCCTTAGTCTCTATTCCTGACTCGACTCTACCACCTACACCCATGTAGGCGTTCGCGGGAATGACGTCCTATTCTCGTACATCTCTTTTGTCATGTTGTACATTGGTACGGCATCTAGCTTATTACTGGATTCCCGCCTCGGTCTCTATTCCTGACTCGACTCTACCACCTACATCCATGTAGGCGTTCGCGGGAATGACGTCCTGTCGTCGTACCCCCCCTTTTGTCATGCCGTACATTGATACGGCATCTAGTCTATTTCTGGATTCCCGCTTCGGCCTCTATTCCTGACTCGACTCTACCACCTACATCCATGTAGGCGTCCGCGGGAATGACGTTGCGTTGTCATACCGGGCTTAGACCCGGTATCCAGTTTGAATTCTAGCTTCCCTTCTGGGAATGACAGAAAAATAACTTAAAAGTTATTTCTTATTTTTTAAGAGCAATTCATTTTCAGCAGCTTTCATATCCGCTTGCATCATCTCTGTTATCATTTCATGTAATGATGTTTTTGGTGTCCAGCCCAGTTTTTCTTTTGCCTTTGATGGATCACCGAGCAGGCTTTCTACTTCTGAAGGGCGGAAATAATTTGGATCAACTTCGATAATACAGTTGCCATTTTCATCGTAGCCTTTTTCCTCAACCCCCTTGCCCTTCCATGTGATATTAAGGTCGATGGCCTTGGCTGCGAACTCGATAAATTCTCGCACGGTATATTGCACCCCTGTGGCGACAACAAAGTCTTCCGGTTCATCCTGTTGTAACATCAGCCATTGAATCTCAACATAATCACGTGCGTGACCCCAGTCGCGCTTCGCATCCAGATTACCGATATACAACTTATCCTGTAGTCCGTGTTTAATTCGACTTAAAGCGATTGTTATTTTTCTGGTAACAAACGTTTCCCCACGGACGGGTGATTCGTGGTTAAACAAAATACCGTTACAGGCATAGAGTCCATAGGCCTCCCTGTAGTTAACGGTTATCCAATAGGCATAAAGCTTTGCGACACCATAAGGTGATCGAGGATAAAACGGGGTGGTCTCTTTCTGGGGCACTTCCTGTACAAGGCCATAGAGTTCAGAGGTAGAGGCCTGATAAAAACGTGTTTTATTTTCTAAATTTAATATCCGTATCGCTTCGAGTATTCTCAATGGACCTAAGGCATCTGAATTAGCTGTGTACTCCGGTTCTTCAAACGATACTGCAACGTGACTTTGTGCCGCTAAATTATAGATCTCATCCGGCTGTGATTCCTGAATGATGCGTGTCAGGCTACTGGAATCCGTCATATCACCATAGTGTAAGATGAAGTTTCTATCTGAGATATGAGGGTCTTGGTATAAATGATCAATACGGTCGGTATTAATCAAGGAGCTGCGGCGTTTTATACCATGTACGATGTAGCCTTTATTCAATAAGAACTCGGCAAGGTAGGAGCCATCTTGGCCAGTTATTCCCGTAATAAGTGCACATTTTTTCATGTTGTTTTATAGTTTCCTTCTTAATGTCGTACAAACGATCTCATAGTAAGCTGGCGAGACAGCTATCGTCGCCACTGCAAAAGCGTGAACCTTGTTATATTACTGGATTCCCGCGCAGGCGGGAATGACGCTTAGTAGCTAATCACCTATTTATACTAGTTATAGAATTATTGATTATCTTATTTCGATTATTTTAAAGTCTAACGGCCTCTTCTATCTAAATACCATTCCATAGTTTCTCTAATGCCAGTTTCAAATGTTTCTACAGATTCCCAATTTATCTTTTCAAACATTTTTTTTGTATCAATAGCATAGCGCCAATCATGTCCCTGTCTATCTGTTACAAAAGTAATGAGTTTTTCATGCGATGCGTTTTCTGATTTAACTTGATCCATTAATTTACATATCAGGTGAACAATATCAATATTCCTCCATTCATTATTGCCACCGATATTATAGACTTCACCAACGGCACCTCTTCTGATTACTGCATCTATTCCT
>TARA_R110002072_G_scaffold296509_1_pt1 | contig 12387 bp, 9 predicted proteins | sample TARA_R110002072 | Tara Oceans TARA_R110002072 (sample SAMEA4397118) | marine metagenome | biome: Polar Biome; feature: [SRF] surface water layer (ENVO:00010504); material: water (ENVO:00002006), including particulate matter (ENVO:01000060) such as... | depth 5 m | reverse complement strand
AATTCTTCTGATGTAAATAATCCATTAGAAAACTCACTTCGTTTTTCTTTATCTTTTGATTTAGGTGAAATTTACGATAATTACTAAAAGTGATATTTTTTTAGTAAATTTATAACCCTATATAAAGCAGTCCATAAAGGCTGCTTTTTTTGACGACTTTAATCTATGAGAAAAATTCAAATAGCAACATCAGCAACCGTTTTTAATAATCTTTCAGAATTATCTACAGAAGATAAAATGTTAATGGATAAAGCCATTGAAGCTAGAAAAAAAGCCTATGCTCCCTATTCTAAATTTAATGTGGGTGCAGCTTTGTTATTAGAAAATAACGAAATTGTTACAGGAAATAATCAAGAAAACGCTGCCTATCCTTCAGGAATGTGTGCAGAAAGAGTTGCCATTTGGAAAGCTGGTTCAGATTTCCCAAATGTAAAAATCTTAAAATTGGCTATTTCTGCGAGTTCATCAATTTCTAAAGTAGATAAACCTGTAGGGCCTTGTGGTGCTTGTAGGCAATCTTTATCAGAATATGAAATCAAACAAAAACAACATTTTCCAGTTATATTTATGGGCGAAGTTGGCGAAATCATAAAAACTGAGTCTTTAGATTCCTTATTGCCTTTTTCTTTTGATAGTAGTTATTTGTAGGTAAACCATTTTCTAAAACATAAAAAAAGTTGCTTACCAAATATTAAATTTGGAAAGCAACTTTTTTGTAAAAGTATATTTCAAATACTTATTTTAAATCTTGCAGTAAAACTTCTACCGCTTTTTTAAGTTGATCATCTTCTCCTCTTTCTTTCCAGCCTGGTTTATTTTCTACTAAATAATCTGGAACTGCAGGGCCATGTTCCATATTCATGCCAGATTCTTTAACATACCAAGCTCTGTAAGGCATTCTAATAGAACCATCTTGTAATCTTTGAGAACCTGTAGAAATTACAGCACCAAAGGTTGGTTGCCCAACTAATTTTCCTAGTTTAAAACTTTTAAATGCATGTGCAAAAATTTCGGCATTAGAATAACTGTTTTGGTTTGACAAAGCTACTAAAGGTTTTGTGTTTACAGATAAAAGAGCACGTTCATTAAAAGGATAATTACCTGTAAAATTTTTGTTGTCTTTTTGTAGATTATCAGTGGCACCTCTAGGAACTGTATATGCATGTTGTTGTACTGTTAAAACAGCCATTAAACGATCTGTAGTCCAACCACCACCATTATTTCTTACATCAATTACAATCCCTTTTTTACCATAACCAGAAGCTTTTAATTCTCTTTCAAAACGCTCAAAACTTGGTAAATTCATACCTTGAATATGAATGTAGCCTAATTGTCCATTAGAGAATTCATCCACTAATTTTTTACGAGAATTGATCCACTCTTCGTAACGTAAATTTCCAATAGTTCTTGTTGATGCTGTTCTTACAACAATTTCTCTTTGATCAGTTAAGGTTAGTAAAATTTCATTCCCATTAGTGTTTTTTAGTAAACTATAAAAATTGGTGTTTTTATCAATATTTTTTTCATTTACAGACTCAATTACATCATCAACCTTTAAAGAAACATTTGTTTTTGTTGCAGCTGAATTCGGAAGTACGTAATTAATTTTTACACCATTTTTAACATTGGTAACATCCAACCCTAATAACCCAATATTATCACTAGAGGTTTTTTCTGGAGAACTACCTCTATATCCCATATGACTTGCATTTAATTGCCCTAACATATTGTTAAACATAAATGTGTAATCTTGTTTTGTGTTGGCAGCTAAAACCCAAGGTGTGTAACGTTTTACAATTTTATCCCAGTCATAACCATGAAATTTTGGATCGTAAAAACCAGCAGTGATAGCTCTTACACCTTCTTCAAAAACTTGCTGATTTAATTTGCTAAAATTTGTTGTGTAAGTTGCTGAATGTGTAAAAGAAGCAACTTTGTCAGATTTTAAATTTAAAGATTTAAGTTTTCCTCTAGATGCATAATATAATACATCTTTGTGCAAACTTGCACTACCAACATAGCTAACATCTTTTACTTCTTTTGGAGTTCCTCCAGTAATATCAACTTTATATAAGCCGTTTTTATCAGTTGCTGGGTTTGTAGCAGAAATGTATATACTTTTGCTATCTGCACTAAACATTGCTCCATATTCATTGCCAGCCCAACTTGTTATTTGTGTTAATCTATCAAAAATTCTGTCTTCATCAATTTTTACAACTACTTCTTTTTGCTCTTTTTTATCTTTTGATGCTACTTCTTCTGTTTGATAATAAGCACCTTCTTTAAAATCTGCATTTGTTTTTTCCCAATCTGCTTTTTGTAGCCAAACCATCCAAGTATCATAATTGATACCACCTCTATCTCCAGCTCTGTTAGAAACGAAAGAAAGTTTTTTTCCATCTGGACTCCAAACTGGCGATCTATCTGATCTTGGGTGCATAGAAACATTCATTTTTGTTGATGAATTTTCTACTGATTGAATGTAAATTTCGCTATCAAAATTTAAATCTTGTTGAGAGTAGGCTATGTATTTACTATCAGGACTCCAAGAAACGCCATCTGCAGATGCCCAAGTATCTGAGTAGGTTTTTGGTTTTGAGAATGTACCATCTTTAATGTCTGCAATAACCAATTTTCCTCTACCAATTCTATAAGAAATTTTCTGTCTATTAGGTGATAATAAAGGTTCAAAAACATCAATTTCACTTTTCGTTAATTGTGTAGTTTTAGTTTTTAAAGTTCTGCTTAAATTTACTTTTTCATCAGCAGATACAACTTTATAAAATTCATTTTGTCCATTTCTATCTGATAAAAAACCAAGAGTATTATCATCAATCCAAAAAGGATCATCATCTTTAAAAGGATGGTTACTTACATTGTTGGTTTTTGTTTTGTCTTTGTCATTTTCTTTTACAAAAATTTCGCCATTAATACTTAAGGCAATTAACTTTCCATTTGGCGAAACATTTAAAGCACTAATATCTCCAGAAACTGTTTCAGTTTCCTCTAATTCAAATCGGTTATCGGTTGCTAAGTTTAAGCTCATTTTTTTACTAGCACCATTTTGTAATTTAAAAACTTCAATACCACTATTGTAAATTATAGTACCATTATTACTTACAGAAAAAGACAAAACACCATCAACCTTTAAATTAGTTAAAGCAGTTTCAGTGCCATTTTTTGTTCCTTTTTCTGTAATTGATGTTTTATAAATATTATATCGTCCACTTTCTGCACCTATATAATATAAGTTGTTGTTTTCGTCCCAAAGTGGTGTGTGATCGTTTTTTTTACTAGTTGTAATCTGATGATATTCTTTCGTATTTAGGTTGTAAATCCAAACATCTCTTTGAGCAGGACCATTATAGTCTTCTCTAGATATTCTACAAGTTCCTTTAACAAAAGCCACAAAATTTCCATTTGGAGATAGTGTTGCTTGGCTTCCTAAAGCTGTCATAAAACGATTTGGAGTTTCGCCATTTTCGTTTATTTTATATATTGATGTTTCTCTTTCTGTACCTTTAAAAATTCGATTACTTGAAAAAATAATATCACCATTTTCACCCCAAAAACTTGGACTGTCAGTTGTTGGGTAATAGGTTAATTGCGTTGGAATTCCGCCATTTAAATTGGTTTTAAAAATATTGGTATATCCTCTTCTATTTGAATTAAAAACAAGTTGATTGCTTTTACGATTCCAAATAGGATTACTTTCATAAGCTTGATGAATTGTTAATCTTTTAGGTTGATTTGTAGCCAAATCTAAAACCCAGATATCGCCATCAAACCCAAAAGCCATTTTTGTGGCATCAGGACTAATAGCAGGTGTCCTGATTAAAGTTTCTTGTGCAATTGCAATGAGCGTATTACAAAGAATTACAAATGATAATAAAGTTTTTTTAGTCATTTTAGTGAAGTTTTAGAGGTCTAATTTAATCTTTAATAAACTATTTTGAGAATCAAAAGATTTCTTTAAGAAAATTTTAAGAGTTTAAAAATAAAATTAATTTTATTTCACTTTTAATTTTATCACAAATAGTATCCATAAAACTTATAAAACTAGAATCTTTACAATCCAAAATCAATTTTAATTTATAGAAAATGATGAAACCAGATATATCTTCAAGAAAAGACATTAAACAAATAATGACAAAATTTTATGATTTTTTATTGGCTGATAAAACAATGATGCCTTTTTTCGAAGAAATAGTCCAAGAAAACCAGTTAGAACATCATTTGGAAATTATCACTGATTTTTGGAATGATATTTTGTTTGATACCAACGAATATCAACAAAATGTAATGCAAAAGCATCTTCAAAAAAATGCTTTTATCCGATTCAAAAAAGAACATTTTACTAGTTGGGTATCGTATTTTTTTAAGACAATTGATGCTTCTTATACAGGTGAAAATTCAGAAAAAATGAAGGCTAGAGCCCAATCTATTGCTACAGTTATGCAATTAAAAATGAATTTATTTGAAGATAAAAAGTAATTTTTATGTTACTGAATTTCGGTTTTAAGTTTCGGGTTCAAATTCTACTAAGGCTAATAGTAGTACTTTTATAGAATTCTATAATTAAAATAAAAAAATGATTTCATCAAAAATAACTGGAACAGGAACTTTTATACCTTCTTTAAAGAAGGAAAATAAAGATTTTTTGAACACAGCATTTTTAAATGCAGATGGTTCTGCAATTCCCTCAAAAAATAGTGAAATTGTAGAGAAATTTAAAGCTATTACTGGTATTGAAGAAAGGCGTTATGCAAGGGCTGAATATACAACCTCAGATTTAGCTTTTTTTGCTTCAGAAAAAGCCATCGAAGACGCGAACATCAACAAAGAAAGTATCGATTATATTATTTTTGCACATAATTTTGGTGATATCAAACATGGTACAATTCAAGGAGATATGATACCAAGTTTAGCAACTAGAGTAAAATTTAGATTAGGTATTGAAAACCCAAATTGTGTAGCCTATGATATTTTATTTGGTTGCCCAGGTTTTATAGAAGGCATTATTCAGGCGCAAGCTTTTATAAAAGCAGGCATTGCCAAAAAATGTTTGATAATTGGTGCAGAAACGCTATCGAGAGTTATAGACAAACACGATAGAGATTCCATGATTTATAGTGATGGAGCAGGAGCTTGTATCGTAGAAAAAACGGATGAGCAAGATTCAGGAATTATAAGTCACGCAACCCAAACCTTTGCAAAAGAGGAAGCTTATTTTTTACATTATGGGAGTTCTTTTAATAAAAATGAAGACAAAAGTATACGTTATATAAAAATGTTTGGTCGTAAAATTTACGAATTTGCGATTACAAATGTGCCAAATGCCATGAAAATGGCGTTGGATAAAAGTGGTTTAGAAATAGACGATATTAAAAAAATATTCATTCATCAAGCTAATGAAAAGATGGATGAAGCTATCGTAAAACGTTTTTATAGATTGTATAAAAAACCAGTTCCAGAAGGTGTTATGCCAATGAGTATTCACAAATTGGGTAATAGTTCTGTAGCAACTGTACCAACGTTGTTAGATTTGGTTTTGAAAGGTAAAATTAAAGATCAAAAAGTAACTAAAGGCGATGTTGTTATGCTAGCTTCTGTTGGAGCAGGTATGAATATAAATGCAATTGTGTATCGTTTTTAAACTGAACTACTAAGTTCCTTTACAGCTATTATTTTGGATGTTACTTTTTGCTGAAAGTAATCAGTATAAAAGTCAGACTTTTCATTATAATCCTTAAGGCAACTATCGAGTAACAATTTTCATTATCTAATAATAATAGATTATTTTTGTGCTTCTTTTAAAAAAAAAGCTCAAAATAATGAGAAATACTATACTTTCGATCTTTATTACTGCCACAATTTTAGCAGGTGTTTTAGTGTATTTCTATCCACAAACTGGCAATATTGCACTTTTATCTATCATTGGTGTTTTAACAATTGTTGTTTTACGTGATAGTTTTCAAACCAAACATTCTTTACTAAGAAGTTTTCCTTTAATTGCAAGATTACGTTGGCTTTTTGAGGAGGAACGCGAAAAAATTCAACAATATTTTATTGAAGATAATTTAAGTGGAACACCAATCAACAGAGAAAAAAGAAGTATTGTTTATCAACGTGCAAAGTTAGAGAAAGATACAGTTCCTTTTGGTACACAACACAATGTGTATAAAAAAGGATATGAGTTTGTAAAACACTCTATGTTTCCAGCAAATCATCATCTTATAAAAGGAGATCGCGTACTTTTTGGCTCTAGCAAATGCACTCAAAAATACAATGGTTCTCTTATTAATATTTCTGCAATGTCTTTTGGTTCTTTAAGTAAAAATGCAGTAATGGCATTAAATCAAGGAGCAAAAATGGGCAATTTTGCACATAATACTGGTGAAGGTGGTGTTTCTCCATATCATTTACAAGGAGGAGATGTTATTTTTCAAGTGGGTACAGGATATTTTGGAGCTGGAAAATCGGTGAATGGAGTTAGAGTTTTTGATGATGAAATTTTCAAGAAAAATGCGAGTCATTCAGATATTAAAATGATTGAAATTAAATTTTCTCAAGGTGCAAAACCTGGTCATGGAGGAATTTTACCAGCAATGAAAAACACTCCAGAAATTGCAAAAATTAGAGGAGTAGAAGTTGGTACGCAAGTAGATTCGCCTCCTGGACATTCGGCTTTTTCTAATTATGAAGAAATGATTGTTTTTATTCAGAAAGTAAGAGATTTATCTGGAGGAAAACCTGTAGGAATTAAACTTTGTATTGGTAATAATGAGGAAATTGAAGAAATGATCAAAGCGTTTTCAGTTGCCAATAATTACCCAGATTTTATTTCTGTTGATGGTGGAGAAGGAGGAACTGGAGCTGCGCCTATGGAATTTACAAATTATATAGGAACACCTTTAACAGAAGGATTGGTTTTTATCAATAAATTATTGATTCAATATAACTTAAAAAACGAGATTAAAATTATTGCTTCAGGAAAAGCAATTGACGCTTTCGATATTGTAAAATTAATTGCTTTAGGAGCAGATGCTATTGGTATGGCTCGTAGTTTTATGTTGAGTTTAGGTTGTATACAAGCAAGAGAATGTAATTTAGATACGTGTCCTGTTGGTGTTGCTACCCAAGATGAGGAGTTGGTAAAAGCGCTGGTTGTTGAAAAGAAAAATGTTCGTGTTAAAAATTACCATGATAAAACAATTGCTTCTGTAAAAGAAATGGTTGCAGCTATGGGTATTGAATCTATTGGAGATTTAAAATCAAAACATATTTTTAGAAGAAAAAAAGATGATAAGATTGTAAGTTATCAAGAAATTTACAAATATTAAATATATGGAAGAATTAGACATTTTAATTGTTGGAGGTGGACCCATAGGAATTGCCTGTGGTTTAGAAGCAAAGAAAAAAGGACTGAGTTATTTAATTCTTGAAAAAGGGCCTATTGTAAATTCGCTCTATAATTACCCAACAAATATGCAGTTTTTCTCTTCTTCAGAAAAGTTAGAGATTGATGAAATTCCATTTATTAGTAAAGAAGCAAAACCAAATAGGAGTGAAGCTTTAGAGTATTATAGAAGAATTACAACCTCCAACAAATTGAATATTAATTTGTTTGAGAAAGTGAATTCTGTTATTAAAAATGAAAATATTTTCGACATAAAAACAAACAAGAATACTTATAAGGCTAAAAATGTGGTGGTTGCTACTGGTTTTTATGATATTCCAAAAACGCTAAACATTAAAGGCGAAGATTTAGAAAAAGTTTCTCATTATTATAATGATCCTCATTTTTATGCAGGTCAAAAAGTTGCGATCATTGGTGCAAGTAATTCAGCTATTGATGCAGCTTTAGAATGTTATAGAAAAGGAGCAGAGGTTACGTTAATTATTCGCGGAGAAGAAGTTGGTCAGCGTGTAAAATATTGGGTTCGTCCAGATATTATCAATAGAATTGAAGAGGGTAGTATCAACGCTTTTTATAACAGTGAAGTTATAGAAATTAAAGACACAGAAATTAAAATTAAAACTCCAAAAGGCATTGAAACTCTTCAAAACGATTTTGTTTTAGCATTAACAGGTTACAAACCTAATTTTAGTTTCTTGCAAAGTATGGGGATTGAATTATCTCAAGATGAACAAAAAATTCCTGTTTACAATGATGAAACAATGCAAACAAATGTTGAAGGAATTTATTTGGCAGGCGTAATTTGCGGTGGAATGGAAACACATAAATGGTTTATTGAAAATTCTCGTATTCACGCAAAAATGATTGTTAAGAATATACTAGAAAAGTAAATTTTAAGAAAAGCTTCTCGATACAAAATTTCTGAAAAAAGAAATTTCACTCGAAGTGACAAAATTTTTCTAAAATGTTCTATTCATAGTTGATGTCAGTTTGAGTGATTTCTATTTTTTTCTTCGAAATTGTATTAAGAACATTTTTAAATCTCACATTTTGAATTACACTCAAATGGAAAACCCAAAAAAAATCAAAAAGCCTTGGCCAACAAAAAAGGCGATGGAACAGATTTACGATCAAAATCTTTGGGGAGATAACAATACCGAATTTTATTCTGGTGTTGGTTCTCACGATCCAGCAATTGTAAATCCGTATGTTGAGGTTGTTAAACAGTTTTTAACTTCTTTTGATACACCAATCACAGTTTTAGATTTAGGTTGTGGCGATTTTAATATTGGAAATCAATTTGTAGAATTCACAAAAAAGTATATTGCTGTTGATATTGTCGAGAATCTTATCAATTATAATCAAGAAAAATTTAAAGCCGATCATTTAGAGTTCCAATGTCATTTAGAGTTCCAATGTTTAGATATTGCAAAAGACGATTTACCAAAAGCAGACTGTGTAATCATTAGGCAAGTTTTGCAACATCTTTCAAATGCAGAAGTTAAGGGGGTTTTAGATAAATTAACTGATTTCAACTATATAATTCTCACAGAACATATACCAAAAGGGATTTTTACACCTAATAAAGATATTATTTCAGGGCAAGGCATCAGACTTAAGAAACAAAGTGGTTTGGATATCTTAAAACCTCCCTTTAATTTTGAGGCAAAAGAAAAAAAAGAGTTATTAGTTTTTAACTTGGAAGGTGATAAAGGTTTGATTACAACTACATTTTACAAAGTTTTTTAAATAGGTTTTATAATCAAAATTTTAAAAAAAAACTTTTCGAATGTTTATTAAGTGTTTAAATACAATCAATCAATATTATATTTAAAAGATTATTTTTTTAAAGCTAATTGGAGAAAATGTCTAGTTTTATTGTGTTATATTCGGATTTTGCTCACAATACTTTTTTCTTATGCTATTTCAATATTCAGGCGTTTTCCAAGACCTAATTCAATTAGTTTGTAGTAAGTAGAAACTTGAATATCGCTTAAGCCACGTTCAATTCGAGAAATATAGCTTTTTTTGGTTCCAGTTCTTTCAGCCAATTCTTCTTGTGTTAAATTCGCTTCTTTTCTAGCTTCTTTTAGCATAATTCCTAATCGGAAGGCAAGAGAGTTCGCGTCATATTTATCTCGCTTTTCAGTCCCTTTTTTCCCATATTCTCCAATTATAATATCTTCAAAATCAGTTATATTGTTCATAATTATTTATTTTTATCTTTTAAATATTCTTCTTTTATTTTTTCAGCAAGTTTGATTTCCTTTTTTGGCGTCTTTTGAGTTTTCTTCACAAAACAATTCGCAAGCACAACTAAATTTCCATTATCGAAAAAGCACAATATTCTTATACTCTTGAAAGCTGTAATTACACGTACTTCATAAATACCGTCTGTATTTTCAAGATATTTAAAAAACTTTTTTGGCACTTGTCTTTCAAATCTAACTAAATCTAAAGCGTATCCAATTTTTGCTCTAACCTTTTCGTCTTGAGATTTATAGAATTTAGTGAAATAATCTTTGTATATAATTATCTTTCTTATCACAGGACAAAGTTAACTAATTAGTTTACTGTATTCCAATGAAATTTCAAATTTTTTAAATCGAGGGATTTTTCACACATTATGGGCAAGGTGTTATATACTAACTTTTATTACACATATCCTCTAAGTTTAGAGTGACATAGTACTTTTTATATTACTATTATCTTGTAAATATAAATTTTTTTAAAGCAGTTTTAAAAAATATGGAAAGTACCTTTTTTAAACAACATTTTAATAATTGCCATTTTCTTCAATTTCTATAATTTTCTTCACAAATTAGATAATCAGCAATTTTAGGAATTGTACTGTTATTGAGTTTTCCATTTTATCGGAATCGTAATTTATCTAGAACTATAAAGTTAGAAAATTTCATCAACAAAAAAACCGTTTCAAATAACTGAATTTACATCAGCAAAAAGAAACGGTTTTAATGTTGTAAGTAGTATCAACTATAAAATACACAGAGTTGATAAAAATAATGATCTATAGGTATTGCCTACTACATGTAGTCTTCTATTGGGTTACAAGAACAAATTAAGTTTCTATCACCAAAAGCATCATCTACTCTTCTAACAGTTGGCCAAAATTTATTGTCAGCAATATATTCTAAAGGAAAAGCAGCTTGTTTTCTTGTGTATGGATAAATCCATTCATCAGCAGTTAGCATCTCTTGAGTATGAGGAGAATTTTTTAACGGATTATTTTCATTCTCAACAGTTGCATTTTTAATTTCTTCACGAATAGCAATCATGGCATCACAAAAACGATCTAATTCAGCAATAGATTCAGATTCTGTAGGCTCAATCATCATAGTTCCATTTACAGGAAACGAAACAGTTGGTGCATGAAAACCATAATCCATCAATCGTTTTGCAATATCCACAACTTCAATTCCGTTGTTTTTAAATTCTCTACAATCAATAATCATTTCATGCGCTGCACGTCCTTTTTCTCCAGTATATAAGGTTTCATAATGCCCATTTAAACGCTCTTTAATATAGTTTGCGTTTAAAATTGCCATTTTAGTAGCATTTGTTAAACCTCTGAAACCTAACATTGTAATATATCCATAAGAAATTAAACATACTAAAGCAGAACCCCAAGGAGCTCCTGAAATAGCTGTAATTGCTTGTTTTCCTCCAATTTTTACAATAGGATTTGTAGGTAAAAAAGGCACTAATTGTGGAGCAACACAAATTGGACCCACTCCAGGACCTCCTCCTCCATGAGGAATTGCAAATGTTTTATGTAAGTTTAAATGACAAACGTCTGCACCAATTGTTGCAGGATTTGTCAATCCAACTTGTGCATTCATGTTGGCTCCATCCATATACACTTGGCCTCCATGCTTATGAATTATTTTTGTGATTTCTTGAATTTCACTTTCAAAAACGCCATGAGTTGATGGATAAGTAACCATTAATGCAGCTAAATTATCTGAATGTAATGCTGCTTTTTCACGCAAATCCTCAACATCAATATTTCCATTTTCGGCAGTTTTGGTCACAATTACTTTCATACCAGCCATTACAGCAGAAGCAGGATTTGTACCATGAGCAGAAGCAGGAATTAAACAAATATTTCTATGAGAATCGTTTCTTGATTGGTGATAAGCTCTAATAGTCATTAAACCAGCAAACTCTCCTTGTGCACCAGAATTTGGTTGTAAAGAAGTACCAGCAAAACCTGTAATAATATTTAATTGATGTTCTAGTTTTTGTAAAACTTCTTGATAACCTTGTGCTTGATTTAAGGGCACAAAAGGATGAATATTTCCCCATTGAGGATTGCTTAAAGGCAACATTTCTGAAGCTGCATTTAATTTCATAGTACAAGAACCTAAAGAAATCATAGAATGATTTAACGCTAAATCTTTACGCTCTAATTTCTTTATATAACGCATCATCGCTGTTTCAGATTGATACGTATTAAAAATTTCGTTTTCTAAAAATGGTGTATTTCTTGAAACATTCTCAGTAATTACTTCAAAATTTGAATGGAAAGGTTTTTCCGTTAAAATTTGAGAAAAACTTCCACTAAAATCATCATTTAAAGGATTTGGACGCGGTTTTAACTGACCAAAAATTGTAAATAGTTGCATTAAATCTTTCTCTGTAGTAGCTTCGTTAATAGAAATTGAAACCAAACTATCAGAAACATAATTAAAGTTTACTTTAAAAGATTCTGCAACAGGTTTTAATCTCAATGCATCAATTTCTACTAAAAGTGTATCAAAATAAGAAGAGTTTAGTTGCTTAAAACCAGCTTTCTCTAAATAATTTGCTACTAATTTTGTTTTGTTATGTACAGAATCTGCAATAAACTGAATTCCTTTTTTTCCGTGAAAAACAGCATACATTCCAGCCATCACTGCTAATAAAACTTGTGCAGTACAAATGTTACTGGTTGCTCTTTCACGTTT
>TARA_R110002072_G_scaffold301976_2_pt1 | contig 12411 bp, 8 predicted proteins | sample TARA_R110002072 | Tara Oceans TARA_R110002072 (sample SAMEA4397118) | marine metagenome | biome: Polar Biome; feature: [SRF] surface water layer (ENVO:00010504); material: water (ENVO:00002006), including particulate matter (ENVO:01000060) such as... | depth 5 m | reverse complement strand
GAGACTCTCATAACACATGGATCAGTTTGAGGGAGGCACTCCAATTCGACGGTCAGAGACATCCAGGAATAGTATTGGGCGATCGCTTTGTCCGATCGTTGCCAACCCAGTCTTCGCCGAAGAGTCCTGCCATTCATGTTGAGAAATCGTCCGTCGTGCAGGCCGATGAAACACTGGTTAAAATGCTCGCTCGGGCGTGGTCGCAGCTGAAACGGATAACGATCTAGCAAAACCTCGGATTTAAAATCTACCACGCGAAGGTGGATACAAATGCTCCAGTTCCCGAGTTTCGCTCAAGGACATGAAGCTGCGAGGTGGAACCCTTGAGTACCCACATCGACTGACAGGTTGAGCCAACCTGAATACTGCTTTCAAGAATTGCACGTTCTTCCGCAGTTGCTTCAAGCTCTTCGAAAACTCTGTCAAACTCGCCGTTTAGTATTAGAGGCCTGCGATCCAGGACACCCGCGATCGTAGCTTCCGAAATCTGACTCGTATGCAGGATTGCGCGAACGGACTTGTCGGACGCGCGAACCAGATTTAAGGAACGGCTACCCCAGCACGTAATATCACGAGTCGCTTGAGCAAGCTGAAATGCCGGGTTTGATACTTCATGGCGCACTCCAAAAACTTGTCCCCAACTGTCAAAGGCGATCGCATCACTGGATTCCTCGACGACTTCGAATGGCCGTAGTGTAACTTTTAAGACTGAGGCAGTTTCGCCAGAGTCGAGTTCACGAACTGACAGGGTTACACCTTGTTGTCCAGCAGTGTGGAAAACCCGATTCAAATTGACTTTTGCGTCTTCGTCCGCCAATAGCAGTCGATATCGCGATCCATTCAATACGAAACTGTTCTCGAAAACATGACCAGACTTGGATTCGTCGGACTGGGCAATTGGAGGCAGCCGGGCATTAAGGATCTCTTCTGCTCGGGCAAGTACAGAGGATTCAAAACTTGTGGTGGCCCATTTTTCACGAATATGCGACTCACGATCTGCGGCCGTCATCACAAGTGTCAAACTTTGTTGAGCCATTGATGCAGTCAGGACAACCACCAGCAATAGCATGACCAGGACGGATACAAGTGCAAAACCGTGACGAGATGATCGGAATCTTGTGGAGCCTAGCCCGAAAACACTGCCGAGATTTTCGGACATACAGCAAGGCATTTTTCCTTTTAGCACGTTAGAGGCTCCCGAATGCTGCAACTCAATCACCAGGTTACCCCTCGAATAATCGTGACGTCAGTAGCCAAGGTGTCATCTTCTTTGAGCATGACGCATCGAACTTTTGCTGGTACAGGTGACAGGTCGATGCCGGGAAGTGTTGGAACGTAGTCGTTGATCGACTCCTCCGGTCGGCCTACTCGAATCTCACTGATCCCGCTTGCCAGCACCGTGATTTGTGAGTTCCGATTGGTCAGTTCGTCCAGATGACTTTCGCGTCGAACCAGCCATCGTTCACCATTGACCGGCACTAGAAAGTACGCCACTTCGGAAGGCCGTTGAGTTGGCATTCCGGACCGGAAATCTCTGCTTCCATATCCGACCAGCGTCAGCTGGTTACTGCGAACATGCAATCTTCGCGCATTCTTAAAGTCCCATTCGATCTGCTGTTGGAGTCTGTATCGCCATGCCTCAGGCGTTGCCAGAGTGGACAACGCCACACGTTGTCGGTGTAACCCCGTGAGAATGCCACAAAGTCCGGCCATCAACAACGAAACAAGAACGGCAGCAGCGAGTACTTCGATTAGAGTCATGCCACTACGGGCTCGTCGCGCCATCGAAAGATCCGTCGATTGAATGCCGCTGGCTTTTTCGATGTAGCGAGAGACCAGTTGAAGCGGTGTTAAATCCGAAAAGGCGAAACATCGCACCGTTGTTACTCCTCTTTAGATGGAACAAGGATCTGAAGAGAGCACAGCTTAGTTCCTGCCGCTTCGTCGTCTGCTGAGTCAAAAATTGCCAGCTCGACAATATTGCAAAGGAGCAAACTGGTTTCCGAAGAATCGACGATCGTTGTTTTCCAGATCAGCCCCTGGCTTCCGTCGATGTTCGACGACGCATTGACCGGAATTCTTCTTCGTGAGACGCTCCAGGCAGCCATTAACTGGTCCATTTCCTCAATGGCTTTCAGTCGTTTGATTGCAAGGACTGACTGCCTGGCATGTTGACCATACGCTGTAATCGTAGCTGCCAACAACGTGCCCATCAGGGCAATTGCTGCGATGACTTCAACGAGCGTAAGACCTTGTCGTTTGAGGCAGCATGAGCAGTGCTTCGATTTCCTCATCATTTTCGTACTCCAGTGTTTGCCCAGTACCTCCTGCCACAAACAACCATCTGGCAGGCGTCTTTCCGGTCACGATCCGGACGGCAAACGAAGTGCTGCTGCCATCCGGTCGATATTGGATCGAAACTCGCCCAGTTTGGACGATTCGATGTCCCGCTGACACTCGATCTACCGGTATTTCTGTGGCGAGAATGGTTTCTCCCGCCGACTGATTGATCTTCGAAAGTCGATGAGAATCAAGGTCGAGAATGAGCACCACCGTTCCAGTGTGTTGCTTGCCTGCCTGAATCCGAAGCTGGTTGTCTATGGTATGCAGGCGATCAACGAACAGCGTTCGGCCAGCTTCCTTAAGTGAATCCCGCACGGTAAGCATGGCCGCAGCCGCAAACATCGCGAGGATGACGGTGACAGCGATCACCTCGACCAGCGTAAATGCCGAATCACCTGCCGTTGCGTGCGAATGACGAATGCTATTTGCGACTCCTGACGAATCGGCGACCGAGCCTTCTCCAGTCAGACTTTGATTTCGCATGAGCCTGCATTTCTAAGAGATAAGGACTCCACGAATTGATGGTTTATCGTTCGTCACCGAGTTCCGAACTGCTGATGTCTTTGTCTGCCGACTCGCCGCCTTCACGTTTGTCTGCGCCCAGCGCGATGACCTCATAAGGATCAGTACGTCCCGGGTAGTTGTACTGGTACGGAGTTCCCCAAGGGTCATTCGGCAATCGATTCAGGATTCCGTCTGGAAACTTATCTGACGGAGTAACAAGTGCTTCGAGCCCCTCCTGGTTGGTTGGGTAGCGGTCGTGCATTGTGTAGAAGGTCTCGATAGCTTGACTGATCTTGGCGACCTCTGTTCGAGCAACGTTTTGTTTGCTGGTGATCATGTAGCCGCGAACGCTGAATGTGACGACACCGGCCAGCAGGCCAATGATCACAATGACGACCATCAGTTCAACAAGCGAGAATCCCCGACGAACGGAATACGCCCTCAGGTCGCACTTTCGCGGTTGTCCCGAAAGCCTCGTTTCAGGTTGCCGATATTGTTTCCGACTGGCGCTGACATCAGTCATTCCTGTCGAGTCAAATGTCGCCGATGTCCTCAGCTCATTGCGTTTACAAAACATTGCCCGCCTCCAGAATCGGCAACACTGTTGCGAATAAAATAAAGCCCACGAATGCCGAAAGCACCAGGATCAGAATCGGCTCCAGCAGTGTCATCAACCTCATTGAGAGAGTATTGACCTGTTTCTCGTAATCCTTCGCCAGCCGGTCGAGTGTATCTTCAAGCCGGCCGGTTTGCTGTCCCACGGCAAATACCTGCACAACTGCTGGAGGAAAGACATTCGTCCGCTGCAGGGCGACGCCGATCTCGACTCCCATGCCGACTTCCTCGCTGCAGTCGATCAGAGCTTCGCGAAGCACCACATTGTCGATGGAGCGTGCTGCGATTTCGAATGACCTCAAGAGTTCAACGCCACTCCGAAGCAGCACGCAGATTACCATGGCCGCTCGACTGATGCCTTGTTTTCTTGCCATCTCGCCAACGAGAGGTAACCGCAGTAGGAAGCGATGAAAAGTGCGTTTCCCGCGATCGCTTCTTAAAAACGTCATTGTCCCGACCGTTGTCAAAGTCACGACCACGAGCAATCCGACCCAGTGACCGACCAGAAAGTCGCTTCCAGCCTTCAGCACAATCGTCGGCCATGGAAGTTCGCGACCGGCATCGACCAGGTTCTGAAGCAACATCGGAACGACAACGGTCATCAGGAACACACTGACTCCCACGGCGCAGACGAGAACAACCAGCGGATAAAGCAGTGCAGTCAGCACCTTGTCCTGTAACTCAAAGGCCCGCTCTCGAAAGTCGGCAAGTCGGCCAAGGACGTCGTCAAGATTTCCAGCATTCTCGCCAACTTCGACCATGTGGACGGCCAGGTCGTCAAATGCTTCGGGCGTTGCCCGCATCGCCTCCGAAAGACTACTGCCCGTAGAGACCTGCTCTCGAATCTGCAGCAGGCATCGTTCCATCGGCCCGGTTTGTTGCTCCAACGAGATGTCCAACGCTTCAAGCAGAGGGATTCCCACCCCCAGTAAAGTGGACAATTCACGAACCACTTCTGCCACCGTACGAGGGCGAATTCGTGACCACAAAGTTGGCAGTGTGAACTCTGCACCGGTTCGTTTTGCTGCGTCTTCCGCTAGCGAAAGAACAACCAGCCCCTGTGCCCTGAGTTGCTCTCTGGCCTGTACCGGAGTGTCGGCCGCGAGGGTTCCACGGTGCACTGAAGCGGCGGCATCGGATGCTGTGTAAGCGAATACTGGCAAGAGTTCAGACCAGAAATCGTGCGGAAATGGATTTGTTTGAGGGAGCCTACTGGAAGCTGATGATGTCCACAAATATTTTCAAGATGGTCAAATTAGTTCTTGACAAACTGGCACAGTGGATGTGTACTGACTTCTCCTTCAGGTTCTGGCATATCGGTACAAAGTGTCACGTCTGCCTTTTGCTCTATTTGTCAGCTTCTCCTTCGGGCCTTTGCTTTATTCGCTTCTGAACGTTTCATTCGAAACGTGCTGCCGTGACGGCAATCTCCCATTCAGAGAAGTAACATCCCTGACTCTTAGGAGACGCTTTTTATGCGCTCGAAGTCGCGTGCGTCGCTGTATCTCAGTGGGCTGGTTTTGGTCGTGCTGGTCGCCGTTGCGATCTTCTTTCGTTCCCGCCCCGAAATTCCGCTTGTGGTGAACCGCGACGGGGAATTGGCGAGCGGCGTCCGTCAGATTGTCGAAGTCGGTGGTGTGCGGAGGCCTGCCAGTGACATCCGCCCGTTTCTTAAGCCGAAAGACCCCGGCAAGGATGACGACGGGAAGCCGCTGAGCGATTACTTCACGGATTACGGGACGACTCCTCCTGTGCCGGCTGATGCGAATCCTCAAGTGGCGTCGGCGGTTGCAGCCTTACGAGGGAACCGCAACCCGGAACGCGTTTCGCTGTTTCATAAACCTCAACCGTTCGATGCTGAGGAGTTTGCTCGAAACCCGGATGCCTATCTGAATGTCGTTGAGCCAGGGCGAGCGTTTCGTGCGGCACAGCCTGGACCGGGGGTTCCCACACTGAAGGGGATGAGCCCTGCTCTGCAGTATGCAGAACAGGGCGAGTCCGTTTCTCTGAAAGTAAAAACAGTTGCCGGCGCTCCAGTGACATTTACGTCGCTCGATCTGGGAGCGTTCGAAAACCGGCTCACGACGATTACGGTCCGAGCGGACAACAAAGGGGTGGCACGAACAGCATTTAGTGGTCCGCCAGGCACGATTGGTGATGTCAATATTCTGGCGGCCTCGCCAATGACATCCGGCCAGGCGAAGTACACCGTCCACGTGACAGAGCCTCGGCAGACGGCAGCACTTGGATCGGTCCGTACAGGCCAGGCAGCAAATAACTGAGTTGTGAAATCGGAAATCGCGATAACAATCAGAAACTGGGCATTCGCGGAGCGATCCTGCGGGTTTCAGGTTTCGCAATACACAAATTACATCGTCGCACACACTGTAAAACAGTCGTGAATTAAGGGAGTGGGCAACATGGTTAGTCGTATAGTGAAGTCGTCACGAAAATGGTCACTTGCGGTCTTTGCTGTTCTGGTGGCGGGGGCAGTGTATCTGACCCTTGATAACAAGCCGGAGCCGGCAAAAGCGCAAGGCGGCGGAGGGACCCCGACTCTTGCGACGATCCCGAATCCGCCGGCAGTGACCGGCGGCTCGATCGTCACGCCAACAAAAGCGTTTTCGATGGCTGGGCCGACGGCACCACAACGATGCATGAATCGTGGATGTGCCCCGAGTTGCGCGACGGCAAGTGCTCTGGGCTCGCCATCCGGCTCATACGGAACCCCAGCAGGTAGCGGCGGGGGAGGTTGCGGAACAGGTAAGTGTGGAGGTTCAACAAGTCCTGCGCCGACCGCGCACGGCGTGCCGGCCGGCTTGATATCGGGAGGCGGCTCTTTTGTCCCCTCAACGACAACTGGCAGCACCATGGGAACTTCCACGGCGATTTCTGCCTTGGGGCGCGCTGGTGGGCATCCGGCCATGACCAGCACCGGTAACTCGATTATTGATAGTCAGACTTTGAACTACATCCATTACGCCTGGGACTGGCCGGCGAGTAACGGTTTGCGGATTGAGCGAATTCATCGATACCGGGACATGGACCGGCAAAGCAGTTTTGGTCCTGGTGTCTTTTCGAACTTTGATGCACAGCTCCGGCTCTTTGATGTTGGCAGTTCGGGGAACCCGCTTCCCGTGGTGGAGGTTTTTGACCCTCTTGCCAATTCGACCCGGCGGATGATGCCAGCAACAGCCAGTGATCAGAGCCGATTCGTTGACAATAACAGTGTTTCAAATTCTCATCAGTATAAAACGTCCCCACTGGTTCACGACGATGCCCTGAAAAGCCATGCCTATCGCGAGCTACGACTGCTGGACTCTTCCGGTCAGCCAGCCGCCACAGACTACACGCAGGCTGTATCGGCTGAACTGGTTCTGCACTCCGGGGATGTTTTTCATTTCGAGATCATTCAGGCAGGCTCTGAGTTTATCGATATCGACACGGGTGAGGCATTTCTGCAACCTCGCGATGGGCGTCTGGTCTCTATTCGAGACCACACGAATCGCGGGATGACGATCTCGTATAAGTCATGGACTGAAGCTGAGCTGCAGGAATCACCAGAGAGGCAATGGCAGATTGACACCGTGACGGACGCTCACGGCGTGTCAGCCCAGTTCCACTACGGCCAAACGCAGGTGGCGACTCGCTGGGCAGTCAGCCAGATTGACCTGCCCAACGGTGAATCAGTCAGCTACACCTACGAAAATGATCAAATCACAGCCGTCAATCATCCGGATGGCAGTCAGTCGACTTTCGCTTATGGCTGGGAGTCGGTTTCGCAGACGACAAGCCTGACATTTTTCGACCCCTCAGCAGAGGGTAGTCACCGCACGAAACAAGTCTATCTGTCAAATAATCTTGTTGACGTTGACGGCTTCGTCTACACGTCCTCATCAAACCTGGTGCGCGTCGTCGTTAATGGAGACGGCGAAGTCACGTACATGAATATGCAGACCGGTCCATCCAATCAGATGTACGTCTACGGTGGAGCCGGGAAAATGTTCTATCCATCCGGCGGTAATCATTGGACTGACGGTTGGGACATCGACGAGCCATCGCCGGAGATTCCCCTGGTGTGGGGAGGAAATCTGCCGCAGACTAATCTTGACGACACATCAAACCGTCTTGAACCAAACGGAACAACCTGGGGGTACCCCGGGGACTCTCTGAGCTACTCCGTCGGAGCGCCTGCCTACATTTACAATGAGCACGGCACCAGCACGCAGTACGCCTACACTTCATCCAACGCAGCTCTTGCCAGTGTTACTCATCCAGACGGGAGCACGGAAAGCTATACTCGAGACTCAGAAGATCGCGTGACAATGTATACCGACCGACTGGGGCGGTCTCGGCAGTTTACTTACGACGACCGAGGCAATCTGACGAAGCTTGATCTGTTCAAGTGGAGCGCTGCCGACGACTTTTACGAAGACTACTGGGACGGAGATGACACTTACGGTGACTATGGCCAGGAAGACTATACTGAGAACAATATCCAGGCGACCTGGAACTGGGAGTACTTCCCGGCCGGCCATGTGAATGAGTTCATGCTGGCGGCATTCATTGACGCCAATGGTAACCGGACTGACTACGAGTACGACAGTAATCATCGCATCTCCAAAGTGATCGAGCCGCCCGACTTCGAAGGCGACCCGCGAGCCACCACCGATTACACATGGGATAACATTGGCCGCTTGACGGTGATCTCCGATCCATCGGGCAGCGTTCGTCAGTTCGAATACGACAATCGTAACCGCCTGATCAAGACGACGTATTCAGACGGCACCAGCGAACGAAAATTCTACGGCACGGGCGCCAATGCCAACCTGGTGGTACGTTCTAAAGATCGCCGAGGCGTTCTGACTGACTACGAATACGACGCGACAGGTCGAGTGACCAAGACAATCCTGGCCGCCGGAAACATGGACGAAAGCGGCAGTGAGTTTCCACTCAGCAGTCCGACTGTCACCGTTGAAAACACGGTTGAGTATCTGAACGGCACCGACCTGCCGGTCACAACTGTCTCTGCCGGAAGCCGAACGGACTACACCTACGATTACAAGCATCGAATGGTAGCGAAGTCAGTCTATCCAAACACGGAGACCACACTGACGACACACAATGTTTATGTCGACAACCGCAAGCTCTACGAGCAGGACGCATACGGTCGCCGCAAGTACTTTGGATATGACAATTCATCCGGGCGAATGATCCGCACAATCCAGGCAACTGTTCCTGAATTCGTGCCAGACGGCAACAACGCCTACTTTGATGGAGATGCTTTTGCTGCTACGTACCTGGGCGATGGAACAACTTTCCAGCAACTCCTTGACTACCTCGAGCAGGATGGTGGCGTCACGGGCGAAGAGGGGTACGGCATGTACTTCGGCATAAACGACATCATCATGTCACACGTCCGAAAACCCGATCCCGACGTCAACGGTCATGCAATTATAACAGACGCAGTCTATAACCAAGACGGGCAAGCACTTGAACGAATAAATGGAAGAGGTTTTTCCACTCAATACCAATTCGATGCTGGCAGAAATATTACGGCCGAGGTCATGGCGTCTGGGACCGCAATTGAGGCTCGTACAGAGCGAGACTACGACGCACAGGGCAATGTTCTGTTTATTCGAACACCTCGCTACTTCGATCCCGACGATGCTCAAGGGTTCGAAAAAAGCCAAACGGCACTGACGTACACAGGGCGAAACCTTCTTGCCACACGCGAAGTCGCAACAAATACGCCAGAAGCGGCTACTGAGTCATTCACCTATGATCTAAGTCGACAACAGAGCTCACATACTGATTACCGAGGCGCCTTGCATCAAACTCTACGAACCTCATGTTGCAACCGAACCGTACTATCTATTAACCCAGCCGGAAACGGAGTAGTGACACATAGAGACGCTTTAGGAAACATTACCCATCAAGTTAGTGTGGCAGACGCTGAATTGCACACTGATTTGCACGACCCTTTGAACGGTTCAACCCTTCGAGAGACGACCAATCGATATGACGAACTCGGACGGATAACTGCCAGTACAACGTGGTTAACTCCGCTTGGGGTAGTTGACACTGACTCTCCTGTAATCTATGACGGAGCTCCGATCAATTCTACTGCACAAGCTCCGGCTCAAGGAATCTATGGTCTGACAACGCATTGGAGCTACACATATAGTCTTGATGACGACTCAGCGATTAATAACCAGCTCAATGAGCTAGCTGCCGATTCTCTTATTGCACTGAACCTTGACGGAAGCGCAAGCAAAAAGGTGTCCCCTTCTGGAATATCAACCATAGATATTACCGACTCAACTGGACGCACCGTCGCGAAGGTTACCCTTGAGTCAAATGGAGAAATCGTCGAATCCGTTAGCAATGTTCACGACACGATTGTGAGTTTGCCAAGCTACGGAGAAGTCGTCGAGTCTAGTCGAGTCGACGCATTGGGGAACGTACTACGGCACCGTCGAAACGCATTGGGAAAAATCGTCGAAGTAGTAGACGCAAGCGGCAATATCGGAACTGTTCAATATGATCCAAACGGCAATCGCGTAGCAACAAACGACCCAAATGGAGTCGGCTACATTCTCGTCTACGACGAACTTGATCGAGCGATTTCCGCAACAGACGCCCTCGGCCATGCACAGCACACTCGGCACGATCGTGAGGGAAATACAATCTCAATTACTGACCCGAAAGGAAATCAGAGAGTCATTACATTAAATGTTCGTGGCCGTGCAACTTCAATGATTGACCGTCTCGGCGGAAATTCCACATCTGCCTATGACGCGATGGGTAATCGCATTTCAGTTACAGACGCTGATGGTGCAACTACTGAGTACGAGTACGACAACACAGGACAAAGAATCGCAATTCTTTCACCAGGACACGAAACAGGTTCCCAGCCAGGCGACCCGACTTACAGAAGAGTGCAGATTCAATACACGGCAAGCGGCGACGTTTCCAGCAACTTGTCAGCAGCTGGATTAGAGACAAGGTACAACTACGACTTAGCGGGACGTGTGATTGAACGCATAATTGAAACCAACGACAACGAAAGCGACACACATCAGTTCGACTACAACGCCGACAGTAAGATGATTTCTGCCACAACTGCAGCATATGCTAATGTCACTACATTCAAATATGATGGATCTGGACGGCTAATCGAAGAGACACTGCACACTGACGCAACGCAATTCCAAACCGCAACGACGTTCGACTCTGCCGGGCGACCAGTCGCCTTTACATTTCCAAACGGATCAACTGACGTCCGAGCATATTCTCAGACAGGCGGCCTGCTGTCTGTACAATACGACGGTTCGCCTATTGTTACCCGCCAATACGATAATGGCGGACGAGTCAGTCATGCAATTTATGGCAATGGGATACATACCGATTACACGTACTTCGCCGACAATCGTCCCAATACGATTGCCAGTACTGCAGTGGGGAATTACGCATATGACTACGACGCAAATAAGAACCGAACGGGCGAAACGATCACTGGCGGATCCAGTGGATATGGATATGTGGCAACAATCGACAATAAGGATCGATTAACGAACTGGAGCCGAAATAACGGTTCGTCTAACATTTCTTGGAACCTCTCCTTGGAAGGAGATGCACTGTCGCGCACCGAATCCGGCAACACTGAGATGAGGGGCTATTCTCAATCGCATGCAGTAGAATCTTCCGGCAACACGTTATATCAGTCCGATGTGGATGGCAGACGCATTGAAGGTGATGGTCGAATCTACCAGTGGGGGCTTTCCAAGAGCGTCGATCGGATCATATCAGACAGCTCTGATACGACGTTTTCATATGACGCGTTCGGACGCAGAATAGCAGTTACCTCGGATGGCAACACTTCCATGTTAATCTGGAGCAAAGATCGTCTCGTCGGCGTTTATGCGCCGGATGGCTCTTTAAAGCAGAATCGTATTACCGGGATTCACATTAATGAAGTTTATGCACTTGCGCAGACAGATGAGATAACCTATTGTCACTCGGATCCGCAGTTTAACGTCCGAGCCTTCAGCAATAGTGCGGGAGCAGTTGTAGAGTATTGCAACTACAGCCCGTACGGCAGCATCTCATTACTGAGCTCTGCTGGTGTCCCGATTGAAGAGATTTCGACGCCGTGGGCACCGACTTTCATGTCGCAACTTAGTCAAGAGGTCGACGGCCTGTCACTGTTTCGACACCGAGTCTATGACTCGCAGTCCGAACGTTTTCTTCGGCCAGACCCCGTCGGCTACGAAGACGGTTTGAACAGGTACGCGTTTGTCGGAAACAATCCACTGCGGTTTCGCGAAGTCAACGGACTAAAAAAAGAGGAAGGAGTGGAAATTGACGCGGGTTTTGGCCATTCAATTTATGTTGTTGAAGCAAAGTTTCAAGATCTTGAGGTCGATTGCTGCTGGAAAGGTGGAATTGTAAAAGGAAAGAAAATGTCGTTCTCTTTAGAGGCGGCTATTGTGCTTGGGCTTTACTATAAGGTTCATGTTCCACTTGGGATTGGAATGATCCCTATTCTTATTGATTTTGGGGGCGGCTTCGAGCTTGGGAGGCTGAACGTAAAGTTGAAAGATGAATGCTCTTCGTGCCCCGCATGGAATAGAGAATGCTGCTGCGATTGTGCAAGTGTTGGAATAGCGTTCGGACCAAGAGCGGAGATTGATTACATTATTGGCAGAGCTTGGTTTGCTGCCTACGGGCAGGTGGACGGGCGAATCTGCTTTTCGAATGGCAGAGGATGCAAGAAGAACGGCTTTGCAATTGGAATCTGCGCAAGCGGGACGGCAGAGGCTGGATATCGGAATTTCTGGATGGTGAATCGGTGGTTCGAAACCATTGATGAGTGCTGGGGCACAGACCCCGATATCTTGGAGTGTAATAAGTTATAATCGAGTTTAATGAGTTTGTGGAGATTGC